>ERZ1023334.6-NODE-6-length-240821-cov-14.116790_pt1 | contig 240821 bp, 216 predicted proteins | sample MGYA00521094_ERZ1023334 | MGnify/ENA primary metagenome ERZ1023334 (study PRJEB32759, sample SAMN07749900) | skin metagenome | biome: transportation; feature: city; material: polyester macromolecule | host: Homo sapiens | place: Hong Kong:ISLAND line | collected...
CACAGGGGCAACGCTAATAGACCACTAACAAATCAAGGAAAGGCCAAAAGACCAACAACAGAACCAAACCCCCACCACGGCAACGCCAAAAAACCCACAACCGCCGAGCAGGCAAAACCCCACCCCTCAATCCTCATCATCCGTCCAGGGAATATCCACATCAGAAATAAAAGCCACCGTTGCAAACGGCCCCCCATCCTGACGCCCGATCTTCCCATCGGCACGCTGCCATTCAACCCTAAACACCGTGCCCGGATCATCGGCAATCAACCGCACCGTGCGAACTTCATCCGGATCCGCTTCCTCGACAGGACCGTCGAGCGAAACCAGCAACTCCTGCGGCCAAAGCCCATCGGTAGGATCGTAAATCTTGTCGCCGTCCGGAATCAGCGTGAATGCCTCCACCCCGATCGTCGCGGACGCCTCAATGATCATCTTGCCCAGCGCGCGTAGCAACGCTGTGGCCCGCGCCGAGTTGGCCTGGCGAATTGCGAGATCCCCGCGCGTCAGCGCCTGCTCAAGTTTTGGGTTGGTTTTTTGTTGCGCCATTCGATGTCCTGATTCCTATCGCTCTGTTATTCACGGCACGCCGATTCGTCACGTACCGCTCTCCGTTTTTCGGGCTGAATCCTACCACTGGTGCGAGCCGCAGCATTGCCAGCCATGCCTTGAAAGCCCACCGGGCCGCCCCGTCACCACAGTTTAGGTCGCCAATCGCCGTCCGGCAGGGAGATTTGCCTTTCAATGCGCCTTGCCACGCTTTCGGGCAGGCTTCGGCGTCGCAGCATCCGTCGGCTTCGCGCCGCCGATCTCAGCAATCAGATGGTCGCGGAACGCCTTGACCGACGGCGGCAACTCCCGGCCGGCCATGGTTTGCACCTGGATGCTGCGCTGACGCATCTGCGGGTGCGTCAGCGGTATCGCGACGAAGCCGTCGCCGGCGTAACGGTCGCGCACCGATAGCAGCCCCGTGAACATGATCGCCCCGGACTTCTGCGCGTAACGGTACATCGCCCCGCTATTGTTGCTGATGAGATCCGGTTCGAGCAGCACGCCTTCAAGCGCACAGGTAATGTCGATCAGTTGCCGGATCGTCGTACCAGGCTCCGGCAGCACCAGCGGATAGCGCCGCAGGTCGGCCAGCGACACCCGCGCGCGCGCCGCCAGGGGATGGTCGGCGTGCAGCAGCGCCAGCACCGGCGCGCGCTCGGTGTGCTCGACCTTGACGCCCTTCTCCGGCGCGAGACTGAAGGTCAGCGCGAGATCGGCGTCGCCATCGCGCACCCGTCGGGTCGCCTCGCCCGGCGGCATCACGGAGAGCGTGAAGTCGATCCCCGGGTACTGGCCGCGGAACGCCGCCATTGCACTGGGCAAAAAATCCGCCGCAAACCCCTCTGAACTCGCGACCTTGATCATGCTGCCGTGCAATGCCTCGAGGCCGCCGATCTCCTTCATCACATGCTCCGCCTCCAGCAGGCTGCGCTGCGCATAGGCAAGCAGCCGCTCACCCGCCTCGGAGAGCGACATGCCACGCGGCCGCCGCTCGAACAGCGCGACGCCGAGATCGCTTTCAAGCCGCGCGATCTGCCGGCTGATCGCCGAAACAGCCACATGCAGCCGCGCGGACGCGTCGCTAATCGAGCCCGTACGCGCCACTTCCACAAAATAGCGCAATGCGATGCCGTGCAATGAAAGTGCCATGAAGGTTGCCTTGAGCAAAGGTACGCACGAACGTGTGCAGCCGTGTGTGAAGAGATTCAGCTTTGCCTTTTCGGCAATGCAAGTTTCGAAACACGATCATTGTGACAAAAATAACGGCCTCCTAGAATCGTTTCGAAGCTGATGGCCGCGAACCCAAAACCGTGCCACACCGGGCGCCGCGTCGCCGCCATCCCCCGCACCCCGCATCGGAGAGAGACATCCATGAGCCGCAATCAGGCCATCGAACACGCCACGCATCATTTCGAATCCGGCGCCTTTCTCGAGAACCTCAACCGTCGCGTCGGCTTTCGCACCGAGAGCCAGGAAAGCGACCGTGCCGCCACGCTGCTTTCGTACTTGAGCGACGAAATCGCGCCGGAAGTCGAAGGGCTCGGCTTTAGCACGCGCATCGTCGATAACCCGGCACCGGGGTTCGGGCCGTTCCTGTTCGCCCATCGTCACGAAGACGAGCGCCTGCCTACCGTACTGATCTATGGCCACGGCGACGTCGTGCGCGGCTACGACAGCCAGTGGCGCGCGCCGCTGACGCCTTGGGCCGTGACCGTCGAAGGCGAACGCTGGTACGGCCGCGGCACCGCCGACAACAAAGGCCAGCACTCCATCAATCTCGCCGCGCTCGCGAGCGTGCTGGCCGCGCGCGGCGGCAAGCTCGGCTTCAACGCGAAATTGCTGATCGAGATGGGCGAGGAAACCGGCTCGCCAGGACTCGACGCGATCTGCCACCAGCACAAGCAGGAACTGGCCGCCGACGTGCTGATCGCGTCCGACGGCCCGCGCCTCGCGGCACGCCGCCCCACCGTCTTCCTCGGCTCGCGCGGTTCGGTGAACTTCAAGCTCTCGCTGAATCTGCGCGACGGCGCGCATCACTCGGGCAATTGGGGCGGCCTGTTGCGCAACCCGGCCACCGTGCTGGCGAACGCACTCGCCAGTCTGGTCGATGCGCGCGGCGTGATCGCAGTCGACGGCTTGCGTCCGCCGCCGATTCCCGAGGCGGTGCGCCGCGCCCTGGCCGATATCACGGTAGGCGGCGGCCCGGGCGATCCGGCCGTCGACGACAACTGGGGCGAGCCCGGTCTCACGCCGCCAGAACGCGTGTTCGGCTGGAACAGCTTCGAAGTGCTGGCCTTCAAGGCGGGCAATCCCGAGAATCCGGTCAATGCCATTCCGTCATCGGCGTTCGCCCACTGCCAGTTGCGCTTCGTGGTCGGCACCGCCTGGGAAAACCTGGCGCAGCATCTGCGCGCCCATCTGGATGCGCATGGCTTTTCGCTGGTCGAGATCGGCGTCGAGCGCGGTGCGCCGGCCACCCGTCTGAATCCCGACGACCCATGGGTGACCTGGGCCATCGCCTCGCTCGAACAGACCACCGGCAAGAAAACGGCCGTCCTGCCGAATCTCGGCGGCACGCTGCCCAACGAAGTCTTCGCCGACACGCTCGGCCTGCCGACCATCTGGGTGCCGCATTCGTACCCCGCTTGCTCGCAGCACGCGCCGAACGAGCATCTGCTCGGGCCGGTGGTGCGCGAGGGTCTGCAGATCATGGCGGGACTGTTCTGGGATCTGGGCGAGAACGCGCCGCGCTCGAACTCAATGCGTCCAGAAGCCTCGGCTTGAGCGAGCAACGCAGCACCTTCGCCGCTCATCCCCTGATGACTCGCACTTCACCCGCGGTTCATTGCCAGCCGCATCCGCTACGAGGCACGCCCACGATGATCACGTCCACCTTGCAAGCCAGCGCCGCGCGTCCATCCGCCGCGAAGGTTCATCGCATCATTCTCGCGGCGTCGATCGGCAATGCGCTTGAATGGTTCGACCTCGTCGTCTACGGCTTTTTCGCGGTCACGATCGCGAAGCTGTTCTTCCCGGCGCGTACCGAAGCGATCTCGCTGATGCTCACGCTCGGCACCTTCGGCATCTCGTATCTGATCCGCCCGCTTGGCGGACTCGTGCTCGGCTCGCTCGCGGATCGCGCGGGCCGCAAGGCATCGCTGCTGCTGTCGATCGGCTTGATGATGATCGGCACCTTGACGATCGCCGTGATGCCGCCGTATGCCGCGATCGGTTTGTGGGCGCCGGCCGGCATCATGCTGTCGCGGCTGGTGCAGGGATTCTCGGCGGGTGGCGAGTTCGGTGCGTCCACCGCGTTTCTGGTCGAACACGCCCCGCAGCGGCGCGGTTTCATGGGCAGCTGGCAGTTCGCCAGCCAGGGGCTCGCGACACTGCTCGCCTCCGGCTTCGGCGCCTTGCTGACGAGTCAGCTCACGGCAGCGCAACTCGAATCCTGGGGCTGGCGCATTCCGTTTCTATTCGGCCTCGTGATCGGCCCGGTCGGCTTCTATATTCGCCGCTACGTGGACGAAGGCGCCGAGTTCAGCACGGAGCCCAAAACGCGCACGCCGCTGCGCGATCTGTTCGGCACGCAGAAGGTCCGAATGCTGCTCGCGATCGGCTCGCTGGTGATCTCGACCGCGGCCAACTACATGATCCTGTACATGCCGACTTACGCGATCAAGCAGTTGCACCTGCCTGCCTCGACCGGTTTCGCGGCCACGCTCGCGACGGGCATCGTGCTCACCGTGCTGACGCCGTTCGCCGGCCACCTGTCCGATAGCGCGGGACGGATCCGCATCATGGCGGTTGCCGCGACGCTGATGCTGCTGACGGTCTATCCGACCTTCATCTATATGAACGCGCATCCGTCGTTCGCCACGATGCTGCTGGCCTTGCTCTGGATCGGCGCATTGAAGGCGGCGTACTTTGGCGCGCTGCCCGCGCTGATGTCGGAGATTTTCCCGACGCAAACGCGCGCAACCGGTCTCGCGACCAGCTACAACATCGGCGTAACGGTGTTCGGCGGCTTTGCGCCCTTCGTGATTACCTGGCTGATCGACGCGAGCGGCAACAAGCTCGCGCCCGGTTTCTATCTGATGTTCTGCGCGGTGGTGAGTTTGTCGGCGCTCTATGCGGTGCGCGCGAAGCTGAAGATCCGCTGAGCGGCTTGCAGTGAGCTGGAGGGAGTTCGCGGAGGGCTTGAGGCGAGGCGACGTGAAACAAGCAGAGATAAGTTCAGACACGCCGAGGCGGGCAAGACAGATCAATCCGCCTTGCCCGCCTCGCCAACTACCTTAAGGTGCAGGATTGGGCTGCAGTTCATGCAGCTTGTCGATCTCCGCGAGCGCTTCCGGCGAAAGCTTCACGTCGGCGCTGCCGATATTTTCCTTAAGCTGATCGAGCGAGGTCGCGCCAATCAGATTGCTCGTCAGGAACGGCCGGCTATTGACGAAGGCCAGCGCGAACTGCGCGGGCGACAGGCCATGACGCTTCGCCAGTTCCACATAGCGCGTGGTAGCCTGGACCGCTTGCGGCTTGCTGTAACGCTGAAAGCGCTCGAACAGCGAAATGCGGGCGCCTGCCGGACGCGCACCGCCTTCATACTTGCCCGACAGCCAGCCAAAGGCCAGAGGCGAATACGCCAGCAGGCCGATATTGTCGCGATGCGCATACTCGGACAGACCCGCTTCGTACGTGCGGTTCAACAGGCTATACGGATTCTGGATACTGACAATGCGCGGCAAGCCGAGCTTTTCGGCCGCGCGCAGAAACTGCGCGACACCCCAAGGCGTTTCGTTCGACACGCCGATATGGCGAATCTTGCCTGCCTTGACGAACTCGGCGAGCACCGAGAGGGTTTCTTCGATCGGCACCGTATACGCGTCGTCGACCCACGGATAGGCGGGACGGCCGAATGTCATCGTGCTGCGATCCGGCCAGTGCAACTGGTACAGATCGACGTAGTCCGTTTGCAGACGCGCGAGACTGCCGTTCAGCGCTTCGGTCAGATTCTTGCGGTCGAACTGGTTGCCCTCGCCGCGAATATGACGCGGGTTGTGCGGCTGACGCGCCGGCCCGGCAATCTTGGTGGCCAGCACGATCTTCTCGCGCGCGCCGCGATGCTGCGCGATCCATGTGCCGATATAGCGCTCGGTCGAACCTTGCGTCTCGGGGCGCGGCGGCACCGGATACATCTCCGCCGTGTCGATCAGATTGACGCCGTGATCGAGCGCGTAATCGATCTGTGCGTGCGCTTCCTGCTCGGTGTTCTGCTCGCCCCACGTCATGGTGCCGAGACCAATCAGGCTAACCTTCACATCCGAATCGCCGAGTCTGCGGTATTCCATCGAACCTGTCCTGTTGTGTGTGAAAACGGAAAGCGCCGACGTTACCATGCCCGCGCAATGCCTGCAGCGCGGCTAAAATACTGCTTCAGCAGCCGCTCACACCGGCGCGCTCAACGAACTTTCCGTCGACCCATCTGCGATGAATCCCGAACACCTCGAACTGCTGGTCACGCGCGTGATGCCGTACGGAAAATACAAAGGCCGGCTGATCGCGGATCTGCCCGGCCACTATCTGAACTGGTTTGCGAGTCAGGGCTTTCCACCGGGAGAAATCGGCCGTCTGCTGGCCCTGATGCACGAGATCGACCACAACGGTTTGTCGTCGCTGATCGAGCCTTTACGCAAGCGCTGAGAGCGACGCCTTCGGCAGATGCCAGCCGTAGGTGACGGCAAGCACGCGCAAGATGAAGCACGCCACGCCGCCGGCCAGGGCCGCGATGCCAGGCGGCAAGCCGGCGCGCCGCGCCACCACCACGACGAACGCACCCGCGAAGGCCGCGCTCGCGTAGATGTCGGCATGCACCACGAGCGGCACGCGCGCCATCAGCACGTCGCGGATCACACCGCCGCCCACGCCCGTGACGGTACCCATCAGCATCGCGATAAACGGCCGGATGCGGAACAGCAGCGCTTTCTCGACACCCGCCACGGCAAACAGCGCGAGGCCGGCTGCATCCAGCACGGTGATCAGCGCGGCAGGAAATTGCTGGACAGTGGAATGGAAAACGAAAGTGAGCAGCCCGGTGGCGAACGTCAACGCCGGGTAACGCCAGTCGCGTATCGCGTTAGGCGGCGAATCGCCGATCAGCAGATCGCGGATCACCCCGCCGCCAAGCGCCGCGACAAACGAGATCACCATCACACCCAGCAGATCGAGACCGCCGCGCATCGCGCTGAGCGCGCCCTCGATCGCGAAGACAACCGTGCCGGCCAGATCGGCGGCCAGAACCAGCGCTTCGACGTTCGGCGTTATTTTTCTTATCGACAATGTCGGCATCGACGCATCACCCTTTCAGTCCACGAGTAGCCGGAAAGGTATAGCGAAATGCCCGCCGCCTGGTGAAAAATTTGCGCAGCCGGCACGCGATGCGGACGGCGCGCCCGTTATTTCGCGAGGCGCGGCCTGCCAAGCCCGCTCTCTCTCTTCAGGCAACCCATGGCGACCAGATGCACGAGCAGGCGGTCTACCGCCTCGTCGATCGACACCCGATCGGATTCGATCATCAGATCGGGTTCGAGCGGCACATCGTACGGCCCGGAAATACCGGTGAAATTGGGAATCTCGCCGCGCCGCGCACGCGCGTAGAGCCCTTTGACATCGCGTGCCTCGCACACCGCCAGCGGCGCATTCACGAACACTTCGACGAACCCCTCGCCCACGATCTCGCGAGCCATGCGCCGATGCTCATGCTCGGGCGAAATCACCGCGGCCATCGCGATAAAGCCCTGTTGCATGAACAGCGCCGCGACGTGCGCGACCCGCCGCAGATTTTCGGCGCGGTCTTCGGGAGTGAAGCCGAGGTCGGCGGTCAGGCCGCGCCGCAGCACGTCGCCGTCGAGCACGATCGAAGCATGTCCCGCCGCTTTCAGACGCCGGTGCAACGCGTCGGCCAAGGTCGATTTACCGGCGCCGGACAGACCGGTCATCCATATGACGGCGCCGCGGGTTGTGCTCATGACTTACGCTCCCTATCCGGTGCCGGTGCCGCGGCATTCGCCGCCGGCGCGCCGAAGCTGCCGGCCGGCGCCAGGTCCGGTCCCAAACCGTCAAACAAGGGTTGCAGCAGCGCCTCGCGCGGCTGCCAGCGCCGCACCGAGGTCTTGTAGATCGGGCGCCGCACTTGCGCCGCGCTTGCCGTATTCACCTGCCGCTCGGTCTGGTGAAACGACAGGCAGCGCTCGTCCCAGTCGAGTCCGCAATGCGCAAGCAAACGCCGGACATTGCCTTCGAGGTCCTCGACCAGCTCTTCGTATTTGACTTCGATCATCGTGCCTTCGGGCAACACGCGTTGCCAATGCGCCATCAGCGCGTCGTAGGCGCGGTAGTAGCGGCCCAGTTCACCCAGATCGTAGCTGAATGGTACGTCGTGAAAAATTCGCGAAAAAATCGACAGACAACTTTGCAACGGTGACCGGCTGCTGTGAATGAAGCGCGCGTTCGGCAGTGCCAGATGGATCAGGCCGACGTTGATGAAATTGAACGGATACTTGTCGGTGAAGCGCGTGTAGCCTCCCGATGCCGAGCCTTGCATTTCCAGTTGCGGCGCGTGCATGCGGCGCAGATAGTCGGCGCCGAGCGCGCGCAATTGTGCGGCCCCGACGCCCTGCAACGCTTCGATATCGATACGCAACGGGTCGTCTGAATCGCGGCCGATGCAATTCACCAGCGCCTCGCCGAAGTCCGTACGCTCGCCCATGCCGAGAACCTGCGGATGGCTCGCGAGAATCTGTTCGATCAGGGTGGAGCCGGAGCGCGGCATACCGACAATAAAAATCGGCGCGGCCGACGGATCGCCCAGCCCGTGTTTGGCCGCCAGCACCTGCGCAGTCAGGAGCTCGGGCAAATGCGCGAACAGACCGAGCGCCGCGGCTTCGTCATAACGCACGCCGGCGCGGTGCAAGGCGTTGCCTTTCAGGAAATGATCGAACGACGCGTCGTTGCGGCCCACATCGGACAGCGCCTGACCATACGCGAAGTGCAGTTCGGCCTGATCCGCCGGCGTGAGCGAAGCGACATTGTGCGCGAATCGCTCGAGCGCGGCGAACACCGGATCGTCGGCACTCAGACGCTTGGATTGCACGAAGTTGCGGTAGTACAGCGGCACCTGCGGAGCGGCTTCGATCGCGCGGCGATAGGCTTCGTGCGATTCGTCAAAACGGCCGAGCGCCTGCAGGCAGTTGCCCATGTTGTTGTACGAGCCATCGGCTTGCGGATTCAGCCGCACTGCTTCGCGGTAGGCGTCGACGGCCTGCTCAAGTCGATGCATCTGCTCGAGCGACCAGCCGAGCCCATGACGCAAATTGGTGTTCAGCGGATCGAGCGCAATGCCCTCGTGATAGCGCACCACGGCTTCGGAAAAACGGTTCAGCACGGCGAGCGTTCCCGCGAGGCGCTCATTGACGGCGCCGTTGGCGGGATCGAGCGCGCGCGCCGCTTCAAAGCAGCGGAGTGCCGCCTGGAGTTCGCCGCGAGCGACGCAGGCGTCGCCTTCGGCGCACCATTCCGGGGCGGTCGCAGGCTGTGGGTCGTGCTTCATTAACGGCCAGTTTCTTGCAGGCTTCGCATCAGACAGCCCGGCAGTGTGGGGTACGTTCTTCTTCGTCCAGTGTCGGCGCAAACCTGCTCTGGATTCAAAGAGGGAATTGTCTGACGCGAAAGTATCAGGCGCGCCCTACAGTTTCTTTTCGAATATTTAACGAAGTGTTACAGGGCGGTGATTCGGCCATCTTCTGAAGCTTGCTGCAACGCGCGGCCGCTATGACATTAGATCGCCACGGCGGCCTTGTGGCGGCGGCGTGGCGCGCGCCAGCCGTAATTTGCGGACACAAATCCCGCTGAACTCCCGGGCACGCCGTCTTTCTGATTCTTATACGAGGAGGCGGGAGAAAATCGTGAGCAGGCTTATTGCATCAGTCGCGCTGCTGGCTGTGGCGGCAAGTCTCACCGGGTGCGCGGTCGCCCCGGGATACGACTACGCCTACCCTTACTACTACCCCGGCTACGGTTATGCCTACGGTCCATACGGACCGGCCTACGGCTCGGTCGACATCTGGGGTGGCTGGGGCGGCTCGTGCTGTTACTACCATGGACACGGGGGCTACTGGCATGACGGCGGATGGCATGGCGGTGGCTGGCATGGCGGTGGCTGGCACGGGGGCGGCGGCGGTGGCTGGCACGGCGGGGGCGGCGGCCACGGCGGTGGCGGCAGTGGGTGGAGCAGCGGTGGCGCTCAGGGCGGTCACGGGCATTGACACCACCGGCCGTGCCTTTGTCACGCAGCGGAGTGCGCCGGCCGGGGTGCCCGGGGCGACCATAATGCTCTGATTGCCTTGCTTGCCCTGTGTGAATCGATGTCGATGCGCGAGCTGGCCAGCTCGCGCTTTTCAGGGGACAGCCTGCCCCTGCTCGCTCACCCACAACGCCGTCGCCTCATCCCTCCCTGCGGTCCTCCTACCGCTTTCGACCTGAAGCCGGCGGATACTCGGCACTGCGAACCGCTCCTGAATTTCTGGTCGGCCGGCTCGATCTAGTGGATCCAGACCGCACGGCACATCGCCGACGCGCGGGAAATCGATCACCATGTCCGGGATTTTGAGGTGTTCAGGACGTGCCGGCTCCGCGAAAGCGCGGACCGAAAGACTGTACGGGTGCGGCGCTCATGCGCCCGTCGACAGCGGCATCACCCCGCCCGCCACCTGGCAGTATTCGACGGCTGCCGATACACCGATCCGGCCAACCAACCGACCAGGCCGGTCTGAACAAAAAGCGACTGGCGCGTTGCAAGGCGCGACGTCGCTTTTCTGGGCGCTGGGGGGCGGCTGGCGCGATGATGGAGTGCAGACCGTACCGGCCGGCGCCGGGAAGTCTTACGCGTTGCGGTAAAATCGGGTTTTGATTAAAGCCGTCTGGCCGTCCCATGTCTTCAGCTCAAACTCCCAGTCCGCGCCGCGTGTCAGTCGCGCCGATGATGGACTGGACCGATCGCCACTGCCGCTCGCTGCATCGCGTGATATCGCGTCATACGTGGCTATACACCGAGATGGTCACCACCGGCGCGTTGCTGCACGGCGACGTGCCGCGCCATCTGGCGTTTACGCCCGAAGAAGCGCCGGTTGCGTTGCAGCTCGGCGGCAGCGAACCGGACGATCTCGCGCGTTCAGCGAGGCTGGGCGAGCAATGGGGCTATGACGAGATCAATCTGAATTGCGGCTGCCCGTCCGAGCGCGTGCAGCGCGGTGCGTTCGGCGCTTGCCTGATGAACGAGCCGCAACTCGTTGCCGATTGCGTGAAAGCCATGCGCGACGCCGTCTCAATACCGGTGACGGTCAAGCACCGGATCGGCGTGGATGCGGTCGAAGAATATGACTTCGTGCGCGACTTCGTCGGCACCGTCGCGGACGCCGGTTGCAACGTGTTCGTCGTGCACGCGCGTAATGCGATTCTCAAGGGCCTGAGCCCGAAAGAGAACCGCGAAATTCCGCCGCTCAAATACGACTACGCGTATCAGTTGAAGCGCGATTTCCCGCATATGGAGATCATCATCAATGGCGGCATCAAGACGCTCGATGAAGTGGAGACACATCTTCAGCACGTCGACGGTGTGATGCTTGGGCGCGAGGCCTATCACAACCCTTATGTGCTGGCCGACGTCGATGCGCGCTTCTATGGCGCAACGGATGCGCCGCTCACGCGCGAGCAGGTCGAGGCGAAGCTGATCGAATATTGCGCGGCTGAAATGGCGCGCGGCACGTACCTCGGTGCAATCACGCGTCATGCGCTCGGTCTCTACCGCGGGGAAGCCGGTGCACGTGGATGGCGTCGCGTGTTGTCGGATAGCAAACGCCTGGCCGCGCGCGATCTGAGCATCTTCGACGAGGCAAGACAGCATCTGCGTGAGCCGGTCGAAATTTTTGAATAAAGGACTAGGCAAACGGAATTCTTGTTCGTATAATCTCGTTTCTTCATCGACGAGCCAAGTTTCTCAGCAGTTAAGTGAGTTGCTTAGCAAGTCAAGCAGATGTCAGTGGTGGCTGTAGCTCAGTTGGTAGAGTCCAGGATTGTGATTCCTGTTGTCGTGGGTTCGAGCCCCATCAGCCACCCCAAAGAATTCAAGCAGCAAAAAGTTTGATCAAGCGGCGTTGTGAGAAATCACAACGCCGTTTTTGTTTTTGCGTCGCGGTTTACCGCGCAATGCGGTCTGCCCACATGCGTGGGGCGAGGCTGATCGTCAGCGTGCACCAGAGAAACGGCCAATAACCCACCCCGCCAATCCGGTCTTTGACCACAAAAATCGCTTGACTACCGGGGTCGGACCACCGCTGACGCCCGTCAGATATACGCCTGACAGATTATTTCAATACCAAGAATAGTAATTTCAGATTATCGGTACAAATTTTCAATAGTAGGGGTATACACTGCCTTCCATCGACGTTGCAGACACACCCCTACCGGCTCCTGCGACGCCTTCCTGAAATGAAATCGAAACTTATCGGAGTCACACCATGAAGACCAAGCTCATCGCCGCCCTGCTGGTTGCTGTTTCTGCCTCGATCGCTGCTCCCGCATTCGCTAGCGGCTACGGCCCGGCACCGTTCTATCGTCCGGCTGTCGGCGCACCGGCTTCGCAACAAGGCCAGAACGCGCAAACCGTCGCAGCTGAACGCGCTAGCGCCGAATCGAGCGCATACGGTGGCGTGAACACCGTGTCGTCGCAATCGGGTACGCGTGCACCGGCTTCGTCGGGCCCGCAATCGGTTTTCTTCGGCCACTAATCTGTCGCTGTTGAAGGTTGCCGTTCACAAGACGGCAGCCGAACTGGGCGCCGCGCATGCAGCAATGCATGCCGGCGCCCAGTCCCGTTTACACGGCGGCCGCACTCACGTCACCGAGCCCATCCACCGAGCCCCAGCGCCAGCGTCATCACACCTCGCGCTTTTCCTCTTCCGGCGATTCGCAAAACCGGATCCGGTTACCGAACGGATCGATCGTCTCGAGCACTTTCCCCCACGGCTCCTCTTCAACGCCCGGTTTTCCGTATTTATAGTCTTTGCGCTGAAGTTCCGCATGCAACGCATCGATGCCCTGCATCGGCACGTAAATCGTCGAGCCCGGCGTCGCATCGCCGTAATGCTCGCTCAGGTGCAAAATCAGATCGGAACGGCGCACTTGCGCATAGAGCGGAGTATTCGCCTCGAAGCGGTGTTCCCAGTCGATGGTAAAGCCGAGAAAGTCTACGTAAAACTCTCTGGCTTTCTCTTCAGAGAAAATACGGATGATCGGAATAGCGCGCGCGAAATGCATTGCGGTCCCCAACAGGTCGATACGGAACCGTCAGCTTAATCGAATGGGCTTGCCGGTTCCGGCGCCTACGGTTATCCGCTAAGACCGGCATCGATCGTTTCGCGCGCCGCCCTGAAGCCGGCCTCTGCCGCGGCATGCTCCGTGGGCCACAGGGTGTCGATGTGGACGAGCCGCCAGTCGACCACCACCGCGTCATTGCGCAACACCCGAAAATGCGCCTTGACGCCGGTCAGCACCTGCTCGACCGCGACTTCGATCTCGTAGTCCTGATAGCGCTCCTGGTAGTCGCCCATGTCGAGGCCTTTCGGCTCCATGATCGCCTCCTTGAGGTGTTCCGGGTCAGGGTGAAATGCGCACGGCCATGCGCGCCCGCCGGGCCGTCGCTACGGCTCGAACCAGGGACCGACAAATCTTCATCTGACGATTAGTCGCAATCGCCAGCAAGATACTGCCGGCCGCTAACGGTGATCTCGACGTCGCCGCTGCCCGCCTCGGCGGCAAGGCCGTTCGACAGCAATTCCGCCGCGATGGACTGCGCGAACTTCGGCACGGGCTGTCCGACACCGACCTCATTCAGGCGCCGCAAAGCTTCGACCGCTTCCGGACTTAATGACTTCGACATGGCCGTCTCCGTCGTGATGCTGAATTTATCGTAGCAAGTTTCGCGGCCGGACGCAGGCGCGTCTCAGGCCACCGACATCCAAAGCTTGTGCAGCTCGCGAATTTTGCGCGCGCAAGTGGGTCTATCCCACGAAACGTGGCGATAGCAAACCCGGCAAGCGGTAACGGAAAGGAGGACGAGATGGAGCGAAGCAGAATGACAGCGCTCACGGCGTGCGTCGCGCTTGCGGCGTTCAGCATGGGCGGCCCGGCAGCATTTGCCCAAACGCCAGGCCCAGCACAAAAGACGCAGGCCATGCCGCAAAACGGCCCGGCATCGATGGTCAAGCCGCCGGAAGCGGGCTCAGGCTCAGGCGGTGCGAGCAATCCGGACAATATGCCGATCAAGCGTCCGCGCAAACCGACCAACGACAAGATGATGCACGAGCCGCCCGCCAGCGCCGCCAACGCGAAATAGCGCCGGCACGGCTGACGGTGCGGACCGTCTGACTAAGCCAGGCGTGCTTAAAGACGCGCGATCGACACCTCCGTGGACTTCACCAGCGCGACCACTTCCGAGCCGACCTTCAGGTCGAGTTCGTCGACCGAACGCGTGGTGATCACCGAAGTGACGATACCGAACGGCGTGTCCACATCGACCTCGGACACGACCGGCCCGCGGATGATTTCCTTGACCTTGCCTTTGAACTGATTGCGTACGTTGATTGCGGAAATGGTCATATCGAGCGACTCCAGAAAAGCGATTAAAAACAGTCAGTCAAGAGATATCAGACGGCCCAGCGGACGTCTGTCGGCCGCGTGAGGCGGCCCTCGTCACGTGCGTCATAAGCACGCTGGGACAGCGCGTCGTCATTCGGCGCCGTCTTCAGTACGCGTTGCAACACATGTTCTTCCAGTGCGGCGAACCCGGCCGATGCACGCGCCCGCGGGCGCGCCAGCGGCACCGGCTGATCGAGCGCGATGCGCCCTTCTTCGATCAGCAGAATCCGGTCGCCTAGCGCGACGGCTTCATGCACGTCGTGCGTCACCAGCAGCGCGGTAAATCGATGCTCACGCCACAGCCGTTCGATCAGCGCGTGCATTTCGATGCGCGTCAACGCGTCAAGCGCGCCGAGCGGTTCGTCGAGCAGCAGCAATTGCGGCCGATGCACCAGCGCACGCGCCAGCGCCACCCGCTGACGCTGACCGCCGGAGAGCTGCGCGGGCCAGTCGTTGGCGCGTTCCAGCAAACCGACTTCGGCGAGCACGGCCCGCGCGTCCTCACGCGCACTGCGGCCGAGGCCAAGCATCACGTTCTGTAGCACGCTCTTCCAGGGCAGGAGGCGCGCGTCCTGAAACATAATGCGCGTGTCGAGCGGCCGGCCGTCTTCGGTGCGTTTCTCGAGCACACCCGAGGTGGCCTTTTCCAGACCCGCGACGAGGCGCAGCAAGGTCGATTTCCCGCAGCCGCTGCGGCCGACGATGGCGACAAAGCTGCCGCGCTCGATCGACAGATCGAAATCGGACAACACCTTGCGCTCGCCGTACTGCTTGCCGACACCGCGCAACTCGACCGAATAGTCGGCGGAGCGGCGTGCGTCATTGCGCGCCGAGGCTCCCGTCGCTGCAGGCAGAACACTCACGCGCTGGTCGCGTTGACGATCGTGCGAGGGTTCCGCCCGATCGAAACCCGCGGCCTCATCCGCATCGTGATCGGCGGTGCGCGGTTGCGCCAGTTCGGCTTCGAGATCGCTGCCCGCGATGCCGCCGAACGACGCCGACAATGTGGTTGCGCTCATGATTTCGCTCCTCGTTGATAAGCCGGGTGCCAGCGCAGCGACACGCGCTCGAGACTCTTGGCCAACACGTCGGCGAGCTTGCCGAGCCCCGCGTACAGCAGAATGCCGACCACCACCACATCGGTTTGCAGGAATTCGCGCGCATTCATCGTCATGTAGCCGATGCCCGACTGCGCGGAGATGGTTTCGGCAACGATCAGCGTGACCCACATCAGCCCGAACGCGAACCGCACGCCGACCAGAATCGACGGCAACGCACCGGGCAGCACCACGTGCCGGTAAAGTGCGAAACCCTTCACGCCGTAACTGCGTGCCATTTCGATCAGATTGGCATCGACCGAGCGGATGCCGTGGAAGGTGTTCACGTAGATCGGAAAAAACACGCCCAACGCGACGAGAAACACCTTCGCCTCTTCCTCGATACCGAACCACAAAATCACGAGCGGGATCATCGCGAGCGCGGGAATGTTGCGGACCATCTGCACGGTCGAATCGAGCGCGATTTCAGCGGGTTTGAACAGACCCGTTGCAAGGCCGAGCACGAGTCCGATGCCGCCGCCGATCGCAAAGCCCGACACCGCGCGCCACGTGCTGACCTTCACATCCGCCCACATTTCGCCGGACTGGATCAGCGACCACGCGGCCTTCACGACCGCGAGCGGTTCGGGCAGCACGCGGGTCGAGAGAATGCCGCTGCGGGCGGCGAATTCCCATGCCAGCAGAATCGCGAGCGGCGCGAGCCACGGCGCAAGATGCGCACCGATGCGGCGCAAGACGGCGAGACTCGCGCCCGCACGCGCGCCGGAGTCAGCGCCTTGTCCCGCGCTCAAAGTGGATTGAGCCATGATGATTTCCTCACTGCCTGACCATTAGGTTGTTCGTGCCGAACCGGACGATGCGCTCAGCTCGAACTCGCCGCTTTCGGCAGATAGTTGTTGCCGACGATCTCGCCGAACGGCCCGGACAACGGACCGCCCGCGGTCTTGAGCTGCCGGCCCGGCAGCAACGGAAACACCAGTTCGGCAAAGCGGTACGATTCTTCGAGATGCGGATAGCCGGACAGGATGAACGTGTCGATGCCGAGCGCCGCGTATTCGTTCATGAGTGCCGCCACCTGCTCGGGATTGCCGACCAGCGCCGTTCCCGCGCCGCCGCGCACCAGCCCGACGCCCGCCCACAGATGCGGATACACCTCGAGTTCGGCGCGGCCGCCGCGCTTGCCGCCGTGCAAGGCGGCCATGCGGCGCTGTCCTTCGGAATCCATCTTCGAGAAGGAAGCCTGGGCACGCGAAATGGTTTCGTCGTCGAGCTTGCTGATCAGCTTGTCGGCGGCCGCCCACGCTTCTTCCTCGGTCTCGCGCACGATGACATGCAGGCGAATGCCGAACTTGATCGTGCGGCCACGTGCTTCGGCACGGGCGCGAATGTCCGCGATCTTCTTCGCAACAGCCGCAGGGGGCTCGCCCCACGTCAGATACGTGTCGATGTGATCGCCCGCGATATCGTGCGCCGCCGCCGACGACCCGCCGAACCACAGCGGCGGATGCGGGTTCTGCACCGGCGGATACAGCGCCTTGCCGCCCTTCGAGGTCAGATGCTTGCCCTCGAAGTCGATCGCGTCGTTGGTGTGCGAGGCGCTCAGCAGCTTGCGCCAGATATGCAGGAATTCGTCGGTGATTTCATAGCGCGTGTCGTGATCGACGAATACGCCGTCGCCTTCAAGTTCAGCCGAATCTCCACCGGTCACGACGTTGATCAGCAGACGCCCGTTCGACAACCGGTCGAAAGTCGCGGCCATGCGCGCCGCCAGACCCGGCGACGAGATACCCGGCCGGATCGCCACCAGAAACTTTAGCCGTTTGGTCGCGGCAATCAGGCTCGACGCGACGACCCACGCGTCTTCGCACGAGCGGCCGGTCGGCAGCAGCACGCCCTCGTAGCCGAGCGTATCGGCGGCGACGGCGATCTGCTGGAAGTAGTCGTAATCGGCTGCGCGTGCGCCTTGGGACGTACCGAGATAACGGCTGTCGCCGTGAGTCGGAATGAACCAGAACACATTCATTTGCTGCTCCTGCTAGTTCGAAACTGGATTGAATGAAGACGTGTGCAACGACGAGCGACGCTGCTGCGTCGGGCGAAAGCGCACCGCTGGCCGCGCGCCGCTAGCCGCGCGCATCCCTCCGGCACGAGACCCGGAAAGGCGAACGCTAGAAAGGACGGAAATACTGCAGTGAGGCGCGGATTAGTTCCGACAGCACAGCCACGAACGCGTGTGCGCCACGGGGCAATTGAAGATCGGCATCAGGCAGGACATCGCGACGGCTTCCCTCGACCAAACGTGCGCGTGATGCGCTCGATTAAACAGGCGACGGCGGCAAACGCCGTCTGTATGGAGAAACAGTCTATGGATCGGAACCCGGCTTTTGAACGATTTTTTTGAGCTTAGGTTTTCCACTTTCGTGATTAGCCCGACGCTAAAGCATACGGATGTTGCACCTTACCCACGCTGGAAGCGGCTTGCCCCTCTATATAATGGCGCCACATTTCCAATAATCCGCTGCAGGCCGTGCGAACCACGCCGCCTGAGCTCTCGCGGTGCAATGCATGCAAAAACTCATCCTGCCGTTCGTCGCCGGCTTTCTGGCTTCCCTGTTTTTTCATGAGTCGACCCTGGCGCTGTTGCACGCGGCCGGACTGATCGATCCGACCGGTTTTTCGACCGCGCCGTTCCTGCCGCTGGGGCTGCCCGAGTTCATCGCGAACGCGATCTGGAGCGCTTTCTGGGCGGTGCTGATGGCCTGGCTGTTGCGCGTGGCGCCTGAGCGGCGCGCGCCATGGGTGCCGGCCTTCGTATTTGGCGGCATTGCCCTAACCGCGGCGAGCGTGTTCGTGGTCGATCCGCTGCGCGGCATCTGGCCGAGCGGCAACATGCTGCCGCGTCTCGCGGTGGGTTTCGCGGCAAATGCGATGTGGGGCTGGGGCGCGCTGGTGTTCATGCGCGCCTTCATGGCGAGCGAAGACGAGGACTGAGCCTGCCAGTCTCAGGACCGTAGATCGCGCAACGGGTGCTCGTTTGCCGGCCACGGGCTTTCGAACATCTTCGCCACCTCGGCGGCGTTCACGTCTTCAATGCGCGCGAAACGCCAGCGCGGCGCGTTGTCCTTGTCGATAATGCGCGCGCGAATCCCCTCGATCGTGTCGCCCTGCGCGAAGCTCGTGCGCGTCAGATCGAGATCGCCGCGCAACACGTCCGCCATCGAACCCTCGGCACGCGTCACCACTTCCAGCGACACCGCCATCGACAACGGCGAACGTTCGCGCAACACCGCGATCGTCTGCTCGGCCCAATCGGCGGCCTCGCCGCCCTGCTCGCGCGCCCGCTCCAGCGAGGCGAGAATCTGCGCTACATCGGGCAACGCGAAATGCCGGTCGATCAAGCCGCGTGTGCTCGCGAGCGGCGCGGCATCGGGCTTTGGCACGACCTGATGCGCGGCGGTCTCGCGTTCGATGCACGCCACCACGTCCGCGCCGCGTTCGAACAGTTCAGTACGCAGCGTATCGACTAGCGCGGGCAAGGCCGCGTCTTCGATATAGGCGTCGGCGAGGCCTGCGTAGAGCGCATCGGCTGCGCCGATCGTCTCGCCGGTGACCGCCAGATAACGGCCAAGCGCACCCGGCGTGCGCGCCAGAAACCAGCTGGCGCCGACATCGGGAAAGAGTCCGATGCGGGTCTCGGGCATCGCCATCTTCGTCGAGTCCGTCACGACACGCAGGCCGCCGGTACGATGCGCACCTTGCGAAATCCCCATGCCACCGCCCATCACGACGCCGTTCATCAACGCAATGTACGGCTTCGGGTAGGTGAAGATCGCGTGATTGAGCCGGTATTCCTCGATGAAAAAGGTGTCGCGCGCGTCCTGCTCGCCGCGCTGCGCCGACTCGTACAGGAAGCGGATATCGCCGCCCGCGCAGAACGCGCGTGGATGCGCGCTGCGCACCACCACGGCCAGCACGTCGGGATCTTCGCGCCACTGATCGAGCGCCGCGTGCATCGCGCGGATCATGCCGGTGGACAGCGCATTGAGCGCCTTCGGCCTTTCCAGTTCGATGAAACCGATGCGGTTGGCTACGTAAGTCGCGACTTCGTCGCTGACGGCGGGCGAGGTGGAAATGGACATGGAGAGCTAGGCGCGATGGCGCGAAATGAACCGGAACTGAACGTTATCACGCCCTCGCGGCTTTAGGCCTGGCGGCGGGCTGGGTCCCGGCGTTGCCGGCGGCCTCCACGGCCGATTCAGACGGCGCTTCAGCAGACTTCTTTTTACGCGGGCGGGCAGCGCTCGTAGCGCCTTGCGGCTGCCCGGCCTGCTGCGTTCCGAGCCAGGCATCGAGCGCGATACCCACCACGGTATCCAGTGGCGCAGTCGGAAACACGGGACATGTCAGGTTGAGCGCGACGATGCCGTGCAGGGTCGCCCAGAACGCCTCCGCCCACACCCCCACCTCCATCGACGCAGGCAAGCGCCCCGCCGCTTTCAATTCTTCGATCGCGGAGATCATCACGTACAAGGCCGCAGCATCCGGGTCGTCTGGCTCGTCTGCTTTTGCAGGCTCGACACTCGCCCCGGCCGCGTTGCCGGGCAGAGCAGAAGCCACGGCCGGCGTTTCTGCCGCCGCGCTCTCCACGGTCTCGCCTGACACACCCGCCTGCGCGGCCCCAGTCACCGGAGCACCGGCCAGCACAGCGGCCGCGCCGCCCAGCGCCGCGCCCGTGTAGCTCGGGTCTTCCATGAAGATCAGACGATAGGTTTCCGGATGCGCAACACCGAAGGCCACATAAGCCCGCCCGATCGCCTTCAACCGCGCGGTCGGATCGGCAATCTGCGCCAGCGGCACGAAGGTCTCCAGCAATTGCGCATAGCCTTCCGCGCACAACGCCCGTGCGATCTCATCGCGGCTTGCGAAGTGAAGATAAAGCGTAGCGGGCGAATACTCGATGGCGTCGGCAATCTTGCGCATGGACAGCGCGGCAAAGCCTTCGCGCATCACGATGCGCCGTGCTGCGTCGAGGATGCGCTCGCGCAGGGCCTGTTTCTGACGGTTTTTTCGTTCGGCGATTCCCATGATGAACATTTTCAGGTTGACAAACTGAAAAGTCAAATTAAACTGAACACCGTTTACTGAACAGTGTTCATTAAATTCTCATCAATCAATCAGCACTATCCTGGCGCGGTGAGGCGCCACTTTCAGGAGTCGCCATGCAAGCCATAGGAAAAGTCGGTTTATTCGGTGCCGCCGGCGCGGCAGGTCAAATCATCGCTGCCGCGCTTAGCGCGGCGGGCCGGGATTACCGGGTGGTCGGCCGCTCGCGCGCCCCGCTCGAAGCGGCCTTCGGTCACGACCCGCATGCGGAAATCGTCACGTGGAATCCGGATGAGCCGGCTTCGATCAGCGCCGCGGCTGCCGGTTTGCAGACTGTGATCTACCTGGTGGGCGTGCCCTACGACCGGTTCGCCGAGCATCCGCCGCTCATGGAAAAAACGCTCGCCGGCGTGACGGCAGCGGGTGTCGAGCGCCTCATTCTGATCGGTACCGTGTACCCGTACGGCCGTGCGCGCGGCAATCCGATCAGCGAAGATCATCCGCGTGAGCCCCACACGTTCAAGGGCAAGATGCGGCTCGAGCAGGAGAAGCTGGTGCTGGCGGCGCATGGCCGCGCCAGCGGGTCGGGCCGCCTGTCGACACTGGTGCTGCGGCTGCCGGATTTCTACGGTCCGGGCATCGAACGCAGTCTGATCAATGGCGTATTCGAAGCGGCGGCACAGGGCAAGCGCGCACAGATGATCGGACCAGTGGATGTGCCGCACGAATTCATCTACCTGCCGGATATCGGACCGGTGGTTGAAACACTCACGCGCATGGCCGACGCCTACGGCCGCTGGTGGCATCTGGCCGGCACGGGCACGATCACGCAGCGTGAAGTGGCGAGACAGGCCTATGCGCTGGCCGGCCGCGAGCCGAAGCTGATGGTCGCCGGCAAGACCATGCTGCGCCTGCTCGGTCTTTTCAATCCGCTGATGCGCGAACTGGTGGAGATGAATTACCTGATGACCGAGCCGGTTGTGCTAGACGACACTGCCTTGGTGAAGCTGATCGGCCCGATCAAAAAAACCTCGTACGAAGAAGGTATCCGGCGTTGTTTCGATGCCGCGCGGATAGCGGCATCGGCGAGCGCGGAAACGCAGCGCGACTCCGCAACAACGGCCTGACCGTGAACGGATTTCGCAAGCGCGGGAAATTGATGCCCGTTGTCCACGCAGCAGCGAATAAACCGGATCAGCCCGCCACGTTGCCGGGCGGAAAATGGCCGCTCCTGAGCAGCACGGGCGTGCCGTTGCTGATCTGCAAATGCTCGCGCGCAACTGCCTCGATGCGCGGACGCCCGGCATCGAACGCGCGCATCCAGCCTTCGAGATCCTCCGGGTACGCGCCGAAGTGATCCTCGAGCGCCTCGACCGAGATCGCGCACGGTACCGGTTCGCCGTCCACGAGCGCGGGAAACACGACGGTCAGATTGGAGTCGCGGTAAGCAGGCGCATCCGCGGGAAACTGAATTTCCATGGTCGCCTCATCAGAAATATCCGGCAGAAAAGCTGCGACAGTGAATACCGTCCGCCTCCCCGGACATGCCCGTTATGGTACTCGCGCGGCTGGACCACGGTCCAGCGCCCTTCCCGCTTTTTGTCCGATGCCGCGTTTGCGGAACCGATCGGTGCCGCAGGCGAATCGCTATGCTGATTGCACTTGTGCCGCCTGCCTCGGTCGAACTTGCTGACCGGCACGATCCGTGCTGACACAGTGACGCCATTTCGAGGTCAACGAGCGCAATATGGGAAAATATTTTCTGCAGAACCACGAATTGCCTGAGCCGGACGCGGCAACCCGATGGTTTGCTTACGCCGAAAGCCACGGCATCGACATTCCGAAAGCCATTAGCATCTGGGAAGACGCGGCAACTGAAAGCGGCACGGAAAGCCGCCAACTGGTTGGCGCGGCGGGCATCACAATCGAAACGCCTTAGCCCTGCACAAGGGCGCACGTCCAGAGTATGGCGAGCCTCGATACCTATTTGAAAGGAAAACATCACGATGCATTTCATGACGCAACTGCGCCACTCAGGCCGCTTCCGATCGGGCCGCGCCGCGCTTGCCCTGATCCGCAGCACGTCCCTGTTTGCCGCCCTGCCCGCCGCTGTGCTGTTCGGCGCGGGTCTGAGCGGCTGCGCATCGTCGAACACCACCTCGCTGATCAATCTGCCGAACGGTCAGACCGGTTTTGCGGTGAACTGCAGCGGCGCCGACGCCGCATCCAGTTGGGCCTCCTGCTACGTGCAGGCCGGCAAGGCATGTGGCGCGACCGGCTACGACATCGTGTCGAAAGACAACGACGAAGGCGGCGCTGCGGGCGGCAGCATCACGAACGTCGTCTCGGCTAACGTGAAAAACCGCTCGATGATCGTGCGCTGCAAATAACGCACAGAGCGTGCTCGGCGCATGCTCGGCGCGCGTGCTCAGTGCGCCTGCATCTTCGAGAAGATGTTCAACACGGCGACCCCGGCGATGATCAGCCCGAGTCCGATGATGGCCGGCACGTCCGGCACTTGCCGGTACAGCACGAGCGCAACCAGTGTAATCAGCACGATGCCGGCGCCGGCCCACACCGCGTAGACGATACCCACCGGAATACTCTTCAGCGTGAGCGAGAGCAAATAGAACGCGATGCCGTAACCGATCACCACGACCGCCGAGGGCACCAACCGCGAGAAACCTTCCGACGCCCGCATGGCAGAGGTCGCAACCACTTCGGCGACGATTGCAATGGCGAGCAATGCATACGGGGGCATCCGCATCGCCTCAGGCCTTTGCAAGCGCGAGCTTGCTGTAGTCGTGGCCGAGATGGGCGCACAGCGCTTCCACCACCAGTTCGTGATCCGCACGTTGCGGCAAACCGGATACCGTGATCGAGCCGATCACACCGGCGCCGGTTACCGTCAATGGAAACGCGCCGCCATGGGACGCATATTCCGTGGCCGGCAACGCGTGCTTGTCGGCGAGCGTGCTGCCCGACTGCTGCATCTTCAAACCGATCGCGTATGAACTGCGCCGAAAATGCGCGACGGTGTTGCCCTTGCGGCGCGCCCAGTCGACATTGTCCGGCGTTGCGCCGTCGAGCAAGCTGAAGAACAGCGGCTGGCCGAACGTGCGCACGTCGATGGCAGCGGCAATGCCACGGGCCTTGGCAAGCTCGTGCAGAAACGCGCCGATCTGCCATGCGCGGTCGGCGTCGAATTGCGGGAACACCAGCGCGTGTTCCTGAGCGGCAATCACCTGTAGATCGTGAGCGATATCCATGGCATTCAGAGCAAGATAAGAGGTGAGACGCGGGCCGTTGCACCTGCACTCCACATCGCGGCGCCGCGCGGAGAACCTGGATTCTAGCGCAGCACCTTTCGAGAGCCTTCTGGTATGCGACACCGGCAATGCGTGCGGCGACGTGAGAGCGTGCCGCGCCAGCGAGCGCCACGCCGCACTTGACAACTGACGTGGCGCGTATTGAAGCCGATTCTTAAACAGCTATTGCGTGGGCTGCCGCTTTGTTCTATAATCTTTTCTTCGACGGACGCGGGGTGGAGCAGTCTGGCAGCTCGTCGGGCTCATAACCCGAAGGTCGTAGGTTCAAATCCTACCCCCGCAACCAAGCAGTATTTAGCCGGTTCGAAACGTCGAAACAACATCAAAGGCTTGCCCAACCGGCAGGCCTTTTTTGTTTTCAGCCTCTCCTTCCCAGCGTCCGGGCGAGCACATCGCCTCATTGATCCGGACTCCAAACAGATCCACTTGCTTTTGCAACGGTGGCGCCCGGCCAGCGCGCCGGCGGGACGCCTCCGAACGGCGAAATAGTGCCGCCCCGAACCCATCGGCGCGCCGCGCCATACCCCGCTCCCGGCAAAGCGCGCCCCAGTGATAAACTCCCATCACCCTTTCTCGTCCCCTTCCTATGAAATTCTGTTCTGTCTGCGGCCACGGCGTCAGCCTGAGCATTCCGCCGGGCGACAACCGCGAGCGCTTCGTATGCGGCAGTTGCGGCACGGTGCACTATCAGAATCCGCGCAACGTGGTCGGCACCGTTCCGGTCTGGGACGACAAAGTGCTGCTGTGCCGTCGCGCGATCGAACCGCGCTATGGCTACTGGACGCTGCCGGCAGGCTTCATGGAAATGGGCGAAACCACCGCCGAAGCCGCTTCGCGCGAAACGCTGGAGGAAGCCGGCGCGCGCGTCGAGGTGCAGAACCTGTTTTCGCTGCTGAACGTGCCGCACGTGCATCAGGTGCACCTGTTCTATATGGCGCGCCTGCTCGACCTCGACATCGAGGCCGGAGAGGAAAGCCTCGAAGTGAAACTCTTCGAGGAACACGAGATTCCGTGGGACGAGATCGCCTTCCCGACCGTCGGCCAGACCTTGCGCTTTTTTTTCGCTGACCGTGCCACCGGCAGCTTCGGCCTGCATACGGGCGACATTTTCCGCTCGCTGCGCGAAGGTTGAGCGGCGCGCATGGTTCCCTGGCTCGGACCTGACGATCCGTTTCCTTCCGTCGAGCGCGCGCTCGGCGCGGCAAGCGGCGCACCCGGCCTGCTCGCCGCGAGCGGCGACCTGCTGCCGTCGCGGCTGATCGACGCCTATCGGCGCGGCATCTTCCCGTGGTATTCGGACGGCCAGCCGGTCTTGTGGTGGAGTCCCGATCCGCGCATGATCCTGCGCCCCGCCGAATTCAAGGTGTCGCCGTCGCTGCGCAAGACGCTCAAGCGCGTGCTGCGCGAAGACACCTGGGAAATCCGCGTTGACCATGATTTCGCCGCCGTGATGCGCGCCTGCGCGCAGGCGCCGCGGCGCGGCCAGCGCGGCACCTGGATCACCGCCGACGTGATCGAGGCGTATTCGTCGCTGCATCGGGTGGGCGATGCGCACAGCATCGAAACCTGGTTCGAAGGCCGGCGCGTGGGCGGTTTGTATGGGGTCTCGTTCGGCCGGATGTTCTTTGGCGAATCGATGTTCGCGGAGGTTACCGATGCATCGAAAATGGCGCTCGCCGCGCTCGTCGGACACTTGCGCCGTCACGAAATAGAAATGATAGACTGCCAGCAGAACACGTCGCATCTGGCGTCGCTTGGCGGTCGCGAGATAGCGCGCAAAGCGTTCATCGCGCATGTTCGCGCGTCTGTCGATGCGCCGCCGATTCCCTGGCGCTTCGACAAGACCGTCTTGCGCGATGTCGTCGCGCCGCCGGCGTAGAAAGAATCAGGCCGAATCCGGATCCGTCGCCTACCGAGCCGCGGGTCGCGAGCCGCGGGTTGACATCCGCAAGGCGCCGGGTTTGCACTACCAGAGACGCTTCGAGAGCTGCCAACGTGACTCATCCCAACGAGCTGCCTCTTTCGCCGCTTTCCGCGCTGCAATTTTATGCAACGGCGCCCTATCCCTGCAGCTATCTGGATGGACGCATCGCGCGCTCGCAAGTCGCCACCCCCAGCCATCTGATCAATTCCGACGTCTATACCGACCTCGTCAAAGCGGGCTTTCGCCGCTCGGGCGTGTTCACCTACCGCCCATATTGCGACGGCTGCCGCGCCTGCGTGCCGGTGCGCGTGCCGGTCGACAGTTATGTGGCGAACCGGACCCAGCGCCGGGTCTGGAAAAAACACGGCGAGCTGATCGCGACGGTGGCCCCGCTGCATTACGACGAAGAGCACTATGCGCTTTACATGCGCTATCAGTCGGCACGGCATGCCGGCGGCGGCATGGACCGCGACAGTCGCGACCAGTACGAACAGTTCCTGCTGCAGAGCCGGATCAACTCGCGGCTGGTCGAGTTTCGCGAGCCTCTGCCGGATCATCCGGACGCGCCGGGCATTCTGCGCATGATCAGCATGATCGACATCCTGGGCGACGGGCTCTCGTCGGTCTATACGTTTTTCGAACCGGGTCTGCCCCACACCAGTTTCGGCACCTACAACATCTACTGGCAGATCGAACAGGCGAAGAGCCTCAAGCTGCCCTACGTGTACCTCGGCTACTGGATTCGCGAGAGTCCGAAGATGGCGTACAAGGCGAATTTCCGGCCGCTCGAAGGCCTGATCGACGGCGCGTGGAAAGTGCTCGATCCCGCCAGCATCGATCTGCCGCCGGTCGATCTGGCGATTCACGGCCGGCGCGGGCCGCTGCGTCCGTAGTCACGGCGGCCAAGCGGTCCCAAAGGTTCGCGCCCGAGCGTCTCGACCCATTGGTCTCATTAATGCCTTAAAGCCGGTAAAATGGCGGGTTCCCATTTTCCGGCCTCCCGGCTTCGTCCCGTGTTCAGTTCCCTCTACCCGCTCGTACGCGCCCAACTCTTTCGCATGGACGCGGAAGACGCTCATCACCTGACTTTGCGCATTCTCGGCGCCGCCGGCCGCACCGGTCTTGCCGGGGCGCTCGCGCCACGCGTGCCGGATGCGCCGCGCACCGTGATGGGGCTGACGTTCAGGAACCCGGTCGGACTCGCCGCGGGACTCGACAAGGACGGCGCGTGCATCGACGGTCTGGCGGCGCTCGGCTTCGGCTTCATCGAGGTCGGCACGGTCACGCCGCGCGCACAGCCGGGCAATCCGCGCCCGCGCATGTTCCGCCTGCCGCAGGCGAATGCTGTGATCAACCGGATGGGCTTCAACAACGCGGGCGTCGACCAGTTCGTCAAGAACGTGCAGGCCGCGCGCTATCGCGGCATTCTCGGGCTGAACATCGGCAAGAATGCCGACACGCCGATCGAGCGCGCCGCCGAAGACTATCTGTACTGCCTCGAACGCGTGTACCCGTTCGCGAGCTACGTGACGGTCAACATTTCGTCGCCGAATACGAAGAATCTGCGCCAGTTGCAAGGCGCGGGCGAACTCGACGCGCTGCTCGCGGCGCTCAAGGACAAGCAGCAGCGTCTGGCCGACATGCACGGCAAGCTGGTGCCGCTTGCGCTGAAGATCGCGCCGGACCTCGACGACGAGCAGATCAAATCGATCGGCGACACGCTGCTGCGCCACAAATTCGAAGGTGTGATCGCCACCAACACCACCTTGTCGCGCACCGCCGTCACCGGCATGCAATACGGCGACGAAGCCGGCGGCCTGTCGGGCAAGCCGGTATTCGACGCGTCCAACGAAGTGATCCGCAAGCTGCGCGCCGAAGTCGGCGACACGGTGCCGATCATCGGCGTGGGCGGGATTTTCTCGGGCGAGGATGCGCGCGCGAAGCTGGCTGCGGGCGCTTCGCTGGTCCAGCTCTATACCGGCTTCATCTATCGCGGCCCGGCGCTGGTAGCCGAGTGCGCGCAGGCACTGCGCTAAAAACATATAGACATAAACAAACGATATTTAGGTTTCGATAGTCTGTTTTGTTATGCTTTTGTCTGTTAAAACATCAGACGTACAGAAAGGAACACGATGAAATTTGGCTTGCTGAAGAAGATGCTCGTTGCCGGCCTGATCGGCGCGTCGTTCACTGCTATGGCCGCCCATGCGGACGACCTGCTCGACCAGGTCAAGCAGCGCGGCACGCTGCGCATCGGTCTGGAGGGCACCTTCCCGCCGTTCAATTCGAAAGCGCCGTCGGGCGAACTGGTCGGCTACGACGTCGACATCGCCAAAGCGGTCGCCGCCAGGCTCGGCGTGAAGCCTGAATTCGTCACGACCGAGTGGAGCGGCATCATCGCCGGTCTGCAGGCCAACAAGTTCGACGTGATCGTCAACCAGGTCGGCATCACCGACGCCCGCAAGCAGGTGCTCGATTTCTCGCCGGCTTACACGTACTCGGCCGCGCAACTGATCCAGCGTAAGGACGACACGCGCCAGTTCAAATCGCTCGACGATCTGAAGGGCAAGAAGCTCGGCGTCGGTCTGGGCACGAACTACATGGACATGGCGAAATCGGTGCCGGGCATCGACGTGAAGACGTATCCGGGCGCGCCTGAATATCTGCGCGATCTGGCCGCCGGCCGTCTGGACGCGGCGCTGAACGACCGCCTGATGCTCGCGTATCTGATGAAGAACTCGCAGTTGCCGCTGCGCACCGGCGCCACACTCGGCGCGGGCAACCCGTCGGGCATTCCGTTCAAGAAGGGCAATCCGAAGTTCGCCAAGGCGATCGACGACGCGATGGCCCAGCTCGAAGCAGACGGCACGTTCTCGAAGATCTCGGACAAATGGTTCGGCATCGACGTCAGCAAGCCGATCAAGTAACGCACGCCAGATAATGCGAAGGGCGGCATCGTCGGCGATGCCGCCCTTTGTTTCTTTGCGCGCCAACCCAGGCAATCGCTCATGTCCACCACTTCCCTGCTCGTCCAATCGCTTCCCGTGCTTGCACAGGGCGCCATCCTGACGGTCAAGTTCGCGGTTCTGTCGATGATCTTCGGCCTCTTGGCCGGCGCCTTGCTCGCGGTGATGGGCATCAGTCACAACCGCGCGCTGAACTGGATCGCGCGCGTGTATGTCAGCCTGTTCCGCGGCACGCCGCTGCTGGTGCAGATATTCGTGATCTATTACGGCTTGCCGAGTCTCGGCATATCGCTCGACCCCACCCCTGCGGGCGTGATCGCATTGTCGGCGAACGTGGCGGCGTATCTGTCGGAGAGCATGCGCGGTGCGATTCTCGGCATTCCCAGCGGCCAATGGCTAGCCGCCTATAGCCTCGGACTCTCGCGACGCCAGACGCTGCGCTACGTGATCGCCCCGCAGGCCTTGCGCATCGCCGTGCCGAGCCTGTCGAACAGCCTGATCAGTCTGATCAAGGACACCTCGCTGGTATCGGTGATTACCGTGACCGAACTGCTGCGCAGCGCGCAGGAGGTCATCGCGTCGACCTATCAGCCGCTGCCGCTGTACCTCGCGGCAGCCGCCGTCTACTGGGTGCTGTGCCAGGTGCTCGAATGGGTGCAGCACTGGTACGAAAAGCGCCTGGCGCTGCCGTCACGGCACTGAGTCGCTAAATCGCCAGGCCACTGAATCGCCCCCTGCCAACCTACCGGCTGGCGGTGAGCGATGCCGCGTCCAGCGGTGCGCCGAAACGCTCGAAGCGCGGTTTATAGTAGTGGTCCGGGTCGAGCGAAAATGCGACGTGACGCGTGCGGCCCATCAGTTCCTTGCGCGGAAAGAAACCAAAGTAGCGCGAGTCGGCGCTGTCGTCGCGATTGTCGCCGAGCATCAGATATTCGCCCTGCGGCACGATCACCGGCCCGAACGAACTACGCGGACTCGGCGCGTCAGGCGCAAGCCGTACCGTATGCACAACGCCGTCGAAGCGCTCGGTCAGATAGTCGCCTCGCGAAGCCGCATCGCCCGGCAGCGGTTTGAGTTTCAACGGCTGATAATCCGCGCGCACGCCGTTCACGTACAGCACGTTGTCGCGCATCGCGATGCTGTCGCCGGGCAAGCCGATCAGACGCTTGACGATCAACTCATGCGCGGCAGACGAATCGATCGTGACGATATCGCCGCGCTGCGGATCGTGCAGATGCGCGATCGTGATGTGGGTGAGCGGCACGCGCAGATCGTAGGCCATCTTGTCGACAAAGATCCGGTCGCCTTCGCGGATGGTCGGCAGCATCGAACCACTCGGCACGACGTTCCAGTCGGCCACGGCGCTGCGGAATAGCACCATCAGGAACAGAAAGGCGACAAGGCTTTTATTGTCGCGCCACAGTTTTCCAAGCATGCGCATCGCCGGCGGCTCCAGTGGAAGGTGATCGAAAGCGGTAGATATGCGGACCCTTTTTATTCGAGTCCGCGTCCGTGCAAATCGTACCATCGCCGCCAAAAGCAACGCGGCGACAGCCGTCACTCTCCCGCGAACTTGAGCCCGAGCGCGGCGCGCGCCGCGTCAGCCATTTCGATCATCTGCAGCGACTTTGCGTGCGGCATCAACGGGCTCTCCAGCTGTCCCGCTCGAATCAGCTCGCAGAAATGCGCGGTCTCGTAGTTCAGACCGCCGCCCTCGAACGGTTCATCGAGTTCGACCACGCGGCCATCGGCGTAGCGGATCGTGGCGCGCGCCGGATTCCACCAGGGCTCATGAATCGTGACATGGCCGCCCTTCGCCATCAGCAACGCGTCGCCCTTGCCGTGCAGATCGAGTCCGCAAAACAACTGGGCGATACCGCGTTCATGCCGGCTGTTCAGGCTCGCGAACGTATCGACGCCGGTCGAGCCGAGCCGCCCGAGCGTCTGCACCTCGCGCGGCGCACCGAGCCAGTCGACCGCGAGAAACATCTCGTACACGCCGATATCGAGCAGCGCGCCGCCGGCATGCTCGAACGACATCGACGGATGGTCGTCCGGCACGCCCGGTACCGAACAGCCGGCGCGCACGAGGCCGACCTCGCCGATGGGATCGGCCTCCAGATGCGCGCGCAGCGTTCTGTAGAGAGGGTAAAACGGCGGCTTCATGGCTTCCATGAAAAGCCGTTGTTCGGCACGCGCGACCTCGAGCACGCGCTCGAGTTGCGGCCTGTTGATGGTGGCGGGCTTTTCGCACAGCACGTGCAGGCCGGCTTGCAGCGCGGCGATCGCGTAGTCGGCGTGACTGTCCTGGACGGTGGCGATATAGAGCGCGTCGATACCGCTTGCGAGCAGTGCGGCAAAACTCGCGCACACTTCGCCGCCGAATTCTTCGGCGAAGGCCCGCGCGGGTTCTGCACGACGTGACCACAGCGCGGTCAGCTGCGCCTGCGGCACGTGGGTAAGTCCAACAGCGAAGCGACGGGCAATGCGGCCCGTCCCAACGATTCCCCAGCGAATCATGGCGCCCTGGGGGAGTTCCTGCATGGCGATTGTCATCGTTCCTTCGAGTCCGCGCGGTTCAGAGCAGGCGCTATTGTGACGCAAGCCGCGCGTGCATGCGCGGGTATGCGGCCGCACTGCTCATCAAGCCGGCGTTCCCGAACGACGATCTGGAGCCGCTGCCGCAACAGCCGTGCCCAGCCATGCCTGGCTACACTCAGCCACGCTCCGGCGGTTCCGAGGCGACCTTGTTGCCGAGTTCTTCCGTGGCGTAATCGATCATTGCCAGCGAGGCGATTTCCGCTTCCTTCGGATCGCGCCGCTCGATCGCTTCGAGCACGCGTTGATGCGTGCTCACCGCCGTCTCCCACAAACCGTCCTTCTGACTGACGATCGGATTGACGGTCGAGAGCGCGCCGCGAATGATCGCCGCCATCTGTTTGAAGAACTGATTGCCGCTCGCTACCATGATGCGCGCGTGGAACAGTTCATCGGCGGCCTGATAGCTGGACTCGCCTGGCTGGATCGCGCGGAACGCCTCGAACGCCTCGCGAATCGCCGCGATGTCGGCGGCACTGCCGCGCGCGGCCGCCTGCGCCGAGGCGCGCGGTTCGATCAGGATGCGAAACTCGATCACGTCGCGTAGAAACAGCGGATCGGGCTTCGCGCGAAAACGCCAGTTCACGACGTCCTCGTCGATCATGCGCCAGTCGCTCATCGGCCGGATGCGCGTGCCGATCTTGGGCCGCACGTCCAGCATGTCGCGCGCGAGCAGCATCGACAGCGCCTCGCGCATGACGGTGCGGCTGACGTCGAACTCCTTTGACAGCACATCCTGCGGTGGCAGGATGGCGCCGTACTTCTCTTCGACAATACCGGTCACAAGTCCGTCCATGACCTTGCTGACCAGCGATCGATCCTTGTTTGCCTGTTCCATGACCCTCTCTCCCCGAAGCGGTGTTTGCCCCCGCGTAGCCCTGTTGATCAACCGGCCCTGGCGTGTCGTTGTATCGATGCGTAATGGTTCTTTTACGATACGTTGCTAGCATCAAAACGGTTACGCCAGTTGGGAAACCTCCTGAGAGGGTTATCCCTCTGAAGAATTGTTTCGTCCTTGTAACGCCGCATGTTTTGACGGGCCATAAGCTTGCGTCTCAAGCGTGCCTGCGTTGGAAAATTTGCATAGTGCGAAGACGCACGTAATGGACCGAATTGTCTGATCGTCATACTTTGAGCGGACCCGAACAGGTACAGAAAACCGGGCCGGACGGGACCGCCGGTCAGACGCCGAATATCGTCGGCCATGGAACGCAATGAACGAGGGCGAATTGAAAGGAAGCGCGCCGAACACGCCGCTGCAGCAACCAGGCGCCGGGAGCGATGCGGTGGCCGGCATGACACGCGGCGAGGCGGGCGGAGTCTCAAAGCGGTGTCGCCATCGACGCATAGCGCCCGCCAAAGAAGATCAGCGGTGCATGTTCGTCGAGCGAGAACACCAGCACCTCGCCGACAAAGAGCGTGTGATCGCCGCACGGATGCCGGTCCACCACGCGCGCCGCGAAACGGGCTGCCGCGTGTTCAAGCAGCACCACCTCCGGCAAGCCTTCCACCGGGGCAAAGCGCGGCGCGAACCGGCTCTGCGGTTCGCCGGAGAAGTGCCGGCTATGGCGTTCCTGCGCATCGGACAGCACGCTCACGCCGAACATCGCGCTGTTCATCAAACGCTCGTGCATGCGGGCGCGGTGCCCGACCGATACGACGATCAACGGCGGCCTGAGCGACCCGGACATGAAGGCGTTGGCGGTCATCGCGTGCATGCCGTCGCCGCTGCCGGCCGAAATCACCACGACGCCGGTTGCAAACCGCCCTAGCGCATGACGAAAACGGCGCTCGTCGAAGCTCGACACGTTCTGATCCGCCGCGCCCGAAGCGCCCGCGTTTGCGCATGCCGGGTCCGCACACGGCACCTTCTCCTCGTCAGGATTCCTGTATATATCGAAGCCCTCCGCGGAACCTCGCGATTGCGGGGTTCGTGGCGCCACGCGTCCCATCTGCGTGGAAGGCGCGCTCAGCACGCGCGCCATTATAGGAGCTCGAACGTGTTGACGAACGCCGCGCCGTCGCGCTCGCGGCGCCGCGTGGCAAAGAGCGGTTGCTTGCCGCGCAACTGGCGCGTCAGACCGATGAACGGCACGCCGTGATCGAGATACGGCCCCTCCGTCTTGCGAAAGCCGAATTGCTCGTAGAAACCGCGCAGCCCGACTGGCGCGCTCACACGCGCGGCGTGTCCCGGCCAGCGCTCGGCGATCGCCTGCAGCACCCGTTCGAGCAATAGTTCCGCGGTGCCGTCGCCGCGCCGCAGCGGGCTTGTCAGCACCTTGTCGATGGTGATTTCGGGATCTTCGGCGTCGCCGGGTTGCAAGCGTGCATAGGCCAGAATCGGCATGGGCCGTGCCATATCCTCGACCGCGAAGACGTGCAGCGCGCTTTCGTCGCGGCCATCGGCATCCAGACAGACATGCGACTGCTCGACCACGAAGACCGCGCTGCGTGCCCGCAGGATCAGATACAACTCGCGTGCGGATAACTGCTCGAAATCCAGCGTTTTCCAGTTCATCACTTTCCCCAGCGGTAAATACGTTCAGCGAGGACGGCATCACGCGCCGCCCCCGACGGCCTGACCCGACACGCCGGCCTGTAGTTGCCTGTACTCAGGCCTACACGGTACGTCCGCGAAACACGCGTTTCCGTGCGGCATCGCACTGACGCTGGGCTTTGCCGATCCTTAAATACGAAACGTCGGGACCAGAACGGCGACATCCGTTCGTTTCACGTCAGCACCGTTCGAAAGACTGCTCACCTACAAGGGGACACCCCAAGATGAAAACAGCACTGCGCCGCATCCTTTCCGAATCAGCCCGTCTCGACGTCTCGCCAGACACCCTGGCCGATGACGCCGATCTCTACGCCGCAGGTCTGTCCTCGCTCGCGACCGTGCATCTGATGCTGGCTATCGAAGATGAATTCGGCATTGAAATCCCGGACCGGATGCTGACGCGCCGGTTGTTCTCAAGCATCGATTCGATGGCTGCGGCGATCACCGAGCTGCAACAGGCGCAGGCGGCAGCATGAACGCCCCGCTGCCGGACACACCCACGGTGACGGCGCCACTCGCGCAGTCCGCCGCGGTCCAACCCGCCGCTGCGGGTGTCGTGCTGAGCGCGGTGGAAACCGAGCCTGGCTGGCGCGCCGCGGCGCAGCGCTGCGCCGCCGTGGCCGCGCAGTTCGCCGATGCGGTGGATCGCGAAGCGCGCTTTCCCCATGAAGCTTTCGAGGCGCTCAAACGCGAACGTCTTTTATCGGCGATGGTGCCGGCCACGTTCGGCGGCGCCGGACTCTCGCTCGCGGATGTCGGCGCGATCTGCGAAATACTCGCGCAGGGATGTGCCTCCACTGCGATGGTGTATGCGATGCATCAGATCCAGGTCGCCTGCATCGAGGCGCACGGCAGCGAGTCGGCGTGGCAACGGCAGTTGCTCGCGCAACTGGCGGAACATCAATGGCTGCTGGCTTCGGCTACGTCTGAAGAAACCATCGGCGGCAATATGCGCACCAGCGCCTGCTCGGTCGAGCTCGACGGAGAGCCCGGCCAGCAGCGCTTTCGCGTTGAAAAACTGGCGCCGACGATCTCGTACGGCGCCCACGCCGACGGCATTCTGGTCACCGCGCGGCGCACCGCCGAATCGGCCGCGGCCGACCAGGTGCTGATCGTCGCGTTACGCGCAGAAACACAACTGGAAAAGCGCGGCGGCTGGGATTCGATGGGCATGCGAGGCACTTGCAGCGAGGGCTTCCGGCTCGTGGCCACGGGGCTCGCCGAGCAGATCCTGCCCACCCCCTTCGCCGATATCGCCGATCAGACCATGCTGCCGGTCTCGCACACGCTGTGGGCCTCCGTATGGACCGGCGTGGCCAGCGACGCGGTGAATCGCGCGAAAGCTTTCTTCCGCGCCCAGGCCCGCGCGAAACCGGGCTCGATCCCGCCGGCCGGCCTGCGCCTCGCCGAAGCGGTCGGCCTGCTGCAGATGATGCAGGCACGCCTGTCGGTTGCCTTCGACGCGGCGCGCGCCGCCCATCACGCGCGGCATGGCGGCTGCCAGGCCGATGCGCCGCTTTCGGCGATGCTCGGCTTCGCCTCCGATATGAACACGCTGAAGACCAGCGTTTCGAACACCGCCCTGCAGGTCGTTCAGGAAGTGCTGATGATCTGCGGCATGGCGGGCTACAAGAACGGCACGGAATACAGCGTGGGGCGGCATTTGCGCGACCTCTACTCCGCACCGCTAATGATCAACAACGACCGTATCGCGCAGAACACGGCGAGCCTGCTGCTCGCGCAACGTCCTGCCGCTCCGGGGAGAGCCTGACATGAACACGATGACCGACACCGCAGCGCTGGCGGTTGAGACGGCCGCTGCCGCCCGGCAACCCGCGGCGCCGACTTTCCGCGACGAATTGCTGGCCGCCGGCCTGTTGATCGATACCGGCGAAAACGGCCTGTACGGCCGCAGCCAGATTTTCGAGGACGTAGTGGAGCGCCTGAACGTGGCGATCACGCATCTCGGCGCCGACCAGCAGCCGGAGGTACTGCGCTTTCCGCCCGCCATGCGCCGCACCGATTTCGAGGACAGCGAATATCTGAAGAGCTTTCCCAACCTCGCCGGCACGATCCATTCGTTCTGCGGCAACGACATGGGGCATCAGCGCCTGCTGCGCGCGCTCGATAAGGCCATGGACGAGCGCGACGACGAGCGCAGCGAAGAATGGATGGAACAACAGCAACCGACCCGCGTGGTACTCACGCCGGCCGCCTGCTATCCGATCTATCCGGTCATGGCGCGGCGCGGCCCGCTGCCTGCCGGGGGCCGCACCATCGACGTGCTGTCGTATTGCTTCCGCCACGAACCGTCGCTCGATCCGGGTCGCATGCAGATGTTCCGGCAACGCGAATACGTGCGTCTGGGCAACGCCGAACAGGTGATGGCATTCCGGCAGATGTGGATCGAACGCGGTTCGCTGCTGATTACGCTGCTGCAACTGCCGGTCGACGTGGATCTCGCCAACGACCCGTTCTTCGGCCGCGGCGGCAAGATCGTCGCCGATAGCCAGCGCGCCCAGGCGCTCAAGTTCGAACTGCTGATTCCGGTGGCGAACGCCGACAGCAAGACCGCGTGCCTCTCGTTCAACTATCACATGGACCACTTCGGCGCGATCTGGAAGATCGCCTGCGAAGACGGCGCGGTGGCGCACACCGGTTGCGTCGGCTTCGGCATGGAGCGCATCACGCTCGCCCTGTTCCGTCACCACGGGCTCGACGTCACCGCATGGCCGGACGACGTGCGCGCGCTGCTATGGGGAGACACCGAGGCGCGCGTCGCGCAAGGCATGCAAGCCATGCAGGCGGCCTCCACGGCGTCGCACGATGCCGGAGAGCGCGTATGAATCCATCCCCGGTCCCTACGCCAAAGGAAGGTCAGGCGGCCTTCCCAATGTCCCGCCGGCTCGATCTGCCGCCTCTCGGCGGCACGGCCGCACCCACAGCATCCACAGCGGCCGCGGCTCCGTTGCGGCAGCACGCCCCGCACGCGCTGCATCAAGGCGAGCGGGTGTGGCAGGAGACCAACTGCTACGTCGACCTGTGGATCGAATTGCTGCACGGCTTCGGGCTCGATCCGCGCGCGGCATTCGGCTTTACGGTCACGCAGGACTTCGAGGGCGATCAGTTCACCTTCTTCAAATTCCCGCTCGACGACCTCGAGCGCCTATATGGCACCCAGGTGCAGGAACTGGCGATCTACGACTCCCTCGAAGCCCGCGTGCATGCGCAGACGCTGCGCGGCCATACGGTGCTGGTGGAAGTGGACGGTTATTACCTGCCTAATACACGAGCCACCTCGTATCGGCGCGAGCATCCGAAAACCACGATCGGGATCGACTTCATCGATCCCGCGGCACGGCGCCTCGGCTATTTCCACAATACCGGCTATCACCTGCTCGACGGCGAAGACTACGACGGCGTCTTTCGCAAGCTGCCACAGTTCGCGCAGCAAGCGGATCTGCTGTTTCCGTATGTCGAATTCGCCAAGCAGGTTCGACCCGCGCTGGAAGGCACCGCCCTCGTCGAAGCATCGGCGGAATTGCTGTGCGCCCATCTGGCGCGGCGGCCGCTGGTCAATCCGATCTCGCAGTGGCGCGAGGCCTTTCCCGCGCATCTCGACATGCTGCTCGAACGCGGCGAGGCGTTCTTCCATCCCTATTCATTCAACCTGATGCGGCAGCTCGGCGCGAACTTCGAGTTTCTCTCGAAGTATCTGACGTGGCTGGCCGCGCAAGGCTTCGACGTGCCGGAGTCGATCCCGGCGGCGGCGCAGCGGATCGCGTCGGAGTCGATGGTGATGCAGTTCCGGCTTGTGCGGGCCATCGCGCGTAGGCGTCGCGATTCGTGTGAAGACTGCTTCGACGTGCTCGAAAGCGCCTATGAAAAGACGCTGCCCCCGCTCGCCGCACTCGTGCTGTGACGAGTCCGGACCTCTGGCCGCAACCACTCGACACAGGCTGGCAGTGTGTCAGCACGCCGGCCGGTGCATGTGCATCACCCGCTGATTTACCCACGCAGGGCTGGCTCGCCGCCGAGGTGCCCGGCACGGTGGCGGGCGGGCGCCGTGCCGCCGGTTTGCTGGACATCGCGAATCCGCCGCCTCTGGCTTTCGACGATCACTGGTACCGGCTCACGCTGACCGGCACGGGCACACGCCGCCTGCGTTTTTCGGGCCTCGCCACGCTCGCCGAAGTCTGGCTCGACGGCAGCAGGCGCCTCGACTCCGATTCGATGTTTATCGCGCACGATCTCGAGATCGAACTGCACGGCAGCGCGACACTCGCATTGTGCTTTCGCTCGCTGACGCCGGCGCTCGCGGCCAAACGTTCGCGCGCCCGCTGGCGGCCGCGGCTCGTCACGCCGCCCACCTTGCGCAACGTGCGCACCACCCTGCTCGGCCACATGCCCGGATGGTGTCCGGCGGTGCAAGCAGTCGGTCCATGGCGGCCCATTGAAATCCTGAGCGACGCGCCGCACGCATTCGACACACTCGATCTGAGCAGCCGCATCGAAGACGGCGACGGCGTTGTATCGCTCACGTTACGTTTCGTGCATCCGCATGACGCCGACGCGTGCACTGCCTCGTTGAATTGCGGTGACCATGTTTCGTCTTTGCAATGGAGCGATGCATATACACTGACCGGCAGCGTGCGCGTACCGCGTGCCAAACGCTGGTGGCCACACACGCACGGCGAAGCCACTCTATATCCTCTGACGTTGCAGCTTGATGACGAGCGCGCGATATCCGGCTCGATCAGCCACACCATACCCGGATCGATCTCCCACTCACTGGGATCGATCGGTTTTCGCAGCATCGACGTCGATCGCGGCGCGCAGGGTACAGGCTTTGTATTGCGCGTCAATGACATGCCGGTGTTTTGCCGGGGAGCCTGCTGGACCAGCGCCGATCTCGTTACGCTGAGCGGCAGCGAGGCGCAACTGCGCCATGCGTTCGCACTCGCGCGCGATGCCGGGATGAACATGCTGCGGGTCGGCGGCACCATGGTGTACGAGTCCGATCTCTTCTACGCGCTTGCCGACGAGTACGGGCTGCTGATCTGGCAAGACTTCGCGCTGGCGAATTTCGACTACCCGAACGACGCCGCCTTCAGCGCATCCATCGAACGCGAAGCGACGCAATTTCTGACCCGCACACGGCGCTTCGCGTCGCTTGCGGTGCTGTGCGGGGGCAGTGAAGTCGACCAGCAGGCGGCCATGTTCGGCCTGCCCGATTCGATGCGTGCGCAACCACTTTTTACCGAACAGCTACCCGCCATCGTGGCGCGCGAGCGGTCGGATGTACCGTATGTCAGCAATTCGCCCTCGGGCGGTGCGTGGCCGTTTTCCACTAATGAAGGCATTACGCACTACTACGGCGTGGGCGCCTATCAACGCCCGCTCGACGACGCGCGCCGCTCGCAGGTCCGTTTCGCCGCCGAATGTCTCGCCTTCGCCAACGTGCCGGACGACGCCACCTTGCGCGACGCGCTGGGCACGATCCACCCGCACGATCCGCGCTGGAAAGCGGCCGTACCGCGCGACCCCGGCGCCGGCTGGGATTTCGACGACGTACGCGACCATTATCTTCAGACGCTTTACGGTGTCGAGCCGGCGCGCTTGCGTTACGAAGACCCCGAACGCTATCTGGATCTGTCGCGCGCCGTGGTCGCCGAGTTGATGAGCGACGTGTTCGCCGAATGGCGGCGCACCGGTTCGAACTGCGGCGGCGCGTTGGTCTGGCAGCTTCAGGATCTGCGAGCCGGCGCGGGCTGGGGCTTGATCGACGCCACAGGACGGCCTAAAAGCACCCTGCACGGGCTCGCGCGGGCGCTGCAACCCATCCAGCTGCTGCTGACCGACGAGGGTCTCAACGGCCTCGATATTCATCTGCTGAACGAGCGCGCGGAGCCACTGCTCGCGCAACTGGAACTGGCCTGCCTGCGCGACGGCAACGTCAAGGTGGTCTCGGCCAGCCGCACGGTCGAACTGCCGCCGCACAGCTCGCAGCGAATCGGCGCGGGGGAATGCCTCGGCCAGTTCTTCGATTTCACGCACGCCTACCGTTTTGGGCCGCGCGCCCACGACGTAACGATTGCGACACTGCGCGACACGGCAAGCGGCCGGATCGTTTCAGAAGCGATTCATCTGCCGGAACGGCGCGCGGACGTTCGTCAGGACCTGGGCCTGACGGTACGCCCCGAGCGCACCGCCGACGGCTGGCAACTGGTCATTGAAGCGCAGCGCTTTGCGCGCTTCGTTCATATCATTGACGCGAATTACCGCGCCGCGCAGGACTGGTTTCATCTACCGCCGAACCGTGCTCACACCGTGCCGCTCCTGCCCGCCGAGAAACTGGTTGCACACGCATCGAACGCGATGTTTAAAGCAGACGCAACATGCGCGGCACCCGCCGGTGAAGTTCGCGCGATCAATGCGATATCCGCCACCTTCTACGGTTGAATGTCGTCCCTGCACTAGCTATCACCTCGCGAAGCGCGTAAAACCTCGCGCTGCGCGAATTTATCTGTCTGGTCAGCGGAATCACAACGGGTTGATCTACGGATTTCCGGCCTCGGGAAAGACACTTCGTACTACTCCGCACGCAGCGTATAGAACACATCTGAATCAATTCCGACACACCCCGGACGGCCCCCAGAAACGCACCTGCAAAGGCGATTGCGGCGCAACGATACCTGCGGCAAAGCGCTGCTCATCAACCGCTAACTCAATCCGATCAATGACTTGGCTCGAATAAAAATACCTTTCGACGGAACCGCCCGTTAAATCGGCGTTGTGCAGAATTGAAACAAAAAAACGCATTTGGCTTCGCGCACCGCTAAGACTTTTTTCGCTGCGCCGCACCAGCACTGGTTTTCCCTACGCTTGGCACACTCCTCGCTAAAGGAGAAGCGCAGCACTGTCACCGCAACGTGATTCACAAGAATGGCGGTGACGCGTCAGGCCAATACGGGGCCGTTCCTGTTTATCCCTTCGCTGCTCGCCAGGCAGCACGTAGTCAATTCAGGGATGCAGGCATCGGATCAAAGACACGAAACCACGCAGCGCGTGGCTTCAGCGAGGACCGATCATGTTGACACTTCAATCAGATCTGCACGGTAACCATTTGCTCGGCGCGTTGCCGTCCCACGAATGGCAAGCGCTTGCCCCTCATCTCGAACTGGTTCATCTGCGTACCGAACAACTGCTGTGCGATTCAGGTCAACGCATCCATCACGTCTACTTTCCGACCACCGCAATCATCTCGATGCTCTCGACGATGGAAGACGGCAGCTCGGTCGAAATCGCCGCGGTCGGCCGCGAAGGCATGACCGGCGTGCCGGTGCTCACCGGCGGCGAAACCATGCCGAACCGCGTGCAGGTGCAATGCGCCGGCTTCGCCTACCGGATGAGCGCACAGGCCCTCAAGCAGCAATTCGCACGCTCCGATTTCCTGCGCCGCCTGATGCTGCTGTATATGCACGCCCTGCTCACGCAAGTTGCGCAGACCGCGGCCTGCAATCGCCACCACGCGTTGAACAAGCAATTGTGCCGCTGGTTGCTGATCGAAGTGGATCGCGTGGCATCGAACGACCTGACGGTCACCCAGCAACTGATCGCCGACATGCTCGGCGTGCGCCGCGAAGGCATCACCGAAGCGGCCGGCAAGTTGCACGACGAAGGGCTGATTCATCACAGCCGCGGTCATATCAAGATACTCGACCGCAAGGGTCTCGAGGCGCGCGCCTGCGAATGCTACGGCCTCGTCAAACGCGAATTCGACCGTCTGCTGCCGCGCCTGCGCCAGGCCGAAACCGTCGAGTAAGCAGCCCCCCCCAAGGCTGCATCGTTCGATCACAGGGTAGATCACTATGTTCAGGAATACTGCGCGATTTCTCGACGCACTCTTCGTGATTGCGGGCGGGTTGATCGCTCATTGGTTGCGTTTTTCGACGCCGATTGCGTTATCGGACACGGAGCGCCTCCTGATCGCCTTTAACTGTGTGCTCGTCTTGCTGATGTTTCCCGGCTTCGGCGTCTACGAACCGTGGCGCGGCAAGGCGCTGCCTGCGATGCTGCTGAGAGTGGCCGCCGCGTGGCTGGTGGTGGTCGCCACCGCTCTGGTGCTGGCGTTCACCTTGCACCGCATGGATGCGGTTTCGCGGCTGTGGTTCGGTTACTCGACGCTGATCTCCGGCGCGCTGATCATCCTCACCAAGTGTCTCGTGCATGTGGCGTTGCGCAGCGTGCGCCGACGGGGGATGAACTTCCGCACGGTCGCGATCGTCGGGGCGCCCGGCTTCTCGCGTACCTTGCTCGCGCACCTCGACCATGCGCCGCAAGCCGGCTTCAAACCGGTCTGCATGTTCGACACCAGCGCCAGCAGCGACACCGGCATCCAGCCGGCCGGCACGCGCGGCGGGCGGCTGAATCGCCTGCCGGTGCTGACCGACCTGAATGCGTTCGCCACCAGGGTGCGCGAAGAGCGCGTGAACGAAGTGTGGCTCGCCTTACCGCTTTCGGAGGAACATACGATCTATCGTTTCACGCGCATTTTCAGGCATGATTTCGTGAATCTGCGCTTCATTCCCGATGTACGCAGCCTCTCGCTTTTCAATCACGCACTGGTCGATGTCGTCGGCTTGCCGACGCTCAATCTGAGCGCAACGCCCGTCTCGTCGCCGCAGATGTGGCCCAAACTGATCTTCGACCGCCTGTTCGCGGCAGCCGCGCTGCTGGCGCTCGCGCCGGTGTTCTTCGTGCTCGCGATCGGCATCAAGCTGAGCTCGCCGGGGCCGGTGTTCTTCCGGCAGATCCGCAAGGGGGTGGACGGCCAGCCGTTTGCGATCTACAAGTTCCGTTCGATGACCGTGCACCACGAAGCCCACGGCCAGCTCACGCAGGCCACGCGCAACGACACCCGTGTGACGAAGCTCGGCGGCTTCATGCGTCGCACCAGTCTCGACGAACTGCCGCAATTTCTGAATGTGCTGCTCGGCCAGATGTCGGTGGTCGGTCCACGTCCCCATGCGGTGGAACACGATGATCTCTACAAGGATCAGGTGTACGGCTATATGCACCGCTACCGGATCAAGCCGGGCATTACCGGCTGGGCCCAGGTGAACGGCTATCGCGGCGCCACCACCAAAGTCGAGAAGATGGAGGCGCGCGTCAAGTTCGACCTCTTCTACATCCATAACTGGTCGTTCTGGTTCGACATGAAAATCGTGTTCATCACGATCTTCAAAGGTTTCGTCGGCCGCAATGCCTTCTGAGCACGCTGCCGCGGGAGCCGTGCGTGAAAGTCTCCGTGATCGTGCCGACCTACCGGCGCACCGCCGACCTCGCACGCTGCCTCGCGGCACTTGACGCCCAGGAGCGCCGCGCCGACGAAGTGATCGTGATCGCGCGCCATAACGACTACGCAACGCTCGACTGGCTGCGCACATGCGAAGTGAACCGGCCCGACCCGCGCCGCTGGATCATGCTGGTCCGCAAGCCGGGCGTGGTCGCGGCCTACAATCTCGGCATCGAAAGCGCTCTCGGCGACGTACTCTGCTTCACCGGCGACGATGCCGCGCCGCATTCCGACTGGATCGCGCGAATCGCCCGGGCGTTCGAAAGCGACCCGGCGCTCGGCGGCCTGGGCGGACGCGATATCGTGCATGGGTGCAATGGCATTGCGCAGGGACGGCAACCGCCGGTGGGCCTCGTGCGCTGGTATGGCCGGGCCATTGGAAACCACCATATCGGTTGCGGCGCGGCGCGCAAAGTCCAGGTGCTCAAGGGCGTCAACATGGCGTTTCGCCGCGACGCGATCGGCACGCTGCGCTTTGACAGGCGCTTGCGCGGCACCGGCACGCAGGTTCACTGCGAGATGGCCTTCAGTCTGAAAATAGAACGGCGCGGCTGGGCCCTGATTTACGACCCGTCGCTGCTGGTGGAGCACTTCCCCGCCCGCGCGTACCACGAAAGCCCGCGCCTCGCGTTTAACGACGCCGCCTTCTATAACGCGTCATTCAACCTCCGGCTCATCATGTGCGAATACCTGACGCCCCCCGGCCGTTGGGCGTTCGTCGTGTATTCGACGCTGATCGGCGAGCGTGCCGATCCGGGGTTTCTGCGCGCCCTGTCGCAAGTATTCGAGGTTGGCGGCATGGCGCTCGCGCTTCGCAAATGGCGAGTCGGTTTGCGCGCGATGCGCGGAGCGTGGCGGGCGGCGATGCGCTAGACAGGTCACAGCGCTCAGCACGGGGCTGTGCGCTGCGGCGTGCTTATAGAAACGCGCTGACGTCGGTATGAAAACGCAGCGCCAGCGCCTTCGCCACCTTTTTGCTGATGGCGCGCCGGCCCGCGAGGATATCGCTCACCACCGTGGGTGACGCGATCCCGATCAGATCCTTCTGCTTGAGTCCGTGCGTCTCCAGCAGATGCCGCAGCACCTCGCGCGGCTCCGCTTTCGGGATCGTCACGTTGCTCGCTTCCCAGTTTTCGATCAGATCGTTGACGATCGCAAACAGATCGGTTAGCGGATTTTCCCCGCTACCGTTCAGGTGATCGGCGAGTGCGCTGGCGAGCCGCGCCATCGTCTGATAATCCTGCTCATTACGAATAGGCGTGATCGGCAACTGGGCTTGCAGTGTGGCCCAGGTTTGAGCGATGTCGGGAAAGGTTCCCGGAAGGCGATCGGCATTCATGAATTTAAATTCTTCCTCGTCCAAAGGTCGGATTCCGCATGCGTCAACACATGACGAACGAACCACGACTGCCTGTTGTAGTGAATCGCCGCGATAATCCAGAACCGCTTGCCGCCCACCTCGAATACAGTGTCTGGCGGCGGCACGCAGTCCACGCCCGCGAGCGTTTTCTTCAGGTCGTTATAGCCATATGCGAGGCAAGCCTGCGCCAGCGCATACCACGTCAACAGCGCACTGCGCGCCCCCGGATGTTGCTTTATATAGAACAGCTATTTATTTGCTTCTGCGAGCATCTCCGGCCGCGTCCTGACAGGCGCTAGCCAGGCCATGCGATATCCCGGGTTGCCAGATCGTGCTCGAGCCGCTCGCCCGCTACTCGCGTCCGCCCGCCCGATGTCGCGATCGTGCGGGTCACTTCGGCCATGAAGGCGCGGCGGAATACCGCCGTGGAAAACCGCTCTGCATTCGCGCGGCATGCCGCCGGCGTAATCCGCCCGCTGTGCCGCTCGAAGCGGTTAATCGCGCCGAGCAGCGATGCGACCGTCTGGCAGGCGAAGTACACGCCGGTAGGACGCATATCGCCGAGCGGCACCACGGTCTCGAGTGCTTCGCCCTTGCCGAATGCAATGACCGGCGTGCCGCACGCCTGCGCATCGAGCGCGACGGTGCCGAAGTCTTCTTCGGCGGCGAGAACGAAGGCGCGCGCGCGTCGCAGGTGATCTTCGACAACCTCGGACGGCTGCGCGCCGAGAATCGTCACGTTCGGACCGGCCTTGGCGCGAATCGCCGCCATCTCCGGTCCGTCGCCGATCACGACCAGCTTGCGGTGCGGTGTTGCGTTGAAGGTTTCGACGATCAGTTCGATGCGCTTGTCAGGCACCATCCGCGAGACGCTCAGATAGAAGTCTTCCTTTTGCATGCGCGGTTCGAACCTGTGCACGTCGACCGGAGGCGGAATCACCGCTGCGTCGCGCCGGCAGGTTTTCATCACATGGCGCGCCACCAAACGCGAGCTTGCGATCAGACGATCGGCACTGTTCGCCGAATGCGAATCCCAGCCGCGCAGATAATGGAACCATGCCCGCACGATCCATGATTTCGGCCCGCGCGTCAGATTCGCTTCGCGCAGGTATTCATGTTGCAGATCCCACGCGTAGCGCATCGGCGAATGCACGTAGCTCACGTGTATCTGAGCGGGGCCGGTCGATACGCCGCTGGCAGCCAGCGGCGAACTCGAGACGATCAGGTCGTAATCCGAAAGATCGAACTGCCCGATCGCCAGCCGAATCAGCGGCAAATACGCGCGATGGCGGCGCCGTGCGAACGGCAGACTCTGAATGAACGACGTCGTAACGGGTTTGCCGCCCAGAAACCGGCGGTCTTCGAGAAAATCGACGAGACTAAAGAGATCAGCATCGGGAAAACACGCAATGATCTGCTCGAGCACCCTCTCAGCGCCGCCGGGCGCGACGAGCCAGTCGTGCACGATCGCCACTCTCATGATCTTCCCACCTGTAGATAAACGCCCAACGGCCATATCGACGAGTGTATGTGCCAGATCACCGACTGTGCGTGCGTATGCCCACATTCGACGCGCGACAGTCGGCGAATCGCCGCGCTTCGCGATTCGCTTATTGTGAACTGGGGGGATGCGCAAGGGAGGGAGAGCGAGCCCGCTGCGGCGGGCTCGCGTGAGACGATAAAACCGACGACAAAACGGCTGGCGGAAGCGCCGTGCTCAGTTCTTGTTGTAGTCGATCGTCTCGACGCCGGTGTCCGTGCCGAGCATGCACAGATTGGCGCCGCGGCCCGCGAACAGGCCCACCGTCACTACGCCCGGCCATGCATTGATGTGCATTTCCAGCGTGCGCGGGTCGCTGATGCGCAGACCCTTGACGTCGATGATCTCGTTGCCGTTATCGGTGATGAACGGCACGCCCTCTTTGGTCACGCGCACCACCGGCACGCCGCCGAGCGCCGTCACGCGCCGGCCGATCGCGGTGCGCGCCATCGGCACGACTTCGATCGGCAGCGGGAAGTTGCCGAGCGTGTCGACCAGCTTGCTCGCGTCGGCGATGCAAACGAATACATCCGACACCGAGGCGACGATCTTCTCGCGCGTCAGCGCGCCGCCGCCGCCCTTGATCATCGCGCCGCCGTGGTCGATCTCATCGGCGCCGTCCACATACACCGGCAGCGAATCGATTTCGTTGAGATCGAGCACCTTGAAACCGTGCGCTTGCAAACGCGCGGTGGTGGCGAGCGAGCTCGACACCGCGCCGCGATAACGGGTTTTGCTGGCGGCCAGCGCGTCGATGAAACAGTTCGCGGTGGAGCCGGTGCCGACGCCGATCACGGAGCCTTCCGGCACGTTGGCGTTCACATAGTCGGCGGCGGCCTGGCCGACCAGTTGCTTGAGTTCGTCTTGAGTCATGGGGAATGCTGGCGAGCGTAAAAAACGACAAGTTTACCGGAGTCGGGAGCGGTCGCCGGTTTTCGCTTATTGGCGCTTACTTCTTCACCGAACGCTGCCGCACGGCTTCGAACAGACACACGCCGCTCGCCACCGAAACATTCAGGCTTTCGACCGTACCCGCCATCGGAATCTGCATGACCACGTCGCAGGTATCGCGCGTGAGGCGCCGCATGCCCTCGCCTTCGGCGCCCATCACCAGCGCGACCGGACCGTCGAGCTCGGTCTCGTAGAGGCTCTTGGTGGCTTCGCCGGCAGTGCCGACCACCCACACCCCCGCGTCCTTCAACTCACGCAGCGCGCGCGCCAGATTCGTCACGGTGATGTACGGCACGGTGTCGGCTGCGCCACTCGCCACCTTTGCCGCGGTCGCGTTCAAACCCACCGCGCGGTCGCGCGGCGCGATCACCGCGTGCGCGCCGGCCGCATCGGCCACACGCAGGCAGGCGCCGAGATTGTGCGGATCGGTCACGCCGTCCAGCACCAGAATCAACGGCGAACCATTGATACCGTCGAGCAGTTCGGCCAGATTCTGCGCAAGCGGCATGTCGCCCGCACGCGCGACCACGCCCTGGTGACGCTCGGTATGCGCCAGGCCCCACAAACGCGTTTCGTCGGCGGCGATCAGACGCACACCGGCCTCTTTCGCCGCATGCAGGAATTCGGTCATGCGCCGGTCTTTGCGCGTAGCGTCGTAATAAACCTCTTCGACCGACGACGCGTCGTGCCGCATACGCGCGGTCACTGCGTGGAAACCGTATAGAACCTTGAGACGTGACATGACTGAAAACCTTTGATTGAGCGCGCCCTGGAATACGCGCTACGGTGATGAATACGAGTCTGCTTACTGCATTGCCGGCGTATCTGCTTCGATACCCGGCTTGATTGCGATGAAACGAAGACCGCGCGCATCCGATACGTGGGCACGTACCCGATGCGCGCGGTTCAAGCCGCCAGGCGACTTCAGCGCTTCTTGCGGGCCTGCGGTTTCGATGCCGCCTTGGCCACAGCGCCGCCGTGCTTTTTCGCCGCGCCGCGTGCCGCGCGCGCTTCCTTGACGGCCGCGGTTTGTGCCGGCGCAGCCTTCTTGCGCCGGCCACCCGCGCCCGCCGCCGCGCCGCCTGCCCCGCCGTCCACCGGCGGCAACGAACGCACGCGCGCCCCGCCGCTTTCGCTTGAAGCTTTGTCGGCAAGCGCCGGTCGGCCCGTGGGCGGCTTGATCGGCGTATCGCGCACGAGGCGGAAGTCGATCTTGCGCGCGTCGAGATCGACGCGGCTCACCTGCACCCGCACGCGATCCGACAGGCGGTAGCGAATGCCGGTGCGCTCGCCACGCAACTCGTTCTTGATTTCGTCGTACTGGAAGTAGTCCGAGCCCAGTTCGGTAACGTGCACGAGGCCTTCGATGAAGAGCGAGTCGAGCTGCACAAAAATGCCGAACGACGTCACGCCGTTAACCATGCCGCCGTACTCTTCGCCGAGCTTGTCGCGCATGAAGTAGCACTTGAGCCACGCTTCGACGTCGCGCGAGGCTTCGTCGGCGCGGCGCTCGTTGGCCGAGCAGTGCAGACCGAGCTCTTCCCAGATCGCCACGTTGTTGCCACGCTGGCGGCCGCGCTTTTCGTCGTCGGCCTGCTGCATCGCGCGGGCGCGCGGCGACAGCGCCGTATTCAACTCGACGCCCTGCGGCGGCTCCGGCTGATACTTGCGGCCCTGCAGAATCGCGTAGATCGCGCGGTGCGTAAGCAGGTCGGGATAGCGGCGGATCGGACTCGTGAAGTGCGCATACGCCTCGTATGCGAGACCGAAGTGGCCGATGTTGTCCGGACTATAGACGGCCTGTTGCATCGAGCGCAGCAGCATGGTCTGCAGCATCTGCGCGTCCGGCCGATCGCGGATCTGCGCCATCAGCGCGGCGTAGTCGCTGGCGTGCGGCTTGTCGCCGCCGGCCAGCGTAAGGCCCATGCCACGCAGGAAGGTACGCAGATTCTCGAGCTTCTCGGCAGTCGGCCCCGCGTGCACGCGGAACAGCCCCGGGTGCTTGTTGCGCTTGAGGAAGTCGGCCGCGCAGACATTCGCGGCCAGCATGCATTCCTCAATCAGCTTGTGTGCGTCGTTGCGGCTGCGCGGAATGATCTGTTCGATCTTGCCCTGCGCATTGCAGACGATGTACGTCTCGGTCGTATCGAAGTCGATCGCACCGCGCTTCTGGCGCGCGGCGAACAGCGACTTGTAGACGCCGTACAGATTCTGCAGTTGCGGCAGCAACGCCGCGCGGCGCGCCGCCTCCGGGCCCTTGGTGTTCTTGAGCACCGCCGCCACTTCCGTGTAGGTCAGGCGCGCGGCCGAGTTGATGACGCCCGGATAGAACTGATACGCCTTCACTTCGCCACGCGTGGTGACGATCATGTCGCACACCAGCACGCAACGATCGACGTGCGGATTCAGCGAACACAGTCCGTTCGACAGCTTTTCCGGCAGCATGGGAATCACACGGCGCGGGAAGTACACCGAGGTGCTGCGCTCGAGCGCATCGGCGTCGAGCCCGCTCTGCGGATGCACATAGTGCGAGACGTCCGCGATCGCGACAATCAGGCGGAAGCCTTCGCCACGGCCGACCTGAACCGGTTCGCAGTAGACCGCGTCGTCGAAGTCGCGGGCATCTTCACCGTCGATCGTGACGAGCGGCACGTCGCGCAGATCGATGCGATGACGCGCGTCGGCCGGGCGTACTTCGTCCGGAAGCTTGGCGGCTTCGTCGAGCGCGGCCTGGCTGAATTCATGCGGCACACCGTACTTGCGCACCGCAATTTCGATCTCCATGCCGGGGTCGTCGATATCGCCGAGCACTTCCACCACGCGGCCGAGCGGCTGCGAATGACGGCTCGGGAAATCGGTTAGCTCGACCACCACCACCTGGCCGACCTTGGCCTTCTTGGTGTTCTGCGCGATCAGGATGTCGTGACCGATGCGCTTGTCTTCGGGCGCCACGATCAATGCACCGTTCTCATTGAGCAGCCGGCCGATCACCCGCTTGTTGGCGCGATCAGTGACTTCGACGATGTGCCCTTCCGGCCTGCCGCGGCGGTCGTAGCCGACGATGCGCGCCAGCACGCGATCGTTATGCATGACCTTCTGCATCTCGCCGGTGGGCAGGAACAGATCGTCCTGGCCGTCGTCGCGAATGAGAAAACCGTAGCCGTCGCGGTGGCCCTGTACGCGGCCCGCGACAAAGTTGGACGGATGGGTCAGCTGGTAGAGATTGCGCTGATCGAGCCGGATCTGGCCGTCGCGCTCCATGGCGCCCAGCCGCTTGAAAAATCCTTCGCGCTCCTGGCGCTTGATCGACAGGGCTTCGGCGATGTCGTTCGCGGCAAGCGGCGCTTCACTCGTGCGCAGGACGCCCAGGATTTCTTCGCGGCTTGGGATCGGATACGGGAATTTGCTCAAGGGCTTATCGATGATTTTTTCTCGTTGCATGGACGTCGGTCGGCGATGTGGCTCGGCTTAAGAAGCGTTTGGGTTGCGCTTAAGTTGCACTTGCGATTGCACTGAAAGGGCTGCTCGGGTCCGGCTCGTTCAAATCTGAGTCCGACGGGCGTGTGCACCGTGCCAACGAACTACTGCGAGGCATTCTAACACCCGTCTCGCGCGCCACGCGGCCCGTCGAGAATCGCTGTGAGCCGCCTGCAGGCTCGCCGTGGCAATGTTTAAGCGACTTTTGAGAAAGGCTTGACAGCCCTGAATCTGTCGCTATAATGGCGGTCTTTGCTGTTCATCACCTGCCCAGGTGGCGAAATTGGTAGACGCACTAGGTTCAGGTCCTAGCGGTGGCAACACTGTGGAGGTTCGAGTCCTCTCTTGGGCACCAGATTCAAAAGTAAAGCCGCCTGATGTTTCACATAGGCGGCTTTACTTTTTGTGTGAGGCTACGTGATCCGGTTCAGTTTTTTCTATCGGACAACGTGGTTAGCAGGACGGTTGGGTCGATGTGAATCGGCTATTGTCGGGCAGTAGAGTTTTGCTCTGCTGCATGGCACAACCGGGCGGTTGATGAAGCGATAGTTTGTTTGCATGTAGGGATTGACACGCTGCATCATCACGCTAAAATGTCGGTCTAGCTTGAAGACGTGCCCAGGTGGCGGAATTGGTAGACGCACTAGGTTCAGGTCCTAGCGGTGGCAACACCGTGGAGGTTCGAGTCCTCTCCTGGGCACCAACAGTTGTTCCGGCGTAAGCTGAAGTAGTCCGAGAAACCCCGTAAGATCAACGTCTTACGGGGTTTTTTGTTCTCTACAGATCTCTTGCGTTCCACTGACATCGACGATATTTGCGTATACTGTTGCGTATACCAGATTCGGGGGCAAACCCATGCCCAGACGCGTCAAACCGAAGTCAGAGTTAGTGTTCCGTGCCGCCAAAGCGCGCGCCCGTTCCTACCTTCTCGCGGATGGAAACGGACTCGCCCTGAGGGTCCAGCCGAACGGCACCAAAACCTGGCTGTTCCGCTATCGACGACCGAGCACGGGCAAAGAAAACTTCCACAGCCTCGGCCCCTACCCCGATATCACGCTCACTGATGCACGACGGTCGGCCACTACCGCACGCAATCTCGTACGCGAAGGCATCGATCCGGTTGCATATCGCCAGGCCGAGTCCATGGCCCGCAAACGCATGGCCGAAGGCGCCTTCCATCTCGTGGCCCAGCGCTGGCTCGACTTCAAACGCAAGGAATGGGCGAACGAAACCTACCGGAAGGCAGAGTTTGTCGTGCGCGAATACCTGACTCCCGCACTGCGCAACAAGCCCATTTCGACGCTTGCCACGCCAGAGGTCAAGCCCGTACTCGAAGCGATTGCCTCTCATGCGCCTAACCTCGCGACGAAGGCACGGCAGTATGTCGGTGGCATCGTGACGTACGCGGTCCAGAACGGACTGCGCGAAGATGGCGCCGCCTTGACACTGCGCGGCGTTGTTCCTCGCCACAGGAAAGGCCATATACCAGCGATCACCAAGCCTGCGGACATTGCGCCGCTCGTTCTTGCTATCGATGCCTACAAGTCGCCCATTACCCGCGCCGCCCTCAAGCTCACCATGCTGACCGGCCTTCGCCCCGGCGTGGTTGCAGCGGTGCCGTGGATCGAGGTGAACCTCGAGACAGCTGAATGGCATGTTGCAGCCGAGCGAATGAAAATGCGGCACGATCACATCGTGCCATTGCCGAAGCAGGCGATCGCTGTCCTGAACGAGTTGCAGTCGCTTACCGGTAAAGGGCATTACGTCTTTCCGTCTCCTGCCCGCCAGAAGACTCCTCATTTACATCGGGATGCATTGAGCAAAGCACTGCGAGAGATGGGCTTTCAAGGAAAACACGCGACGCACGGTTTCAGGGGCATGCTTCGTACGGTCGGACGAGAACGACTCGGTATGGATATCGATGTTCTGGAAGCACAACTGGCACACGCGAAACGTGGCGATGTGCAAAAGGCTTACGACAGAACAACGTTTGACGAAGATCGTCGCAAGGTCATGCAGGAGTGGGCCGACTATATTGATCGGCTAAGCATGCCAACGACAGAAGCCGGGGCAAGCAAGCGGATCTGAGCGGCATACTACCCCGATTCGATCGCGTGCTGCATCATCCCTGACACCCCTCGAATCGAGCTATCCCCTAACCGGACCAAATACGCGCGCCTGCGCTGCGTAACAATCACGGTTGGTAATGACGAGTTGCTGGATTACGATAAAGACGGCTGGCGTTTATACAGAAAGGGATATTCGAACTTCGTCCAGGCGCGCATCCCTTCGACCCCGGACAAGAAATCATCCAGCCATAATTTGGACTGACCCCGGTATGTACGGGTCCGTCTTAAACGAGCGGCCACGTGCCGACCACAATGGATAGTAGATCGGAAATGACAGGCAAGCAAAGTACTGCGAAGACAGCGCAAACTCCTAGCGATAAAAAAACAGGTGGCGGCACGGCTGTAGGCGGCGGGATCAATTTTCAGGCGGCTATAACGACCATCGTCGGAGTACATATTCTTAGCGGTACCGCCTTGAACTGGTTCGAAGGTGTGTGCCGCGACAAGCCGGTCGCCGTATGGGCAGAAAGCGAGGGGCCAGGCGACGACCTGCGAGTCGAGCTTGAGGACAACGTCAATATTGAAGTGCAGGCGAAGAAGGGACTAGTGCGTGGCGCCCATCTCTGGGCGGCTTTGCAGCGTATCGCAGACGCAATTCATCAAGGTCACTTGCCGTACGGGGTATTGGCTGTTGCCTCTGATTCAAGCAACACCATTTGCGAGGATCTGGCCAAAGACATCAAGCGCCTTGGACAAGGCAGAACTGACCATCTTACGGATATCGGCGCCGACTGGGCTCGGCAACTGAGTGAAGTCAATATCCCAGCCCAGACGGTATGCCGTTGTATGCGTATCCGGGTGATCCACGCTCTCAGCGCAGAGGAAACCAGTATTAGTGCCGCAAAAGACATATTGCGTCGCGTTTGCGCGCGAGACGAAGACGCCGACGCGGCATGGAATTGTCTTTACCGACAGGCCGTGCTTCTGATCGAAGAGCGCGGGCGGTGGACGTTGCCGGATCTGATTCGCTTGCTTGGAAGCTCAAACATTGCTGTACGCGAAAATGATCTCCCCGCATCGGTAATGGATCGCTATTCCAGATGGGTGATCGATACCAATAGTCACTTCTCCATCACTGGCATCAATCGCAAGATTCCTAACGCGCACCTGCTTCCTATGCATCTGGAAAAAAGGACGCCGACCGAATTTTCATCGGAAGATGCCTCGTCTGCACTGGAGCGTTATCACAAAGGTCCCGAACGTAAGTCGTCTATGAAGGAATTCGATTCTATCGGGACAGCGCGCTTCAAACATCTGGCTGTGGTCGTGGCGGGCCCAGGCTTGGGTAAATCCACGATGCTCAAAGAGTTAGCCCGTCAGTACGCTCATGATGGTTATCTGGTGCTACGTGTTGCACTCAAGCCGATTGCTGCTGCCATGCAACAGGGGGGATCGTTCTCAGAATTGCTCCTGACTCGTGCGCTCGATGGATCCGGGCTGTTACCTCACCAGATCCGAAGCGCAACGGGTCTGAATCGGGTCATATTGGCGGACGGGCTTGACGAGTGCGGCAGTGCTCACCACGAGGTAGCGGAACAGATCAATAAATATGCCGTGGGTCATCCGGGTACACGAATCGTTGTGACGACCAGGCCCATCGGCTACGAAACTGCAGAGTTGTCGCACTGGACTCATTACAACCTCCTACCTCCTCGCAAGGAGGAGGGAGCGAACAATCTCCAAAAACTGGTGAGTGCTGTGTTGATAAGCGACCCCTCGCGTTCGAGCGCTGGCGATTTATCACAGCATCGGCCAGGAAAAATTGCGCCTAGCGACGCTATTTCGATCAGCCCACAGCTTCTCGGAATGTCCGCATCACTGATTTGCCTGCGTCGCGCTGTGCCGACTACGCGCCTAGGGCTTTACACTGAGCTTATCAGCCTGTTTGAAAAGTTGCCGGCCAATACGCCGCCGGAACAGACTGACCTTTGCGAGACCGTTCTCGATATCATCGGCTGGGTGCTGATCAGCAGTCCACTGATAGCATTCGATGAATTGATCAGTCGTACAGCCACATTGCTGGCACCGATGATGGAGACTGCCCCGCTGGCTCTGAAACGGGCCATTCGACTCGCGATAACTCACTGGGAAAGCGTAGGTCTGGTCGAAAAGGTGTTCCACCAAGGTACTGCGTTACTGACCTTTATACATAAAACGTTTTGCGAATTTGTCGCTTCGCGCTTTTTGGTTAACAATCGACATGATTTGAAGTTGATCGAGGAGGTGATCGACCATCCAGATAGGCAAGAGGTCTTGAACTTCGCGGTCGGGCTGGGCTTGGCTGATACCTTGATTAAGGTGTACTTAACCCGGCATGCCGCAGGGTGTCCAGGCCAATTGCAACCCGCGCTTCTAATGCTTGGGAATAGGGATGTTGACGTTTCTGAAGCGTCGGCACAGGAGTTGATACAACAATCGTTCAAGGCTGTTGAGGATGGGGCGACCGATAAATTCAGCATAGGTCTGGCGCTCTCTGACGTTAGCGCGAGGACGGGCCACCTTGTGGAATCGCTAGCTGTATCAAAGCTTGACGCAACCGATCCAGCAATCAAACTCGTAGCATGGGCCACTGCTATCCGGTGTGACTCGTCTCACTGTGACGCAGTAACGCTGTCGGCGGTTTTCGCAGAACTGCTTAAACAAGTCGAGCCAATCAAAACCCGGGACATTCTTGATAAAAAAGATCGCGGTGATCGTGATCTTTTGCAGCTCGTCGGCCTGGCGGCATTGAAAGCGCAGCCAGATGATTCCGCCAGATCTTTTGCCGAGCACGAACTTCAGGACAAGAAACTACTAACCATAGGATTCAAGTTTAAGGTCAACGACGTTCTGAGATCCAGAGGGATTGAAGAATTGCCGTTGCCCATGCTGGATCTTGAAAGAGGTGCAACCCCCGCCACTCTGACCTACGCGGGCCCTAGCTGGACAGAGCTTAGCGCTGGTGCGTTCCGATCAATCGCTAAAGCTTTCGCAAATGATCGTTCCGCAACCACCATCACGCAAAGTCGTCCCCATGCCTTCCTGCAATTTGCGGGGCTGATCCATTCATCCGAGTTTTGGAATAAACCTGCCAGCGACATTGGATCCTGGGAGCACATTCTCGACGAGCCTGCCGTGCAATCGACAATCAAAGCGGTCGCGCAACTGATTCCACTTGACCAGCACGCTCTGGCAGAGGAAGCGAGGGATTTAATAGATCGGCTGGACACGAATTCGATCGGATCGATATTCACTTTTCTGCCGACGGTGGACATAGATCCACCTATCTGGGAGAACGCTGCACACGTACCGATTAACCGTGTCGAAGTCATGCGCGGACTTCTTCATCCCTCTGTGTGGATAAATTGGCTCGCTGCAGGAATTTTCCACTACCTACCCATGGAGCGGAATGAGCTTGAGCAGATATTGCGCAAGGCGAAAGACGATTCCTTAGGTTTTGTCGTTGATCTGATTCAGCACCACCATTTCGAGGAAATGCAACCAATGCTGTTGCAGCGCCTCAGCGAGGACGCTTCGGGTGATGTCAGCTACATTTTCGAAGTGCTTCGCGAGTTTGAGGCCGAACCTTCGACTGCACTCGTGAAAACGACAGTGGCATGTCTATGTTCCACCGATGGGCATACCGTTGAGGCTGCCGCCGAACTTCTCGGCTACTGGCTCGACCAAGGTGTCGTAATAGACGCAGACGCTGTCGCCAAAGCCGTCGAACATTGGGGCGGACGAGACAGCTGGAAGAACGACGGCCTTTCGAATACACCCGTGCTTTTTCTGAATGGACTTTTCGATAGAATTAAGGCAGTTCCGTGAGCGTCGTTACACAGGCGGCAAAGGCGAGGTACCTTGCTGATCGGCTGGAAGCAGATGATGACCGTAATCTAGGACGGTATCGCTCGATCAACTTCAAACGTTTTTGGAAGATATCGGAATGAGCGAGAAACCATGACTGGCGGCAGGCAACCGGCTCCAACGGTTGCCCGCAAAACGGCGCCAAATTTGACTCCCGCTCTCCCTGACCGCGGCCACCCATACAACGGACCTCCGTAACCGTGAGAGACCAGAAAAACGCGCGCCTAGCCCTTCTGACTCGGTCCTTGCGGGTTAGTCTCGATTCCCCACTCGATTGTCAACCCGCGGCGGGAACCCCTCGTGGGACGGCGGCTCCGCCGCGTTCCCGCGGCGATGATACCGCCAGTGATACCGAAAAATCCTGCCAGCACTAAACGGCTCTCTGCGCATTGCAAAGGAGGATCAATGCGCCTTCTTCAATTTATCATGGAGATGAGCTGTCTAAAAGCTACTTGTGGATAGTCATACCGTCGTCGGTACCGACAGTCGCATACCAATGCTGTCCGCTCAAAGCCGATTGATGTCGCCACCTTCAACGCGGCCAGCGCGAAAGGCATCGACGGATCACCAATCCTCCTCGCACGGGAAAATCGCCCTGTTCGCGGCACTCTCCCCAATGAGGTGCGCCCATAGTGTATGGAGCTTGTTGGTCTGGTAAGTACCGCCTCGATTGAATCGATCACTGAAAAAGGCCCGGGTGTAGTCGTCCTTTCGCACCAGCTCACCTTGGTAAGATTTCAGCTTTTTATCGTAGCTTGTCCATCGCACGGCAGGCTCGGTATCAATGACATTCAAGTCGAGAAAACATTCGATTGCGCAAGCCCTGCCGTTAATATCTTCGATGGCATCACCGGATGGGCCGAGCGTCTTAAATTGATTGAACTCTGGAAGCGACGGAAGTGTCGTCACTTTGACATTCGGCGACAGGTCCAACGAAACTATAGCCTCGAACGCCCCTCGCCCCGCCGTATCGTTGTCGAGCACTATAAGCATGTCCCCCGTATATCCGATGCGCGCGAGCCCCCTGCAGAAAGTGACTAGGTTTCCAACACCGGGGAACGGGTTGCCGTCCTTCATGTCGATGAAGTCGAAAAAGTCGGCTACATCTGGATATAGGTGCTGGAGGCTGCGCTCCAGGATATGCACGTCCGATGAGCCCTCGGTAACGATCATGCACCGTTGAGCGCCGCTGCCGGGGACAATGTCATCGGGCGAAATCCAGCCACTTTCGACGATGTCCGCGTACTCCCATCGTATCGGGAGGTTCTCCAACTCCGGAAATTCCGCCAACATTCGCAACACAACATATGTGTCCAGCGGTCGACCAAAGGTCGCCATGACCATCCCATCGAAATCCACATAGGGGCCGTCCACTTCCCACGGCAATGAACGCAGAAACTCGATTAACTGTTCGCAAGCCGTGCCTGCTATAGCGTTCTCGTTACCACCATGCCAGCTTTCCAGCCAGTTGTGGCAGGCTTGGAGCGTATAACCGAGCATCTCAAGGCGCGGCCTGATTCGACCCAGCGACCTACACAGGCACGGCTTCTCTTTAATGACTTTTTCATTGCTATCGCCGACGTACCTATACGGGCCTATCGCCTCGTCACCGGCCTGGAACAGCACACCGTGGTCTGTGTACCCGCGATTCTTGCCCCAATCAATATGGATACGTCCGGCAGTAAGATGGACCATCGACCCCATGAACGCCCCTCGTCATTAAATAGACAGAGAGTTTATCCGGTCGGATCGCGCCTAGGGACTTGGGTTACGATATCCTTGAACGACGATAACGACTGCATCGGGCTCTCTACATCATGAACTTTCTGGACTCGGCATTTTCTCAGTTGGCCTTCGCTGCCAAGCTACTTGAATACGTCGAACGGGGAAAGCTTAACATTGACGAGCTTGACCAACCTCTGACAATCGAAGAAGGATCGAGCATCTGGGTTCTTCCCGACCAGCTTTTCCACTCAGACAACGACCTCCATTTGGCCTGCGCGAATCAACTGTCGGTTGCGTTCGGTGCTGCCGCGATCACGCTTAACCGGTGCAGAGAAGAATTTGAAGCGACGAATCAAGTGTCGCTGTTGGCCAGAAACGGAAACCCACCGATATCAGAGGACGAACACTTCGCAAAACTCGTCTACCAAATCCGGAACGCGTTTGCTCACGACATTTCGGAGCCGCACTGGGAGATACGAGGTGAGGGTCGTCGGCGTCCCTACCTGATCGACCGCCTAGGCGACAATGCTCGTATCATCGTTGACCTGACCGATCTGCACGGGCAGCCGTTTGAGTATGCCCACATTGGTGGCATTGAGACGCTGTACCATCTACGCGAATTCGGACGGCAACGTTACTGGGGATGACAACTCTGAGACGCGGCGAGTGCAGATATCGCCGAGCGTGCTCGTGAGCACTGCCTCGTCGGTGCCATACTTCGCGAGGAGCCCCTCCTTCCTGGTCGGGAGTTGAGAACTGTACGCCGATGCCGCAGAACATTCCGCGTGGGAGAACGTCGACGCGTAGTTCAGACAAGGGAATCAACAGGATTCTGCCAAGCGATTTGGGCGACTTGCCTCCGCTTCACCAAATCCAGCAGTCAATCTCTGGTTCGGCGGGACTCGGAACGTTACGCTCCTTTATCAGCAACTGCCGCTTCTCTTCGAGTTCCGACAGGAAGGCGGCGCTACCAAATCCGAATTTGATCAGATTGCTCTCGATCGTTCCGTACGTGCCCAGTATCTGCGGCGGGCGAAGGGCGAGTAATGTTCCCAATATCTCAAGATATTTTTCAAGTAGTGCTCGATTTAACTCATTGAGTTCTTGAGAAGAGTTACTTGCATCGGATTCAGCTTCTTCAGCATCAGTCTTGATATCGGCAAACGCGCTCCGCATATCTTGAACGATTTTCAAATAGGTGAGATCAACGAGTTTCTCCAAAAAATTCGTGCGAAATTTCTCTGGAACCCACTGATTTACTTCGCTAATTCTGTCGAGAACCTTCGAAGCATGAGACGCCATCTCCTCGACCCACTCGGTTTGCGTCACATCATCAGGGGCCAGACCAAAGAGCGCCTCCCAGGCTTCCGGCATAAACCAGCCGTTGGTCCGAAGCTTTTCGTCCATCATCATCCGGAATACTTTTTGCGCATGCTCTGCACCAATCGCCGTAACGAAACGTGCAACGCGCTCGCCATCCCCACCAAACATCAGATCTTGCCAGGCAACTTCGAATAGTGGATGTGAAGGCAACGCAGCGATTGCTTCAACAACCGGCTGCCATATCTTCTTTCCCACATGATGGGTCCCCAGGTACCATAACGGCTGAGGGCTTCCCATGTAAATGCTGGCTGCCGCTACGAGCACATCCGGCTCCAGCTTCCCGACGATATCTGCTGGCGATTCCTCAGATAAGGAGATTCCCTGCTGGAGAACCGCACGTTCGATTTCGACCGGTATTTCTTCTCTCGTTAAGGCTGCACCCCGTAGCCATTTCGCGTCCAAGGTTGAGCCCCGCAATACGGTCAGTACCTCCTCGCGCTCATGTTCGGAGAGTAGGTTCCATTCGTCCACCAGATTAGCGATCACCTGGAGCTTTCCACCAGTTCCGTGGAGTCTCAACAAACGGGCGACGAAATCTGTTCTGGCCTCAGCATTGCTCTTCGTCAGCTTGAACAATATTGCACACACCCCGGCCATGTAGTCGCTGGAGAGTTGCCGTGAGACGATTCGCTCCAGTAAGCCAAGCCAGGCGAACAGCACTTTTAGCGAAGACTCGAATGGAAGATAGCGGGACGCGTCCAAAGTTGCCTGATACAGTCGCCCGTCATTAATGAATGCGCCAACGGGAAATTCACTTAATACCCTCGGCATCAAGGCTCCGAATATTGGCCACGGCGCATCAGGGCCATCGTGGGATTCCGTGAATTCCAACAGCATCGTTTCAAGAACAGCAGCGGCAGCAGATGCTGTCGAGCAAAGATCCTGTAACCCGTCAAGCAGGCGCTGCTGCCTTGAGCCAGCGCAATGGGCCCAAGCACCCGAGATCGCGCGCAACGCCGCCACGATCACCTTGGGATGTTCGTCGTCGAAAATGCGGGTTAGCAGCTCTTCGTCTTCGCTCCGCGGCACCGCGAGCCACGCGCCGATCGCCTCCGCACGAATCAGTCCTACGTCAAAGCTCAGGAGGCGAGACGCTGCATTCAGTGACATAACTTCCGGCTGTGACCTGTAGAATTTGAGCGCTTCGGCGGCCTTTTCTGGTGAAACATACTCGTTTCCATTACCGTTCAGTACATCAAGAGTCGCCGCAACGCTCTCTCTCGTCGGAGTATCCAGTGGCCAATCGTGTGCGACAAACCCAAGACCACCAGCGGAAGGAATACACGGCTCCCCCGTTGACCAGTCCAAATCATCAAGGTCCATGAAGGTCGTCTCTCGCACCCAGTCAGGCAGCTTTTCCTGAAGCTCTTTGGGCAACTGATCAAGCCTGTCAGTCAAGAATTTGAAACAAACGTCTCTTGCGCCGGGAAAAATACTGTTCATCGCTTCTTCGGCACAAGCAACGATGCCCTCCTGTCCAAAAGAGCCGAGTCGCTCGTAAAGCCAATAGAGATTTTTTGCCGTGGACGTTGCGACATGGGGCGAGAGGCAGAATATGCCACGCTTCACCATAGCGAGCACAGCCTCCTCCGAGCGCCGGGTGGCACTGTCGCATAGCGATTCTGCCGCCGCCCTGTAGAACGGATGCAAGAAGCTGTAGCTATCATTCTCGCTGCGCGAAATAATGCGTCTGAGCTCGAGCGTCTCAAGCGCAATCTCTTGGTCCGACGTAAGGTGCGGCGTAGTTTCGTATTGCGGCTGTTCCGCCGAATTGCCAGATGTGTCGTCAGTCGTGAATAACCGCATCTCCGTCGTTTTCACACCTGGAAGTCGAGAACCGCCACCACCACTGACGAACGCCAGCTCACGTGCCGGCACCGGTACACTAGCGACCGTCGAAACGGCCATGGCCATCGCTACCGGCTTCATCCCTTCGTCGTCGAGCGCACGACCAAGCTCCGACGCCTCTCTTCGGGCGTAGCGCTCAATTGCTCTGATGTCTCCGGCGTCGGAAATCTGCGTGTGATTGGCCGCGAGGTAGGCCAAGCAGCCCGGTTCGAGCCGCAGTGTTTTAGTTTCGATTGCGCACCTCACGTTCTCAGACAGCGCTCGAGGTATGGCGTACTGCTCTACAAGCTGCGCCCAAAGTCCAGATGAGAAAGCAGTAGAAATTTCGCTAAGATCCTGCCATTCTGTCCCGGCAGCAGGGACATCGGCCAATCGCGTCTTTCGCGTGACTTGCAGAAGCCGGTCCTGGGCTTGCGCGACAATCAGTCTGCGATTCGGCTGGAGCCTTGCAACCAGCCTGTCAAGTCGTGAGAGAACGCGCAACGGGTTCTGCACTTCATGGGCACCGCCTAGCGGATCGTCAATGACGGCGAGCCGATCGACATTCACTGGATCAAGCAAGAAACGTTCGGCGGTTTCGACATCTGTCGTTTCTTTGACTTCGTAACCGTCGTCTGCGAAACCGGCGGCGATCCAACGGGCCAAGAACGTTTTTCCAACGCGCGGCGGCCCGGACAACAGGAGCTTACGATCGCTCGTCAAAATGGACGACAATGAGACTTCGTCACCGCGCCGGATATACCCGTCCGGCCGCAGCGGTTCGGCCCGATACGCACTCGTCACCGCCCGTGCGCCGACGACTGCGTTCTCACCGGTAGCCTTGACTCTCTTTACGAGTGTTTGCAGCTCGGCAAGCACCTGATCAACCTGGTCAACGGCAACATCCGCGCGAAGGAGTCTTCTGCATTCTTCTCTCGCAGCATCATCCTCAAGGCGCTCCACAATCAGAAGTCTTCGAAGTGCCGACCTGAGGTCTCCGGCGTCTAGCTCGTCAGCCAGCTTAATGACGTGTGCCTTCCTTGCCTTTTTCAGAGATGTCCCATCCTCCATAGCATCGCCGTATGCCTTGAATGCGCGAATGAGGGCCTCCGCGTCACGAACTAGAATCTTTGCCTGCGGATGCTCATTCAGTTGCCGAAAATCTAACTGGGCGTACATCGACACCGCGTCCATGCAGCGACCCAGTGCCATGACAAGTGTAAACGTATCTGCCCCGCCAGCTATCAGTCGCTCGACAAGCGTATTTGAGGCTTGGTGGTCCGGGAAATGCAGAAGCCATTCAGCTAGCGATTCGATAGAGATCTGCTGGGCAGATCCTTTGACTTGCACTTCAGCTCGAACAGTGCGTCCCGCATCGTCGAAACTCAGAAACGCGTCCTCTCCGCCCTTCGGCTCAACTTCAACAATCGCACTTCCCTTCCCGATGAAGCGTAGAAGCAACAGGACACAGAGAATATCCTGATAATCATATTTTTGTTGACCAACGATCGCGATGGACATAAGACGAACTGGTGGTTTGACTAAACAACTCCGGGAACATTGTGCACCTGCCGACGAAGCGCTCCCTGAAGCTTCGAAGGAAGCCCAGATTATAAAACCGGGCATGAGGTAACTTAGCTAGTCAATGCACTAAAAATGAAGATACCCTACGTGATTCATCTATTGTGGTGCACTAGAAAAATGGCGTGCAAGTTCCAGATAATCAGTCTCTCCTTTTGTTGCCAGAACGCTAATCACGCGATTAACGAGATCCCGAAGTCCTGGCCGCCCACTGGCAAGCGCTTCGGCAATAACACAGCGTATCGCTTCTCGTTGAGTCAAAAGCGTGTCTTGCCCCACATCCTTTCGGTCGATGAGCTGCTCGAGGATTCGCGCAGATTTTTCGATATCCTGCTTACAATTCTTCGCCAACCAGTTAACGACATTGAATGCCATGCTTGGTCCAAACCCAGCATCCAACATCTGTGAGATCTGATCCAGTAACCACGCCGCATCAAGACTCGGGTTGCCGGTCCATAACCCAATCACTCCTAGTTCGGATTCGAAATCGTCACGCAACTCTGAGTGCGACGCAATTGCCAAGCGATTTTCCCAGTAACCGTACGCTCGTTCTCGCGCCGGTGCAGGGAACCGATCGGTGTCTAGCCGAAGGTGTTGGTCCACAGCCCACATCAAATGACGCCGCAACTCGTCGCTCGCCCCCTTCAAAAATCGCTGGAGAAGCACGTCGGACAACTGCATCGCACCATAGAGGTACAAAAGCAGAAGATGTTCCCCAAGTCGCTTAACTCGATACCCACTATCCTCTCGTTTTGAACTGTCGATGTCCGATACCTCGGCCTCATATAGGGCTGCCATCATCGGGTACAGACCGACAGACGGCCAGGCATGGAGGAGGTAAGAAGCCCATGCCGCCTCTCGCAACTCAGCGCTTGGTGCGCAGAAAATCCGGGGCAGATGCTCTCGTGTCCAGTCAGGCGCATAGTGATACAAGGTCGGCAGGTATCTTCCGACGATCGCGCGAGCAACCTCCCCGTCATGCCCCAAATCAGCGATCTCGAGGCTAAGTGCACATTTAATATCATCGAATGGAGGCGTCTCAGTTTGAGCACTCGATATTTCGTGAGCGGACTGGCCGCGTGCACTTACCCATTGTACCCACCAGATCGCCAACTCAATTGTAGCCCCACGACAAGTTTCCTTCGCGGTCACGAACGGATCGCGTTGAAGGCGATGCTCATCTGCCGCGGCATCGGGTTCCTGTGGTATTCGCTCTAACAACTGCAGAACAAGCCTCCGAATTGTCGTCACGTCGCCGTGATCAAACGCCGCGACATGAGGTAGTAGACCGGACTTCAATAGCTCGACGGATGCACGGAACATCGCAATCCGCCCAGGATGTGCTTCACTCTCTTTCACGTGATCGTCGTGAGGCAGGACACGTTCGCCGATAAGTGCTATTGCCCCCTCCCACGGAAACTCAATCTTGTTCGCCGCAGCTGCACTGAGACCTTCTAGAAGCGCGGCAACAAATGTCGCAGGTGCTTGCCCCAGCTGTCCGGTGATAGGAGAAAATTTCTCGGGTCGTTGATGAACCGCGACGCGCCATTCGTGCAGCAGTGCATCCAACGTTGGCTGTTCGTCCTCGCGCGAGATAGCCAAGCCGATGATGAAATCCACTACTTCCTTCGTGGGCCGCGACACGAAGTCTGTAGATCGCCATAGGGCAGTCGACTGATCGAATTCTGCAGCACGTCGCAACGTGTCCGATTCGCTATACTTCTTCGCCGTTTCCTCGACATCATGCCGGAATGCAGGAGGCAGTACTGAACGCCATTTCCACACCGCATCGCGAATTGTGAGCAAGTTAAACGCTTCCTCCTCTTCCTCGCTCACAGCACCGCCTCGACGTGTCATCCAGGCGTCATGGTAACGGCCCGGTATCGCCCGGACAGCATCTAACAACGCCGCCTGCTTTTCCGGCGGAAGACTCTCGTACCATGCAAGCGCCAACGCCGCGTATTCGTCCGTGGTCCCCTCCATCAGATCTAGGTCCATCAACCATACTTCAGCGAGCGCAGGAACGGCCGCCGGGTTTCGCGACAGCAGATGCAAAGCAAGTCGATCGCAAATGTTGAGCTTGGCACTCTTCAGCGCCTCCAGTACGAGCTCCATGACACCTGCATTGCGATCGGCAAGCAACTCCCCGGACTTTCGTACTGCTACGACCAACGCGCTATAGACATCGTGAGAAGCAAATTGATCATCCCCTACTGCGCCTAGCGTATATAGGGTTCTATCAGTACACGGATCTTCGACGAACTTCCCAGTGATAACCGCCGCCCGCCGAAGCAGTACTACAAGTAGAAGAAGCGCATCAACTCCGCATGTCGATGCAAGCGTTTGAGATAGCTTAGGGAGCGCATACTCGTACATGTTCCGTGCGTACAAGGTGGCAATGTCCCCTGCGTCGTCGAAAAGTTGCAACAACGCAGCAGCAATTTCTAATGCAGCGGCGGTGTAACCAGCCTCGGCGAATTGTGTGACAAGCCGTTCCACGCCGCTCGTTGAAATGTAACGAGCGTCGCGATCGAGCCACGTTGTGACGGTAGATGAGAAGCGGACGGACTCGTCTGGAGGCAATTTCGTTAGTATCTCTATCGCAATTGCCCTAACGTCCGGGCGAAAAGCATCTGCGGACACACGCAATGCCTCCAGCACCTTTTTCCTTGTTTCATAGTCGGCTGAAGTTGCCATCCGCATCAGATAACTGCCAGCAGGCCATGGACCGAACGGAAAAGTTGAAATTGCGTGAAATGATGGTGGCCTTAGCAGCTCTTTGTTGACGAGATGAGGCAGCCATTGAGGGCCATCCAAGCGTGCAAAAAAATGCCACTGAAGCGGAGGAGCTCCGGGGATTTCTTCCTCAAACAGCGATACCGCGTGCCCTTTGTCACTCATTGCGACTAGTTCTTCAACACGAAGCAAAAACGCCGTGTATCTTGCCCGAAGTGCTCGAACTACCTCACGAACGACTAGCTGGAACGGCTGTTGGAATTCGATTCGGAAATCTTCGTCAATTTCCAGCAGGTGGTGGAAAGATCGCTCATGCGCCTTTCCAAACACCTGCGCAAGTGAGATCCAGGCACGCGCCACGGCGCTGTCTGTCGCGAAACCCAATGCGGATAGAATTCTCAGTATCGAAGCTCTCTGGGTTTCTTGAGGGCGTAACGATTTCATTGCACGATCAATTGCCGGTCGATCGAAGCCCAACGTCGATAGGCATTTGCTCGCTTGCTGAAATACAGACTGGTCGACACTTCCATCTAGGACGGGTTCGCCATGGCCTACCAACGCTCTGCGCAGTGAAGATTCGAATTCACGTACCGCATGAGCCGCTAGCGGTCTCGCAACACGCAGCGGTAGTACGCCACTCGTCAACCGGCAAAAATCAACATAACGATCAGCAAAAGTTTGCCCCAATATTCGGCACAGAAGGTCTGCAGTGCCCCGGTCTTCGTCATTCAGATCGGAAATATCACTAAGCGTGATCATGAATTTGCACCTGCCAAGCAATCGACGATAGATTTGACTAAGGCACCCGTCTTAACGTTAATGCCGCTCGATACTCTGCCTGAGACTACCAACGCCACTCATCGCATCGCTCGCCCAGAGCGGTTCAAGGCAGCGACAATCATGCGAGGTTAGGGTCGACATAGCCGTCACATGAAGAGACGATAGGGATACGCATGCCCCGGAAGATCTGGAACATTAGCGATGGTCCGCGCGAGCTTTTGCGAATAGCGAATGGTCACCGGCACCGGGTCGTACAATGCGTCGTTGTTCCAGTCCATTTTTGTTAGCGCAAGGGTTTCGAGTGCAGCAACTTCCAGCGGACCGCTGCCCGTGTGCCGGATAATGTTGAGCGGGCGTGGGATGCTTTTGCTTCCCTGAAAAAACAGCGCCCCGCTGAGCGCCGCCGATGGGGCGTTACCCGATGCCCACAACAGCGCCGACCGATCCGTTCGCGTGAGGACAGTTCCCCGTGGCACCGGCGCTCGATCGGGCACGCTTCGGGGTCCGCCCTTCTTTCCCTGCTTCAGCCAAACGCCACGCCAGGTGGCGCTACTGCCGATCTCGACGCACTCCACCTCTGGGACCGTCGACAGGCCGTCGAAAACGCCTTGGAGTTCTTCGTCCTTGAATGACGTCGTTTTGTGGACCACGAGGCGTCGCGGGAGCCGTCCGCCATTACGCCCAAGGTAGAGGCTCAGGCTACGTGCCATTACCGCGCGCATGTCGCTTCGACTGAGAAACGGGTTACGTCTGGCTTCGCGCGGATCCGTCACCTGCTCCTTGGCTTCGAAAGCTACGAACTGCATGCCGCCGCCGTCCGCATCGAACACCTGCGAGCAGCACGTGACGAACTGCGCGGACTTGGGGTCCCCGCGCAACGCATAGGCGAGACCGATATAGGCCGTGTCTTCTGGTACACCGGCCATCGGCGCGAGCTTCCAGGGAATGCCGCCCGCCTTAGTGAAGAGTGCGATGGCCAACCGCCAGGCCAAAGACGCCTTCAGCCGGAACGTGAAAACATGATCGTTGATCACCTGTGTTGGGATGGCGTATCGGGCTCCGAGGGCTTTCAACGCGTCGTGCGCGTCGAATCCGTTAGTCGTGAATGCCGCTGCCCAGGCATCAGGGAGATGCACCAAGACGACATCAAACTGGTCGTGCAACGCGTCCAGACGTGCCATGGCTTCCGACATCGCCGAGAACAATCGCTCATGGGGCGCACCGGTCCGCGCGAGGGCCATGAGATCGTCGGGCCACTTGATATGCACGTCCTTCGGTCCTGCGACGAGCGGAACGCGAAACAGGTTTTCAAATCCGGGGAACGATGGCACGTAGTTGCGCCGGTCGCTCGCCTCGTGGCCTGATCGAATCGTGTCCACGAGGCCTCGGAGCTTCGGCCAGCCCGACGCAGGGGCAATCGTCGCGACGCGCAGCTTCGGGGTGTACCCCTCGAATGTCTTGCCGTTGTAGGCACCGAAACGCAAAAGACCGCGCAGCGGGTTCTCGTCGAGGTAGGTGTCTTCGCTGTTAAACGTCAGAGCCGGCTCGTCCAGCAAGGAAAACGATGGCGCCTTCGAAAGGTTGTAGTCCATCGTTACTGGTTCCTTTGGAAGTACGCATGTTCATGGCTCGGACGGCTCCACGCCGTGACGGGCGAAACCTTGAACACGGCGTCGATGCCATCGTCCTTTGGAACGCCCGTCGTCAGCAGAACGTGGCTCCCTTCGCCCGCCAGCGTGTCGGCCCACGCGTCGATGATGGCCGCCCAAACGTGGTTGTAGCGCTGCGCCCATCGCTCCCGCCGCCAGTCGATGGTGGGGTCAACGAAGCGCGGACGGTCTAGACTCGTCTCGGTGTCGTGCCGATCATGCGTGGGCTCGGGATAAGGTACGTCGACGAACGTAGCCGGCTCGAACGTCAACCACCAGCGATCGGCGGCCTGTTCCAAGTGAAGCTCTATCCCTTCCTGGAAGGGATACCCCTGCGGCGTTTTCCCGTATAGCGCGCTCGAATACGCGTGACGTAGTTTGCCCTGCCGGGCCAACCGCGTCACGCGGGCTTCCGGCATTTCCTTGTCCGTGTCACCGCGAACCATCACCGCATGACCACTGCGTCGCAAGCGAGCCCGAAGCGGACGGTGGCGGCACACAGCCCGCGTCAAGGCGTCGTATAGCAGCCCGAGCGCCCAACTGTCCTCAGCGGGCGCCAGGTTCACAGTACCGTTGAGTCGTCCACCCGCTGGCCCAAAGGCACGAGCCAGCTCTTCGTCATTCCCGAACGCCGCTATTTCCTTTCCCCTGCTGGCGACGATTGCCCACACGTCCGCGTCCCGCAGCATCTGACGAGCATCTGGCGTGGTTATGCTCCGCTCCAGCGTGATACGCCTCGCCACCCTCGGCATCTCCAGCACTGGGATGGCAGAGCAACGAAGAATGGGGAAAGCGCTGTGCTCCTTTGTCGGCAGCGGCACCGGTCTGACTACGCTGAGCGGCGCGTAAGACCCGATGTGGGCGTCGAGCTGCTGCGGCCACGTCGAACCATCGGCAATGTCTGCCGCCAACTCGTCGAACGTCTGGCACTCCACGACCGTGACCCGCACGCCTTTGGTTGCTGCGGCCTCGAGAAAGGCCCGGACGTCTGGCAACAATCCGTCGGCTGATCGGGCTACCCAATGGATCCCCGCGGGGTACGGCGTGGGCTGGGCCAAGGCATCGTTCAGAGCACTCATGACGGAAGCGTCGCGCCCGCTGTAGCCGATCACAATCAGGCCATACCGTCCGCAAGCACTTGTCAAGACCATACGCATCTGCGCGTCCTGCTCACGCAGTTCGTCGGTTGTGTTTTTTAGGCTGACCGACTGATAGTCGCCGTGGATCTTCGCCAAGAGCGCACGACTCTCGCCCAAGGCGTGCATCGCACGCTCAGCGTTGTCAATGCCGGAGACCGATAAGTTAGCGCGCTCATCGGGAGCCACGAGTTGGTCGGTCACCGTTGCCGCGGTTTCCACCAGGCTGTCGAAGTTGGTCGTGAACACGCAAGGGACGCGACCGGTGGTGATCAGCGCCGCAAGCACTCGGTGCGCGTAGGATGGCGTGCCCTTTTGCACCGCCAAACTGATGTAGTTTCGCCGGTCCTGAGCTGTCGGGTAGACCGCCTCAAATGCCGCGGCGTACTCCGTGGGATCGTTCGGCGGCGGGAGGACCGACCGTGACGCAAGGAAAGTGTCGATGCGCTGGATCCAAAGCGGATCGTCAGCGTCGACCTCCTTGAGCTTGGCCCCGGACAACTCACAAAAGATCCGCTTTTTGAAGTCAGTGATCATCGCATAGCCGGTAGGGATTCCCGCAGCGGCTGAAGCACCCGCCCCCAAAAACCATGCGTATTGCACTGGGCGAAGGCAAAACATTCTGGCGAACTGCGACCCTGAAACCGTTTGAATGCTCAAAACCGCCCCCGTCTATTGTCGTCTTGGGCGCCACCGCAGCGCACGGGATTCCCCCGCCCTCGCGCAACAGCACGCATCGCCAGGAACCAACACCAGCAGCCCCCTACGTCCGATGATTGTAATCAAAAGCCATGCTGCGACGGCGATCTCGCGATCACGTCAGCCACCCTCAATGCCAACCAAACCCACTTTACTGTATATTCATACAGCAATTTCAGCTCATGGGTCTGGCGCGGGAGGCAACACGCGAAGACGCCCTGCTACACCGTTTGAGTGGGATCGGTTGCCCACCTCAGGGGGAGCACGCACGTTTTCACCGCGTTAAACTGACCGGCCACAAGTCAGTCGTCGTGATCCATGTCTGCTCTTATCGACTCCAAACTCTATGTACCCGATGGTCCGCTGGCCTTCGAGAAAATGGTCTGCTCCTGCGCGCAGATCCACTGGGAAAGCGAGAGCTTTCGGCTGAACGGTCGGCAGGGCCAGGCGCAAAACGGTCCGGACATCTTTGGAACGGCAAAGGACGGCCGATTCATCGGGATCCAGTGCAAGAACACACCCGACAAGCTGCCCTTGGATGTGATCGAGACCGAGGTGAAGAAAGCCGCATCCTTCGGGAGGAACTTTGACTTGTACTGCGTCGCGACCTCTGCGAAACCGAACACAAGGATCCAACAGCAAGTGCTGCGGCTGTCGGATGAGCGTGAAGCGAACGGATACTGTCCCGTCGACATCCTATTCTGGCAGCACCTGACCAGCATCCTTTGTCGCGACAAGGCTCGGCTATACATGCACTATCCAGAACTTGCCCCTCGCCGGCCCCGTCCGTTCGGCTGTCCCGAGACCAGGCCCTCTTCGCGCAACTCGAAGCTGCTCTGCCCTTTAACCCGACCGTCCGGATGTTCGCCGACCACGATTTCCATGTACCGTTTCCATGGGTTCTCGTGACAACGCTGCACACGTTTCTCGACGAATGGCGATCCAACGCCACCTCATTTCAGGACAGAGTGCTTCGCGCGGAGTTTCGTCGCCTAGCTACGGCCGCAAATCTGGTCCTCGTCGATGCACGGCCAGACGGCATCGCGGGAAAGACGGGATAGATAAAAGGAGCCAGTCATGTCATTCGGCAAAAACACGCGCATGACTTCACAGATCGCGATCAGACGCCGGCCGCGCCAAAGTCGCTTTGTGATGACGGTCGACGCGATCCTCTAAGCGGCAAAGATGCTGTTTGCACGAGACGGGTTCGAAGCGACGAGCACCACGCGCATCGCCGATGCGGCCGGCGTCAGCGTCGGCTCATAAAGAGTATTTCACCAGCAAGGATGCATTGATCGCAAAACTGATCAAGTGCCGTTGCGAACACCTGATGAATCCGTACGGCCAGGCATTCCTGGCGGTCGAGAGCCAAGGTATCGACGCCGTCGTCGACACATGGGTCGACACGACGGCCGATGCGAAGATCATGCTCGCGCTGCACCTGTGCGCCCCCGTTCCAGGACCATCCGCTTGTGCGGTGCCGCGATCATGCCGTTTCAAACTCAAACGGTCAGCACCCGAAATATTATGAACACATATCGACAATGTGTCTCGTACACAGAGGCATGTCCAGGGTAACTCTGTAGGTTGCGCTCACGAGGCTCCGGCGGGGCCGGGTAACTCCTGATAGCGGATAAGTTGAACAGGTTCGATTCTGGTGATCAATTTAAGAAAACGCCAGCGGACAGACCGGCTGGCCGGCGTTACCTCCCGACTGTCGAGCATGCAACCCCCACGCATCATCACACTTCCCGCTGTCTGTTCCGTGCGTCGACCCGTTGATGCCCTGCGCCAGGTTGCGCGCTACGCGGCCCCCGCGCGCGTGCATCCGATGCTCGTCATCGCCCGGAATGCCTTGTCACAGAATGATCCGATCAAAAATTCCCGTCCCTTTTCCCTGCCTGCCGGCGCATCTTTCACCGGCGAAAAAGGGTCGACGCTTCGTCTTCTGACGTTGTGCCACACAGTGTTCTTACCCTTGTCATCGGCATGGATATGAACAACTTCGTCAAATTTGTCTCGAATAGGGGAAAACGAGAGAGTCGGAGTCGAAATTCTATCTATAGAATTCAATTCCGAATCCAGGCGAATCTAACGAGTCCCGACGAGCAGACTGCACAGAGTTGAACACTGTGTGTAATTCCCTGGGCGGCAGCGTGGAACCCACGAGGCCAGCAGCACCGTGCCGTCACCAGCGTCAGACAAAAACCCGGCCCCGCCAGGGAGCTAAGGAGACAAGGAGATGAAGGGAATGAGCAGCTGCGCCAGATTCGAAAAAAGCCGGATGAGCCTCGGTATCGCGATGGCTCTGGGATGCTGGGCCGCATCGGCCAGCGCCGTGCAACTCAGTTCGAACCCCGATCTGAACATCAATTGGGACAACACGATCAGCTACAACCTGGGCATGCGTGCGCAGGGCATCAACGACGGGATCGGCAACAATCCGCTCTACAGCGAATCGGACTACAAGTTCAGGCACGCGGGCGACATCGTGACCAACCGCGTGTCCGACCTGAGCGAATTCGATGCGGTCTATCGGGACAAATTCGGTTTCCGCGTGAGCGCTTCGCTGTGGAAGGACTTCGCCTACGGCGGCGGCGTGAACAACAACCCGGGAATGGCTTACCCCGGGGTGCCCTACTCGAGCCTGAACTCGTATAGCGGCAATCACTACAGCAGCTACACCGAACGCTATTACCAGCAAGGCGCGGATCTGCTGGATGCGTTCGTGTTCTACAAGTTCGAGATCAACGGCCAACCGAGTGCAATCAAGGTCGGGCGCCTGACCCAGTACTGGGGCAACGCGCTGATCTTCGGCACAGAAGGGATCAACTACGGTCAGAACGCCTCGGACAACATCAAGGGCGCCGCCTCGCCGGGCACCCAGGCCAAGGAACTGGCGATTCCGCGCGCCCAGATCCTGTTCGAGACGCAGCTCACACCGACGGTCGGACTCGCCGCGCAGTATTTCGCCGAATACATGCCCACCCGTCTGCCCGAAGGCGGCACTTATCTCGGCACGGTCGGCTTCGGCTTCCAGGGGCCGAATCTCCTGGAAGGCTCGATTCCGCGCGGCAACGACGTGATGCCCAATAACGGTTTTCACAACGACTACGGCGCAAAGGTCACATGGGCGCCGCAATGGCTCGGCGGCACGTTCGGCTTCTACTACCGCAATCTGACGGAAACGCAGCCGTGGGTGCTGATGGGCGTGAATCCGGCAACCGGCGCGGCCAACTATCACCTGGCCTATGGCTCCAACGTGAAGCTGTACGGCATGAGCCTTGACCGGCAGATCGGCGATTTCAGCACGGGTTTCGAAGTGTCGTACCGGCATAACACCGCGTTGAACAGCGGCACCGGTCCCCTTGCGAGCGACCTGAGCGGCCAGCAAGGCGCGCGCGGGGACGTCGTCAACGTAATCGGCAACGTGCTGGCGGGCCTGTCGCGCACACCGTTCTGGAACACCGGCAGCGCGCTGGCCGAAATCGCCTTCACGCAGAAGGTCAAGACCACCAGTAACGGCGCGCTCTACAACGGCGTGAACAACTCGGCCGAATGTCCGAGCGGCAGTAAGTGGGCCGGTTGCTCGACGAACAATTCGGTGGCGCTGGCGGTGCAATTCGATCCGCAATGGCTGCAGGTGTTCCCGGGCGTCGACATAGACGCGCCGATGTTCATCCAGTACGGCCTGTGGGGCAATACGCCGAGTCTGGGCGGCACCAACCAGGGTTCGATGATCTACACCTTCGGCCTGCACGCGCTGATCCAGAACAAATACAACGTCACGCTGCAATACAACGGCTATCACTCGCACACGGGCGGCCAGACCAACTTCGGTGCCGCCAACGGTTTGCCGAGCGGCGGCCCTTCGTATTACGCAACGGGCAACGGTCCGTACTTCTACAACGACAAGAATTGGGTTTCGCTGACGTTTTCTTCTTCATTCTGACGGGCGACGGTCGCGCCCGCTTTCTGTCACGGACGCCCTCGCGGGCGCCGGATAAAAAGCCGTCTCGCACCAGCTGGTTTTTCCGACACACATTCTGGAGACAAGCATGAAATTCGCAATGGTACTGGCAACGATGGCGGCGGCAGTCGCCGCCAGTGGGCCCGTGCTCGCGGCGGTCAGCGCCGACGAAGCCAAAGAGCTGGGCGGCAAGCTCACCGAATTCGGCGCACAGCAAGCCGCCAGCGCGGACGGTTCGATCCCCGCCTACACAGGCGGCGTCAAGGATCTGACCATCCCCGCCGATTTCAAGCCCGGCAGCGGCCGCTATCCCGATCCGTTCAAGGATGACAAGCCGATCGAATCGATCACCAAGGCCAATCAGGCGAAGTACGCCGATGCGTTGACGCCCGGCACCAAGGCGCTGCTCGACCGCTTCCCGGGTTTTCGCGTCGACGTCTACAAGACGCGGCGCACGATGAGCTATCCGGACTGGGTGCTGAAGAACACGGTGGGCTGCGCAACCACGGCGAAGCTGGTCGGCAAGATCAAGGGCGATGGCGTGGAAGGCGCATTCGGCTGCATTCCGTTCCCGATCCCGAAAGACGGCTATGAAGTGATGTGGAATCAGAATATGCGCTACCAGGGCGTGCGCACCGATTTCCGCTTCCGCACCATCTTCGTGGACGAAGCCGGTCACAAGACGCTGATGGGCGATCAGGAATCGAAGTTCATCTATCCGTTCTACGACCGCAATGCGACCAAACTGAACGAACCGTACTTCCGCCTCACTTACACCAACTTTTTCGGCCCTTCGTCGCAGGTCGGCCAGTTGTATCTGGCGAAATACAGCGTCAATAACGGCGAGCAGGACGACACCACCTGGATCTACATGCCGGGCCAGCGGCGTGTGCGCGTGGCGCCCGAACTGAAGTACGACACGCCGATGGCGGGCATCGGCGGTACGCTGCTGTTCGACGAAATCGGCGGCTTCCAGGGGCGCATGGACCGCTTCGATTTCAAGCTGGCGGGCAAGAAGGAAATCATCGTGCCGTACAACAACTACCGCGCGTATCAGTCGCCGAATCTGGTGGGCGACAAGTTTGCCAATCCGGACGTCGTACGCTGGGAGAAGCACCGGGTATGGGTGGTCGAGGCGACCCTCAAGCCGGGCCAGCGTGATGTCTACAGCCATCGCACGTATTACATCGACGAAGACACGTGGCTGATCGTGGCATACGACGCGTATGACCAGAGCAACGCGCTCTATCGCACCGCCTATACGCTGGACATCATTCCTTACGACAAGCCGCGCGTCGGCCAGCCGATCCAGGTGGTCTACGACCTGACCAAGGGCAACTACGCGGTAATCGCCGACCAGGGCGATCCGGTCACCCACATGATCCCGTACGACGAATTGCCGAACCAGGCGTACTACACGCCGCAAGCACTGCAAAGCGCAGGCGTGCGTTAAACGGCGCGGCGCGGGCTCGCTGGAACAGGACATCGATCCGGCGAGCCCGCTGCCTGCATGGTCGAAGAATGGTCAATACGTTGCCAATGCATTGGCAACCTGTGTGTGCGGAGACTTACCCATGACTTTCCGGTCAGTGCAATGTCTGGCGGCCATCGTCGCGACGCTAACGGGTGCGGCGGCGCTCGCCGCGACGGCCGGCACGGAGCCGCCGGCGGCCCACGCGTCGCGCTTTGTCGATCCGCTCGACGCGCCCGCCGAAACCGCCGTCTCACCCGCCACCCGGCCGATGACCGCGGTGGCGAGCGCGGGTCGACGCCTCGTCGGCGTCGGCCAGCGTGGCGTGATCGTCGTGTCCGACGACCACGGGCACAACTGGCGCCAGGTCCCCAGTCCGGTGCAGAGCGATCTGACTGCGGTGAGCTTCCCCACACCGTCGCAAGGCTGGGCTGTCGGTCACGACGGCGTGATTCTGCATACGTCGAACGGCGGCACGAGCTGGAGCAAACAGCTCGACGGACGCATCTCCAACGAGCGCTTCGTCGCCTACTACCGGGACGCCGCGGCACACGGCGACGCGCATGCCGCCGCCTATCAGAAGCAGGAAGAAAACAACGCCAAGGCGGGGCCGTCACTGCCCTACCTCGATGTCTGGTTCGACAACGCCATGCAAGGCTATGCGGTCGGCTCGTTCGGCGCGTTCGCCATGACGACCGATGGCGGCAAGACCTGGCAGCCCGGCCTCGAACACATCGACAACCCGGACTTCCTGAACCTGAACGCGATTCGTGGCATTGGCGGCGAAGTGTATATCGCGGGCGAACGCGGCACCCTGTTCCGGCTCGATCGCGCGAGCGGCCAGTTCAAGCGGCTGCAATCGGGCTACAGCGGCAGCTTCTTCGGCATCGTCGGCAGCGGCCAGCGGCTCTTTGCCTTCGGCCTGCGCGGCACCGTCTATCAGAGCACCGATCAGGGCGCCAGTTGGCAAAAAACCGACACGGGTACCGATTCGACGCTGAACGGCGCCACCGTGCTGGGCGACGGCCGCATCGTGATCTGCGGCAGCCGCGCGATGCTGCTGGTTGTCGACCCGGTTAGCGGCGCCTTCCAGCGCGTCTCGGCCGATACGCCGATGCTGTTCGCCGGCATCGCTGCGGACGGCGCGGATCGCGTCGCGCTCGGCGGTTCGAGCGGCATGAGTGTCGAGGCGATCGGCGCACGGCGCTGAGCCGGGCAGCCGCAACCAGCACAGTACATGCAGTAAGTGCAGCGGGCGCGAGAGACGCCATTGAATTGCATCACTACAGGTGTTCAACATGGATAACCCACACGATCAGTCCGCGGCGAAGGATCAACCGCAACCGGCGCAGCCGTTCGACCGCCGCTCCGGCGGCCCGGTCGAGCGGCTGATTTTCAATCATCGCGCGCTCATCGTGATCGTCTGCGTGTTTCTGACGGCGCTATTCGGCGTGCGCGCGACGCGTCTGGAAGTCAACGCGAACTTCCTGAACATGATTCCGCAGTCGCATCCGTTCGTGCGCAACTATCTCGACAATGCCGCTTCGCTGCGCTCGCTCGGCAACTCGTTGCGGATCTCGGTCGAAAACACCAAAGGCTCGATCTACGACGCCGACTATCTGCGCACACTACAGAAAATCAATGACAAGGTTTTCCTGATGCGCGGCGTGGACCGCGCGTATATGAAGTCGTTATGGACGCCGTCAGTACGCTGGACCGAAATCACCGAGGACGGCTTTCGCGGCGGCCCGGTCATGCCCGATTCCTACGACGGTTCCACCAAAAGCCTCGATGAACTGCGCCGCAACGTGGCGCGGGCCGGCATCGGCGGCTCGGTGGTTGCCAACAACGAACGTTCGAGCGTGGTGTTCGTGCCTTTGCTCGACAAGGACCCGGCTACCGGCGCACCGCTGAACTATCGCGAGTTGTCGCACGATCTGGAAAAACAGATCCGTTCGCTCGAAACGCCCAATGTCAAGATTCACATCGTCGGCTTTGCGAAGCTGGCGGGCGATCTGATCGACGGTCTCGACGGCGTGCTGATTTACTTCGGTATTTCCGCGCTGATCGCCGCGCTCGCGCTTTACGCCTACACCCGCTGCCTGCGCAGCACGGGTCTGGTCGTGCTGTGCTCGGCCGCCGCTGTGATCTGGCAGCTCGGCATCGTGCAGTGGCTCGGTTTTTCGATCGACCCCTATTCGATTCTCGTGCCGTTCCTTGTCTTCGCCATCGGCGTCTCGCACGGTGCGCAGAAAATGAACGGCATTACCCGCGACGTCGCACGCGGCGTTCATCGCTATGCAGCCGCCCGCCACACGTTCCGCCGCCTGTTCCTCGCCGGCCTGACCGCCTTGCTGGCCGACGTGGTCGGCTTCGCGGTGCTGATGATCATCGACGTGCCGGTGATCCGCAATCTCGCGCTCGCTGCCAGCATCGGCGTGGGCGTGCTGATCTTCACGAACCTCGTGCTGCTGCCGGTGCTGTTGTCGTACACGGGCGTGAGCCGTTCCGCGGTGCGCCGCGCGCGCCTGAGTGCCGATCCGCAAGCAAAGCGCGGTTTCGTGGTGCGCAGCTACCAGGCCTTCGACCGCTTTTCCACGCGCCGCTGGGCCATTGGCGCGATGGTCGGCGCGCTGCTGCTGTTCGTCGGCGGTTTTGCGATCAGCACGCATCTGCAGGTGGGCGACCTCGATTCCGGCGCGCCGGAACTCAAGACGAACTCGCGCTACAACCGCGACAACGCGTTCATCAACCAGCACTACAACCTGTCGAGCGATGTCTTCGCCGTGATCGTCAAGACGCCGGCCGGTGGCGTGGAGAGCTTCCCTACCCTGACCGAGATGGACCGCCTCGAAGCGAAGCTGCGTGAGACCGAAGGCGTGCGCGGCACGGTGTCGGCGGCCAGCGTGGTGCGGCAATACACGGCCGGCAACTTCGAAGGCTCGCCCAAGTGGCTGACGTTGAACCGCGATCCGTTCGTCTCCGGTGACGCGTTTTCCAACGTCGTGGTGGCCATGCCCGAGCTGACCAACGCCGACCGGACAGTCGCACCGCTACTGGTCTTCCTGAGCGACCACAAGGCCGAGACGCTGACGCGCGTGGTGCAAGTGGTGAACGATTTCGCCGCGGCGCATGACACCCCCGAGCGGCATTTCCTGCTCGCCGCGGGGTCGGCCGGCATCGACGCGGCGACCAATATCGTGGTCGAGCAGGCCAATCGCGAGATGCTGCTGCTGGTCTACGCGTCGGTGGCGATCCTCTGCTTCATCACCTTCCGTACGTGGCGCGCCGTGGTGGTCGCGCTGATTCCGCTGATGCTCACCTCGGTGTTGTGCGAAGCGTTGATGGTGCTGCTCGGCATCGGCGTGAAGGTCGCCACGCTGCCGGTGATCGCACTCGGGGTGGGGATCGGCGTCGACTACGCGCTCTATCTGCTCTCCGTGCAACTCGCGCGGCAACGCGCCGGCGCCACGCTGCGCGAGGCCTACCGCGATGCACTGATGTTCACCGGCAAGGTGGTGATGCTGGTCGGCTTCACACTCGCGGGTGGCGTGGTCACATGGGTCTGGTCGCCGATCAAATTCCAGGCCGACATGGGCATCCTGCTCACCTTCATGTTCCTGTGGAACATGGTCGGCGCCCTCGTGCTGATTCCGGCGCTCTCCTATTTCCTGCTGCGGCCGAAGGCCGAGCGCCTGCGCGGCGGTTCCGGCACCGAGCCGGCCGAGGCCGCGCAACCCGTCAACGCCACCTCCGCCACTCGCCTGCGCGCCGCCGCACCCGTGCCTCGCCAGGCGTCCTGACACGCCGTTCATCCAACACCTTTTGGAGATTCACCGATATGTTCGATCTGCTAATGACCGCCGACATGATGGTTCCGGACCCGGACGGAATGACCGAACTGCTGGTCAGCAAGCTGGGGATTCACAAACATCCGAACTGGCGCCAGGCGTTCGACAACCATCCGTACATCGCCCATTTTCTGCGCGTGCACAAGTCGCTGGCGGTGGCGCCGACACGCGTCGAGCCGCAAGTGCATCTGGATCGGCCGAACCCCGGCGACCCGTCGTTCCATCATTTTCTGAAGAGCCTCGAAGCATTTCAGGGCAAGCATCGGCCCATCCTCACGCATTCGATCGTGGTGGCGGCGCACGGCCCGAAGTTCGAACAGACCGTCGAGCGTCTGATGCGCCGCCGCCTGCCGTTCCGGATGGCGCAGCGCACGCCGGAAATGCCCTTCGACCGTCTGTGGGTCGGCGTGACACCTGAGCGCCCCGAGTACGAACCTTCCGTGGACGGCGGCCTGTGCATCGAGATCATGCCGATGGAGCCGCTGCAACTGCCGCCCGAAACGTTCGCGACGCCCGCGCCGCAACCACGCGATCTGCAACCGGGCCAACTGGTGCGCGTCACCGCTCGTGGCTTTCTCGTGCGCGATCTCGACGACACGCTGCGTCGCTGCTCGGCAAATCTCGACTGGGAGCCGGTCGGCGCAGTGGAAATGCTGGTCGGCGAAGGCTACCGGCGCGCGCGCATGGGCTTCACGCTGCCCAACAGCGCCTCCCTCGACGTGCTCGAGGCGACCCGCTGGGACGGCGCGGCAGGCCGCTATCTGAACAGCTGGGGGCCGGGCCCGTATTTCGTGCGAATCGCGGTGAACGGTCTGCAAGTCAAGGCCGAAGAACTGAAGGCGCGCGGTATCGGCTTCGATTGGGTCGAATCGTCCGAGGCCGTGGGCGGCCGTTCGCTGATTCGCATCCATCCCGCGGAACTTGACGGGCAGTTGTTCGAGTTCGAAGAATTTCAGGCGCCCCGCTAAATGCTGACTACCCACGAGGGGACCTCCACCATGAATGGGCTGACGATCAACCCTACCGTGCGCATCGAGCGCAGCGGCAAGACCGCATGGATCGTGCTGAACCGGCCGGAACAGATCAACGCGATCAATGACGAAATCCGCCGTGGCGTGCCGCAGGCGCTGCAGCTCCTCGACTCCGATCCCGACGTTCACGTGATCGTGCTGCGCGGTGAGGGCCCGCGCGGCTTCTGCGCGGGCGCGGACATCAAGGAAAAGCGCGGCTCCGAGTCGTCGCTGCAAGTGCGGCGGCGCATGGAACGCTCGCGCTGGATCGAGGCGCTCGATCAGGTCCAGAAGCCGGTGCTCGCCGCGCTGCACGGCTTTTGCATGGGCGGCGGGCTGGAGATCGCGCTCGCCTGCGATATCCGCTTCGCGTCGCCCGATACCCTGCTTGCGTTGCCGGAAACCGGCCTTGGCCTGATTCCGGGCGGCGGCGGCACGCAACGTCTCGCGCGGGTGGTCGGCCACGGCCGCGCACTCGACATGCTCCTGACCGGCGACCGGATGAGCGCGCAGCAAGCGAAGGAAATCGGACTCGTCACGCGGATTTCGGCGACGCCCGAGAGCCTGGTCGCCGAAGTGCAAACGCTGGCGGACCGGCTTGCCGCGAAATCGCCGGCGGCCACGATCTACGTCAAGCAGGCGGCGCGCGCCGCGCTCGAACTCGATCTGCGCCGCGGCCTGGATCGCGAGCTCGATCTGTTCGCGCTGCTCGCCCCGAGCGACGACGTGAAGGAAGCCGCGCTTGCCTTCAAGGAAAAGCGCACCCCTGTTTTCACTGGAGACTGAGCAGATGACTAGCGATATCGACGGTTCTGGAGGAACTGGCACGACGCAAACGACGGCCGGCAAACTCGCAGGCAAGGTCGCGATCGTCACCGGCGCGGGCGGCGGCCTCGGCGCGGCCTGCGCCCGTGGCCTCGCGGCACAGGGCGCGCGCGTAGCGGTGGTGGATATCAACGGCGAGGCCGCGGTGGCGGTGGCCGCTTCGATTGGTGAACGGGCGCTGGGCCTGCGCACCGACGTCTCGTCCGAGGCCGAGGTCAAGGCGATGATCGCGGCGGTGCTGGAGCACCTTGGACGCATCGACATCCTGCACAACAACGCGGCCGTGCTCGACGCCGCGCAGCGCAGCGGCGATCGCGATGTGTGCAACGTCGAAGTCGAAGCATGGGATCGCGCGATGGCGGTCAATCTGCGCGGCCCGATGCTGTGTTCGAAGCACGCGATTCCCGCAATGCTCAAGGTGGGCGGCGGCTCGATCATTCATGCGTCGTCCGGTTTCGGCGCGCAGGGCGATTTCACCTTGAGCGCGTATGCGGCTTCGAAGGCCGGCTTGACGATTCTGAGCAAGTCGATTGCCGCGCAGTATGGCAAGCAGGGGATCCGCTCGAACACGATCCAGATCGGTCTCGTGGTCGCGGAGAACGGTGGCGCGCATCCACTGCCTGACGATATCAAGGCGGTGATTCTCGACGGCCACCTGACGCCTTATCTCGGCGAACCGAAGCACGTGGCGGACGTGGTGTGCTTCCTCGCGTCGGACGAAGCCGCCTTCATCACCGGCGCAACCCTGCCCGTCGATGGCGGCTTCACCAGCCATGCGCCGACTCTGGCGCCAATGCGTGCGCTGTTCGCCGCGCGCGGTAGAGAAGCATATTGAGCGCGCAACCGTCGTCCCGGGCGCTGCCGGTTTTCGATATGTCCGTTACGCAGACGCAGACGGCCGGCAAGCCGACTATCGTACTGGTGCACGGTGGCCAGCATAGCGGTGCATGCTGGCAGCCCACCGTCGACGCGTTGCGCGCGCGCGATCCTTCAGCGCGGGTGCTCGCCGTCGATCTGCCCGGCCATGGTAACGAACCGGGCAACCTGGCAACGCTGACCATCGCGCAATGCGTCGAGAGCGTGACGGCGCAGATTCTCGCGACGCGGCCGGAACGGGTGATGCTGGTCGGTCATTCGATGGCGGGGATCACGTTACCCGGTGTGGCTGCGCGGCTCGGATCCGCGCTCGTGCAACGGATGGTTTTCATCGCCTGCTGCATCCCGCCTGACGGCAAGACCGTGCTCGATACACTGCACGCGCCCATGAACGTGATCGCGTCGCGAGCCGCGCGGCGCACCGCCGTCAGTGCGCCGTTTCCCGCGTTCATTGCGCGTTGGGTATTTGCCAACGGCATGACGCGGGAGCAGAAGCAACGCGTCGTGGCAGGTCTGTGCGCCGAAAGCACCCGGGTGACGACCGAACCGGTCGATCGCTCGGCATTGCCGCGCGTGCCGATGAGCTGGGTACTCACTCAACGCGACCGCGCGTTGCGGCCGAAGGTGCAACGCGAATTCATCGGCAACCTGGGCGGCGTGGACGAAGTGATCGAACTCGATACCTGCCATAACGCCATGATCAGCGAGCCGGTGAAGCTGGCGGAGATTCTGTTGAGCCGGTGCTGAGCATGACGAGCCGCTCTTATCGCGGCTCTTGCTGCTCATTGCATGGGCTGGACAGGAGCAGCACGCCTCATACTTCGGTGGTGCCGCAACTCGCTAACGCGTGGGCCAGGTTTGCCCGCATACGATGCAAAAGCCCCATCAGCATTTCACGCTCGCGAGCATCGAAGCCGGCTAACGCTTCGTCCGCAATCCGGTCTCCGACATCCAGAACATGGACAAGTGCTGTCCGTGCTTTCCGGGTCGTTTTCACGCAGTAAGCCCGCCGGTCGCTGGCATCCGCCGCCCGTATCACCCAGCCGCCTTTGGCCATTCTGTCCAACAGCCTCGTCAACGAAATCGGCGAAATCTCCAGCGTCTCGGCGAGCCTCGCCTGATTCGTCTCGCCATACCAGGACAAGTAGGCCAGCACGCGGCTCTGCGCACGCGTCAAGCCGAGGCTCGCCTTGGCCCGTTCATCGAAAAGCCGGCCGCACAGCCGGCCCGCGTCCGTGATCAGAAAGCCCAAGCGGTTGTCGTAGCCTTTGTCCATGCCGGCGATTATACGAGCCAGATCCCTCTAATGTGAACACACATTTGATATGTGTCTCAATTACAATAAGCACGCTTATCAATCTTGCGCGCTATGCGACTGGGACCTCTACTTTATGGCAGCCAACTCACCGGCCACGGCATCGGCTCAACCGCCGCAACCCGGCGCGGCGCTCAACCGGCCGCTCATCACCGTATCGATCATGCTGGCCACGCTGATGCAATCGCTCGACAGCACGATCGCCAACGTGGCGCTGCCGCATATGCAGGGCGCGCTGTCCGCGTCGCAGGACGAAATCACCTGGGTTCTCACCTCGTATATCGTGTCCGCGGCGATCGCCACGCCGCTCACCGGCTGGCTTGCCACCCGCTTCGGCGTGAAGCATCTGCTGGCTGCGTCGATCACGGGCTTCACCATCGCTTCCGGCCTCTGCGGTCTGGCGGACTCGCTGCCGCAGATCATCATCGCGCGGTTGCTGCAAGGAATCTTCGGCGCCTCGCTGGTGCCGCTGTCGCAATCCATCCTGCTCGATATCAACCCGCGCGAAAAGCAGGGGCAGGCAATGGCCGTGTGGGGCATGGGCGTGATGGTCGGGCCGATTCTCGGGCCCACGCTCGGCGGCTGGCTGACCGAAAGCTACAACTGGCGCTGGGTGTTCTTCATCAATCTGCCGGTGGGCGCGTTCGCGCTGTTCGGCACGCTCGCCTATTTGCCGGAAAACCGTCGCAAGCTAGGCGAGCGCTTCGATTTTTTCGGCTTTGCCACCCTGAGTCTGGCCGTCGGCGCATTGCAGGCGCTCCTCGATCGCGGCGAGCAGCTCGACTGGTTCAGTTCGATGGAAATCCGCGCCGAAACGCTGGTGGCCGTCATCAGTTTCGCCTTCTTCATTGCCCATACGGCGACCGCCGGGCCGCGCTCTTTCTTCCGCTATCAGTTGTTGAAGGACCGCAATTTCGTCACGGGCGTGTTCTTCATCTTCGTGGTCGGCGCCGTGATGTACGCCACGCGCGCACTCCTGCCGCCAATGCTGCAATCGCTGATGAATTACGATGCCGCCACCGCGGGTCTAGTCAGTGCGCCGAGCGGCGTCGGCACGATGATCGCCATGATGGTCGTGGGCCGTCTGATCGGCCGGTTCGATGTGCGTGTGCTACTCGTCACCGGTTTTCTGATCTCGGCGTTCGCGCTGTGGCAGATGACACACTACTCGCTGGTGTTGTCGCAGTCGGACATTGTCTGGCCGGGCGTGGTGCAGGGATTCGGCCTGGGTCTCGTGTTCGTGCCCCTCAGCTCCGTCACCTTCTCCACGCTGTCCGGCGAACTGCGCAGCGACGGCACCGCGATCTACAGCCTGATGCGCAACATCGGCAGCAGCATCGGAATTTCGGTGGTCCAGACCTTCATCACGCGCAACACTCAGGTGGCGCATGCATCGCTCGTCGCGCACGTGTCGGTGTACGACCCCGTGGTGCAGAGCCAGGTCGATCTGCATTCGCCGGGCGCGATTGCGCTGCTGGATATGCAGATCACCCAGCAGGCCGCGATGATCGCGTATATCGACGACTTCAAGCTGATGTTCATCGCTACCCTGCTGGTGATTCCCTTGCTGGCCATCATCCGCCCAGCCCGCCGCTCGCGCGCTTCGCCTGCGGACGCGCATGTAGCGATGGACTAGCACGCATACGCGGCGAACTTTGCTGCGTTTTATCTGTACATTTATCTGTATTCTGTTTAAATTATAAAAACCAGACACCACCCGGCGGGCGAGCCATTGCTGGGCCCCGACATGAGGAGACATATGCAGATCGACCTGAGCAGCAAGCGCGTGATCGTCACCGGCGCATCACGCGGAATCGGCCGCGCAATCGCGCGGGCCTTTGCGGCAGAGGGCGCGCGCGTCGCCATTTGTGCGCGCACCAGCGCCGACCTTGAAGCCGTTGCGGAAGACCTGAAAGCGCGCGGCGCGGCGGCCGTGATCGCGCATTCGGTCGACGTGACCGATACCGAAGGCGTCAAACAGTTCGTGGAACAGGTGGCGCAAAGCTGGGGCGGCGTCGACGTGCTGATCAACAATGCCGGCCAGGGTCGCGGCGGCAACCTCGAAACGCTGACGCCCGAACAGATCCTCGAACACGCCAACATTCTGCAAATGGGGCATTTCCGCTTCGTGCAGGCAGTGGTGCCGCATATGCGCAAGCAACGCTGGGGCCGCATCATCGAGATCAACGCACTTGCGGGCGTCGTGCCGACACCGGACGGCATTCCGTCGGTCGTCAATCGCGCGGCCTGCGTGGCGATGTCGAAATCGCTCGGCATGTCGCTCGCGAAAGACAATATCCTCGTCAACACCCTGAACATGGGCTGGATCGACACCGGCCAATGGGACCGCCACTATCGCGAGATGCCGCCCGGCTGCACGCGTGAGGAGTTCGACAAGATGGTGCTGAAGGTCGTGCCGATCGGCCGCTTCGGCAAACCGGAAGACGTCGCGGGCATGGCGCTGTTTCTGTCGAGCGATTACGCGAGTTTCATCAGCGCGGCATCGATCGATATCGCCGGCGGCATGGGCGGCCAGATTGCGTACTATCCGACGCTCAAACGCGACTTCTACGAAGCAGTGAAGGCGCGCGGCGAGGCCGCAGTCGAGCAGTAAGCGGGCGGGAACGCCACCACGCAACGGCGGCGCCCTTCTTTCAGCACACTGTATGCCATGACGAACGACATCGCCCGCCTCGCGCGGGCGCTTGTCCATCCGCCCCGGGAGTCCTGCTTGCCCACCGTCCTCACGCCCCAGACGCGGCAAAGCGCGTCCACCTCGGCGGCCACTTCAGCGTCAGCCGGCGCAACACCCGTTTATCCGTCGGCCCGTTATGCCGGGTACGTCATCGCCGTGCTATTCGCAGCCACGTTGCTGTCTCAGCTTGACCGTCAACTGCCCGCGCTGCTGGTGCGTCCTTTGCGCAAAGAGTTCGGCATCTCGGATACGGCATTCAGCCTGCTGCAGGGCTACGCGTTCGCGATCTTTTACACGCTGGCCGGTTTGCCGCTTGGCCGCCTCGTGGATCGTGGCAACCGTCGCAATCTGATCTTTGTCGCGTTACTGTTCTGGGGTGCGGCCACCGCGCTGTTCGCGTTCGGCCAGAGTTACACGCACCTGCTGCTCGCACGGGTCGGAGTTGGCATTGGCGAAGCGGTGCTCGCGCCGGCCGCCTATTCGCTGATCGCCGACTGCTTCACGCCAACGCAGCGTGGCCGGGCGATCGCCATCTATTACGTCTCGATTGCGATCGGTTCAGGTGCGTCGTTACTGCTCGGCGGCTGGTTGCTGGCCACGATTCCGCCGCACGGTCTGGCGATTGCCGGTATCGGCAGCGTGCCGGCATGGCGCGTCGCGTTTGTCACGGCGGCGTTGCCCGCCGCGCCGCTCGCCTTGCTGTTGCTGCTGACGGTGCGCGAGCCGGCGCGTCAGGAAGTGGCGGTGGCAAGTACCGGAATGGAGACGGACGAGAACGCTTCCATCAGCGATTTCGTGCGTTATCTGCGCCTGCATGCCGCCACGTTTTTCCGTGTGCTGACGTACCCGGCCTTGCTGTCGATCATCGGCTATGGCGCGCTTGCCTGGGCACCCGCGTTGTTCGAACGTAACTTCGGCATGCCGCCGATGCACTCAGGACCCGTACTCGGTCTCATCATTGCCATTGCAGGTGCGGGCGGCACCCTGGCGTGCGGTTTTCTCAGCGATGCGTGGATGGCGCGCGGCGTGACGGCGGCACGCTTTCGCGTCGCACTGCTCGGCTCGGCGGTGTTCGCGCTGCCGTGCGTGCTGTGGCCGCTGATGCCGGACGCCCGTCTCGCGTTCGCGCTGCTGTTCGTCAGCGTGTTCGGCCTCGGCATTGCCCAATCGGCGGCGCCCGCGGCGATTCAGGCGGTCGTGCCCAACCGCATGCGGGGCCAGGCTATTGCCGTGTATCTGCTGCTCGCGGGATTGCTGGGTATCGGACTGGGGCCGACCGCAGTCGCGCTCGTCACCGATCATGTGTTTCATCGCGACGGCGCTTTGGGCTATGCAGTAGCGTGTACGGCGGCCCCCGCTGCACTGTTTGGATTATGGTTGATTGGCTCGGGCATCAAGCCCTACGCGCGAACGCTCGCCGCTTTGCACGATGCGCAACAGCGTCGGTAAATGAAAACGGCGGCCAGGCATAAGTGCTCAGCCACCGTGCGGTTGCGATGCTCCGCTTGCCTCATGCACGGATCAATCGCACTCGTCTATTCACCGCGCCCCAACCGGCCAATAGCGCGCATCGGCGAGAGTACCCGCTTCGCTCCGATCCGGTTGCGCAGCACACCGATACGCTCGATCTGCGCTTCGATCACGTCCCCCGGTTGCAGGAAGCGGCCGTCTTCGAGCCCTACCCCGCATGTCGAGCCGGTGAAGACCAGATCGCCCGGACGCAAGGCAATGCGTGCATCCACATAGTTCAGCAATTCGTCGACCGGAAAAATCATCTGGTCGGTCGTATCGTGCTGGCGCTCCTCGCCGTTGATACGCAGGCTCAGCGTTACGCACGGCTGGCCAGGGCCACCGAACTCATCGAGTGTGGTGATCCACGGACCGATCGGCGCTGTGCTGTCGAGCGCTTTCTGCGTGAACAGGTCGAGCGAACCGAGCTGCTTGCCGGCATCCCGCGCGCTGATGTCGTTGCCCACCGTATAGCCGAGCAAACACGCGCTCGCCTGCGGCTCGTCGCCGAACGCACGCGCGACGACCGCCACCAGTTCGACTTCGTAATCGAGCTGATTGGTCACGGCAGGATACTGAATCTCGCCGCCCGGCGGCACCAGCGCCGATGCCGGCTTGATATAGGCAAGCGTATGCGGCGGCGCCTGCTTGCGGCCGAGCCGCACCAGATGCGACAGATAGTTCAGACCCACACCGAACACGCGAGCCCCGGGATTGACCGGTGGACACAGCTGCAATTCGGCGAGCGGCAAACGGCGTGCATCCAGTTCGAGCGCCGCGTCCCCCTGGTCCGCGACCACCGGCGCCCATACCTCGAAGGGCGCGCGAATGCGCTGCACTTCGCGCGCGCTTTCATCGACCTGAGCCCAGAAACACTCGCCCGCCGCGTCGCGGACTCTCGCGAGCTTCACGATTCGGCCAACTGACGTCTGGCGGCGAGAATCGCGAGACCCTCGGCATCCATCACTTCTTCCGGCGTGCGCACGCTGGGACCCAGAATCGGGCCGACCAGTTCGTGGCCCCACGTGCTCAGTTTTTCCGGATTCAACTCGAAGCCGTCACCGTGCCAGGGTTCGAGCTCGGTGATGACCTCGAACGCAAAACCGCCCGGCGAGAAGTGATAGAACGACACGTGCGGGTCTTGCGTGTGCTGGCCGAGCGTCATCATCATCGGTAGCTTGCGCTGCCTGACGATGTCGTAGGTCTCGCCCACGTCGCGCAGATTGTTCACGAAGAGCCCGATGTGCTGGATGCCCATCTTGTTCGGCCCGAGGCCGTATGCAATGTCGTGGCTCGTACTGGTGTTCAGTTTCGAGCGATAGAACGCGGTCTTGCCCTTGCCCGCTCCGGCGCCGTAGTAGTGAAAGCCCATCACCACGGTCAGGAAGTGTTCGAGCTCCGGCGGAAACTCCGGCGTGATCACTACGATGTGGCCGAGACCTCGCGCGCCGGCATTGAAGCCGCCGTGCGGACGGCCTGGAATGAACGAGCGCGGCATCCATTTCTGCGCGTAGAACAGTTCATGCTGATAGCCGACCGGATCGCGAAAACGCACCACGTCGCGCACGCCTCGCAGTTCCGCGTCGCCCTGCGTTACTTCGACACCCGCTTCGCGCAGCCGTGCGACTGCCGCCTGAAATTCGAGCTTGCCGCGCGCCTCCCAGCCGATATACGCGAGCCGGTCGACCTTGCCCGGATGAAACGCGAAGCGGTGACGCCGGTCGTCCATCCGGAAGTACAGCGAATCGCGATCCGCTTCTGGCGACGCGCCGATTTGCAAACCCAATACTTCGGGGCCGTACGTGCGCCACTCATCCATGTTGGCCGTCTCGAAGCCGAGGTAGCCGATGCCGATAATATCCACGACGTCTCCTGATAGGGTGATCTGTCAGGCATGCGTTGCGCCGTTACAGCGCGAGCATGCCGCCGTCCACGACGATGTCGGTGCCGGTGATGTACGAGGCTTCGTCCGATGCCACGAACAAAGCGGCGGCGACGATTTCTTCCGCTTCGCCGGCGCGTTCCATCGGGATGCCGGCGAGCAGCATCGAGCGCGTGGCCGGGTTATCGAGGAACGGCTTGGTGCCGGGTGTGACGACCACACCCGGGCTGATGCTCACGGCGCGAATCCGGTGTTTGACGCCTTCCACGGCGAGTTGCCGCGTGAGGGCAACCACGCCGGCCTTGGCTGCCGAATGCGCACCGATACCGGTCGCCGCCGAGGCGCCCCAGGCCGCCACCGACGAGATATTGACGATCACGCCGCCTCGTTCCGCGAGATGGCGCCAGGCAAAGCGCGTCGGATAGAACACGATGTCCAGTTCATTGCGCAGCGTGTAGCGCCAGTCGTCCACCGACATCTCGCTGACCGGACCGAAGCGCGCCGCCGACGCGTTGTTGTACAGAATGTCGATGCGCCCGTAAGTGGCAATCGCGTCTTCAATCCACGCCTGGGCGCCTTGTGGATCACCCAGATCGACGCTGCCCATGCCGGCCATGTCGAGGCCCTCGCCGTGCAGCAGTGCGAGGGTTTCCTGCTGCGCCGCCGCGTTCAGATCGCAGCCGAACACCCTGGCGCCTTCGCGTGCGAAGCGCAGCGCGGCTGCCCTGCCCTGGCCGCCGCCGGTGCCGCTGATCAGCGCGACCTTTCCTTCGAGCCGTCCCATATGATGCGTTCTCCGGTTGGCTCAGCCCGCGATCGCTTCGACGCTCAGCGCCTCGGCGGGACAGGCGGCCGCGCCTTCGCGTGCGTCAGCCTCGAGTTCGGCGGGAATCGTCTCCGCTTCGAGATAAACGAGGCCGTCCTGATCGAGCTTATAGACCTGCGGACACAGTTGCGCGCACAGGCCATACCCGCAGCAGCGGCTCCTATCGGCGCTCACGCGCAGCACCACTGATGCCTTGATTTCCGAATTCATGTCTCCTCCTTTGGACGCTTGGCCATCCGGGGCCATTGGCTGGAAATTATATGCACAGATTTTATTATTGTGTTTATTTTATGGTCCGGGTTGACCCTGGCTGCAAGAGTAGATGGAGGTTATGGGCCGTCGATTATCGAAGCGGCGATCGCGCCGGTTTGATCGGGTAAGCCACTATGAACAAAGGCTTTGCGCCGGGACTATTCTGGCTACAGAATATAATCACTGCCCGTAGAACGATTCCGGAGCGCTTCCGGAACACCGTGAACACCCTTTGGCGCCGCGTTTCTTACGGGCGAGAATAGAAAATGAACGGCACGTGCCAGTGCCCGGACGGCAACCAAGAGACCGCCACCCATGACGACAAAGAAGAACACTGCTGCAAGCGAGTCCGTAGGAACCCGAGCGAGCGTGGCGCGCCGCTCCGCTGATCCAGCGCCGAAAAGCCGTGGCGCAACGAGCGCAGTCACGGTAAAGCCCGTTGCGAATGCAATCCGTATCCTGCGTTATCTCACGCAGACAGGTGCGCCGGAGCGAGCCGCTGACATCGCACGGCATCTGTCGATCAATCCGAGCACCTGCTTCAATATTCTGCGCACACTCGTCGCCGAGGACGTGGTCGATTTCAACGCATTGTCGAAAACGTATTCGGCAGGCCTCGGGTTAGCGCGACTGGTCGAGCAGCTGGTCACGCAGGGGCAGCGGCTGCAACTGGCCGCGCCGCTGATGCAGGATCTTGCCGCGGAGTTCGGCGTCACCGTGACCTTGTGGCGCCGGCTCGGCGCGGACCGGATCGTGCTGGTGAGCTCCGAATCGAGTCCGACGGATTTGCACATCGATATGCCGGCCGGCCAGCGGCTGCCCATTCTGATGGGGGCCAGCGGACGCCTGTTCGCCGCGCGCCTCGGGCTCACCGATGAGCAGTTGCGGGAGGAATTTGAACAGTTGCGCTGGGCGCGGCCCATCTCGCTCGAGACCTATTTGCGCGAGGTGAATCGCGCGCGGCGGCGCGGCTGGGCCAGTGACGATGGGTACTTCGCTACCGGCGTGATGGCGATTGCCGCTGCTGTCTGCGACAAGAGCGACAACATCGCGTTTACCGTCTCTACGGTCATGATTCGAGGTGATCGCGGCGAGGCGCAAGTGGATGCGCTTGGCGAGGCGGTTCGCGATCTGGCTCACCGGCTTGAGTCGGTCCTGTTCTGATTCTGTATTTGCGCGAGGTGTAGGGGTTCGAGTCCCCTCCCCGTGTCACCTTCGCCTCTAACGGCACTTTCTGCACGCAAACTCAACACAAACTCAGCGCAAACTCAGCGCAAACTCAGCGCAGCCCCTGCGCCGCGAACGCGCCGACAGCGCACGCCGTTCGCGAGAAATCCCCTCATCCTTCTCCCTGTAAACCCTAAAAAAGCTGCGCCGACGGCTTTTAAGTGAACATTATCGTTGATTGTGTTCAACTTGTTATCTACTATCTCGATACCAACTCGCTCGAAACCCGGCTCGCCGAATCGCAGGTGAGCCCTTCACTACGGGGACCCCCGATGAAACTGGAAGACCTCATTCTCGTCAGCGTAGACGATCACGCGATCGAGCCGCCTAACGCTTTCGCGCGCCACATGCCCGCCAAATACAAGGGCCGCGAACCGAAAGTCGTGCAACGCAGTGGCCGCGATGTTTGGGAATTCGAAGAAAAGGCCACCGGCTACATGGGCCTCAATTCCGTCGTGGGCCGGCCGAAGGAAGAGTACGGCATGGAACCGCTCGGCTATGAGCATATGCGCCGCGGCACCTGGGACATCAAAGCCCGCGTCGACGACATGAACGCCAACGGCGTCCTCGGCTCGTTGTGCTTTCCGACTTTCCCCGGCTTCGCCGGTCAGCGCTTTCAGACCTACGCGGATCGCGGCGTATCGCTCGCAGCCATTCAGGCCTACAACGACTGGCATCTGCATGATTGGTGCAACGCCGCACCGGGCCGCTTCATGCCGTTGATGATCACGCCATGGTGGGATCCGCAAGCCGCCGCAGCCGAAATCGAACGGATGGCCAAACAGGGCGTTCATGCCCTCTCGCTTTCGGACAACCCCTCGCTGCACGGCTACCCGTCGATCCACAACGACCACTGGGATCCGGTCTACAAAGCCTGTGCGGACAACAACGTGGTGATCTGCTGCCATATCGGCACTGGCGCGAAAGCCGACCACGCTTCCGACGAATCGCCGATCGACGCGTGGATCACCTCCATGCCGATCTCGATCGCCAATTCGGCCGCGGACTGGATCTGGGGGCCGATGTGGAAGAAATACCCAACGCTGCGCATGGCGCTGTCGGAAGGCGGCATCGGCTGGATTCCGTATCTGCTCGAACGCGCCGATTTCACGCACCGTCACCACCATGCGTGGACCATGTCGAACTTCGGCGGCAAGATGCCGAGCGACATCTTCAACGAGCACATCATCACCTGCTTCATTGAAGATCAGTTCGGCCTGAAGAACCTCGATTCGATCAACCTCGACAAAGTCACCTGGGAATGCGATTACCCGCACTCCGACTGCACATGGCCGAATTCGGCCGACGTGTTCTGGGAACAGGCGCAGGCGCAAAACGTGTCCGATGAAGTGATCAACAAGATCACCCACCTGAATGCGATGCGCGAGTTCTCCTATGATCCGTTCGCGATCCTCGGCCGCGAAAACTGCACGGTCGGTGCGCTGCGCGCCAAAGCGAAGCACGTGAGCATCGAGCCCGCGCTCGGCATGGGCGGCGCCGCGCCGGTGCGCGATCCGAACAAGCCGGTGACCTCCGGCGACATCAACCGGATGTTCGCCGCCGCCGACGCACAGGCCGCGCTGTAAAGCGGTCCACTCACGCCGCGGCAGCACGCCGCCGCGGCGTCTGCAACACAAATCGGGCCGCGCCGCACGTATCGGCTTCGGGTTCAGACGAGCGATGCGGCCGGTGCGGCCTGCCACATGTACTCGAATGCGCTCGACATCCTCGGCCATGATCGGCGCGACCCGCTGCCCGCTCCTTTGCGTCCCATCCGAACTATGTCCGCTACCGCCTTTCGTTATCACCGCATTCCCACCGACGCCGAGCCGCTGCGCGAGCAGGTGCGCGAGTTCCTGGCCGACACCTTGAAAACGCGCTCGCCGCTCAAGCGCGCCGAATCGTGGATGGGCGCCGATCCCGAGTTCAGCCGCGAGCTCGGCCGGCGCGGCTGGCTCGGCATGGCGCTGCCCAAACGCTATGGCGGCAGCGAGGCCGGACCGTTTGCGCGCTATGTCGTGATCGAAGAACTGCTCGCGGCAGGCGCGCCCGTATCCGCGCATTGGATCGCCGATCGCCAGAGCGCTCCGCTGCTGCTGCGCTACGGGACCGAAGCGCAGCGCGAGCGCTATCTGCCGGCGATCTGCCGCGGCGAAAGCTATTTTTGCATCGGCATGAGCGAGCCGAATTCCGGATCGGACCTCGCGTCGATCCGCACGCGTGCCGAACGCAAAGGCAACGGCTGGCTGCTCAATGGCCACAAACTGTGGACCACCAACGCGCATTACTCGCACTACATGATCGCGCTCGTGCGCACCGGCGAAAAATCCAGCGCACGCCACGAGGGCATGTCGCAATTCATCATCGACCTGAAAGCGCCGGGGGTGACGATCCGTCCGATCCGCGACCTCGCCGGCGGCGAGCACTTCAACGAAGTGTTCTTCGACGATGTCGAGCTCGCCCCCGATGCGCTGGTTGGCACCGAGGGCCAGGGATGGGACCAGGTCACCGCTGAACTCGCGTTCGAGCGCAGTGGGCCCGAGCGCTTTCTCAGCAGTATCGCGTTGCTGCATACGCTGATCGATGCGATCGGCCGTCGCCCGGATGCGTTGCAGGCGCGCGAAATCGGCCGCCTGACAGCGCGGCTCTTTACATTACGGCAGATGTCGCTCTCGGTCACCGCAGAACTTGCGGCCGGGCACAACCCCGCGTGGGCCGCGTCGTGCGTCAAGGATCTCGGCACGACCTTCGAACAGGAGATTCCCGAAGTCGCGCAATTACTGCTCGATACGCTGCCCAGCACCGGCGGCGGCAGCGACCATGCACAAGTACTCGCCTATCTGATGCAGATGGCGCCTTCCTTTTCACTGCGCGGCGGCACGCGCGAAATCCTGCGCGGCATCATCGCGCGCGGACTTGGACTGCGGTAATCGCCATGAGAGAAATTTTCGAATCCACTATCGAGCGCCTGCTCGGTGACACCGTCACTCCCGAGGTGCTGCGCGACAGTGAAGGAGGCGCCTGGCCGGCGCCTGCGTGGAGCGCCATCGAAGAATCCGGCTTTGCCGTGGCGGCCGCTTCAGAAGCGCAAGGTGGCGCAGGCGCGAGCTGGGCCGACCTGTTCGTGGTCGTGCGCGCGGCGGGCCGTCACAACCTGCCCTTGCCGCTCGCCGAAACGCTGCTGGCCAATGCGCTGCTCGGCGAATGCGGGCTCGAAGCAATCAACGCACCGCTCGGCATCGCGGGTGGCGGCTCGGTGACGCTGCAACAGGCGCGCGTGAGCGGCACCTTGCTGGACGTACCCTGGGGCCGCCACGTCGGCCACGTAGTTGCAATCACCGCAGGCAAGGAGCCGGCCCTGGTGCTGCTCGACGCCACCGATGCACGGACGACATTGCGGCTGAACACGGCCGGCGAACCGCGCGACGATCTGCATTTCGAGCGCGCCGCCTGTGTGAGCTGCGTGCCCTTACCCACCGATCTGCAGGCCGACGCGCTGCAGTTGGGCGCGGCGATGCTGCGCAGCGCGCAGATCGCGGGTGCAGTGCAGACCGTGCTCGACCAGACGGTTCTCTATGCCACCGAACGCGTGCAGTTCGGCAAGCCGATCGGCGCATTTCAGGCGCTGCAACAACAGATCGCCGTCCTCTCCGAACATGCCGCGGCGGCAGCGGTGGCCGCCGAGTGCGCGTTCAGCGCCTCGCTCGACGGCGCCGGCGGCTTCGCCGCGCTGCCGATCGCCGCTGCCAAAGTGTGCAGCGCCGAGGCAGCGAGTTTCGCGGCGGCAGCGGCGCATACGGTGCATGGCGCGATCGGCTTCACCCATGAACATGCGCTGCATCACTCGACCCGGCGGTTGTGGTCATGGCGCAGCGAATTCGGCAACGCGACCGTGTGGGCGCAACGGCTCGGCGCCGCCGTATGCGCGGCCGGCTCCGCAGGATTATGGCCGGCGCTGAGCGCAGGGCGTCTCGCGACGCTCGAGCGGCCCGCAGCAGCGGTGCAACTGCAAGGAGTCGCGGCATGAGCGAAGCCTTTCTCAACGTCGAACGCGAGGGCGCCGTGCTGACCGTGTGCCTGAACCGTCCCGAGACGCGCAACGCACTGTCTGAACCCGCGCAAATGGATGAGCTGGTCGATCTGTGCCGGCAGGTGCGCCGCGATCGCACCATCAAAGCACTCGTCCTGACCGGCGCAGGCAGTGCGTTTTGCGCCGGTGGCAACGTAAAAGACATGCGTGAGCGCGGCGGCATCTTCGCCGGTTCACCCCAGGAAGTGCGCGACAGCTACCGCAATACGATCCAGCGCATCCCGCTCGCGCTGTATGAGCTCGACGTGCCGGTGATCGCCGCCATCAACGGTCCCGCGATCGGCGCGGGGCTCGATCTCGCCTGCATGTGCGACATTCGCATCGCCTCGGAGAAAGCGCTGTTCGCGGAGAGCTTCGTGAAGGTCGGCATCGTGCCGGGCGACGGCGGCGCATGGTTGCTGCCGCGCGTGATCGGCATGCAGCGCGCCAGCGTGATGTCGTTCACGGGCGACACGATCGATGCGGCCAAAGCGCTCGAATGGGGACTGGTGGCCGAGGTCGTCGCGGCTGACTCGCTGGTCGCGCATTGCCAGGCCATGGCGCAGCGCATCGCGGCCAACCCGGCACATGCGCTGCGTCTGACCAAACGGCTCTTGCGCGAAGGCCAGCATATGCGGCTCGATTCGTTGCTGGAATTGTCCGCCGCCTATCAGGCGCTCGCGCATCACACCGAAGATCATCTGGAAGCGGTCAACGCGTTTCTCGACAAACGCCCACCCCGCTACATGGACAGATGAACGGGCAGACAAGTCACGCGCACTAGCGCACCCCCACTCCATCCAAACGCAGAGCGACAATCGCAGGACATGACCATGCGGACCGTTTTCAGGGAAGACCACGAATTATTTCGCGAGCAGGCCCGGCGCTTTATCGAAACCGAAATCGTGCCGAATCTGCACGCGTGGGAACAGGCCGGCATCGTGCCGAAATCGCTCTGGCGCAAGGCCGGCGAAATCGGCTTGCTGTGCTCGACCGTGCCCGAAGAGTATGGCGGCAGCGGCGGCGACTTCGGCCATTCCGCGGTGATGATCGAGGAACTGGCGCGCGTCAACGCCACGGCCATCGGTTTTACGACACACTCGGAGATCGTCGCGCCCTACCTCGTCGCATATGGCAGCGAAGAACAGAAACAACGCTGGCTGCCGCGCATGGCGAGCGGCGAACTGATCGGCGTGATCGCCATGAGCGAGCCGGGCATCGGCAGCGATCTGCGCTCGATGCGCACCGGCGCGCGTCGCGAAGGCGACCACTACGTGATCAACGGACAGAAGACGTTCATCACCAACGGCGGCAACGCCGGCCTGGTCGTTACGGCGACCAAGCTCGATCCGCAATCGCGCGATCTCACCCTTGTCTGCGTCGAAGAAGACACCGAAGGCTTTTCCAAAGGCAAGCTGCTGGAGAAGATCGGTCTCAAAGGACAGGATACGTCCGAACTCTTTTTCGACAACGTGCGCGTGCCGGTCGGCAACCGGCTCGGTGAGGAAAACAAGGGCTTCGGTTACCTGACCCATCAGCTCGCATGGGAACGCACCATCATCGGGATTCGCGCGGCAGCCTCGATCGAGGCCTTGCTCGAAGAGACCATTCAGTACACCCGTGACCGGCGCGTGTTCGGCAAACCCGTCTTCGATTTTCAGAACACGCGCTTCAAGCTGGCCGAAGTCAAGGCGCAAGCCACCATGCTGCGCGCATTCGTCGACGACTGCCTCGGCCGCGCGATGCGCGGCGAACTGAGTGCCGAGGTCGGCGCGATGTGCAAACTGGTCGGCTCCGAATTGCAAGGCAAGCTGCTCGACGAAATGCTGCAATTGCACGGCGGTTACGGCTATATGAGCGAGTACCGGATCGGTAAGGCATGGGTCGATGCGCGGGTGGCGCGAATTTACGGCGGCACCTCGGAAATCATGAAGGAAATCATCAGCCGGTCGCTATAGGTCTGCCATTCACGTTGCACGCGGACCCGCACGAATCGAAAACCGGCGCATCAACAACGCTATAGAGGAGACAACCATGCCAAGACTCTCATACATCATGCACGACGGCACACGCATCGACGTCGATGCAGCCGTTGGCGCGACGGTGATGCAAAGCGCGCTCGAACGCAACATCGCCGGGATCAACGGCGACTGCGGCGGTGCATGCCAATGCTGCACCTGCCACGTGTTCGTCGAACAGGCGTGGCAAGACAGATTGCCGCCGATCGACGATATGGAAGATGCGATGCTCGACAGCACCGCCGAGCCGCGCAGGGCAAATAGCCGCCTGTCGTGCATGCTGACCATGAGCGCGGAACTCGACGGTCTTGTCGTGCATCTGCCCGCTTCGCAGATCTGAGCGGCGATCTTCTTTGGGCAGTCAGAAAGGCGACTTGAGGGTCGCCTTTCTTGCTTCGACGCGCGTTCTTGCGTCAATTCTTGTGTCAGTCCCAGATCACATGCAGTGCGTGCGGGCCACGCAACTGGGCACCGACAATCCGCGGCCTCGGCATCTCCGGATCGAGCCGCAGGTTCGGCAGCAGGTCGAGGATGGTATTCACCGCCACCGCGAGTTCGACCTTGGCGATGAACTGCCCGATGCACATGTGCGGACCAAAGCCGAAGCCAAACGACGGCTTGAGCTTGCGATCGATATCGAAGCTCTCACTGTTCTCGAACACCTCCTCATCGCGATTCGCCGACGACACGATACATTGCACCATCGCGCCCTTCGGAATGCGAAAGCCGCCGATCTCCGTGTCCTGTGCCGCCTGGCGCACCTTGAACGTCGCGACCGGCTCGAAACGCACGGCTTCATCGATCGCTTTCGGCACGAGGCTGCGATCCGCCCGCACCCGTTCGAGCAGTTCCGGCCGTTCCAGCAAGGCCACCATCAGCGAGCCGAACGTGCGTGTGGTGGTCTCACCTGCCGCCGGCAGCAATGAGCGCACGAAAGTCGCTACCTCGTGGTCGTCCAGAGAGCGCCCTTCATACTCCGCGCGGATCAGCCGGCTAATCAGGTCGTCGCCTTGCGCGCCGTTCTTGCGCACTTCAATCACTTCGAGCTTGACCGCGTCGTAGAGCGCCTGAGCGGCTTCCATCGCCGCCTTGCGCGCCTGGGCGGCTTTTTCGGCATCGACTTGCGGGCCCGCCAGAATCGCCAGCGCCCATGCGGCGTATTGCTCGATCTGTTCGGGACGATTGTCAGGAAAGCCGATCAGCGAATAGATCAAACGGATCGGGAAATGCAGACCGAAATCCATCAGATCGGCACGGCGCTTCGGCACCATCGGCTCGATATATTCGCTGCGCACGATCGGCGCCATTTTCGTCTCGCGCCAGCGGTTCACCACGTCGGGCATGAAGACCGGCTGCAACAGCGAGCGAGCGCGGCGATGCGCTTCACCGTCCATTCCGGTGAGGATCAGGCCGTCAAAAAACGCACCGAGCCCCTCGGCGATAAAGCCGCTCGTGAAGTGGGTGGCGTCGCGCAACACCGACATCACGTCCTTGTACTTGAACAGCGTAAACGTCGGCCGGTTTGCGTCCAGACCGGCAATGTTGGGTACGCCGAGGCGCGCCATGAAGTCTTCCGCGATGACCGGCGAATTGCGGCGCATGTCACGATAAATCGCATGCAGATCGACGTCGCTACCTTTGTAGTTATCCGCGACGCCCGCGAAGGCGCTCTCGAGCGAAGTTGTTGCGGCGGGTGTGCTCATGCCTGTCTCCATCGTTGATATTCGGCGCGCGGACCCAGGGATCGGCCTGATAACCGTTTGACCCGCAGTCAGCGCATTATATTGAACAGATTTGTCGATTGTGATCCACTTAAGGCACGGAGGCAAGACAAAAGGCGCGCACTGCGATCGACGCAAACGCCCATGCACCCTGACAACAAAAAGGACGGAGACACATGGCAACAGAAAAGACTTATGACGCGTTGATCGTCGGCGGCGGCCACAACGGGCTATCGGCGGGCTGCTATCTCGCCGAGGCGGGCAAGCAGGTGCTGGTGCTCGAAGCGCTCGACAAGGTGGGGGGCATGGCTTCGTCCGGTTATCTGCTGGAAGGCGCGCCACAGCACATGGTTCATCCGTGTGCGCTCGACATGATGTCGATGCGCGTGCATCCGCGCGTGCCGGCCGAATTGCAGCTCGAACGGCACGGCTTTCGCCAGATCGAACTGACACCGGGGTACGTCTATTTGCATCCGGATGGCACCTCACTGGTGTTCTGGCGCGACCCGGAAAAGACCGCAGCCGAGATTCGCCGCTACAGCCCGAAAGACGCCGACGCGTTTCTCTCCTTCATCAAGGTCGTATTCGCTTTCATCGACATGGCGGTGCCGATGATGCGCGTCGACCCGGCGGATAAAAACCTCGGCGCGAAATTCGCGGCCTTCAAGGCGGCGCTGCGCAATCGCAAGCTGAAACCCGAACTGATGGCGCTGCTCACCGGCTCGGCTTATCAGGCTGCGCAGGAGCATTTCGAACACCCGGTGACGATCTCCGCGATGTGTTGCCTGACCGGCCTCGCCGGTCCCATCACGGCAGACGGCAGCGGCATCTATTACGCACTGCTCGGTTTTTTGCACCGCTTCGGCGTGGGCCGCGTGGTGGGCGGCATGCAGACTTTGTCCAATGCGATGGCCGCGCGGCTGCGCGAACTGGGCGGCGAAGTCATGACCTCGGCAAGCGTCGCGGAGATTATCGCGGACGACCACGCGGCGCGTGGCGTACGTCTCGCCGACGGCCGCACGTTCTATGCGCATGCGGTCATCGCGAGCTGTCACCCCAAGGTCGCGCTCGAACTGGTTACGCCTGGCCGGGTCGACAAGCGCCTGCTGACGCGCATGGCGCATGCACCGGCCAATGCGCACGGCGCGTCGCCGCTGAAGGTCGATATGGCACTTCGCGGCCAGATATCGCTCAAGCGCTTCGAGGCGAAGCGCGGCGACGGCCTCGATCTGCGCAGGAGCTGCTTGCTGATCGGCACCACGGAGGCGGTGCTGGAAAACTTCCGTGCTTCGGCGCGTGGAGAAGTTCCGACCCTGCCCTATCTGACGATCACGGCGCCGAGCGCAGTCGATCCGTCACAGGCGCCTGCTGGACAGGACACGGTGTATCTTTACCCGCCTGCCATGCCGACGCAGCCACGCGAAGGCTGGCATGCGATTCGCGAACGCGTCACGCAGCAGGTCATCGACCAGGCGAGCGAGTACGTGGACGGTCTGAAAGAGTATGAGATTGCCCGCCGCATGGAGGCAGCGCCCGACTTCACGCAGCGGCTTAACACCGTCAACGGCTGCGTGGTGCATATCGACACCAGCACGATGCGCTCGAACAAATTCCGGCCTGCCTACGGGCTGGGTGGCGCGACGTTGCCGGTACGCGGTTTGTACTTCGGGGGCGCCGGCATTCATCCGGGCGGCGGCGTGAACGGCATGCCGGGCCGCATCGCCGCGCAACGCGTGCAACGCTATCTCGGCAAAGCCGAGCGGCGCGGCACAACCCAATCAAGCTTCGTGATGGCGATTCTGGCCGCGTGGGGCGTCTGCTAAAGCCGTCGAAGCCGGCCGCTTCAGCGGCGGCCGGTCGCCGGCGAGCAACGTGGAAAGCACGAAGTCCACCGAGAATTCGCGCCACGCCGCCGCACCCGCGGCGGATGTCGTATCGAAACCCGCGACCGCCGACACGGTGTAGTGATTGGTGAAGCCGCCGGTAGTCAGCAACGCGCACGCGGCGTAGAACATGCGCGCATCCACACCGTCACGGAATTCGCCGCTCGCCGCCCCGCGCTGCAGGATACGCTCCATTTGCGCGACCAGTGCGGGCGCCAGATCGACGAAACGGTTGCGTTCGACGGGGTGCGTGTGGTGCTCGTGAAAGCGCAGGCTCTCCTGCGCGAGGGAGCCCAGCGTCGGGTCGAGCCGGTATTGATCGATCGCGTGTTGCAGAAAGACCCGCAATGCCTCCACCGGCGGCAGGTGATCGAGTTCGAGCGCCAGCAGATCGGCCAGCACGTCTTGCGCGGACTCGTCGAGCACGCTGGCGAACAACTGTTCCTTGCTGCTGAAATAGTGATAGACGAGCTGCTTGGTTACGCCCGCTGCGCGCGCGATATCGTCCACCCGTGCGCCCGCGAGGCCCTTCTCCGAAAAAGCGAGGCGTGCCTCTTTCAATAGACGGCTGAGCGTGGCCCGCTTTCGCGAGGGCGACGCGAGTGCTGCGGACGTAGAAGGCGCAGCGGTATCGGTAAGCGTCAAAGGCATGGGGAGGCGGCACACGATGCAGGGAAAACGAAGCACCGCCGATGCGGTTGAATGCGCGCTGACCGGCGCAATCCGCAGCGGTGTTCGGCTAATGCATTGTAGTGCTGATCGACGGCAAAAGGCGACTCGTTCTCACACCGCCGATCATTCTCCGCTTCAGAAACTTTGCGACAGCGGCCGCACGACGATCTCATTGACCGCAACATGCTCCGGTTGCGCAATCGCATAGACGATAGCGTCGGCGATCACGTCCGGTGACATGGCGCCCTCGAACAGTTTTTGCGCCCGCTCGCGGAAAGCCGGCACCGTGATGCTGTCGGTGAGCTCGCTCGCGACGAGACCTGGGCAGATCGAGGTCACGCGCACCTTGCCCGCGCATTCCTGACGCAGACCCTCGCTGATCGCACGCACCGCGAACTTGGTCGCCGAATAGACGGCGCCGCCTGGCCCCACCGTCAATCCCGCCACCGATGAAATATTGATCACATGTCCCGAGCCCTGCTCCAGCATGCCGCCGAGCACGGCATGAATGCCGTACAGCACGCCCTTGATGTTCACGTCGATCATGCGGTTCCAGTCGTCCACGCAGCCTTGCGCGATCATCGATACGGGCATGATGCCGGCATTGTTGACGAGCACGTCGATGTGGCCAAACCGCTCGCGCCCCTTCTCTGCGAGTTGTTGCAGGTCGGCAGCTTGCGTGACGTCGGTGGCGGCCCACAAAACGTTGGCATCGCCGCCGAGTTGCTCCGTCAGATGCTTCAGGCGGTCCGTGCGCCGTGCGCCCAACACGAGTCTGGCGCCCTGCTGGACCAGCCGTCTGGCGGTCGCCTCGCCGATGCCGCTGCTCGCCCCGGTAATCATGATGACCTTGCCGTCCATCGAATTCATAGGTTTCGCTCCTTCCGTTAAAGTTGATTGCGCAAGCGCGGCTCGACCGCGCTTAGCCCGCCAGCGATTCGACCAGCACTGGATCGGCCGTTTCTTCCGTGACCCATTTCACAGTGCGGCGAATCGGTTCGATGGCATCCTGGCGGTCGAGGTTATGCTGCAAGGTAGCGGCCGCGCCGAGCGACACCAGCCGTTGCGCCCCCTGATAGGCGAGGCGGTCGCGCAACGTGTGTTTGAGTGCCTCCGGAAAAATGCCGATGGTCTGCGTATAAGCGTTGACGGAACGCACGGCGGTGTCGATCTCGTCGATCGGCACCAGGTTGCCCACGCGGCAACCGAGGATGCGTGAAAAGCTGACCGGCGCGCCGTCGCGCGAGACGATCAGCGCGCCCTCATTGCTTCTGCCGCCGAAGACCGTGTAGTCGTCCCCGATCATGCGAATACCGTCGAGTTCTTCTTTCAGCTGCGGATCGAAAGCCTTGTGGGGAGTGGAAAGGTTCTCGGGCAAGCTCTGCAGTGCCGCAAACGTGAGTTCGGCAAGCTTCGCGCAGCGCGCGAGACCGGCTTCGTCGGTACCGGACTGCACGTAGATCACGCGCGCGCTCACGCAGGCTTCCTGGTTCTGCGCACCGACATCGAGCGCGAGGCGTTTCGCCACGCTGGCCAGCGTCGCCTCATCGGCGAAAGCTTCACGGCCGATGATCGTGCCGCTCAGTTTCGGATCGAGCGTGATCAGATCGAGGCCAGGTTGCAGATAGCGCGTAATGTGCTTGACCGAATCGAAACCGCCCCATGCAATCAGCTTCTCGACCTTGCGCGGATCGTAGATATGCCGCTCCACCGCTTCGTCGCCGCCCTTCCAGTAAGCGACGCTCAAATGTTTCGTCAACGGATGATCCGGCGCCATGTCGATCATGGTTCGGGCCAGCGCCATGGACGTCAGCGGATCGTTCGACGGCGCCTTGATAATGGCGTCGGAGCGTGTGAGTGCGTTGCGAATCAGCGTCAGTACCGCGACCACCGGCGCATTACCCGCAATCACGTGGACGCAGCGCGCGCCGAATGCACGGGTGCGCGCCGTGACGCCCGGCAGACTGCCCGGCTGCTCGACCCAGCCCTCCAGATACTCGGCGCCGACCGAACGCGCGACGATGTTGTACAGCTCGTCACGTTGAAAGAGGCGCGGCGTGCGTGTGTAGTGAAAACGCAGAATGCTTTCCGACAGCCCGGATGTGGCGCAAGACAGCTCGAAGGCCTGTTGCAAATGACGGTTGTCGGCAAAATTGAGGTGCTGGCCAAGCTCGACCAGATAGTCGACGATCTGCGCGAGACTCAGCGTGTACAGGTCGGCCATCTGCGACGGCGCGCGCAGCGTCAGTTCGTCGACATGGCGGCTCACATCTGGCGCCGTAAAGGACACGCCGCCGCGGCGGCCGCCGAATGTCAGCGCGTCGCCTTCGATGAGCTTGCCGCGAATGATCAGCGGTACGTTGTAGGAAGGGGTCATGATCGGCTTACTCGGAAAGTTCGGTCAGGAAATTAAGCGCTTCGTCGTGCGCGGCCGGGGCGCCGGCGCAAATCACTTTGTCGTCGCCGCCTTCCTTCTCGCTATAGCGGCGGATCGCAGCCAGCAAATAGGGGCCGTTGCGGCCGCATTTGCAGGGTTTTTCGTGCCCGTGCAACGTGATTTCGTCGCCGGTCACTAGGCCCGCCCAGTAGGTGCCCGGCAACAGATCGAGTGAAGCAAAGCGGCCCGTCAAACCGTCTTTGCGTGGCAGCGGTTTGCCGGTCGCCGGATCGAGCAGGAACGCGATGGTGGTAGGCGGCACGTGATAGTGGCCTTCGTCGCAGCGCATACAGAAACCCATCTGTTCACTGCAGCCGTAGAACTCATAGAAGTTGTCGAAGCCAAGGAACTCGACAAGTTGCTCGCGCCAGTTGTCGGGCATGTTCTTACCTTTCTTGCCGCCGCCCGTGTGCAACACACTGCCGTTGCCGAATACCTGGCGGGCGCCTCGCGCAAGACCTTCGGCGGCGGTCTCGTACAGGATCGTCCAGACCGCACCCATGTAGACGTCGCGGCCGGCGAAGCGGTCGATCGCTTCGGCGAAGAACTTGCGCAGTTGCTCGGGGCGTTCGCGCTCCACTCGCACGAGTTCCTCGCGCTTCGCCAGCAAGGCGTCTGAGATATGCAACGAACCGAGTTCACCCTGCGCCTCGGCGGCGGCGAGACGGCCCGATAGCGAGGCGACGTCCGCGGAAAAACGCGCGTCGGGATACATGAACAATGCGTTGTGCTCACCGCCCGCGTACATCTCGACCTGATAACCGCTGCCGCGCGCAGCGGCGCTCGCGCCCTTGCGATAGGTCGGCGCGATCAAGGGACGCGGGTTCGCGATCAGATCGGGACCACTACCCGGAGCGCGCCAGTCACGAATACGGCTCGCCGATAGCGTGATGTTCTGGCGCCACTCGTGATCGGTGCGCGGTAGAAAAGACAGCTTGCCTGTGGTGCCTGACGTATGGAACACGCGCAGATTCGTTTGGGCGTCGAGCAGATCGATCCAGTCGTCGATCAGCTTGATGCCCGATGCGTCGACGTGGCTCAGGTCTTCCGTGGTCAAACCGTTGAGCCAGCGCGTGAGTTTGTCGAACTGGCCGCGTTCGAGATACGACAGCGGATACGACTTGTACACCGTATGCGCGAACAGCAAAGGAGCGACGTCGTCGATGCTGTCGATCGCATCGATGCCCTGTTCAGCGGCGAGACGCTCGAGCACCGGAATTTTTGTGCGCATTTCGGCGAAGCGCCGGCGTGCGCCGCTCAGTTGTATGTCGTGAGTCTGCTGCGGGGTGAATCGGAAGGCGTCGTCATAGCAGGCGCTGACGAGTGCGGCGGGATCGGCAAGGAGCTGGCTATACAGCGTGGACATGGTGTCTCCGTTCGGCTGTCTGGACTATTCGGACCGCGCGCGCAATGATTCGCGCTGCGTGTCTGAATGCTATGAAAACGAGCCGCCGAACAGAATCTCTAGTTGTCGCGCTGGGCGGTCAAACTATCGCCCAACGGACATGTCGTGTCCAGGCGCCGTTCGCAAGCCCAACAGATCGAGCCGGTAAGCGCGCGGCGTACGGCCGGTGACCTTGCGAAACGCCGCGCCGAACGCGGCGGAACTGGTGAAGCCGCATTCGTATGCAACCGTTTTGATCAGCACGTCGGCGTCGGCCAGCCGTCCTTTGGCCTGGCGGATGCGTGCGTCGGCGATAAACGCGCTCAAGGTTACGCCGGTGCTGTTCCTGAAAGTGCGCGACAGGTGCCGGGCGCTGATCCGGCATGCCTGCGCCAGTTCGATCACACCGGGCGACGGTCCGTACGCGCCCTCGACACGCTCACGGATCAGGCGCAACTGCCACGGCGCGAGCTTGCTGCCCTCGCCCTGGTTCGCACGCGGCGCGGCGCCGCGAACGTGCCGCGCGATATGCACGAGCATCGACATCAACAGATTTTCGGCGAGTACCGCGCTGGCAAAACCAGGACTGAGTGCTTCACCGGCCAGCTGCAACATCGCGTCGCGTACCTGCGCCACCCGCAAATCGCGGCACAGTTCCAGCCGGGCTGCGTCCCATTGCCAGTCGCGCAACTGGTCGAAGCGCGCGGGTTCGAACATGCAGCAGACCACGCGCCGTTGCATCGAAGCACAACGCACATGGAAAGTCTGCCCGGGTGGCACCAGCACAGTCTCGCCCAGCCGGCCAAATGCTGTTTCCCCCGCGCCGCCGCGGAATGCGCCGCACGCGCCGCGTTCGCGCGAATCGAGTGACAGATCCAGATAGCCCATCGACGGACGGAATACCGCATCGAGCGGGCCGTCGAGCGTGAACGTGCGCACATTGACCTCGATCGATGGCGTAGTCAGATGCGCGTCCACCGACAGATGCGGCGGCGCCATGCGCTCGCGACGCACCAGCTCGCCGCCGTGAGCCACGGTGTAGAGATCTGAGACGTTCGGGTCCAACGCTTGGGCGTACGACATCGCGATCTGAAAATGAACACTTTTACTCGACATGTCTATATAAGCGATTCGGGCGGGCTGCGCCTATAGCGATGAACCCGTATCGCCGCATTACTCGTCTCACGGCAAGTTTGACGGCGCGTCAAACGAACCTGGCGGACAGCGCGGCCATGGCTCGCTAAGCTGCACAGCAGGACAGACACCCCCTACGCTCACATCACGAGCCCCTTTGCCGCATCGCCACACGAAGCATCCGGGCCGCAAGAAGACCCATGAGGAGACACATGAACGCACCCACGCAGGAAGGCCTCACGCTTGATCTGGAGGCGGCCTACCACGCTGTCTCCGATACCTTTCGAGGCCCCGACCTCGATTTGCAGGCGTTGTGCCGCGAAATGCGCCATACGCAACCTGTGATGCAGGGCGATTTCGTCGCCACGAGGCTCGGCGTCCCGACCAATGCGGGCGCCAAAGCGGCGCAATGCGCGGTGACGCTCTTCAAGTATCAGGACGTGATGGCTGTGATGCGGGATGCCACGACCTTCACCAGCGGCTTCATCGCCGAAGGTCTCGGCGCGTTTTTCGACGGCCTGATCGTGCTTGCGATGGACGGCGACGCTCATCGCCGCGCGCGTGGCCTGCTGCAGCCTGTCTTCATGCCGGAGACGGTGAACCGCTGGCGGCCCGAACTCGACCGTGTGATCCGTCAGGACTTTCTCGAGCCGCTCGTGCCGAACAAGCAGGCCGAACTGATGGACTTCGGCCTGTACTTCCCGATTCGCGAGATGTACGCGCTGATGGGCTTCCCGACGGACGACACCGCGCGCTTCAATCAGTACGCAACGTGGGCGCTTTCGATGGTGGCCGGCAACCAGATCGACCCGGACAAAATCAGGATTTACGGCCCGCTCGCCGCAGCGGCCGTCAAACATCTCTACGATGCGGTGAAAGAAGTCGTGGTGCAGCGCCGCGCCGAGGGCGCCCACGGCGACGATCTGATCAGCCGCCTCATGCGTGCGGAGTACGAAGGCCACATGCTCGACGACCACGAAGTGACCACCTTCGTGCGCTCGCTGCTGCCCGCGGCGGGTGAAACCACCACGCGCACCTTCAGTTCGGTCATGGCGCTGCTGCTCGAGCGTCCGGAACTGGTCGAGCGCGTGCGCAACGATCGCACGCTGATCCCCCGTCTGATCGACGAAGCTGTGCGTTTCGAACCGGTCGCCACCTTCAAGGTGCGGCAGGCGGCGCGCGACGTCGAGATCGGCGGCGTGAAGGTGCCCAAGGGCGGCCTGGTGCAGTGCATGGTGATCTCCGCGAACCGCGACGAAGATGCGTTCGATAACCCAGATACCTTCGACATCGACCGCAAACCCAAGCCCTCCTTCGGCTTCGGTTTCGGCACGCATATGTGCATCGGACAGTTCGTTGCCAAGGTGGAATTGCAGTGCGCGGTGAATGCGATCCTCGATCTGTTTCCGAACGTGCGGCTGGATCCCGGCAAGCCGGCGCCGAAAATTGCCGGCGCCCAGTTGCGGGGCGCGAAGTCCGTGCCGGTCGTCTGGGACTGACGACGGGACAGACGACGGGACTGACGACGGGACAGACTCTGGGACTGCCCTCGCGTTTTCCAGCGGCGCGCCTGCACTCCGCGCATCCTCACAGCACGAATTCTTTCGAAAAAGCCATGAAGCACTTCGACACTATTCCCGAACGCGGCAATTTCACTTTCCAGACGCTGGTCGCGCCGCACAAAGTAAGCGGCCGCGCCATGCACGATCTGCGCGGCTTTTACGGGCTGCAACTGACCAAGGGCATGCCGTTCGGTTGCGTGCGCGACGAAGACGGCGAAATCTATGCCTTCGTGCGCGCCGTCAACGAACCCGGCAGCACGCCGAATCCGACCAGATTCGTCTACCAGTCGACACGGGTGGATGGCCAGCATCTGCGCATCGATAAGTCGCGCATCGAGCCGCGCGCGATGACGCTATTCCCGCAACGCTGGCTCGACGGTGATACGGCCTGCTGGTCGAGCCTCGAAGGCGAACCCGGTGCAGCCTGGCGGCTGACGGCTTCGGGCGAACGCCTGAGCTGGCAGGAGGACGGCTTGTTCGATCTGAGCGGCCCACTGCTCGGGCAAGGCATGCAGTGGTATCTGCCGGGCTCGGAATGGGGCACGTTCTATGTCTCGCAGATCTACGATATCGCCGGCACCTGCGACGGCCGCAAGGTCAAAGGTTTGATGTGTTTCGACCAGGCGTATATGGCCGAAGGCGGCGCGATCCACTTCAGGAAGGACCTGGTCGTCAACAACAAGATGCATGTGATCTGGTGGTCGTTCGCGACCGTGTACAAGGACGGCACGTGGGACGCGGGCTCCTTCATGGTCGGCCACGACAATCTCGGCTATGCGATTTTCCAGAACCACAAAGGCGAAATCCGCACCACCACCGATATCGAAGGCAACGTCACACATAAGGACGGCAGTTACTTCGTCGAAAGTGCGCGTATCGTGCTCGACGGGCATGAGGAGTGGGAGTATCTGCCCTGCCCGAAAGGCGAGATGATCGACTTTGTCGGTGGCTTTCCGATTACGGCACAGCAGGAAGGCCGCTGGCGCCGCGTCGGCGATAGCCGCGAGCCGGATCGCTGGCTCGGCTGGGGTGAGTCCGATCGGCGCAACGGCACGGCGCGCAATGTGCGTGGCGCGGATCTTTGACATGTTCCCACGAAGCGTCTTCGAAGCACGAAGGTGCGTTCCTTTCAAGCGAAACGATCATGTCCACTACCGAAACCGCCGAAACAATCGCCGCCTTCCTTCACGACCAGACCGAACACTGGAACACCGGCGACAAGGCCGCCTTCTTTGCCGCTTACCGACGCGTCGCGCCCGCCGGACTCACGATCGAATACATCGGCCGGCCGCCGCAGGACGGTTGGCCTGTGCTCGAGTACATGTGGGAGAACCAGCGGGCGAACATCCGGGCCGAACCGGTCGCGAAGATCATCAATGGCAACGAAGCTGCCTGCTACGTGCGTAACGTGGTGGTCGGCACCGAGCGCGTGATCGAAACGGTCGAGCTGTTTCGCTTCGCGGCCGGCCATGTATTCGTGCGCTACTTCGTCAAGCAGTAGTTCGGCGCTCGTGCCCGGCCAGGCGCACGCCGCACGCCGCACGCGATCGCACAGAATCACGTACAGTGCAGATCAGCACTTTTCATCTGTCTGCAACCAGAGGACTCGCAATGAGCACATCGATTTATGACATTCCCGTTAATACTATCGACGGCGCACCCGGCAACCTCGCGCAGTATCGCGGCAAGGTGCTGCTGGTCGTCAATGTAGCGTCGAAATGCGGGCTAACGCCGCAGTACACGGGGCTGGAAAGCCTCTATCAGGACAAGCGCGCAGCCGGTCTTGAAGTGCTGGGTTTTCCTGCCAACAACTTCAAGGGCCAGGAGCCGGGCACCGACGAAGAAATCAAATCGTTCTGCTCGACGAATTACGACGTGCACTTCCCGCTGTTCTCGAAGATTTCCGTGACGGGTGAAGACAAGCATCCGTTGTATGCGGCACTGACAGGCGCGCAACCGTCGGCGATCGGCGACGGTCCATTTCGTGAGCGGCTGAAAGGCTATGGCATCGAATCGGGCGATCCGGTCGAAGTGCTGTGGAATTTCGAAAAGTTTCTGCTGAACCGCAAGGGTGACGTTGTGGCGCGCTTTGCCCCCGACGTCGCGGCGGACGATCCGCGTCTCGTGGCGGCGATCGATGCAGAACTCGCGAAGTAACGGCGAGGCTAACCGATTTCAGCAGCTTATTTCAGTCGCACGAAAAACGGCGCGCTGTTTTAGCGCGCCGTATGCTTTCCAGAACTTTCCTCGATATACCGGCGCACGCTTCAGTCCAGCCGCTCGATAATCGTCGCCGTGCCGAGGCCGCCCGCGCAGCAGATCGCCTGCAAGCCATAGCGCGCGCCACGCCGTTCCAGTTCATGGAGCATCGAGGTCATGATGCGCGCCCCGCTCGCGCCCAGCGGATGACCGAGTGCGATCGCCCCGCCGTTCACATTCAGCTTCGAATGCGGCACGCCGAGTTCTTTCATCCACACGAGCGGCACGGACGCAAAGGCCTCGTTGACCTCGAACAGATCGATATCGTCGATGCCAAGCCCAGCCTTCGCCAGCACCTCACGCGTCGCCGCAATGGGACCGGTGAGCATCAAGGTCGGATCGGCGCCGACAGTGACGACCGCCCGCACCCGTGCGCGCGCCTTCACGCCGAGCGCCTTCGCCTGGCCGGCGGACATCAGCAGCAGGGCCGCCGCGCCGTCCGATATCTGCGACGAATTGCCGGCCGTCAGCCGCCCCTGGCTGCGAAAACTCGTTTTCAGCGTGGCGAGCTTCTCGGCATGCGTGCCGGGACGGATTGTTTCATCCGCGGAGAAAAGCGGCGCCTCGCCTTCCTGCGACTTCTCGCGCAGACGCTGCACCGGCACGGGGACGATCTCGCGCGCAAACCAGCCTTCCGCTGCCGCGGCCGCCGCACGCCGATGGCTCTCCACCGCGAACGCATCGAGCTGTTCGCGCCCGAGTTCCCACTTGTCGCACAGACGCTCGGCTGCTTCACCCTGGCTCGTCAGTTCGTACCGCTCGCTCGCCATCCAGCCGAACGCCTCACCATGCAGATCGCGATTGCTGCCCATCGGGACGCGGCTCATGTTTTCCGCGCCGCCGGCCACCACCACCTCGGCCGCTCCGAATGCAATCAGACCCGCGGCGACGTGCACCGCTTCCTCGCCGGAGCCGCATTTTCGGTCGATCGTGAGGCCCGGGATGCGGTCCGGCCAACCCGCGCCGAGCAACGACGTGCGCGCGATATTGGCGGACTGCTCGCCAATCTGCGTGACGCAGCCGAAGATTACGTCGTTGACGACTTCCGGCGCGAGCCCCACACGTTTGACCAGTTCATCGATCACATGCGCACCCAGATGATCGGCACGCACGCCCGCGAGCGCGCCGCGAAACTTGCCGATCGGCGTGCGCGCCGCACCCACGATCACGACGTCGCGGCTCATAGCGCACTCCCCTTCAGACCCGAGCCGGGCACCCGCTGACCGTCTTCGTAGCGATACACGCCATGGCCGGTCTTGCGGCCAAGGCGTCCCGCGGCCACCATCTTGATGATCAAGGGACACGGGCGAAACTTGTCGCCGAGTGTCTGATGGAGATACCTCAGCACCGACAGGCGCGTGTCCCAGCCCGTGAGATCGCCAAGCTCGAGCGGCCCCATCGGATGATTGAAGCCGAGACGCAGCGCGGTGTCGATATCCTCCGCGCTGGCCGCGCCCTCCTGCAGCATCCACATCGCTTCGTTGCCGGCGAGAGCCGACATGCGGCTCGTCGTCAAACCGGGCGATTCGTTGACGATGATCGACGTCTTGCCGATCGCATCCGAATACTCACGCGTGAGCGCCACGGTCTCGTCGCTGGTGGCAAGGCCGCGCACCAGTTCGACCAGCTTCATCTTATGCACGGGGTTGAAGAAATGCATGCCGATCACGCGTTCCGGATGCGCTACCGCCGTGGCGATTTCGGTCACGCTGAGCGCCGAGGTGTTGGTCGCGTATAGCGCGCCGTCGGCCATCACGTCGGCTGCATGCGCGACCACCGCCTGCTTGACCGCGAGTTTCTCCGAGACGGTTTCGATCAGCAGATGCGCACCGTTCGCGGCGGCAGCGAGATCGGTCTTGATAGTGAGCCGTGCCTTCGCGGCATCGGCCGCGGTGACCTGAAATTTACCGAGCCGCACGCCGTCGTCGAGAATCTTGCCGATGCCTTTGTGCGCGCGTTCCAGCGCGTTTTCGTCCGAGTCGACGAGTGCCGTGCTGAACCCCGAACTCGCGAATGCATGCGCGATGCCGGTGCCCATCAGACCCGCGCCGACCACGACCACCTTGTTGTTTTTCAAAGTCATACCGCTGTCTCCCTTCATGCTGATTCGTTTGCCGATACGACGTTGCGCAATGTGCCGATGCCCTCGATCGAGGCTTCCACCACGTCGCCTGGATTCAGGAAGCGGCCTGTCCCCTGGCCCGTGCCCTCCGGCGAGCCGGTGAACAGCACATCCCCCGCCTCGAAGCGCGAGCGCTCGTCAACGAAACGCACCAGCGCCGCCACGTCCCACGTCATCTCTCCCGACGATGCGTCCTGGCGCGTCTCGCCGTTCACTTTCAGGGTCATGCGCAAGGCCGGACTGCCGGGCGCGAATTCGTCGCGCGTGACGATCCAGGGGCCGAGACCCGTCGAGCGATCCTGGCTCTTCGCGGCGAACAGATCCATGCCGACGCCCGGCGGCCCGCTGCGTTGCAGATCGCGCGCGCTGACGTCGTTGCCCACCGTGTAGCCCAGCACACTGCCGAACGGATCGGCACGGTTCACCTGCCGCGCGCCGATCACGGCAACCAGTTCGACTTCGTGGTCGAGTTCTTTGGTGAGCGGCGGATAGCGAATCGGATCGCGCGCGCCGATCAGCGCGCCATAGGCCTTCAGGAACGCCACCGGCTGACTGTGGCTCTTCATACCGAAGTCGGCATTCAGGTGCTTCGCATAGTTAGCGCCGGCGACGACCACGCGGTTGCTTCGCTCGACCGGCGGTAGCAGGCGCAACTCGCCCAGCTTGCGCGGCGCACCTGCGAGTTTGAGAGCGGCGGCGCCGTCCTCCGGTCTTGCGGTGAGTGCCGGCGCCCATTCGGCGAACGACCCGCTGATCGGGGTCGCTTCGCCACGCTCCGTATCCACGACGGCCCAGAACGGCGCGCCGCCGTCCGTGCAGCGCGCGAGCTTCATACGCTCACCGCCTGCTTAGGCGCCGGCGCACCGATTTTCGCGGGATCGAGATGCAGCAGCTTGCAGGCGTTCTGCCAACGGATCTTTTGCAGGTCTTCTTCCGACAAACGCAAACCGTCGGTGAGATCGTGACGCACCGCGTCGCTGCCGCCGAAGTTGCTGCCGTACAGAATCCGGTCCGCGCCAATGATGTCGATCAGCGCCTGGCGCATCGGCACCTCGTGCAGCTCGACGTCGAAATAGAAGTTCTTCAGATAGTCCAGCACCGGCTTCTTGTTGTGCGCGAAGTCGAGATTGGTATTGCACTGCGCGAGACGGCCAAGCTGGTAAGGCACGTAGCCGCCGCCGTGCGTGATGTACACCTTGAGATCCGGGAAGCGGTCGAACACGCCGCCGCAAATCAGGTTCCAGAAGCAGCGCGTTTCGTCGTACTGCATACCGACAATCGCCGTGGTCTCGTAGCGGTCCTCGTTGGCTTTCTTGCCCCACGTCACCGACTGATTGTAGCCGTGGATGAACATCGGCAAGTCGAGATCGCACAGCGCCTGCCAGACCGGATCGAGTTCCGGCGAATCGAATTCGAGGCCGCCGAAATTGGCGCCGCCCGCCACGAGCCCTTTTGCACCGAGTTCACCGCACGCACGGCGAATTTCCTTCGCAGCTTCTTCCGGCACGTTCAGCGGCGCGTGCGCCCAGAACATCAGACGATCGGGCGCGGCGGAACAGTATTCAGCGAGCGTGTCGTTGACTTTCTTCGCATAGCGCACCGAAAAGTCCGCTTCCGCCCAGTACATGTAGCAATGCGACGGCACCGACACCACCTGGGCATTCTGGCCCGCGGCATCCATACCGGCCAGACGTACGTTCGGATTGGCCCAGCGCGCGAAGTACTCGTCGAGCTTCAGTCCTTTGCCGGAGCGCACCGCTGCCTTGCGCTCCGGGGAACCCAGCGTCAGGATCCAGTCGCCCACCCGCAGCTTGACGTCGCCGTCCTCGTGCTGTTCGAAGAACGGGCCCCAGTGGGGGTGTTGGTTGTAGTAGCCCGGATGCGGAGCGTGGGCATGAAGGTCGATGAGCATGATGTCTCCTGGCGCTCGACGGCGCAGATGTGGGATAGACCTGTCTGCGGTTCACCGACACCCGGGCGCACGAAAGCCAGATGCGCGAAGCAGATCAGACTGTTCGACATCATGCCAATGTTAGCCACTTAATGCAAATGTGTTCAAATTAACGTTTACGTGGGCTCCTCACGAATTCCTCGATGCCTGCCTCCGGCTGGCTGTCCCCTTCTGCTGCCACTGGCATTGCTGCATGGCGACGCGTCCGCCCCGACCAGAAAGCCGGCGTCAGGACGCTCGCTGGAAGCCGTGGCGCGCGTGAACGTCATACGCTCAGCGGCGTGCCCGCGTCACGCCGCCGAAGCGGATCGAATCGATGAGGCGGCCGATACGGCGTTGCATCGCGCCCCGTTCCGACTCGTTCGACACAAGGTGTTCACTCATGACGAAACGGATCAGCAGGTCGCAGATCAGTTCGCGATCGAGTTTGACGCCCAGACGCTCGTCCCATGCGTCGAACACCGGCGACAGCAAGTCCTGAAAGCGCACCACGGCGTCATGAAAAATGCGTTTGAAGAACCGCAGCGCGAACTCCGGTGCGACCAGCAGCATGCGCCGGGAATTGCCCGCGTCGAGGTAGTCCTGCAGATAGTTGATGACGACGTCGAAGCGCTCGTCCGGATCCTGATAGCGCACCAGCAGTTCGGCCAGCGACTTGTGGAAGTTCTCCCTTTTGTGGCGCGAAAACGCTTCGAGCAGTTCGTCCTGTGACGCGAAATAACGGTAAAACGTGCCCCGCGAGACGCCCGCCGTTTCGCACACTTCAAGAATGGAAATGCGGTCCGCCCCCGACTCCAGCACGACCTTTTCCGTCGCCGCAAAGATGTTGTCGATGGTCTGTTCGGAGCGGCGATTGCTGCGCCGGCGGCGCGGGGCCGCGGCGGGTGCGCCGGCAGGCGCTGGAGACGCAGCCGGCGCGGCTTGCACGGCAGGCGCGCGGCTCTTGCGTGCCTTTGGCGCGGGCGCCACCGACTGCGCCGCGCTCTTGCTGCTCTTCTCCGCGACGGCGCGTTTCTTCGCCGGTTGTCCGGCGGCGATCTTCGACGTGCCTGTTTTCGATGAGGTGGTCTGTTTAGCCATAAGTTGATCAGTTTTTATAAAAGTGTGCGGGTTTCCCCGCAGATCAGGATCGGAATACAAACACTAGAATTCAATTCTCGGGTTAGAATTTCTGGGCAGGTCGCCCGGTTCACACCCAGTTCATTTTCGGAGAGGTTGATATGGCTGGTATGGGAAGAGCAGAGACGTGGTCGCCCGGCGAACAGGACACCGTTATCGCCGCACTCGAGCGCGCTGTTGCGGCGCATCCGGACCGGGTTCTGCTCGACTTTTCGGGGGCGCTGTACACCTACGCGGACGTCGACCGTCTTTCCACACGCCTCGCCCACTCGCTGGCATCGCTCGGGGTTCAGGCCGGGCAAACCGTCGTCACGATGCTCGACAACAACGTCGACGCCGTGATCTCGTGGCTCGCGGTCAACAAACTTTGCGCCGTCAGCGTACCGATCAACACGGCGTTGCGCGGCGAATTCCTGCGCCATCAGATCGCCGACGCCGGCGCGCCGCTCGTGATCTGCGAAGCCGACTATCTCGACCGAATCGCCGCCGTGGCGGCACAACTGTCCGACGTGAAGCAGGTGCTGTATCGCAGCGCCGACGCGAGCGCGGCGGCCGTCACGGCTGCCACTTGCGGCCCCTTGCCGCTTGCGCCGCTCGACGCCCACCGCGGTCAGGACGACACGCCCTTCGAGCGCAAGCCGAACCCGTGGGACCTCGCCAGCCTGATCTATACATCCGGCACCACCGGCCCGTCCAAGGGCTGCATGATCAGCTACAACTTCATGTGTAATCTGGCGCGTCTGCAATTGCGCGCGGGCCCGGCGAGCGCAGACGACGTGACGATCACGCCGCTGCCGCTGTTCCACATGAACGCGCTGGCGGTGGGCATCCTGTCGAATATTCTGGTCGGCGCGCGCGTGGCGATCATTCCGCGTTTCTCGGTGTCCAATTTCTGGCCCGAAGTCGAACGCAGCGGCGCGACCATTGCGTCGATTCTGGGCGGCATGGGCGGCCTGCTCGCCAATGCGCCGGATCACGAAGCGGCAAGGCGCTGTTTCGGCCAGATTCATACGGTGCGCGGTAATCCGTTCACGGAAGAGAACAAGAAGGTCTGGCGCGAACGCTTTGGCGCCAGGCAGGTCGGTGGCAACGGCTACGGCCTCACGGAAGCATGCGTGATCACCTCGCTGCCGGCCGGCGAATACGCGGCGCCCGGGTCGTCCGGCAAGCGCATCGCCGACTTCGACGTACGCATCGTGGACGATCTCGACCGCGAGCTGCCAGCCAATACGCCGGGCGAAATCGTCTGCCGTCCGCTGCGACCGGACATCATGTTCATGGGCTACTGGCGCCGTCCCGAGGAGACGCTGAAGCTGATGCGCAACATGTGGTTCCATACCGGAGATATAGGCAAGTTCGACGACGATGGATTCTTCTATTTCGTAGACCGCAAAAAAGACTATTTGCGCCGCCGTGGCGAAAATATTTCCAGCTTCGAGATGGAATCGGCCTTTGCACGCCACCCCGATATCGCCGAGGTCGCGGTCCACGCCGTACCATCGGACAAAGGCGAGGACGACGTCAAAGTCACCGCCATTCTGAATCCGGGTTCGGCCCTCACTGCCGAGGCCCTGTTCCACTGGGCTACCGACGCCGTTCCATATTACGCCCTGCCGCGCTACATCGAGTTTCGCGAGACGCTGCCGAAAAACCCGCAAGGCCGCATTCTGAAGTATCAGCTGCGCGATGAGGGCAAGACGGCCGCCACCTGGGATATCGAGGCGACCGACATCAAGGTGGCAAAACGCTGACTGTATTCAATTTCGTCAATGATGCGCAGTAAAGGGGGGCCCGCCGGGCCCCTTCTGTTTATCCGCGTTTCCCTCAGTACTCCCGCACAGGCACGTTGGCCGGCCGCGAGTTGTAGCCCGGCAAATGCAGACCACCGTCCACATGCAGCGTCTCGCCGGTGATGAAGCGCGACATCTCCGACGAGAGAAACACCGCAGCCGGCCCGATATCTTCTTCCGGATCGCCGCAACGGCCCAGCGGACGCGCCGCAGCCGAACGTTCGGCAAAACCTGGATTCTCTTCGGCCAGCTTGAAGAAGGTCGCGCCCATCGCGGTCGGCGCGATCGCGTTCACGGTGATATTGAAGCGCCCCCACTCTGAAGCCGCACTGCGCGTCAAACCGACGATGCCCGACTTGGCGGTATTGTAATCGGCATGCAGCCACGCGCCGGTCTCGGTGTCGATCGAATAAAAATTGACGATGCGGCCCCAACGGCGCTCCCGCATATGCGGCATCACCGCGCGCATCGCCCACCAGGTGGCCCACAGTGACGAGGTCAGGGTTTGCTGCAACATCTCGTCGGTCTTGTCTTCGAACAGCACGTTGGGCGTGGGAATAAAGGCGTTGTTGACCAGAATGTCGATGCTGCCGAAGTGCGCGACCGTGCGCTGCACGGCTGCTTCGATCGAGGCTTTGCTCGTCACGTCGGTCTTCACGAACAGTGCACGGGCGCCCATCGCCGTGATTTCGCGCTCGACCTGCGAACCTGTTTTCTCGTCGATCTCGGCAATCACCACGGCCGCGCCTTCCCGTGCGAATGCCCGCGCGACGCCGCGGCCGATGCCACCGCCGGCGCCCGTGACGAGCCCCACTTTCTCCTTAAGCAATGCCATGCCGACGCCTCTTGTTTATTGAACACAATTTGCGATATCGTACACTTTAAGAATAAGAGTGTCAGTATTTTGCAGGCCGTAATCGTCCGTCATTGCTGTTTTTTTACGCTGTTTCGAGGGTTTCTTCATGTTCAGGCGCCGCATCGTGCTCCGCAGTCGCATCGGGACGTCACAGCGCGTGACGCGCGCGGCGCTCGAAGACGACTTTCATCACTTCCGCGTCGAAGTCGCCAGCACGCACGCACAGGTGATCTCCGTCGAGGCCGCCGCGCCGCGCCGCCCCTATACGTTATGCGCGCAGGCCGCCGGGCAATTGCAGGCGCTGGTCGGCATGGCGCTCACGCCAACCGCCCACGAAGTCACGCGCGTAACGGACGCCAGCGAGCAATGCACCCATCTGTTCGAACTCTCCGGACTGGCGATCGCCGCGGCGGCGCGCGGCACGCTGCGACGTCAATACGACATCGAGGTGCCGATGCGGCTAAACGATCGCACTCATTCGACGCTTGCGCGTGACGGTGTCCCGTTACTCGAATGGCATGTGCTGGGTACGGTGATTCAGGGCCCGCCGCCGTATGCGGGCATCGATCTGTATCACGGCATGGCGCGCTGGGCGCTGACGACGCTATCGGGCGAAGAGGCCGAAGCTGCACTGGTGCTCAGGCGTGCGACGGGCATCGCCAAAGGGCGCGGCATGAATCTCGACGCTCAGGTGCATGCGCGTCCCAACGGTAACTGCTTTGCCCAGCAACCCGTGCGAGCCGAACAGGCGATTCGCGTCGTCGGCTCGACTCTGGACTTCGCTACGCGCCCCGCCGACCTGTGCGCGGACGACGAAGCGTGGCTAGCCTTCGACGAATGAACCACAGGGAAACGCGGGCATAAAAAAGCCCCCGGAAATCGGGGGCAACTTCCTTGGCTCGCGAAGCCACCAGAAACCATAAAAAAACCGCTGCGGCTATAGAAAGATCGCCAGATTCGGTGTGCCCAGCACGGCCTGATCGAGAATGATCTCGCGGCGCGCCAGCTTGAACGTTTCGCCGCTGCGGCGCAGCACATCGTGGCGCTCGCCGCTGATCAAATCCAGATCATCGAAGTTGAAACGGCTGCGCGTCACCAGCAAATTGCTGCGCACCACATATTCGCCGGCCGCATCGCCCTCGTACACCAGCACGTTGGTCACGAGCCGCCGCGTGCGCGACGGCGGGTCTTCAGCCCACGCGCTCTTGGTGCCCGTGAGACGCATGATGCGGCCCATGATCGAGCGATAGTTGTCGTGAAAGTGCTGCATTGTACGAATGACCGACGACTCGTGCTGCGCGTACGGCCGTGTCTGCCGCAGCGGCGCCGCGTAGACGAGATCCGTGGCGAGCGTCGCGCCCCATTCTTCCAGACGAATCTCGTCGAGCAGCACCGCCTCGTCGTACAGAAACTCGACCACCGCGTTATATACGGCCGAACCGACCGGCACGCGGGCGCGCTGCGGCACTGCGCTACGGTCTACGGCTTCTTTTACTTCGCTCATCACACTGTCTCCTTGAATGGCGTTGATTGGCACGCGGCGCTCAGCTTTCCGCGGTCATCAGTTCGCGCCAGTGCAGCCACCAATGCCATTGCGTATCGTCCTTCGTGAAGCCTTCGTTGACGATGCCCGGACCCGGCCAGCCCGCCGGCGCACCGGTTTCGTAGATCGCCTGATACTTGAGCGTCTGCTTCTTGCCCTGCGCGCCCTTGGCGGCGAGCGTCATATGCGGCCACGTATCGGAGTCGTCCTGCTCGACCATGCCGGACGTGCCGAACAGCTGGATGGTCTGCTTGAGCATCTGCTCGCGCACCTCGGGCGGACAGTCCTTCTCCGCGAAGATCCAGTTGACGAACTCGAGCTTGTCCGGTCCGCGCGGAATATAGGCATGCAGCGTGATCGAGCCGATCACCGAGCCGTCGGCCTGCGGAATATAGAGGAAACCGAACAGCACGTTCGGGAACATGCCGCCCACTTGAGGCGGCATCGAGGTCTGCACCTGCAATTGGCCTTCGTTCAGATTGCGCTTGAGCTGGCTGACCATTTCCTTCGTCATTCCCGCGGGCGGCAGGACGTCGAGCTTCTGCTCGACCGTCAACTGATCCGGGTCCAGCCCGGTGAGACGGCGAATTTTGCGGCCTAGGTCGATGCAGCGCAGCGCGTGGCCATGCGGCGAACTGATTTCGACGCCATACATTTCCGGGCTCAGATCACCGCCCTTTTCATCTTTCTTCGAATACGCGCCCACTTCGCCGAGCCAGCGGTGCAAGGTCAACGTGTGATAACCGTCGCCCGACGACTGTTCGCCCGCCGCCTTCCAGTTGGCGCGCACGATGAAGCGCTGGGGCGGCCCGAGCACTTCGATGCCCTTGTCGCTGCGCTTGAACAGCATGTCGTAATACCACTTCGCATCGCCAAGGAATTCCTCGAACGACGGGCCGTTCAGATTCCAGGTCGCGAAGATCAGGCCGCCGTACAGCGTCATGCGCGCCTTTTTCAGCGAAAGCTCGTCTTTGCTGCGAATCTTGCCGTGCATGCATTCTTTTTCGACCGGCGCGCCGAGGAACTGGCCGTTCGGACGAAACGCCCAGCCGTGGTAAATGCAGGTGTGGATTTGCGTATTGCCTGCGTCGAGCGTGGAGACACGCATGCCGCGATGCGAACACACGTTCAGCATGACGTGAATCTCGCCAGTCTTGTCGCGCGTGACCAGCACCGAGTCCGACCCCATGTCGCGAACCATGAAGTCGCCGGAATTCGGAATTTCGCTTTCATGGCCGAGCAGCAGCCATGTCTTGCCGAAAATCCGCTCCATCTCGAGTTCATACAGTTCGGGGTCCGAGAGCGTGCGCATCTGCACTTCCCGCGTTTCGACGTTCACCAGATCAGCGACCTTGGTGCCGTCCGCCAGTGTGGGACTGGTCTGCGTCAACATGCTTGTCTCCTTGACTTACCCTTCGTGGGGTTGAATTGTTAATATAAACACTTTTATCATCTGTGTACATATTTTGAGTTTTGATCCGGATAATCCCCTAGGGGTGCGAAGCGGGCATGTTCATGTCTGCCCGCGCCCCGGGCCTCGTTACGAGTCTGCCAACCATGTCTCCAGGTTCAGGAAGCGGTCCAGCCCTTCGGCACGCGCGCCCTGTCGATCTTTGCCAGATCGCAGATCGCGTCGGCAATGCCCGAAAAATCGATGCGGCCGTACTCGCTGGCACGCGCGAGACTGAACGACTCGAACACGGCCGCCGCCACCGGCATCGGCACCTTCGCTGCGTGCGCGGCACCGAGCACCAGCGCCATGTCCTTGTGCGCGAGATCGATCGTGAAGCCCGGCGTGGTGTCGCCCGCGAGTACCTTGTTCGGGAAGTTCATCCGCAACTGGCCATTGCTCGCCGAGGTGCCGTAGAGCACCTGCAGGGTCCTGGTGATGTCGAGGCCGAAGCGCTGCGACAGCGCAAGCGCTTCCGCATTCACCTGACACAGCGTGACGGCGACGTAGTTGTTGACCAGTTTGGTACGCCCACCCGTGCCGACGGCGCCGCAGTGATAGACCGTGGTGCCCATCGCATCGAGGAGTGGTTTGACGCGGGCGAAATCCGCGTCGCTCGCCCCGACCATGAAGAGCGATTCCCCGCGGTCCGCATGCTCGGCGAGACGGCCGACCGGTGCGTCCACCACCGAGAGACCCTGCTCGCGCGCGCGCGCTTCGAGCCGGTCAGTGGCGAGCGGATCGATCGTGCTCATATCGAGCAGCACGCTGCCGCGCGCGGCATGGGCGAAGATGCCGTCTTCGCCCAGTGCAACCTGCTCCACTTCCACCGAACTCGGCAGCATCGTCACGACGATCGGGCAATCGCGGGCGATCTGCGCGACGCTTTCGCCGGCGCGCGCACCCAGCTCCACCAGTTCCGCCACGGCCGCGCGGTTCAAATCCATCACGACCAATTCGAAACCTCGCTTGCGCAGATTGGCCGCCATCGGCTTGCCCATACGGCCGAGGCCGATAAATCCGATCTTTTCCATCACTCAGGTCCTGTTGTCGTCCATCGTTATCAAGGAGGGCCGGCCGGTTCAGTAGCCGACGTAGGCCGTTTTGCTGTTCGTGTAGAAGTCCACCGCGTAGGTGCCCTGCTCACGCTGGCCGTAGCTCGATGCCCTGGTGCCTCCAAACGGCACGTGATAGTCGAGGCCCGCAGTCGGCAGGTTGATCATCGCGAGTCCACTTTTGACGTGCTGGCGGAAGTGATTCGCATGCTTGTGCGAACTCGTGCAGATGCCCGCCGAGAGGCCGTACTCGGTGTCGTTGGCGAGCGCCAGCGCTTCGTCGTAATCGGCCGCGCGGATGACCGTCGCGAACGGGCCGAAGACTTCCTCGCGATTGATGCGCATGCCGTTGGACGTGGCGGTCATCAGCGCGGGCTGCATGAAGAAGCCGGGTGTGCCGGACTGAAACGCCTCGCCGCCTTCGACCAGTTCCGCGCCTTCGTCGCGTCCGGTCCGGATATAGCCTTGCACCATATCCAGTTGACGCTGGTTGATGAGCGGGCCGATGTCCGTGCCGGCCGCCAATGCGTGGCCGATTTTCAGCGAGCGCATGCGTTTGCGCAGCGCATCGACGAAACGGTCGTGGATCGCCTCGGTGACGATCAGGCGGCTCGACGCGGTGCAACGCTGTCCCGCCGAAAAGAACGAACCATTGAGCGCGCATTCCACCGCGACGCCCAGGTCCGCATCGTCCAGAACGACGAGGGGATTCTTGCCGCCCATTTCCAGCTGAACGCGCACCATGTTGGCGATCGCGCTCTGCGCGAGCCGCCGGCCGGTGCGCACGCTGCCCGTGAAACTCAGGGCGTCGACGCCTTCGACCAGCGCCTCGCCGGCATCCGCGCCGCGTCCGTTGATCAGGTTTGCGACGCCGGCCGGCAGACCATTGCGCTCCAGCACGCGAAACAGCTCCCACGCGACCCCTGGCGTTTCTTCCGAAGGCTTGAGCACGGCGGTGTTGCCGAACGCGAGCGCCGGTGCGAGTTTCCACGCGGCAATTGCAATGGGGAAATTCCACGGCGTAATCAGCGCCACGACACCGACCGGATCGCGACTGATCTGCACGTTGATGTTGGGACGCACCGACGGCAGGTTCTCGCCGCCATAACGCACCGCTTCGCCGGCAAAGAACTGAAAGATCTGGCTGGCGCGCAATACCTCGCCGATGCCTTCCGCGCGCGTCTTGCCTGCTTCGCGCGAGACCAGCTCACCGATTTCCTCCTTGCGGGCAGCGAGTTCGATCGAGGTCTTCAGCAAAAGATCGCTGCGCACCTGAGTCGTCGTGGCGCTCCACGCAGGTTGCGCCGCGCGTGCCGCGCTGACCGCCTCGCGCATTTGCGCCGCATCCGCGAGTGCGTAATGGCCGATGCTTTCACGCGTATCCGACGGATTGATGCTCTCGATCGAACTCGATCCTTCGCGCCATTGTCCGCCGATGAGGTTAGGCTTCACTGTCATGTGGCTTGTCTCCGATATGCGCAGCGTTCGCGTAAACGCTCGGCTGAACGCGATGGTGTTTTGGCAGGGAGTCATCTTAGAATTGCGTGCAATTCGTTGTCGAATGACAAAAACTGATCGCCGTATTACGCACTGACATGCGTGTTGGTCGATTGCAGGCAGCATGTGTTTGAACTACCGGACTTGTCATGGATATCCGCCAGATCCGCACTTTCCTTGCGATCGCCGACACAGGCAGTGCGACACGCGCAGCCGAATTGCTGCATATCGTGCAACCCGCGGTGTCGCGGCAATTGAAGTTGCTCGAGGACGACGTGGGCGCGCCGCTATTCGAGCGGGATCGCCGCGGCATGCAATTGACCGAAGCCGGTCAGATCCTTCTCGATCGCGCGCGGCGAGCCTTGCGCGAATTGGAGTCGGCGCAGCAGGAGATCCGGCCGACCCCTGGACTCGTGTCCGGCACCGTAAGTTTAGGTCTGCTGCCCAGTAGCTGCGAGTTGCTGACCGGCCCGTTAGTGGGCGCCTTGCAGCGGGCGTTTCCGCAGATACGGGTGTCGCTTTCGGTGGGCTATACCGATCATTTGCTGGGCTGGCTCGAAAGTGGCGAAATCGATGCGGCGCTGCTGTACGACCCGGCAGCTTCGCCGGCGCTGGATGTCAAGCCACTGGTCGAAGAATCGCTGAGCCTTGTCGGGTTGGCTTCGATTGGTCTGAGCGACGACTATCCGGTTACCGTTGCGGCACTCGGGGAAGCGCCGCTGGTTTTGCCGAGTGCGCCGCATCGGTTGCGCAGTCTGGTCGAACACGCCTGCGCGGCAGCCGGAGTCGGGATTACCTTTGCGGCCGGGACCAATGCTTTGAGTGTGCAGAAAGCGCTCGTTGCGCAGGGATACGGCGCGACGGTGATGCCTCGTGTGGCGGTTCAGCAGGAGATCGAGCGTGGGGTGTTCAGCGCCGCGCGGATCGACGCGGAAGCCTTTTTAAGGCGGATTTATCTGGCCGTTCCGACGACGAGACGATCCTCCACAGCGGTTAGGTGCGCCACCACCGTATTGCAGAACTGCGTCCGAGAGATTGCTTGCAGCGGCGAGTGGCAAGGCGCGCAATGGATCGGGCCCAGCCATACCCCGGACTGATCGAAGCATCAACTTTTGTGATTCGACAGGCCGCCGACGCGGCTCCTAGAATCCCTTAGCCGCGGATGCGCCGCGAGGAGACACAACACCGTACGCGCGCATCCGCGTTATCCGCCCTTTGGCAAAGAGAACTCCAATGACCTCACTCGCCGATCAACTGGCCACCTGCAACACTCCTGGTCTTTTCGATGTCCTGCGCATCCACGGCCTGCCCGTCCACGAATTGCCACGCGACATCAAAGGTCTTGCACCCGGGATGAAGCTTGCCGGCCCCGTATTTACCGTTACCGGCCGCTCCGACCCGACCATCACGGTCAGCGAATCGCTCGAACTCTTCATTTCCAGGGTGTTGTCGGGCGCGCCGCGCGACCACGTGGTGGTGTGCCAGCCGCATGACCATGCGCGCTCGGCGATGGGCGATCTCGCCGCCGAGGCGCTCAAGCAGCGCGGCATCCGCGGCTATTACATCGACGGCGGTTCGCGCGACGCGGACGAAATCGAAGCCATCGGCTTTCCGGTTTTCGCCCGCTACACCAGCCCGATCGACATCGTCGGCAGCTGGCGCCTGGAAGCCACCGACGTGCCGGTAGTCATCGGCGGCGTCACGGTGTCGCCGGGCGACTACCTCCTCGGCGATCGCGACGGCACGCTGCTAATCGAGCGCGAACACGCGGAGTTCGTCATTACCGAAACGGTCAAGACGATGAGCACGGATTCACGCATGCGTACGGCCATCCGCGGCGGCCGCGATCCGTATGACGCCTTCCTCGAGTTCGGCAAGCTGTAGAGCACCCCCAGGACACCTCATGAAAATCGCCCGCTATCAATTGCATGATGCCGTTCACTATGGTGTGCTCGAAGGCGAGCATCTGGAGCGCCTGAGCGGTTCGCCCTTCGACGGCATCGCGCCGGCCGGCCAGATTGATGCGCTCGCCGATGCGATGCTCCTGTGCCCTCTGCCCGCCCCGCGATTGTTCGCGGTAGGCATGAACTACGTCGGCCACATCGCCGAGGCCGGTGCAAAGACGCCCGAGATTCCGCAGTTCTTCATGATGCCGAGCACGGCTGCGATCGGGCCGAATGAAACAATCGTGCGGCCACGCGAGGCGCAAGTGGTTCATCACGAGGCGGAGCTCGCCATCGTAATCGGCAAGAAGGGCCGGCGCATCGATATCGCCCATGCGCTCGACTACGTCTTCGGCTACACCTGCGCGAACGATGTCAGCGAGCGCGTGATCCAGAACCGCGAAATGGGCTACGGCTGTTTGCTGGTCGGCAAGGCATTCGATACTTTTTGCCCACTTGGGCCCGTCATCGCCACGGGACTCGACGCCGGCAATCTGCGCGTGCAGTCGAGCGTCAACGGCAAGAAGCGGCAGGACGGCAACACTTCGGACCTGCTCTTCTCCGTGCCCTTCATCGTGTCCTATCTGAGTCAGGCGGTCACCCTGCTGCCCGGCGACGTGATTCTCACGGGCACGCCCTCCGGCGTCGGCCCGCTCAATGGCGGCGACGTCTGCGAGATCGTCATCGAAGGCATCGGCACGCTGAGCAATCCGGTCGTCGACGAAGCCGCCTGAGCAGGCTCACCGCGCGCCCTCTTTCGAAACAGGAATCGACATGCAACGCTACGTGCATTACATCGACGGCGAGGATACACCGCCGCAAAACCAACGCTGGTTCGAATCGCATAACCCCTACACCGGCGAAGTATGGGCGGAAATCGCCGAAGGTTCCGCCGTCGACGCCGATCTTGCCGTGCAGGCCGCGCACCGCGCCTTCACGAGCGGCGCATGGCCGCAATTGACGGCGACGCAGCGCGGCGCGCTGTTGCGCCGGTTGGGCGACCTGATCGCGCGCGACGCGCAAAAGCTTGCCGCCACCGAAGTGCGCGACAACGGCAAGCTGCTCGCCGAAATGGCCGGGCAACTAAACTACATCCCGCAGTGGTTCTACTACTTCGGTGGCCTCGCGGACAAGATCGAAGGCAGCGTGATTCCGCTCGATAAAAAGGGCTTCTTCAACTTCACGCGCCATGAACCGCTCGGCGTGGTCGCAGCGATTACGCCGTGGAACTCGCCGTTATTGCTCACGGCATGGAAGATCGCGCCGGCGCTCGCAGCCGGCTGCACGGTCGTGATCAAACCGTCGGAATTCACCTCGGCGTCCACGCTGGAGTTTGTCAGACTGTTCGCCGAGGCCGGCTTTCCGCCCGGCGTCGTCAATGTCGTGACCGGTTTCGGACGCGACGTGGGGGCGGCGCTCGTCGAACATCCGCTGGTGCGCAAAATCACCTTCACCGGCGCGGACAGCACCGGCCGCGCGATCAATGAAACCGCCGCACGCCACTTCAAGCACGTGAGTCTGGAGTTGGGCGGCAAGTCGCCGAACATCGTGTTCGCCGACGCGAATCTCGACGACGCGGTCAACGGCGCGGTCGCCGGCATCTTCGCCGCGACCGGGCAAACCTGCATCGCCGGGTCACGGCTGCTGCTGCAGGACACGATCTACGACACCTTCGTCGAACGACTATTGAATCTCGCCCGCACGGCGCGCATGGGCGATCCGATGTCGATGGATACGCAGGTCGGCCCGATCACCACGCGCCCGCAATACGACAAGGTGCTGCGTTACATCGACACTGCGCAGAGCGAGGGCGCGACGCTCCTGCTCGGCGGCACGGCCGGCACGCGGTCCGAATGCGGACGCGGCTGGTTCGTCGAACCGACTATTTTTGGCGACGTCGACAACGGCATGCGCATCGCCCAGGAAGAGGTGTTCGGTCCGGTGCTGTCGATCATTCGCTTCCGCGACGAAGACGACGCGCTGCGCATTGCCAACGACGTGCGCTTCGGACTCGGCTCGGGAGTCTGGACCTCGGACATCGGCCGCGCATTTCGTGTGTCGGAGCGGTTGCAAGCCGGCACGGTCTGGGTCAATGCCTATCGTGCGGTCAGTTTCATGTCGCCCTTCGGCGGCTATAAAGACTCGGGGCTGGGGCGTGAAAACGGCGCCCAGGCGATCCACGAGTACCTGCAAACCAAGAGCGTGTGGATCAACACCGGTGCGGGCAGCGTCAATCCGTTCGTGATGCGCTGAAGGCGCGAGGCCTTGCGCCCGTCCATGCCAAAAGCTGATATCACCAGCAACCTTTGTTATTGGCGTGGCACCCGCCTCTCGCCCTAGCATAGCGCTACACATTCACGGATTGACGAGGAGACATGAGTACAACCGAGTCGCCAGTACTGAACTGGCAGGAGAGCATTTTCTCCATTCTGAAGCGCGGCGACGTGCGCCAGGTCGCCTATGTGCCGGATGCCGGCCATGCGCACGTGATCCGCCGCGTCCAGCAGGACCCGCAGATGCGCGACATCGTGCTCACCACCGAAGAGGAAGGGGTCGCGCTCACGAGTGGCGCGTGGCTCGGCGGCCAGCGCGCGGTACTGCTGATGCAGAGCAGCGGCGTCGGCAATTGCGTGAACATGTTCTCGCTGTTGCAAAGTTGCCGCTTCCCGTTTCTGACGCTCGTGACGATGCGCGGCGAGTACGCCGAGTTCAACCCGTGGCAATGCCCGATGGGCCGGGCGACCCAGGCGGCGCTCGAACTGATGGGAATTACCGTATTGCGCGCTTCGACACCTGACGAAGTCGAAGACATGGTGTCCGCCGGACTCGACGCCGCCTTCGAAGGCGGTCAGCAGGTCGCCGTGCTGCTGTCGCAGCGCCTCATCGGACGCAAACAGTGGGAACGCAAATGAACACCTCATCTTCCGCCTCGATCGATCGCCGCGAGTTTGTCGCACGGCTGCTCGCGCTATGCCCGAACGCACTGGTGGTCACGGGTCTCGGTTCGCCGACCTACGACGTCTTTGCTTCCGGCGACTCGGACCGCTACTTCTATCTCTGGGGCGCAATGGGCGGCTCGACCTCGATCGCGTTGGGCCTCGCACTCGCGCAACCCGATCGCCCCGTGCTGGCGATTACCGGTGACGGCGAGCAGTTGATGGGCGTCGGCAGCCTCGCGACCGCCGGCGCACAGCAGCCGCCCAATCTGTCCGTGGTCGTACTGGACAACGGCCATTTCGGTGAGACAGGCATGCAGCGCAGTCATAGCAGTCTCGGGACCAGGCTCGCGCAGGTGGCTCGCGCATGCGGCATCGAGCAGGCTGCGGAAATTCACTCGCTCGACGACGTCGAGGCGCTAGCCGGGCGGATCAACGCGCGAGCGGGTCTGAACTTCGCGCAGGTGCATGTCAAAGCGGACGAGTTGCCACGTGCGTTGCCGTCGCGCGATGGCGTCTTCGTGAAAAATCGCTTCCGTCAGGCGCTCGGCTTCGCTTTGCTGTGATCAGGCTATGAAACCGTCCACGACGACTCCGCTTTCCGCTGAACTCGAGGCGCAGTACAACATGCGTCTGCTGCGCCCCGATTTCGAAGCGAACCTGCTGCAAGCATGGCTGTCGCGTTCGGCCGCATTCCGCCGCTCGCCTCGCGCGCAACTGGATGTCCCATACGGCCCAGGGCCGCGGGATCGTATGGACTACTTTCCTGCAGCATCCGCCGACGCACCGCTGCTGATTTTCTTTCACGGCGGCTTCTGGCAGCGCGGCGACAAGTCGGTCTATAGCTTCGTGGCCGAGCCGTTCGTGGCCGAAGGCATATCGGTCGTGCTGGTGAACTACACGTTGTGTCCGGCCGTGTCAGTCGACGAAATCGTCGCGCAGTCGCAACGGGCGCTTGCATGGCTGTGGCGTCATGCGGGCGAACTCGGCTGCTCGCGCGAGCGCTGGTTCGTCAGTGGCCATTCGGCGGGCGGCCACCTCGCGTCGCGAATGATAGCGACGCATTGGGATGCGCTCGGCGACGATCTGCCGAAGCAGATGCTCAGCGGCGCGATCCTGATCTCGGCACTGTTCGACCTGGAACCGCTGTGCGAAACCTCGATCAACGAAGGCTTGCAACTCGATCGTGAACAGGCGCGCGCCGTGAGTGCATTACGGCATCCGCCCGCGACCGACGCGCCGCAATTGATCGCCGTGGGCGGCGTCGAGACGCCGGCGTTTCATCAGCAGGCTCGCGCTTACGAAACGGCATTCGGAAAGGCTCAGCGTTTCATGCCGTATTACCGTATCGACGACTGCGACCATTTCGACGTGTTGCAGGCCTTCGCGGATCAGACCCATCCGTTCTTCGTGCGCTGCCGCGATTTCGTCCAGATGCGATAACGCTAGCGCGGCATGTGGAGTGCGAAGTGCGGCGTGCAAGCGCGGATGCGAACGTCACGCAGCGCGCCTGCTCCCGCTTCAGCGTTCGCGAAGCCCGCTCAATCCACCATCCCCAGCAGCGCACGAATATCACGTCCCGGTTCGGCGTCCGATCCATACGAGAAGTCGCCGCGCGCCTGCCGCTGCACCAGTTGATCCATCAGGAAACGGTAGCGCGTTCCCGGTGCATCGAAACGCGAATGCAGATCGAGGCGCTCGTCCGGATCGAAATAGCGCTCGTTCTGCGGCCGGATCACCGAGTTGTCCTGTGGCTGGATCACGAACGCGATTCGCGGCATCACGTAACGAAGTGGAATGGGTGCGGCGGTCGTATTGAAGGTGACGTCGCAGCGCGAGCGATGGCGGCCCACCGGCACGAACGGCTGCAGGTTCGGCACGTCGTAGCCGGGCCTGAAGCGCGGATAGGAAATGCACACGTTGCTGCGCAGATGCACGTGCAGCACCGCACGGAAATCCTGGTACTTCGCACGCACGCCGCCGACCCAGCGCATGATCGGCGCCACCGATTTCTGCGTGACGATGCGGGTGCGCGTGACCGTCTCCGAGGTCCATTCCGTTTCGACTATGTCGGACTCGGAGGTGCCGTCGCCGATCGTATTCGCGTGCAGAAAATCGGCATGCGTGAGGTCGATCAGGTTCTCGATTGAAAGCGCCGAAGTCGAATCGAAGCGCACCGTGCGTTGCGTGTAACCGGGCAAGCTGCCGTCGAGCGGCAGAAAAGGAATGTGCGGCAGCAATTTCTCGTCGGCGTTATCCGGATTGCCGTACCACGACCAGATATAGCCATAGCGTTCCACCACCGGATAGAAACCCGAGCCGCCGGTGAACGCACTAGCCTGCGCACGGCGCTGTTCGAGCTGCTCAGGACGAAACTCGGCGGCGAGTGGCTTACCTGCGTGGTCGCGCCAAAGAAAATAGGGCTGCGAATGGACGATGCGACGAATCGGCTTCTCCGTCACGTCGCGGCTATGCGAGACCGGAAACCAGGTGTCGCGCAGATCGTAGTTGAGCGGGGTCCAGTCGCGGCGCGCCGATCTGGACGACGTGGCGGCCGCGGAGGCCGCGGTATTGGCCGTATCGGCGGCGAGCGTTTCAGTGACGGCATTCATCTTGTGATGCTCCTTGTAGAAATGGAAAGCAGCTCAGGCGGCCTCGCTCAGCGGCGCACACCGCGCGGCGCGTGCCGCGGCCAGATCACGCGACGGCGCCACCAGCAACGCAGCCAGCGCGGCGCCGTCGATCATTGAATGGATCCGGAACGGCGCGCGTGCGCGAGCCCGGGCGAGATGCCAGCGAAGCGGCGCGCCGGCCACCCGCGTGTCGTGTCTGAAGCCTCGCCAGCATAGGCTGGTGGTGCCGCGCCGATTGGCGCTGGAGGCGATGGACACGCTTACGAGCGGCGCCTCGTCCGCATCGAGCAGATCGACGCGGATCGTGCCGCCCTCGAGCGGCACCGCCGTGCGCACAATCAGCGGATGATCGATCACGAAAGCCGGCGGCAGCATCCGTGTCCTCCATACCGCACCGCGATCGACCACGAGACGCCCTGCTTCAAGGCGTGGATCGCCGAGGAAGAAATCGGTCATGCGTACGCTGCCGAATTCGAGCAGGCATTCGGGACCGTCGAGCATCGCCGCGAGATATTCATCGTGGGCGATATTGGCCACCGCCGCGCCGCTGAACTCGCTGCCCCGCGGTTGATAGTCCGCGCCCGGCAGCGGCGCGTCGTCGGGGCTGCCCTCGCCTAACCACACGTGCACGAAGCCATGGCTTTCGGCAACCCGGTAGGCACGCGCACCGTAACGCGACGGCACGCGCTCGTCCTCACGCAGATTCGGAATCGTCGTGCACATGCCGGTCGTGCCATTGAAGGTCCAGCCGTGGTAACCGCATTGCAGCCCCTTCGGCGTGACCGTCCCCAGTGCAAGCGGAACGCGCCGATGCGGACACCGATCCTCCAGCGCGCACAGTTCACCCGCCTCATTGCGAAACAGCACCAGCGCCTCACCATTGCACACGACCGCGAGCGGCTTCTCGCTGTTCACCGATTCGCGAAGGGCCGCCGCCCACCAGTTGCCTGTCGTCATACGCATGTCTCCGTCTTTTTATCGAGTGTCGCCGGCGCGGCGCAACAGCGCATCGCACCGGCTCGCGTTGCAGCCTTCCTTGCGTGTTGCGCTTTTCCCTGCACCAGCGCTTCAGGCAGCGACCTGCTCGCTGACGTCAAGCTTCAGCAGCTTGATGGCGTTGCCGCTGCGGATTTTCTCGCGATCCGTTTCGGAGAGCCCGAGGCCTTCGGTCAGATCGCCGTGCTCATACGCGCCGCCGAAATTCGTGCCGTACAGAAGGTTGTCCACCCCTACCACCTCCACCACGCCGCGCCGCAAACCGGTCGCGTGCACATCGAGGTCGAAATAGAAGTTCGGCAGATAGTCCACCACCGGACGCTTGTTGCGAGAGTCCGGCGCCATCACGCGATTGAGATCGTTCAGGCGTCCAAGCTGGAAAATCGCCATGCCGCCCGCATGCGTGATGTAGGTCTTCAAGCCGGGAAACGTGTCCAATGCGCCGCCGTTGATCAAATTCCAGAAAAACAGCGTTTCGTCGAAACAGTCGCCGACGATCGAGGTGGTCTCGAACCTGTCGTCGGTATGCTTTTCGCCCCAGTAGATAGACTGGTTGAAGCCGTGCACCATGATCGGCGCATCGAGCTTTTCGAGTTGTTCCCACACCGGAAACAGTTCTTCGCTATACGCTTCGAGACCATTGAAATTGGCGCCGCCCACGCACACACCTCTGGCGCCGAGTTGCGTCACCGCGCGCTCGATTTCGCGTGCGGCCTCGGCCGGGTTGGCGAGATTCGCATGCGCCCAGAACGCGAAATGTTCCGGGTCCTTGGCGCAGAAGGCCGAGAGCTCGTCGTTACAGATACGCGCGTATTCGTCGCCGAATTCGCCGGCCCAGTACATGAACGCATGCGACGGCGTGGACAGCACCAACTTGTCGACGCCGCGCTCGGTCATCAGCTTGCGGCGCGCTTCGTGAGTCATGCGTGCGAGCAGATTCGCCTCGGCTTCGTCGTCGTCGCGCGCTTTTGACGGTTGCGTCGTTCCGAGTGAAAAATGACCCACGGTCAGGCCTTTGGTCTTCATGAATGGGCCCCAGAATTCATGACGCTTGAGCATCGCAGGGGTGAAAAGATGGGCGTGGACGTCGATCAGCATGGGGCGTTTCTCCTGGTATGGCGGGGGATGGCTGGGTAGGGCCGCTTATGGCCGCTTATGGTCGCTTATGACCGTTTATTGACGCCGTCGCTGCGCGCATGTCATGCGGGCAGCGGCGTGAGGTTCAAAATGCGCGCACGACACGTCAGCGCGGCGCGCTCTGTCTGATTAATTCAATCTGTCCGCTCTACTGCTTCCGGCATGCGGCCCATGAAACCCGCCGCGCGTTGATGAAACTGGCCACTGCCGGTCGCGCCCGCCACCGTCACGCCGGAATCGATGACCAGCGTATGCGCGGTGACATGGCGCGCATCGTCACTCGCCAGGTAGACGAGCGCTGCCGCGATTTCCTCCGGCATCAGCGGCGTACCGAGCGGCGATGCCGCGGCCGCCGCGTCGAGCGCCGCTTCGAGACTGCCGCGGCCCTGCACGATCATGTTGGTGACGGTTGTACCCGGCGCTACCGCGTTGACGCGCACGCCGTGAGGCGCGAGTTCCGAGGCCGCTGATCGCGTGAGCCCGATTACACCGTGTTTGGCCGTGGTGTACGCATGCGGCCCGAGGCCGCCGATCACGCCGGCAGTACTCGCCAGCGAGAGAATGCAGCCGCTCTTTTGCCGCACCATCGCCCGAGCGGCGTGCTTGATGCCGTAAAACACGCTATCGAGCAGCACAGCAAGCGTGGCGTGCCAGGCGATGGCGTCGGTATCGAGGATCGAGCCGAACGCGCCCACCAGTCCCGCGTTGTTCACCATGCAGTCGAGCCGGCCATGCCGTTGCACTGCATGCTCGACCGCCTGAGCGACCTGTGCTTCAACGCTCACGTCGGTGCGCACGAACGATGCGTTCGCCAGTTCGCGCGCCAGAGAAGCGCCACCGTCAGCGTCGATATCGGCCAGCACGAGCGTGGCGCCCTCCGCCGACATGCGCCGGGCCGCCGCCGCGCCGATGCCGCTGGCGGCGCCGGTAATCAGCGCGACCTGACCTTGCAGACGTTCAGTCATTGGGTGCCCGCGCTCAAGGGATCATCAGACCGCCGTCTACCGCCAGCGTCTGTCCGGTGATGAAGTTCGCGCCGTCGCTGACGAGAAAGAGCAACACCGGCGCCATCGCCGTGTCGGGATCGCCAAGCCGCCCGCCGAGCGGTATCTGCTGCGCCATGAAAGCGTCGTGCGCGGCGAGTTGCTCGGCATCCAGCCGGGCGCGGAATTTCTCGTACATCGGGGTCCACATGGCGGGCGCCAATGCATTGACCGTGATGCGATACTTGCCCCACTCCTTGGCCGCCGTGCGAGTCCAGCCAAGCACCGCCGCCTTGGCCGCCGAATAATGCGCGAGACCCGGCACGCCCATCACGCCCGCCGCTGACGCGAAATTGACAATGTGCCCGCCACGTTCTTTCAGATGCCCGAAGGCGGCCTGATTGGTATTGAGCGTGCCGCGCGCGTTGACGTCGAACATCAGGTCCCAATCGTCCTGAGTGATCGATTCAGCCGGCGATTTGCGCTCAACGCCGGCGATATTCACCAGCGCATCGAGGCCGCCGATGCGCTCCACCGCGGCGCTGAAAGCGTCGTCGACCTGTGCGCGCTGGCTCACGTCGCAGCGGAAATAATGCGCGACGCCCGGCCCCTTTGCGGACGCCTCTGCGGCGATGTTGCGGCCCGCTTCGTCGTTCAGATCGAGTGCCGCCACTTTCGCCCCCGCCGCGACCAGGGCCTTGACCGCGCTCGCGCCGATGCCGCTCGCCGAGCCCGTCACGATCACGCGTTTGTTGTGGATATCCATGCCTGACTCCGTGTTCCGGTTCTGTTCGTATCGAATGCGCTATGCGCTGCGCCGCCGGGAGTGCCGTGCGTCACGCCAGTTGCACAATCAGTTCTTTGGCCTGCCTGAGCAGGCGCACAGCCGACGCATGATGCCTGCTGCCCAATTCCGCCGATGACTTGCCCGCGCACGAGCGCGCATAACTGCCCTCCAGCAGAATGCCGAGCTTGAAGCGCGCGAGCACGACATACCAATCGATCGCGGCCAGATCACGATCGCTGCGCTCGCGGTAGTAATCGACCAGTTCGGCGGCGCTCGGGAATCCGCGCCACGGCGTGACACGTATCGTCCCCGCACCCTGGCCTTCGGCATTCGGCCACGTGGCCACCAGCCAGCCCAGATCGAGCAAAGGATCGCCGACGGTGGCCAGTTCCCAGTCGATGATCGCCGCGAGTTCGGCCGAGTCGTTGCAAAACATCACGTTAGCCAGATGAAAATCGCCATGCAGAATGCCGGTGCGTGACGGCGCGGGGCGATTCGCTTCCAGCCACTGCGCGACCTCGACGACGCCCGGCAATGAGGCCGGACCGGGCCAGCCCGCATGCACTTGGTAATGCTCGAGCTGACCGCGCCAACGCGCGACCTGCCGTTCAAGGAAGCCCTGCGGTTTACCGAAGTCGCCAAGTCCAACCGCCAATGGATCGACTTCGCCGAGCCTCAGCAGCGCATCCACCATCGAGTAACCCATGCGTTGCTGCGCTTGCGGCTGCGCATGAAAATCCGGTAATGCCGCGGCAGAAGCGTTGAAGCCCTCCACCGGCGCCATCAGATAAAACGGTGCGCCGAGCACGGCGTCGTCGGTGCAGGATCCGAACAGCGCCGGATGCGGCACCGCGGTGCCTGCCAATGCCCCCAGGACGCGCGCCTCGCGCGCGATGGTCGCGCACACTTCCGGCCGTGCGTGCAAGGGCGGCCGGCGCAGAACGAATTCACGCGTGCCGCGTCTGAAGCGCAACAGGATGTTTTGCGTGCCGCCCGTGAGAGGCCGCGCGTCGACAATCGGTCCGCTTTCGAGTGACTGCTCATCCATCCATTGCGTGAGCCGTTCGAGGTCCACGGCCGCTTGCCAGCCGGAATTCGTCATCACATGCTCCTGTGAGCGGGTTAGCCAAGCGCCGCGCGGAATTTGCGCTCGGCTGCCGCGGCCGCGGTCGGCCGATGGTACGCGGGGAACAGGTCGGCGCACGGCGCATAGTCACGCAGCAACTGTTTGGCGACGGTGATCTTGTGCACCTCGGTCGGACCGTCGGCGAGACCCATCTGGAAGGCACGCGAGATCATGCCGGCAAACGGCATTTCAGAAGAAGCGCCGATCGAACCATGCACATGCAGCGCGCGCGCCGCGATGTCGTGCAGCACCTTTGGCATCGCGGCCTTCACCGCGGCGATGTCCTTGCGCACCTTCTGGTAGTCCTGATAGCGATCGATGCGCCACGCAGTGCGCATCACGAGCAAGCGGAACTGCTCCAGTTCGAGCCACGAGTCCGCGATCTTTTCCTGCACCATCTGCTTGTCGGCGAGCGCGCTGCCCTGCGTGTGGCGTGACAGCGCGCGCTCACACAGCGCGTCGAGCGCTTTCTGCGCCAGCCCGATGGTGCGCATCGCGTGATGCACACGGCCGCCGCCGAGCCGTACCTGGGCGACCACGAAGGCCTCGCCGGGCGCGCCTAGCATGTGGTCGGCCGGCACCCGCACCTGATCGAAGGCAAGATACGCATGCGTCGCTTCGGGTTCGTCGGCCATCCCGACATTGCGCAGAATGCTCAAGCCCGGTGTGCCCGCCGGCACGATGAACATCGACATGCCCTTGTAGGCGGAAACATCCGGATCGGTGATCGCCATCACGATGAAAAAGTCCGCGAACCGCGCGTTCGAAGCAAACCATTTCTTCCCGCTGATCACCCAGTCGTTACCGTCGCGCGCCGCACGGGTCGTGAAAACCTTCGGGTCGGCGCCGCCTTGCGGCTCGGTCATCGCGAAACAGGAGACGATATCGCCCGCCAGCAAAGGCGCGAGATAACGCGCCTTCTGCGCTTGCGTGCCGTAATGCGCGAGGATTTCCGCATTGCCCGAATCGGGCGCCTGGCAGCCGAATACGATCGGCGCGAACAGCGCGCGGCCCAGAATCTCGTTGATCAGCGCGAGCTTGACCTGGCCATAGCCCGGGCCGCCGAGTTCGGGACCGAGGTGGCACGCCCACAGCTTGCGGTCCTTCACCTGCTGCTGCAGCGGCCTCACGAGAATCTGGAACTTCGGGTCGTGGATATTCCACGGGCTGCCCAATACATGTTCGAGCGGTTCGACTTCGTCGCGCACGAACTGCTCGATCCAGTCGAGTTCGGCCTGAAAGTCAGGATCGGTTTCAAAGTCCCAGGACATGCGATTCCTCTTCGAGGTGAGCGTGCGGATAAGCGTCAGGCGAGCAACATGCCGCCGTCGAGCAGCAAGGTCTGGCCGAGCATGTACGCGGACAACGGCGACGCCAGAAACAGTGCGCCACCGGCCATGTCCGCGGGCGTGCCGAGGCGGCCGAGCGGAATGCGCCGCAGCGCGCCTTCGAGGCGCTTCGGATCGGCGGTCGTCACGCGCGTGAGCTTGGTTTCCACGAGCCCAGGCGCGATCCCGTTCACGCGGATGCCGTCGCGTGCCCACGCCTCACCTAGCGTGCGAGTCAGACCGAAGGCGCCGGTTTTCGACGCGTTGTACGCGGGGTTGCCGCGCGTCGAATGAAACGCCGCAGCCGAGCTGACGATGATCATTGCGCCGCGCGCCGCCTTCAACGGTTCGAAGCAACGGTCCGCACAGGTCATCAGGCTGGTGAGGTTGATGTCGAGCACCTTTTTGAAGCCTGCCGTCTTGAACTCCTGACGGTCGTATAGGACCGTACCTTGTGCCTGCACCAGCACGTCGAGACGATCGAACGGCAATTCGCAGCGTTCGATATTGGCCGACTCCGAGACGTCCACCTGGGTGTAATGCAGCCCCGTCAGATTCGAATCGATCGAATCGGCGTAATCGGATACCGAAGCGCGCGTGCCCCACACATGCACGGTTGCGCCTCGTTGCAGAAACGCCTGGGCGATACCGTTACCGATACCGCTCGAGCCGCCCACCACCAGCACGGTCTTGCCGGTGAAATCCAGTTCGTTCATTGTCCTTCTCTCCGTGGCGCTCAAATACGGCGCTCAAATGCGCGCGACACCCTGACTGACCAGTTCTTCGATATGTTGCGCATCGAAGCCCAGCATCTCCAGCACCTCGCGGCTGTGCTCGCCGAGCGCGGGCGGCGCCCGTTCGATCACGAGCGGTAAATCATCGAAGTCCCATAGCGCGCCGATCTGCTGCAGCGAGCCGTAGACGGCGTGGCCGTACGTAGCGTGCAGCCCGGCGGCGGCATGGTCGGCGCTGTCGAGAAACGCGTCGCTTTGCGCTTCCAGTGCGGGCTCGGCGGGCACACCCGCTCGATGCAACGTGGCCAGTGCCGCCGTTACATCGAGCGCTGCGAGCATGGCTTCGGCTTTCTCGCCGGTGGTCCGCGTGAAGGCGTCGGCTTCTGTCGCGCGCAATGCGGCCACGGCGATCCAGCCGTCCTTGCAGCGATACAAACGATGCGTCGGCGCGATGCCATGCTGGCCCGCGTCGAGATGGGCCATCGGTGTCAGGGTGCGTTCCCGCTCGATTACGACGGCCTCGCTCGCCGTCATCGTCATCGCGCCAAGCAGCGACGAGGCGACCGTCTGTCCCTCGCCGGTTCGCATGCGCGCGAGATGTGCGAGCAGGACCGCGAACACCGACGACAAAGCCGCCAGATGATCGCCGACGCCAAAGCGCAGCCAGCTCGGCGGATTGCCCTCGCCGCCCGATTCCACTTCCCAGCCCACCGCCGCCTGCATCAACTGATCGAAGCCGGGCCAATCGGCACGCGGGCCTTGCGGACCGTATGAGCTGACATGCGCGCAGACGAGCGCCGGCTTGATGGCCCGCAACTGCTCGGGCGCGATGCCGAGCTTACGTGCCGCCGGCAGACGCACGTTGTGATGGACGATGTCAGCCCAATTCGCCAGTGCTTCGATAACCGGCTTGCTGCCTTCGGCGCCGAGCTTCAGGGCGAGCCCGCGCTTGCCGCGCTGCGTGCCGGCGAAGGCGCGCTCGAGCCGCCGCATTGCGTCGCCCGCGGGCGGTTCGACCTTGATGACGTCGGCGCCGAGGTCGGCGAGCACCATGCAGGCAAACGGACCGGCGAGATACGCGCCGAGGTCGAGCACCTTGAGGCCATCGAGTGGCGGACGGGACGCCGCAGACGCGGCGTCCGATGGTTGGACTCCATGAGTGACGCCGGTGTCCGCGCGAGCGGTCGCGCCAAAGCGGTTCTTGTCCGACCAGCCTGTATCGCGTACTGCCGTCGGCGCTTGCAACGGTCCGCGCACGTGCGCCGGCGGATCCACGTGATACGCCGGTCCGGGTTGGGACGTCGCGCCGAATACCGGATCGTCCACGCTAACTACATAACCGTTGAGCCGCGCCTGCTCGTCGGCGTAAATCTCGCCGAATGGCGCGGCGATCTGCGCCGCCACGTCGTGCGCCCAGAAATGTTCGACCCAGTCCTGCGCGTTGCGCGTGGCGATGATTTCCCGGTTCGCGCCAAAGTTGGGCGCGACATGGCTCGGCGGCCATTGTGCGTTGGCGCGCGCCACCTCGTCCGGACCCATTGCAGCAAGCGCTTCGGCCATCCACGGCGCGGCGTCGGGCGAGTAATGCACGTGAATCCAGCGGCCGTCCGCGCAGCGATGCAGCGGAATCGGCACGCTCTTGTCGAGTCCCCTGGCAAACACGGGGGTGGGCTGCGCGGCGCGTGACCAGTGCATCGTCATCGGCACGAGCGCAGCTTGCGCGAGACTGGTATGGGCAATGCCGCCCTGCCCGTCGCGTTCACGCGCGATCAGCCGCGCCATGACACCCACCGCGCTGAGCCAACTCGCGATCCAGCTGGCGAACGGCATGCGGATAAATACCGGACCAGGCCGATGCCCGGGTTGTTCGTCAAGGATGCCGAGGCGCGCGAGCACCAGCGTCTCGCGCACCGGGGCGTCGGCGAGTGCGTGACGGCGCGGCCAACCGCCTACACTCGCGATGACGAGCGCCGGATAGCGTTGCCGCAATTGCCCGTCGTCCAGCGACCATGCGGCGGCTTCAGCGGGCGTGAGGTCGTGGACCAGCACGTCGGCATCCGGCAGCAGGCTCTCGAGCAGCTCGCGCCGCGCGGCACCGTCGCCCTCGGTCACGCGGCGCTTGCCGCGGTCGAGCACATGAAAGCGTGCCGCGTCGCGCTCGGCCTCGTGGCGCGGGCGTTCGATTTTCACGACCTCCGCGCCGGCTTCGGCCAGATACAGCGCCGTGGCGCTGCCTGCAAGGCCTGTGGCGAAGTCGATGACTTTCAGACCGGCCAACAGCGCCGGCCGCGCGTTTTGCGTCCGTTGCGCACCGTCGGTTTGAACGGCGCTCATGCTTCGACTTCCTGCACCACCGGCCGCACGATCCTGCTGCGCAATACGCCGATGCCCTCCACCTCCAGTTCGACCACATCGTCCGGCTTCAGATAACGGAGCTGTTCAAGTCCGCAGCCGTTGCCAACTGTGCCTGAACCCAGGAACTCGCCCGGATGCAAAGTCTCGGAGCGCGAGATATGCGCAATCACGTCCTCGAATTGCCAGCGCATGTCGCGCGTGTTGCCGCGGCCCCATTCCTCGCCGTTGACGCGGGCAATCATGGTCAGGTCGTAGGGGTCGCCCAGTTCATCGGCGGTGACGAGGCATGGACCCATCACGTTCGCCGTATCGAAGTCCTTGCCTTTGGCCGGCCCGAGCATGCCGCCCATTTCGGTGGCCTGGGCGTCGCGCGCGCTGATGTCGTTGAAGATCGTGTAACCGTAGATGTGCGCGCGCGCATTCTCGCGTGAGACGTCTTTCGCGCGCTGGCCGATGTAGCAGCCGAATTCCAGTTCGAAGTCGAGCAGCTTGCTATACGCAGGCCAGATCACGTCGTCGTCGGGGCCGATCACCGCGAAACGGTTGCACTTGTAGTAGATCGGCTGACGGTTGAAGGTGTCGATCACGCGATCGTCGGCGCGCGTGTTCATCGCCTTCAGCGTCGCTTCCGGGTCGGGCGTACGCAAGGCGCGCGCTCGGCGCGCCGCGGCGAAGCTCTGCCGCAGGTGCAGTTCGAAGCACGAGCAGTCGCGCATCTGCGTGGGCGGTTGAATCGGCGCCAGCAGCTTCACGGCACTGCGTTCGCGCACCGCGTCGGCGGGCGCGCGGGCCAGCAGCGCGCGTGCTTCTTCGAGCAGGGGCTCGCCGCCTGTCAGCAAGGCCTGCACGCTTGCCAACGCGACGCTGTCGCCGCCGCGCACGATGCGGCTCGCCTCGCGCAAATCGAGTACCGCCTGATCGTTGTCGAACAATGCGCCCGAGCGCTGCACACCGTCGGCCAATTGGAAAGTGACGAGTCTCATCGAGAGGTTCCGGCTTGAGGGGATGAATTGGACGCAGCGGCGGCAATACCCGGCATGGCGCGCCGCAGGACCACCGGCAGGCCGCCGTGAGTGCGCTTGCTCATCCAGTGGGACAAGGCCGCGTCCATGTAATCGGCGTGGCCGGGAAACCAGTCGGCGAGTGCTTGCGCCAGTTCACGTGCGAGCTGACTGGCGGCGCCGTCGCGCAGCATCTGTGCAACTTCGCGCACCGAGCGCAGAACCGCCGCGTGTTCGTCCGCGTGACACTGGGCGGCGGGAAAGCTCGTGTCCCGCATCCATTGCTCTTCCTGCTCGAAATGAGCGAGCGCATGGCGCTCGAAAGCCGCGAGCTTTTCCTGCACGGCCGCCTCGTCGCATTGCTGCAAGGCGGCGACGCATTCGACGAACTCATGGTGGGTATCGTCCATGGGCGCGAAGCCGAGCAGGAAACCATCGTTCCAGCTCAGCGTGGCGCCGGGTTGCCGCTGTGTAGCCTGATCGGGAGGAAGCGCGGCGCCCATTACATGCGCCCCGCTACCGGCAGACACGCGCCTGTCACCGCACTGGCGTCGTCCGACAGCAGGAAGGCGATCACCGCGGCAAGCTGATCCGCCGCAACCCAGCGCGACGTATCGGCGTCCGGCATAGCTGCACGATTCGCAGGCGTATCGATAATGCTCGGCAGCACCGCATTGACGGTGACGTTCCGGTCTTTCAGTTCTTCCGCGAGCGCTTCGGTGAGCCGCGCGACGCCTGCTTTCGACGCCGCGTACGCGCCCATGCCCGCACCCGCTTTCTGGGCGGCCAATGCGCCGACGTTCACGATGCGTGCGCTCCGCTCGCGCAGCAGATAGGGCAGGACTTCATGCGAAGCAATCGCCGCAGTGCGCACGTTCATCGCGTACAGGCGATCCCACGTTTCAATGCTGCCCGATTCCAGCGTTTCCCATGCAAAACCACCCGCGATGTTGACCAGCGCATCGATACCGCCGAGCCGCCCGGCGATCTGCCCAAACGCATTCGCGGTGTTGGCTGCATCGCCAAGATCGACGTTGCCGAATACCGCTTCGACAGCGTCGATCGCCACGCTTGCAGCGCGATCCACCAGCGCGACGCGCGCACCGCGCGCGCTCAGTTCGGCGCCGACCCGGCGCCCTAGCGCGCCAAGACCGCCCGTGACGATGACCCTGCGATGGATAAGTTGATTGGTCGGCATAAGAACGCCTGTCTCCTGTGTTTGAGCGGGCTTCTGAGTGATTTCCCTGGCGGGAAAACCCTGCACCGTTCTCGCTAATTTAATACATTTTTCGCGTTTCTGTTCATATATTATGGCGACATCAACCCACGGTCAACTGCCAGGCAATACGAAATCAAGCGCATCCATGCCGAGAAAACTCCCTCTTCTGACTGCTGAAACCGCGCCGTTCTGGCAAGGCGGTGAACACGGCGTGCTGAACGTCTACCACTGCGATGCATGCCGCCATCTGTTTCATCCGCCCGCGCCGCTCTGCCCGCGCTGCGCGTCGTCGTACGTCGGTGCGAAGCCGGTCTCGGGACGCGGCAAGGTAGTGAGTTTCACGATCAATCATCAGGCATGGCTGCCCGATCTTCCGGTGCCGTATGTCGTCGCGATCGTCGAACTCGCCGAGCGCGAAGGCCTGCGTTTCGTAACGAATATCGTCGGCGGCGAAGTCGGCGACGTGCATATCGGCATGCCCGTGCGCGTGAAATTTGAACAGCAGGAAGACGTCTGGTTGCCGCTCTTCGAAGCCGATCCCGAACGGAGCGCGGCATGAGCGAGAACCTCTTCGAGAAGAAGGTGGCGATCAGCGGCATCGGCCAGTCGGAAGTGGGTCGGCCTTCGAACCGCTCGGCGATGCAGTTGAGCGTGGACGCCGCGCTCGAGGCGATTGCCGATGCGGGCCTCACTCGCGAGGACATCGACGGCATTTCGTGCTGGCCCGGCGACAACGACAACGGCAACCCGTTCTCGCCGGTGGGTCCTAATGCGCTGATGAACGTGCTCGGCCTCAAGGTGAACTGGTATGGCGCGGGTTACGAAGGGCCCGGGCCGCTCACGGGTCTGGTGAATGGTGCGATGGCGATCGCCGCCGGTTTGTGCAAGCACGTGCTGGTGTTTCGTACCATTACCGAGGCGAGCGCGCGCCTCAAAAACAAAACTGCGAGCGCCCTCACCAACAAGACGGTGGGTCGCGACAGCAGCTATTTCTGGCAGTGGTACACGCCCTTCAATGTCGTCTCCGGCATCAACCTGATGGCGCTGTATGCGCAACGTCACTTTCACGAATACGGCACGACGCCCGAGCAACTTGCACAGATTCCGCTGACCTGTCGCGCCAACGCGATGCTTAACCCGAAGGCGGTGTTTCGCAACGCAATGACGATGGACGACTACCTCGCCTCGCGCATGATCTCCACGCCGCTGCGCATGTTCGATTGCGACGTGCATTGCGACGCGTCCACGGCCATCGTGCTGTCACGCGCCGACCTTGCGCGTAACGGACCGAATGCACCGATCCGGCTCGAAGCCATCGGCTCCGCGCTGCATCAACCGTGGTCGTGGGATCAGATTTCGTTGACGGAGATCGCCTGCTTCGACGTCGGACGCATGCTGTGGTCGCGCACCGATCTGAAGCCGAAAGACGTCGGCAATGCGCAGCTCTATGACGGTTTCTCGATCCTGACGATGCTATGGATGGAAGGACTCGGCCTGTGCCCGCGCGGCGAGAGTGGCGCATTTGTCGAAGGCGGCCAGCGTATTGCGCGTGACGGCTCCTTGCCGTTGAACACCAACGGTGGTCAGTTGTCCGGCGGACGTACGCATGGCCTCGGCTACGTGCATGAAGCCTGCACGCAGTTATGGAACCGGGGCGGCGAACGCCAGGTGGCGCCACACGAAGTGGCGATTGCCGCTGCGGGCGGTGGACCGCTTGGCGCCAGCGTGCTGCTGGTCAAGGAATGATACTGCTCGCCTGAACACCGATGTCGCCGCCAATCGGGTGGCATCCCAGGGCATTTACCGAGTTATCCCGACAAATCTATATGTAGAATTGTTTTCTGTATATGGAATATCACGCCAGCGGCGGACTGCTTCTCCAGCGCGCTTTGCGCGCACAGTGGCCGCTTGCCGATCCGTAAAGGAACCGCCGATGTCCTCCTCTGACTCGTCTCAATCCGCCGCCATCGACCTCGCCGAATTCCGCTCCGGTTGGCGCCCTGTGCTGATGGCCATGCTCGGGCTCGGCGTGGCCGCCAACGCTTCGCTGCTGTATGCATTCGGTTCGCTGGTGATTCCACTGCAACATGCATTCGGCTGGAGCCGCGGTGAATTGCAACCAGCGATCAGCTTTCTGTTCGGTGGAGCGGTGATCGGCGCGCAAATCGTCGGCTGGCTCAATGACCGCTACGGAATGCGGCGTGTGACGATCGCGTCGCTGATCGGGCTCGCTGTCGTCTACGCGTTGATGTCGCTGATGCAGGTGATGGGGCACTCGATCGGCCGGCTCTATCTGATGTGCACGCTGCTGCCGATCGCAGGCATGGGCACGATGCACATCACGTGGACGCATCTGGTCAACCTGTGGTTCGAGCGCAATCGCGGGTTGGCGCTTGCCGTGATGCTATCGGGCACAGGCCTCTCGGCAATTCTGATTCCGTCGGCGGTGACATGGGTGATCGGCCGCTGGAACTGGCAAGCCGCGTTTCTTTTGCTGGCAGCGCTGCCGTTGATTCTGGTGTTGCCGCTCGTGCTGATGTGGTTGCAGACGCCGGACGGGCAAGACGCACCCGCGGGGCGGCGCGAGCGCGCCGCGGACCGTCACGTGGCGCCGGCGGCACGGGCGCACACGGGGCTCGCGTTCCGTGACGCGATTGGTTCGGCGCGCTTCTGGACGCTCAACATCGCCCTTTCACTCGTCGTGGCCGCGACCGTCTCGATGGTTAGCAATACCGTGCCGCTTCTGCGCGACAAAGGCCTTTCAGCGGCCGAAGCCAGTCATATTTTCGGCAGCTTCGGACTCTCGCTGATCGGTGGCCGGCTGCTCGTCGGCTACCTGATCGATCGTTTGTGGGCGCCCGCGGTGGCTGCCGTCGCTCTGGCCATGCCCGCTTTCGGCTGTTTGCTGCTGTCTACCACCGGCGCCGATCACGCCGCCACGCTCGCGCTTGCGACGCTGTTGATCGGGCTCGGCGCCGGCGCCGAGTTCGACATTGCCGCGTACCTGATGGCGCGTTACTTCGGCATGCGCGACTACGGGCGCCTGTTCGGCGTGCACGTCGCGCTGATCACCATCGCATCCGCACTGGCACCGTGGCTGTTCGGCCGGATCTACACCGTGACCGGTTCATACACGACGATGCTGGCGATCTGCGGCGCCGCTTTTCTGCTTGGTGCGATCACGCTGCTGCCGCTCGGCCGTTACCCGAAATTCGATTCGCTGAATCTGGCTTGATCACTCGACCTCCCGATCCTCTCATGTCATTGAATAACGTTGTCATCGTCGGTGCGGGTCAGGCCGGTTATCAGACCGCGGCCTCGCTGCGGCAGGAAGGTTTTGAAGGCGGCATCACGCTGATCGGCGACGAGCCGGGTGTGCCCTATCAGCGTCCCCCGCTGTCGAAGGCTTACCTGCTCGGCAAGATCGGCGCCACTGCGCTGCGTTTTCGGACCCACGAATGGTTCGAGCAGCAACGTCTCGAGCGGATCGAAGCGCGGGTCACGCGGATCGATCGCGAAACGCAGCGCGTGGAACTGGCCAGTGGCGAGCGTGTGCCGTACGACCACCTGGTGCTCGCCACCGGCGCACGCAACCGTGTTCCGCCCATCGAGGGAATCGAACTCGACGGCGTCTTCGGCATCCGCACGCTGGAGCATGCCGATGCGCTCGCGCCGCGCGTGGCGGCCGCGCGCGACGTGGTCGTGATCGGCGCCGGTTTCATCGGCCTCGAATTCGCGGCCGTGGCGGCGGCCAAAGGCCTGTCGGTTCACGTGGTCGAACTTGGCACGCGGCCGATGGCGCGCGCACTTTCCACGCCTATGTCGTCACTATTCAGCGCCGCGCATGCCGGCTGGGGCGTGAAGTTCGACTTTGGGCAAACCATCGCGCGGCTGGTCGGCGACAACGGCCGGGTGGTGGCCGTGCAAACGGGCGACGGCCGCCGTTTGCCAGCGCAACTGGTGGTCTACGGCATCGGCGTGTTACCCAACACCGAGCTCGCCGCCGATGCGAGTCTCGCCGTGCACAACGGTATCTGCGTGGACGCTCAGTTGCTGACCAGCGATCCATCAATTTCAGCCATCGGCGACGCCGTCAGTTTTCCGTCTGCGTGGAGCGGCGCGCCGATCCGGCTGGAGTCGGTGCAAAATGCCGTCGACCAGGCGCGCACTGTCGCGGCGCGCCTGGTTGGCAAGCCTGCGACTTACACCGCGTTGCCGTGGTTCTGGAGCGACCAGGGCGATCTGAAACTGCAGATTGCGGGCCTCTCCGATGGCCACGACGAAACGGTCCTGCTGGGATCTGGCGAATCCCGGCAACTAAGCGTGCTGTGCTTCCGCTCTGGCCGCCTGATCGCAGTGGAATCGTGCAACCGGCCGGGCGACCATATGGCATCGCGCAAACTGCTGGCCCGCGCCGCGTTGCCGACCATCGCACAAGCAGCCCAGCCAGGTTTCGATCTGAAGGAATTCGAAGCTGCTACACGCGAGCCGGGCTGAACTGAATCTGAAGCTGGTTTGATGAGGCCGTTGCGGGCGCGCAGCGACATCGTGGTTCAGCGTCATATGCCGGAGCGTCGATGAGAGCACTCAAATGGGCCATGGCAGCATGGTGTCTGCTCACGGTGCTCGCGCATGCAGACGCCCCCACAGTCAGTAGCCCTGGGTCGCCTCAAGCCGCCCGTTGCACCACCGGCGATGCCGGCCGTTACGAAGTTAACGAGTTTGTCGACCGAACCACGCTTTCGAGCGACGGTCATCTGGTCAAGCGTATCGACGTGCCCGCAGCCAGCTGTTATCCCTCGTGCCGGCCCGGACAGGCGGATAGCCATCTATACCAGATCCGGGCTCCCGCCGGTGACGAGCTCATGCACCCATCGCTGCATGACGAGGATCCGACAGACCCGGCACCCGGGTCGTCAGCCGCGCTCACGCAGATCGATGCCAGCACGCTGCAACTGGCGGTTCAGACGCAAGGCCGCGCGCACGCCTGGATTGTCGACGCTGACAGGGTCAAACGCGTGATGATCCCAGCGAAGGAAACGACAGCCAGCGGCCGCCTGGCGTATAACGATCTGTTTTTTGTCGTGTTCAACCATGCAGCGCTGCCCACGCTGACCATCACGACGGCGGATGCCTCGCTTGAATTGGGCCCGAGCGAATTGGACCTGAATCAATTGCCTTCCTGGCTGGTCGAGCCGATCGCGCCACAGCAGTTGGGCGTATCGACGGTTTATACGCTGAAGATCGTCGGCGGCGCGGATTGTGCGACAGGCAACTGAACACCGGGCAAGACAGCGGTTCATTCAATTCCAGCCCACGTCATGGCCGTGCCGGATCAACGGGGCATCTCTTCATTCGGAGCACGTATCATGGCCATGCATTTCGATCTGGTTGATCTTCGTCTCGTCGCATGTATTGCTGAGACGGATAGCTTGACTCGGGGTGCCGAGCGGTTTCATATGTCAGTACCCGCAGCAAGCACCCGCATCAAGAATCTGGAAGAAAGCATGGGGACCAAGCTGCTGTATCGGACCAGCCAGGGCGTTACGCTCACGCCGGCGGGTCAGGCATTCCTTCACCATGCCCGCTTGGTTCTGTCGCAGCTCGAGCAGTTGCGCGGCGACATGCAGGAGTACGCCCGCGGCATTAAAGGCCATGTGCGGATCTTTGCGAACACTACCGCTACAACCGAGTTTCTACCCAACGACCTGCGTGAGTTTCTCGCCGGGCATCCCGATGTGAACGTCGAGCTTCGCGAGCGGTTGAGCCATGACGTGGTGCGTGCGGTCAGCGAAGGCACGGCAGACCTCGGAATAGTCGCCGGCAACGTCAGGCCCGAATCTCTGCAAGTCCTGCCGTATCGCTCAGACCGGCTCATATTGGCGGTGTCGAACGCGCACCCCCTCGCCGGGAAGACGTCGATCCCATTTGAAGAGGCAAGCGGGTTTGACTTCGTCGGAATGCCCGAAGCCAGCGCGATCCATACCTTTCTGAACCGCTTGGCGAGCGATATGCACAAGACACTTCAGGTGCGAATCGAAGTAGGCAACTTCGAGGCGCTGTGCCGAATGATCGAGGCGAACGTCGGGATCGGCGTATTGCCTCGCTCGTCAGCGGTGCGCTACGTGAGGACCATGAACATCCGGCTCGTTGAAATAGAGAACGACTGGGCGACGCGCAATCTGCTGATCTGCGTGCGCAATCTTGACCTCTTGCCATCTTTCGCGCGGGAACTGGTCGACCTCCTCACGCAGAAGTGCAAAACCGGGCGTGAGTCAGTGCCGGCCTGACTATCAACAGTTAGCCTGCGTTTAAAGCCCTCTTCTCCAGACACAAATTGTAGTCAACAGGCGGATGCGTCAATCTAGCGTGAACGACGCTACCCGATATCCCCATGACCGCTGAACTCGACTACCTGCGCACGTGGATCGGCCGCACACAGGCCGAATGCGAATTCATCGCGCCACGTCTTGCGCAACAACTCGCCGCTACACTGGACTATGAGGACGTCCCGACTGCAGGCTCTCCGTTGCCTCCGCTGTGGCACTGGGCGTTTTTTCCTCACATTGTTTCGCAGTCGCAGGTCGGCGTGGACGGACACCCGACACGCGGTGGATTCCTGCCGCCAGTACCGTTGCCCAGACGGATGTGGGCGGGCAGCCGCGTGCGGTTCGCGCGTCCACTCGTGGTCGGCAGCGAAGTCACCCGGACGTCGCAGATTCTCGACGTCGCCGCCAAGGAAGGGCGTACCGGAAAACTCGTGTTTGTGCGTCTGCGTCACGAACTGGAAGACCTCGAAGGTCCGCTGATCTCCGAAGAACAGGACGTTGTGTACCGCGAGCCCGCGACAACGGCGTATGCCGCGGCAACCGGCCCGAGCGCGCCGGCAGAATTCACCTGGAAACGGGAGATCGTGCCCGACCCGGTCCTTCTCTTTCGCTACTCCGCCGATACCTTCAACGGCCACCGCATTCACTATGACCGCACCTACGCCCAGGAACAGGAAGGCTATCCGGCGCTGGTCGTTCACGGCCCACTGACTGCGACATTGCTGATCGATCTCCTGCGGCGCAGCCTTCCAGGCGAATCGATTGCATCGTTCTCGTTCAAGGCGGTCAACCCGCTCTTTGATTGCGCGCCATTTTTTATCCATGCAGCCCGTGCGCCCGGATCAACCGAAGTGAAGCTCTGGGCAGCCAATTCCGATGGCGTGTTGTGCGTCGATGCCGAGGCGACGCTAACGACACTCGCGTAGGTATTTCAAAAATTAACTCTGAGGAGTAGAGACAAGTGCTGGCTAACGTTGACCCCTATCAGGACATTCGCGAAGCGGTTCGCGATCTGTGTTCCAACTTCCCCGCCGAGTATTTCCGCAAGGTCGACGAGGACCGCGCCTACCCTGAAACCTTTGTGCAAGCTCTAACCGACGCAGGTTGGCTTGCGGCCCTCATTCCGCAGGAATATGGCGGCTCCGGGCTCGGTCTGACCGAAGCCTCGGTGATCATGGAAGAGATCAATCGCAGCGGCGGCAATTCCGGCGCGTGTCACGGGCAGATGTACAACATGGGGACACTGCTCAGGCACGGTTCGGCAGAGCAAAAGGCTAAATACCTTCCGGAAATCGCCAGCGGAAAATTGCGGCTTCAGTCGATGGGCGTAACTGAACCGACCACCGGTACCGACACCACGAAACTCAAGACGACTGCGGTTCGCAAGGGTGACCGTTATGTTGTCAATGGCCAGAAGGTCTGGATCTCGCGGGTTCAACACTCCGACCTGATGATTCTGCTCGCACGGACCACGCCGATTGATCAGGTCGCGAAGAAATCCGAAGGCATGTCGATCTTTCTGGTCGACTTGCATCAGGCAATTCGCCAGGGCATGACGGTTCGTCCCATTCCGAACATGGTGAATCACGAGACTAACGAGCTATTTTTCGACAACCTCGAGATCCCTGAGGAGAACCTCATCGGCGAGGAAGGCAAGGGCTTCAGGTACATCCTTGATGGCCTGAATGCCGAGCGAACGTTGATCGCCGCTGAATGTATCGGCGACGGCTACTGGTTCCTCGACAAGGTCTGCAGGTACGTCAAGGAACGCGTCGTCTTTGGGCGCCCGATCGGACAGAACCAGGGGGTGCAGTTTCCGATCGCCCGCGCGCACGTCAACGTCGAAGCGGCAAGCCTGATGCGCTACAAGGCCTGCGAGCTTTTCGACGCCAGGCAGCCCGCCGGCGCGCAAGCCAACATGGCCAAGCTGCTCGCGGCTGACGCCTCCTGGGAGGCGGCCAATGCATGCCTGCAGTTCCACGGCGGCTTCGGCTTTGCGAACGAATACGACGTCGAACGCAAATTCCGCGAGACGCGGCTCTATCAGGTCGCCCCGATCTCGACCAATCTCATTCTCTCGTACGTAGCCGAGCATCTGCTCGGGCTGCCACGTTCTTTCTAAGGGGAAGGACATGAAACCGCTGGACGGCGTGAAGGTCATCACCCTCGAACACGCGATTGCAGCACCGTTTTGCACCCGTCAATTTGCGGATCCTGGCGCGCGCGTGATCAAGGTCGAACGCCCAGGTGTCGGGGACTTTGCGCGTGTCTATGATGCGCCGCGGCGCGACTGGGTCTGTCGTATGAAGCGTTGCATGAGAAGTATCCCGGCCGCCGCGTACGGGCGCCGCTCACGCGACGATCTACCCGTATGGCCCCTTCCCCGCCGGCGATGCAAAGACGGTCATGCTGGGACTGCAGAACGAGCGCGAATGGGGTGTCTTCTGCGCGCAGGTTCTACTGGAGCCTGAACTCGCCCTCGATCCCCGCTTCAGCTCCAACTCGAAACGCGCGGCAGCACGCGAGGAACTGCGAGAAATCATCGTCGCCGCATTCAGCAATGCTGATTTCTGAAGAGCTCATCAGTCGGCTAGACACAGCGCAGATTGCCAGCGCACGAATGAATGATATGCCCGACGTGTGGTCGCATCCTCAGCTCAAGGAACGTAATCGCTGGGTGAGCATCGACTCCCCTGCAGGCGTCATTGCCGCCCTACTGCCCCCAGGCATCAGTACAGCATCCGATGTTCGGCTAGACGCCGTGCCCGCTAGGCCAGCACACCGAGGCCCTTTTGAATGAATTGGGTTTTTCCACCGATGCCATCCGCAAGCTTCGTGAAGCGGCCGTAATCTAACTCCCCAGTCAAGGTAAGCCTGTTATGAGCAACACCCAGATTCTTGCTTCGTTTGCGGCCAATCTCAAGTTCGAACAGATCCCCAAGGACGTGGTGGCACGCACGGAAGACCTCTTCCTTGACTGGTTCGGATCAGCACTGGCCGGCCGCGAAGCGCGCCCCGTCGAGACGATCCAGAAATACGCATTCGAATTCGGACCACCGTCTGGTCCCTGCGAAGTACTGATCTCCCGGCGAACCACCAGCGCGCTCTTCGCGGCAATGATCAACGCTGCCGCATCGCACTTCGCTGAACAGGACGACCTTCACAACAGTTCGGTCCTGCACCCGGCAACCGTCGTCTTCCCCGCAGCGTGGGCCGCCGCGCAGGCGCTTGGTAGAAGCGGCAAAGAGTTCATCGCCGCATCTGTTGCAGGCTATGAAGTGGGCATCCGCGTCGGTGAATTTCTCGGCCGGTCGCACTACAAGATTTTTCATACTACCGGCACGGTCGGTACGATCGCGGCCGCCGCAGCGGTCGGTAATCTTTTGCGGTTAAGTGACGACCAGATGGTGAATGCGTTTGGCTCCGCCGGCACCCAGGCAGCCGGACTCTGGGAATTCCTGAAAGACGCCGCTGACTCCAAGCAACTGCATACGGCCAAGGCTGCGGCGAACGGTCTTCTCGCAGCCTACCTGGCGGCCGACGGCTTCACCGGTGCGAAAGACATCTTCGAGGGCGCGCAAGGCATGGGTGCGGGCATGTCCACGCAAACGCATCCGGACAAACTCGCCGAAGCGCTCGGCAAGCGCTGGGCGTTGATCGAAACGTCCTTCAAGTATCACGCTTCGTGCCGGCACACTCATCCGGCAGCCGATGCTCTGCTGCAGGTTATTCAGCGCGAGAGGCTCGTGCCGGACGACATCGAGACGGTGGTGACTCATGTTCACCAGGCTGCGATCGATGTCCTCGGACCGGTAATCGACCCCAAAACGGTTCATCAAGCGAAGTTCTCCATGGGCACCGTGCTCGCTCTGGTTGCGGAATTCGGCCACGCGGGTGTGCGTGAGTTCGACGGCCATTACAAGGAAAGCAGGATCGCGCACTTCTGCAACAAGGTCTCGATGGTGCTCGACCATGAAGTCGATACAGCTTATCCGTCACGCTGGATCGGGAAGGTCGTCGTTCAGACGAAGGACGGCCGCACCTTCGAGGGCCGCGTGGATAATCCGAAGGGCGATCCGGGCAACACGCTCACACGCGCCGAACTCGAGCGCAAAACGATCACATTGGGTTTGTATGGCAATGCGGCCACCGAAAACGAACTCAAGCGCTCGATCGCATCGGTGTGGGCGATTGCCAATGCAAACGTCGTACCCAGACTGCTCGCCGAATCGAAACCGAAGGCCCAACATGGCTGAGCTTGCACCCCGGTCTCATCTCTTCGTTCCAGGCAACCGGCCGGACAGAGAAGATCGCGCGAGCGGCCCTCGCCGAACGGCTGCCGACAAACAGTACGCCGGTGGCGGTTCGCGTGAATGATGTGAACTGCGAATGGTTTCGCGACGATATCGCCGTATGCCGTGCGCCATCCGTCGCCGCCGTCATGCTGCCCAATCCAGACGCTACAGTTGTGTCAGGTGATTTATTTCCGCGGATGAAATGGAGACACATGGATGAACACCGAAAGAAGACTGCGCCGTTCGCCACAGGGCGGCTACGCGCGCGGCGAGCGGACGCGCCACCGGATCATCGAGGCCGCGATCGAACTGTTTGGAGAACACGGCTTCGGGGGCGCGCCGACGATGATCCGGTCACGCTGATCCGCACATTCAGCCTGCATGGGCAACTGGTGATTTTTCATGTCGCGCATCGCTCGACGCTGACGGTCTTTGGCAGGAATAGGATCGATGCAGAGAAAGCCGAACAGATCAAGTCGACTATACGCGAACACACGCGCACGCTACTTGAACAATGGAGCCAGGAAAGGGATCAGGGGCGCATACCGGCTGAGCAGACCACGGGTAAAGCGAAGTCACGGGAACAATAGCGATCTTGTCATGACAGCAAAGCGATCATGGAGGCGCGAGGCATCAGCACATCGAGATGAAAACGGTAGCCAGGCCGACCCGGACGCCGAGCGCAAGCGCCCTCATTTTTTAATAGAAAGCATGTAAAGCCAGCTTTCCGGAGCGACTGGGAAAGAGTCGGGGTCGCTTCCGTTCAATCTTTGACGGTACGGTCTATCGCCAGGCTGACGAAGTTGCGTGAATCGCCGGCAGCGCTGCAAGCGCGCGCTCCCATATCTGGCGCGTGCGCCGCCATGCGATCTCGCGCCAGTCGCCGTCAGCCGGCAGGAACGACTCGAAAGCACCGCTGATCTTCTTGCCGAGTGCATCGCCGGGATCGCCATAGAGGTGCAGCCAGTGATGAACAAGGATGTCGAGAAGGCAACCCGAGCCTCACGCTGCGGCGTAATGGACATCGCGGACAGAATCGCCTCGAATTTCCTGCCTGGAGCGCCGGGTTGATGCCGTCGAACGCCGTTTCGACCCACACGCATTTGACGTTCAGCCGGTGCATATTTCATTGCCGAGGTCGATGTCGAAACCGACCAGTTGTCCGGACGGTGCCCTCGACTCGAACGGCGCGTAAGTAGGATCGACGCCGAAGCGAAGCTGCGCCGCATCGCTTGCATTGGCGTGAACACAGAACGCGGCGAACAGCAATGCCAGACCAGCAATCGCGTTTTTCGTGAGCGCTCCAGGTCACACGTGCAGCGGCGTTCACCGTGGCCAGGCTGGCTCGGCGGGACGCGACTGTGGGGTTGACGGGTGAAAAAACTCCGGCCTCTAGTTGGAATCGACCGTGGCCTAGCTTTGAAACTCAAAAAATGGCGAACAGAGGGGGTCTTCCTGCGTCATCGTTAAGTTTTTCTAAAACCTCCCCCTCGCGAAAATTGACTTGCATCCCCGCCAAATACTGTATAAATTTACAGTACTGTTTTTATATACAGGATCGGTCATGAACCAGCTCATCCGCATCTTGAACGACGGTGATCGCGAAACGCTTGCCTGGCTGCGCAAGCATGTCGGCGACGTGCGCGTAGCTGCCGCTGCGCGACATCTGGGAGGCAACGGCAAACCGTACCTGTCCGCCGTGTGCCGCTATCTCGGCGTACGTCCGCCAACACCTCATCAACAGCCCCGACCCGTGGCCGACTGTACGGTTGGCGATAACTATCTTGCGCAGATCCGTCTGCTGCTGGCAGAGCGCAACCAGGTGTCGTTGAAACATCAACGTTAATGCTGCGAGTCTTCAGGAAAATAACAATATGATTAACGACGCTGCTCCTGATCGGGATGTCCACGACATCAATCCGGTCGCCCTCGAACGCGCACTCCGCAGCGCGTCGCTCGATCTCCAGCAAATCATTGCCACGGTCGCGGGTCGTCACCTCGACAATGGCCGTCGCCGTTACTCGAGCAGCGCGCAATTGCCGACGTGGCGGACACTGCTGACAATCGACGAACAGGTCTTCGAGAATCGGGGGTTCCTGGCAAGGCACAACGAGGCGGTGCGCTCGACGTTTGTCCGGTTTTGCGACAGTCGTTTGTCCGGGATGGATCTCGACGAACCCATCGACTGGCGACGTGACGACGACGACTTGCCAGTCGTGTACCTGCTTGCGCGCGCACTGGTACAGGCCAACGTTACCGATATGGCCACTCAGGACTAGTGCGCCGATATCAGCCGTTGGTCGTTAACGCCTCACCGCATCGCCATCAGCCTTGCAATTCCTGAACGAGCGTCTGAACCAGTTGCGCGGCAGTCAGCTCGCGCGCCAGCGGCGCGCCCTGCCCCGCCCACTGCGCCGCGAACTCATGGTTACCCAGTTTCGCTGCAGCCGCGTTCAATTGCTTGGCAGCGTCGTAGGCGACCGGGTACGCGGCGGGCACAGGCCTGCCCAACGATTCACCGAACGTGATGAGGCGATTGACCATGCCGCGTGCGGGCCGGCCGGACAGCACGCTCGTCAACCGGGTGGCCGCCGCCCGCTCGCTCCTGAGATTGGCACGGTAGCTGGCATTGGCGGCCGATTCGGGACACAGAATGAAAGCGGTGCCGAGTTGCGCGGCAGCCGCGCCGAGGTCCAGCGCCGCCCTGATTCCCTGACCGTCCATGATGCCGCCCGCGGCAATCACCGGCAGCTTCGTTCGCTGCACCAGCAAGCGGACCAGCACGGCGGTGCTTAGCTGTTCGTCGACGGCGTCCGGGTCGAACATGCCGCGGTGGCCGCCGGCCTCGATCCCTTGCGCCACGATCGCATCGACGCCAGCCTGCTCGCCAAGTTCTGCTTCACGGAGGTTGGTGGCGCTGGCCAACGTGATGATGCCCGCGTCGCGCAACGCCTTGATGCGATCCACGGACGGCAGACCAAAGTGGAAGCTGACAACCGATGGACGCTGCTCGATCAGCAGATCGAACACCGCATCGTCATGCAGAAAGGTCGTGTAGATCTCATTGAGCGCGGCCGGAGGCTCAATCCCCGCCTCCGCGAACAGCGGCGCCAGGTAGCGCAGCCATGCTGCTTCACGCGCCGCATCGCGCTCTGCGGGCGCATGGCAAAACACATTCACATTGAACGGCTCACGCGTCAGGCTGCGCGTTTCCTCGATCATTTTGCGCGCCTGATCAGCGGTGCTCGCACCGATTCCAAGGGACCCCAGTCCACCGGCATTGGAAACCGCGGCCGCCAGTTGCGGCGTGGAGACGCTCGCCATCGGCGCCTGAATGATGGGGAACGCAATGCCAAGTCGTGCAATGAAAGGGTTTAGCGAGTTCATGGCGACTCCTGTTCTGGAACGGGTTGAACGGTGGCGACGACAAATTCTCTAATTGAGAATAAAATCATTCTATCATTTCCTTTTAGAGATTAACATGGACCTGGAGTCGCTCAACATCTTCTGCATCGTGGCAGCGGAACTGAGCATCACACGCGCGGCAAGCCGCCTTGGCCGGGTGCAGTCCAATGTGACCACGCGGATTCAGCAACTGGAAGCGGATGTAGGCGTGGAGCTTTTTGTGCGCAGCGGTAAGCGGCTCAGCCTGTCGACGGCCGGCGAGCGCTTTCTCGACTATGCAAGGCGTTTGCTGGCGTTGGAAGAGGAGGCGCGCAATGTCGTCACGGGCGGCCTCGATGGCGGCGTCCTGCGCATGGGCTGTATGGAAAGTACGGCCGCCAGCCGTCTGCCCGCCGTGCTCGCTGCGTACCATGCCCGCTACCCGGCCACACGGCTTGAAGTGAGTACGGGACCGTCGCGCCAGCTACTGGAACAGGTCCGCACCGGGAGGCTGGACTGTGCATTCCTGGCCTTGCCGCCCGCAGCGGGCGATGACGCCTCACTGGCGGATATGGGTCTGGTCGCCGAAAAAGCGTGGCTTGAAGAACTGCTGTTGCTGGCCCCCACCAGTGAGGCGTCCGCTGACACCCCTCGGGCAATCCGAACGCGGTCGCTGGCTGCGTTCGCGCAGGGTTGCTCGTACCGCGCCATCGCGGAACAGTTGCTCGGCATTCCTGATTCACCTGGCTGGCAAGTCCAGGAAATGGGCTCCTACCACGCCATGATCGCGTGCGTTGCCGCCGGCGCCTGCGTCACGGTGCTGCCGAAAAGCGTCCTTGAGCTAGCCAGGGTTCCAAGCGGTCTGAAGACGCTGCCTGCCGGGCAGGTCGATACCTGTCTGCTGTGGCGTTCGGGCTATAACGTTCCAGCCTTCCAGAATCTGCAGAATCAAATGAAGAGCGTTTGAAAGACGAACACCAGAGCGCGCGCCGCCTGTGCCTCTGGTCTATGGCCGGCACGGCGTTTTGCCGGCCATTCTGTCCTGCTGGATGCAAGGTGGATGATTGTGGCGGTCCGCGGCGGGAACATCGATTGCTGAGTGTCAGTGTGCGGTGGCTCGCAGGCCGCGCATCGACGAGGATCCCATCATGCCAACCCCGCTAAAACGAGTCGCCCGCCTGTCGCAATTGCATGCCGACCGCGCGCAACGGCTGGAACTGGACGGCGAGTCCATTCTGCTGGTGCGCGACGGAGATACCGTGCATGCCTACGGCGCGAACTGCCCGCATGCTGGCGGTCCGCTCGAACAGGGCGCGCTCTGCGAGGGCCGTATTGTTTGTCCGTGGCATAAAGGCAGCTTCGATGTCGCCACCGGCAAAGTGCTCGAACCACCGGCGTTGATGGCGCTGGACCGCTATCCGGTGGCGCTCGATGGAGACGATGTGCTGGTTTCGCCCGACAAACTGCCGGGGGCGGCCACGACCGCGGCCGTTGACTCATCCGCGTCGACTGCGCCCAACGGTTCGACTGCATCGGCTCAAGCCGCAGGCAACGCGCCGGCGTTCGTCATCATCGGCGCGGGCGCCGCGGGCGCGGCCGCCTGCGCGACATTGCGCGAGTGCGGTTTTGCCGGGCACATCACGATGATCGGTCGAGAGGCGCACGTCCCCTATGACCGGACATCGTTGAGCAAATTCGTACCGTCAGGAGAGATGGCCTGCGCCGACGTGCCCCCGCTGCTTCCTCCCGATTGGTTCGAGCACGAACGCATCGAGCGGCTTCAGGCCGAGATAGTCGGCCTCGACGTGCCGAAGCGGCGCATCCGCCTCGCCGATGGCCGGGAGCTAGCTTACGACACCGCGCTGTTAGCGTCCGGCAGCGTGCCGACAGTCGCACCACTGCCCGGCCGCGAGCTGCGCGGCGTACAGGTATTGCGTACGCTCGACGACGCGCTCGCGCTGGTCGAGGCGGTGAGCGATGCCGCCCAGGTCGTCATTGTCGGTAGCAGTTTTATCGGACTGGAAACGGCCTCCGCGCTACGTCAACGCGGTACACCGGTGAGCGTCGTGTCGCCGGAAGCGGTGCCCTTCACGCGCCAATTCGGCGAGCGGGTCGGCGCGATGTTCCAGCGGCTTCATGAAGACCATGGTGTGGTCTTCCACCTGAAGCAACAGGTATCGGCATTCGAAGGCGATGAAACGGTGCGAGAAGTCGTCCTCGAGAACGGCACACGCATCGCTGCGGACGCCGTGCTGATCGGCACCGGCGTGTCGCCCGCCACGGGCTTTATTGAAGGACTGCCGTTAGGCAAGGATGGCGGCGTGATTGTCAATGCCGGCATGCAGGCCGCGCCTGGCCTCTATGCGGCGGGCGACGTCGCCGTGTTTCCGCTGCACGAAAATCAGGAGCCGTTGCGCATCGAGCATTGGCGCGTCGCGCAGCAGCATGCCCGGATTGCAGCGCAAAACATGTGCGGCGCGCGTAACCGCTATACCGGCGCGCCGTATTTCTGGACCTATCACTACGGCAAGAACTTCGAGTATCTCGGTCACGCGACACAATGGGACGAACTGGTCGTCGACGGCGAACTCGACGAGCAGGACTTCATGGCGCTGTACGTACTGGACGGCATCGTCGCCGCAGTGCTCGCGTGCGGGCGTGAAGCGGCGACGGCGCGCTTGATCGGGAAAATGCACGTGGGGCTATCGGTCGCCCAGGTGCGGGAGTTAGCACGCGATTAACCCGGCATCGGCACCGGCGCGACCGACGACGACCCGAGCGGCTTCGCTAGCTGTTCGCAGGCAGGTGCAGCGTTCGGCTACGATATTCTGCGGACGGTCCTGCTGACCTATCCGCTAATGGTCGCAAGCGTGATGGGTGAATTCACGAACGGCGGCACGCCGCGGATTGTTGGCTGGCTGGCGGCGCTCGTGATGGCCGCCGCCGCGATCGCTATGTTCGCGTTCGGAGTATGAGCGGCCAGCGCGGGCTTGCCGCCGCCCCTCACAGCGTGCCGGGCGGCTCCGTGGGCACGCCCGACGCGTCTGCCTGAGCGTCTTCATCTTCGATCTCGGCGCGTGCCTGTTCCCAGTACTCCTCAGGTGTGCCCCTGGGTTCGGTCGCCTTCTCCCACAGATGGTAGGCCCGGGTCCTGATGCGTTCTTCCACCGACATGGTTTCCATGCTCATGCTCCTTGTGAGACCAGCAAAAAAGAGCCCGCTCCGGGCTCGCGGAATTTGCCGTTTGCAACGGATTGCACGCCGGCATCCCTGGAGCACAGCAAGCGCTGTTCCTCACCGGTGGGCCTGCAGAGACCGGTAGCGATACGCAAAAGACTGACTACAATAGTTGAGTGCGAGCGACAATGAGCAAGCGCTCCGTTCAAGCCTGGCGTGTCAGTAGCGTGACGTTTCAATTCCTTCATTGGAGGCATGCCATGAGCTGCCTGAGCGAAAGAATTGCCGGCGCAATCATTTTCTTGCTGAGCGGGTATGCGTTCGCGGGCGACCTTGCGATCGATTCGCCCGAAGAGATGACCGTGGCGAGCATCGCGCCAATGCCCGTAAGAACCCTTCCCCCCATTCCGGAACCGCAACGCTACGCCTTTGAATATCAGCCGGACCAAGGCCATCCCTTTTACGCGCGAGTCGAGAATTTCTATAGCACGCCGATAACTCACGACGTCCGCTTTGGCAGCGCAACGCCCGCACCAATGCCTCAGCCGGCGTCGCAACAGGCGCCGTCCCAGGCGTCGAATTATCTCTCTCTGGGCCCGTCGACAGCGCCGCAACTCTCCCTCGCCGATGTACAGAACACGACCCTGACGCTCGGTGCGCAACCGCAGCGAAGGCTGTCGTTGACGGTCAACGACTGGGCCTTCTCTGCAACAGCGCGTGTTGCGGTTCTTCACTCGCACAGCACGGGCGCGACGCTTTCCGTGCGACACGGGTTTTAAACCGGCGTTTGCGCAGTCTCGCTAAGTCTCGGGCGAAGCCCGGTCTGTCGCGATGATCTGGCGGCCGTACTCCACGGCCGCCTCGCGTGCCTGCGCCGGCGTCGCGTAAGGTCCGATCTGCGGCGCGCCTTCGAACGGGAACAGGATCTTCCGGTCGGACTTTCTGATCACCCTCAGGCCGCCCACGTACCGGCCGTCGCTCGTGCCGTGGTAGGTCGCGAAAATCTCGAAGTCGCCGTCGGACACATCCGCCTTATGCCGCACCATTGCAAATTCCTTAACTATCCTTACGTTATGCCGGTACCGTTTGCGCCAGCGCCGCGCGCGACCACACTCGGTGCTGCTCCGCCGCCGCAACGAATGCCTTGAGCACCTCGGCGCTCTGGCTGTCATCGCCGGTTACCACGCCATCGGCCTGGTCCGGCAGTTGAGCCGCCGCCAGCACGTCGCGCCCCGCCCCGAGCGCCGCAATCGCTTTCAGATGCTTGAACGCCTCCAGCACGAAATGCCGCGCGTCGCCGGATTGCGCCAGTGTTTTCGCACCAGCCTCGCCGCCGCAGACGATCACCGCGTCGAACATGATCGACGGCATTCCGGCAATCGTTGCGTCCGGCTGCAAACCGTCGATCGCAGCCAGGCTCGGCGCGATCAGCAACGGCGTCGCGCCCTCGCCGCGCAGCGCCTGCTGAAGCTTCCTGATCGACGCGCCGTCGGCACCGGGTGCGGCCAGCAGCGCGATCTTGCGAGTCTTGATGCCCGGCTTGCCGCGATTGAGGAGGCTCAGCGCCGGCGAAGTTTGTGGGTCCGACACGGGCGGCGCCTTACCCTTTTTCGGCGCTGGCAAACCCAAGCCTTCCGCGACCTTCGCGGCGAGCCCCGCGTCGAAGTTGGCAAGAATCTCGTTCACCACGCGCTCGCGAATCTCCGGCTTCGTCACCTTGCCGAGTTCGAACTGATACGCAGCGCTGATGTGCTCCTGCTCGACCTCGGACATGCTCCGGTAGAACAGCGCGGCTTGCGAGAAGTGATCGGCGAAAGACTCGCTGCGCACGCGGATCTTCACGCCGTCGACACGTTCCTGATAGCTCTCGAAGCCGCCATCGGACGGCGCCGGATCAGTCTCCTTCGGCCAGCCGCCGCTCACCGAGTTCGGCTCATACGATGCCTGTCCGACATTGATCGTCTGGCGATGCATCGCGTCGCGCTGATTGTTATGAAACGGGCACACCGGCCGGTTGATCGGAATTTCGTGGAAGTTCGGGCCGCCGAGCCGGCTGATCTGCGTGTCCGTGTACGAAAAGAGCCGGCCTTGCAGCAACGGATCGTTGCTGAAGTCGATACCCGGCACGATATGGCCGGGGTGAAACGCGACCTGTTCGGTTTCGGCGAAGAAATTATCCGGATTACGGTTGAGCGTCATCTTGCCGATGATTTTTACCGGGACGCGCTCTTCCGGTATCAACTTGGTCGGATCGAGCAGATCGAAACCGAAGCTGTGTTCATCCTCTTCCTCGACGATCTGCACGCCGAGTTCGTATTCAGGGAAATCGCCTCGCTCGATTGCTTCCCACAGATCGCGCCGATGGAAGTCGGGGTCCTTGCCGGCGAGCTTCTGCGCTTCGTCCCACAACAGCGAATAGGAGCCCAGCACGGGGCGCCAGTGAAACTTGACGAAGCGCGCCTTGCCTTGCGCATTCACGAAGCGGAAAGTGTGAACGCCAAAGCCCTCCATGGTGCGCAAGCTGCGTGGAATCGCGCGATCCGACATGGTCCACAGCACCATGTGCGCGGATTCCGGCACCAGTGACACGAAATCCCAGAACGTATCGTGCGCGGAAGCGCCGGTCGGCATCTCGTTGGGCGCTTCCGGTTTGACAGCGTGTACGAAATCCGGAAACTTGATCGCGTCCTGAATAAAGAACACCGGCATGTTGTTGCCGACCAGATCGTAATTACCCTCCTGCGTGTAAAACTTCACCGCGAAACCGCGCACGTCGCGCACGGTATCCGCCGAGCCACGCGGCCCCTGTACGGTGGAAAAGCGCACGTAGACCGGGGTCTGCTCGGCCGGGTTCTGCAGGAATGCGGCTTTCGTGTATTCGGTCATCGGCTCGTACACCTGGAACACGCCATGCGCGGCGGAGCCGCGAGCGTGCACGATGCGCTCGGGAATACGCTCGTGATCGAAATGCGTGATCTTTTCACGCATGATGAAGTCTTCGAGCAGAGACGGACCGCGCGGACCGGCGCGCAAGGTGTTCTGGTTGTCGGCGATCTTCACGCCCTGATTGGTGCGCAGCGCCGCGCCGTCGGGACGGACGCGGAACGGTTCGAGATCTTGCGATTTGCGGTCGTCAGCCGGGGTTGCGGGCTGACGGGTGCCGGTTTTACCTGCCATGGAAACACTCCTTGCGTTAGCAGTTAGCAGCGCCAGGCGATGATTCGCTCCGGCTCGAACGCAGGGTCAGCAAGCGTTGTTCCCGATGAAAGCTGCGCGGCTCCGTTTCCGGCCATGCGTCTGGCGGACCCGCTGGTCCGCCAGGCCGGATTACATCGTTGCCGCTACGACGACACGCGGGCGCCCTGCTTCGTGCCGGGAATCTCCCGGCCGCGCAGCGAACAGCCGGTTGTCTCCGTCACGAAGATCAGGGCGAGTGCGCCAATCGCACACGCGGCCATCATGTAGTACGCCGGCACCAGCGCGTTGCCCGTGCGCGCGACGAGCCATTCGTTCACCATCGGCGCGGTGCCACCGAAGATCGAAGTCGAGATGTTGTAGGCAATCGCCATCCCCGCGTAGCGCACCTGGGTGGGAAACATCGCCGGAAACATGGCCGAGATGCTCGCCAGTTGCGGAACGTATAAGAGACCCAACACGCAGAAACCCGCCAGCGCCCCAGCGAGACCATGGGTCATCAGGAGAAACATTGGAATGGCCGCTACAAAGAGTCCAATCAGAGAGAACCACCAGACGTTCTTGCGGCCGACTCGATCCGAGAACGTGCCGGCAAACGGCAGAAAGACCATCATCGCCAACATGCCAAGGAGCGGCACGAGCAAGGACATGTTATCGCTCATGCCCAGTTGCTTGTGCATGAAGGTCGGCATATAAGCCAGCAGCACATAATTGACGACGTTCAAGGCCACCACCAGCCCGCCCAGCAATAGCAGCGGTTTCCAGTATCCGCTCAGCAGAGCCTTCAGCGGCACACGGGCATGCTGTTCCTTGTGGATCGATTGCTCCAGCTCGAGGAACACAGGCGTGTCCTCCAGCCGGGAACGCAGATAGAAGCCGATCATCCCGAGCGGCGCCGCAATCAGGAACGGCAGGCGCCATCCCCACGCATGCATCGTTGCGTTGCCCAGCACGACCGAGCAACCCAGCATCAGGAAAGCGCCAAGCGAGAAACCGGCAAGCGTGGCGAACTCGAGGAAACTACCGCAAAAGCCACGCCTCTTGTCGGGTGCATACTCGGCCATGAAGGTCGCCGCGCCGCCATACTCCCCACCGGTCGAAAAACCCTGGATCATCCGCAAGACGATCAGAATCGCCGGCGCCCACCAGCCAATCTGCGCGTAAGACGGCACCAGCCCTACCAGCAGCGTCGCCACCGACATCAGGATGATCGTCAGCGCCAGCACATGCTTGCGGCCCAGTCGATCGCCGAGCGGGCCCCAGAACAATCCGCCAAGCGGACGAACCAGAAAAGAAATGGCGAAGGTGGCGAGTGCGAACAGCGTGGCCTGCGCCGTGCTGCCTGGGAACAGCGCGGCCGATATGTAGGTCAGGCCGTACGCATAAATCCCGTAATCGAACCACTCGGTAGCATTGCCCAGCGCCGATGCGGCAATCGCGCGCCGTAACAGGCCTGACGAACCGTGCTGCAGCGCGTCGCCATCCCATGGATGTACGTAACTCATTGTCTTCCTCCTGAATCCCAATCGATTGGCGCGCACCGAGGCACCGCCTTGAAACCACAATACCTGCCGGCCATGGATGCAGCGATGTCCTAGGACGATGATTCCGCTGGGGTTTTCCCGGCCCGGCGGGTTCGACTCAAAGTACGGGCAGCGGCAGCGTCATCAAACGCCCCCTCGCCGGTCTGGCTTCGCTATCGCCGCACAAACGCAGACACATCCAGGCCGTTGCCAGATTGCTGCTCACCACCGCCTTGCCGATCGCCGCCTCGATGCGCGCGATCACAGCCGCCGCGCGCACCGCCGTGCAGGAAATGAAAAGCGCATCGGACTCCGATGACATCGCGACCGAGGCCAGCGCTACGATGTCGTCGTGGGAAATTCGCGCCATCTCACGATCGTCGGTCAGACCAATGCAAGTGAAGCGGTCGATAGCGAATCCCTGCGCGCCAAAGTACTCGGCCATCGGCCGGCTGGTTTCGACGGTATAAGGCGTCAGCACGCTGATGCGGCGCGCGCCCAGTGCTTTTAACGCAATGACTGCGGCAGCCGTCGGCGTGACGACCCGTGCTTCAGGCTTCGCTGCATGAATTGCCTGTTCGATCTCCGGGTCCCCGATCACCACGGACGCCGACGTGCACGAATACATCACCACGTCGAGCGTTTCGTCAGGCAGGATCAGTGCGGCACACGCGGTAAGCGAAGGCTGCATCGCGCGCAGATTGGCCGGCGTCACCGGATTCGCGTACGGCACGCGATTCACATACACGCCAATGCGCGGATTCGCGACGAGCGTCGCGAAGTCCGGCTCGGTTGTGTGATCGGTCGCGAGGATCACGAGGCCGATGCGTTTGTCGAAAGCGCGCTCGTCCAGAGGCGGCACTTCGTTCAGCGGATGGATAGCGGCCGGCATCGGCTAGTGCCCAGGAGCGGGAAAGCGTTTTTCGAGCAATCTCACGCCGATCACCGCGACAAGACTGATGCACAGGAACAGCACACCGACCAGCGTCATTGGCTCGAGGTACCGGTAATCCGTGTTCGCCACGATCTTCGCCTCGTTCATCAATTCGAGCACGGTGATCGCGGATAGCAAAGGGGTTTCCTTGAACATCGAGATCAGATAGTTCGCGAGCGCGGGCAGCATCGGCGGAACCGCCTCGGGCAGGATAATGTGCTGCCACATCTGCGACGGACTCAGGTTGCACGCCTTGGCGGCCTCCCATTGTCCGCGCGGCACGTTTTCGATGCCGCTCCGATAGACTTCAGCCGTATACGTCGCGTAATGCACACCGAGTGCCAGCACACCGGCCGCAAGCGCCGGCATACGGATACCCACGTCGGGCAGCACGTAGAACACAAAATACAGTTGCACCAGCAGCGGTGTGCCGCGAATGAAGCTTGCCACCGCCGTGGTGGTACGCGCCACCATGCGGTTCGGCGAGAGGCGCAGGATCGCGAACACCATGCCGATCACGGCCGCCACCACCGCGCCGAGCAACGTGGCGAGCACGGTGATCTTCAACCCCTGTAGCAGGATCGGCAGAATCTCACGGGCGAAACTCCAGTCCCATTCCATACGCTTATCTCCTCATCCCGTCGAGACCAAAGCTCATCCGGCGTTCGAGCCGGCGCATGCCGAACGTGATCACGCAAGCCATTGCGAAGTACAGCGCGAGAATCGTCGCGAACGGTATCAGGGTATTGCCGGTTTGCGAACGTACGACCTGAGCCTGGAAAGTCATGTCGCCGAGCGAGATCAGCGAAACGACCGCCGTGCCCTTGAGCAACTCGATCGCGTTGTTAGCGAAAGTCGGCAGCATCAGCGGCAGCGCTTGCGGCAGGATCACGTAACGCATGCGCTGATACGTGGACAGATTCAATGCAATGCATGCACTCCTCTGCTCGTGGCCAATTGCGAGAATCGCGCCCCGCACCACTTCAGCACCGTAGGCGCCTACGTTCAAGCCCAGTGCGAGTACGCCGGCCTGTAGCGGCGTGAGCGTGAGTCCGGCCATCGGCAATACGAAATACGCCCAGAAGAGTTGCACGAATACCGACGTACCGCGAAAGAACTCGATATACGAGGTCGCGATTGCTCGCACCGCGAACCACCGCGACAAACGCCCGAGTCCGGCGGCGAATGCCATGACGAGCGCCAGTACGGTGCCCATCACGGTAAGCTCGACCGTCGCCTGCGCGCCCTTCAGAATCAGCAGCAGATAACCGGACCAGTCGCTCATAAACACACCTCGTCGACAATGGAGTGGGCGTTTTACGCGCTACCGGACCGCGCGCAGCGCCGCCACGGAAAGTTCACTGTGTTGCCGCGCACAGTTTTTCGCGGCTCGTCGACATGGCCGCCTTGGCGGAGAACCCGTACGGCTCGACGATCTTCGCGAACTCGCCGGACTCCTTCATCTTCTTCAGTTCGACGTCGAAAGCATCGCGCAGCGCGGTGTCCTGCTTGCGAAACGCCACACCATCGCATTGCACGGGTGTGCCTTGCACCGGCGCGATCGATTCGAGATTGCTGTCTTTCGCTTTCGAAAGCAGATCGCTGATCGACAGGAGCGGCAGCGCGAACGCGTCGATACGGCCATCCTGCAGCATCTTCAGGCCGCTCTGGCCGTCCGGCACGATGATGACGCGCTCGCCCGGAATCTGCGCAGCGGTCGCCAGTTTCTGCTCGGTCGTGCCACCCTCGACACCGATCACCGCCTTAGGATCCTTGGCGATTTCCTCGTAGGTCTTGATGTTTTTGGTGTTGCCCTTCCTGATCGCAAACGCCTCGACCGCGCACAACACCGGTTGCGAATAGGCGACCGCGCCGCAGCGCTGCGGCGTCATGAAAAGACCCGCTGCGATGGCATCATGCCGTCCCACTGCAAGGCCAGGAATCATCGCGCCATATTCGGAGATCGACGCGACGATGTCGTTGACACCCAGCTTCCTGAAAACCGCACGCGCCACATCGGGGGCGGCACCCGTCACCTTGCCGTCGGCGCCGACCGCGGTAAACGGCGGCTCGTTGGCGATCGCGATGCGTGCGAACCCCTGCTCCCTGAGTTGCGCGAGTTTGTCCTGTGCCGCGACTGCGAGGCAGCTCAAGGCTAGCAGCGACAACGTCCCCGTGACCAGAATCCCCTTCAGTTTCATGATTGTTGGCTCCTAAAGCCTGGTGGCGTGCAACGTTAAAGGCGTGTTGCCTGAATAGATCAGATCCGGTGACCGGCGGCGATGATCTTGCGGAGGAACGCCTGTGTGCGCTCGTGCTCCGGATGGCTGAAAATATCCGCCGGCTTGCCTTCTTCCACGATCCTCCCGCGGTCGAAAAACAGCACACGGTCCGCAAAATCGTGAGCGAAACCCATCTCATGGGTGACCAGCAGCATCGTCATATCGGTTTCCCTGGCGAGCCGCTGCATCACGTTCAGCACCTCTTCCACAAGCTCGGGGTCGAGCGCCGACGTCACTTCGTCGAACAACATGATCCTCGGCGCAAGGGCCAGCGCCCGCGCGATCGCCACGCGTTGCTTCTGGCCGCCGGACAGTTGCGCCGGACGACTCTTTGCCTTGTCGGCCATCCCAACCATGTCGAGTAGTTCGAGTGCCCGCTTCTGCGCCGATTCGCGGCTCTCCCCTTTGGTCAGGATCGGCGCGAGCGTGACGTTGTCCAGCACGCTCTTGTGCGGAAACAGATTGAAGTGCTGAAAAACCATGCCGATCTTTTCACGCATCTTCTGCAGATGCCGCTCGTTCGCCGGCACCATCTGGTCGCCGCGCGGCATATGAAACAACTGTTCGCCATCCACTTCGATGTGGCCGCCGTCGATGGATTCGAGCGTCATCAGAATGCGCAGGATGGTGGTCTTGCCGGAACCCGACGGGCCAATCAGCGCGAGCTTCTCGCCCGGCATCACATCGAGCGACAGTTCGTCGAGCACGGTCAGCGCGCCGTAGCGCTTAGTGATGCGATCGATGCTGATCATCGGTCTCGTCGTCCGCGCCTCGCGGCTTGCCACTGCGGCGTCAGCAGGCATCGCCGGGAAATCCGACGGAAGGGTCGCCGGGGCGACGCGTGAGGCGCTCAGCATGTCGGTGACTCGTGCGGTGTTCATATCGATTCGGTTCCCGTTCGTCATACCTGCCCTGATTGGATGGGGTGCGGCGGCGGTGCTGGAAGAACAACGATGCAAACCAGCATACAAAGCCATATTCGGGAACCGATTGCTCTAGAACAATTCTTTTTCCGGCGGGAACCGGCCGCAGGCCGGCGCCGGAAGGCCGCCCCAGGAACGCTGGTGCGCGAGTCAGGGACAACACCTACACGCGCGGCGCGACGCGGCACACCTGACGACGCCGGCGGATTTCGTGTTCGGCGCAGCGCCACGATGAGATTGAACTAGCACATTAAAAGCCGTTTCCTGCCGCATTAGACTGCGGCCAGAAACGCCTGTAGATGCCTCATGACGTGTGCGAGGCATTACGTTCCTCAACGACGTCATGCTCAAAGAGAGGGGAAGATGTCAGAAACAACGCAGCAGGAATCGCGCACCAGGGCGCCCGTTGTGCACCTGCCTTTCGAACGCGCGGAATATGCCACCCGTATCGGCAAAGCACGTAAAGCGATGCAGGCCGCGGGGATCGAACTGCTGATCGTGTCCGATCCGACCAACATGGCGTGGCTTACCGGTTACGACGGCTGGTCCTTCTATGTCCATCAATGCGTGCTGCTGGCGCTGGATGGCGAACCGGTCTGGTTTGGCCGCGGCCAGGACGCCAATGGCGCGAGGCGCACCGTGTTCATGCAGCATGATCAGATCGTCGGTTATCCGGACCATTACGTGCAATCGACTGAGCGGCATCCGATGGATTACCTCGCCCGCGAAGTGATCGAGGCGCGCGGCTGGGGCGCCCTGAAGATCGGCGTGGAAATGGATAACTATTATTTCAGCGCAGCGGCCTATCGTTCGCTGGTCGCTCATTTGCCCAACGCGAGATGGCAGGATGCGACCGGGCTGGTGAACTGGCAGCGCGCGGTGAAATCGCCGCGCGAGATCGAATACATGCGCGTGGCGGCACGCATCGTCGAAAAGATGCATGCGCATATCGTCGAACGGATCGAGCCTGGCATGCGCAAGAACGACCTGGTCGCTGAAATCTACTCGGCAGGCATTACCGGCATCGACGGCTACGGTGGCGACTATCCGGCCATCGTACCGTTACTGCCGACCGGTGCCGATGCCGCTGCTCCGCACCTGACCTGGGACGACACGCCCTTCGCGAGAGATGCCGGCACGTTCTTCGAAATCGCCGGCTGCTTCAGGCGCTATCACTGCCCGCAATCGCGCACCGTGTACCTGGGCACACCGCCCAGGCATTTCATCGAAGGCGAGCGCGCGGTGGTGGAAGGCATTGAAGCCGGCCTCGCGGCCGCCAAACCCGGCAATACCTGCGAAGATATCGCCGCTGCGTTCTTCGCGGTGCTGCACAAGTACGGAATCGAGAAGAACAGCCGCTGCGGCTACCCGATCGGTGCCAGCTATCCGCCGGACTGGGGCGAACGCACGATGAGCCTGCGCCCGGGGGACCAGACGGTCCTCCAGCCCGGCATGACGTTTCACTTCATGCCGGGCCTGTGGCTCGACGACTGGGGACTCGAAATCACCGAAAGCATCCTGATTACCGATTCCGGCGTGGAGACGTTCTGCAATACACCCCGCAAGCTGTTCGTCAAACCGTGAACCCGTCACCCCTGTGCCGCCGCGACCGCGGCGCGTGCGGGGACATCGCAGAGGGGAAACATGCATATGAAGACCATGAAGGCCGTCGTGCTGACCGCTCACGGCGGCCTCGACAAACTCGTCTATCGCGACGACGTGGCGATTCCTGTTTGCAAAGCGGGCGAGGTATTGCTTGAAGTCGCGGCTTGCGGACTGAACAATACCGACGTGTGGGTGCGCGAGGGCGCGTACGGTACGGACGACGATCCACACGCTGTCTCCACCTGGCGGCGCGGCCGCTCGACGCTGTCGTTCCCGCGAATTCAGGGCGCGGATATCGTAGGGCGCGTGGTCGACGTGGGCCGTGGCGTGAGCGATGCACGTATCGGCGAACGCGTAATCGTGGATGCGTCGATCTATAACCGCGCCGACGACAGCCTGGCCGATATCGACTACATCGGCCACGGCCGCGACGGCGGTTACGCCGAGTACACGGCGGTGCCGGCGGCGAACGCACATCGCGTCGATTCCGCCTACTCCGATGCCGAACTCGCGACCTTCTGGTGCGCCTATCACACCGGCGAGCAGATGCTCGAGCGCGCTGCCGTGAAAAGCGGCGAAACGGTGCTCATCACGGGCGCCTCCGGTGGCGTCGGTTCGGGAATCATTCAGCTATGCCGCGCACGCGGAGCGATTCCCTATGCGGTAGTCGGCAAGGGCAAGGAAGATGCGGTGCTCGCACTCGGCGCTGAAGGCGCGATGCTTCGCGACAGCGAGAATTTCGCCGCGGATGTGGAACGGATGACCGGCGGCCGGCCGATCGATGTGGTGGCCGACCTGGTCGGCGGCGCACTGTTCGGCAAGCTCCTGAACGTGCTACGCCCGGAAGGCCGTTACACGACGGCCGGCGCCATTGCCGGACCGGTAGTCCAGCTTGACTTGCGTACGATGTATTTGAAGCAGCTACAGCTGAATGGGTCTTCGCAGGGTACGCGAGCCGCATTCAGGCGCGTGCTCGACTATATCCAGTCCGGCACGATCAGGCCGATTCTGGCCGCCACCTATCCTTTGTCGAAGTTTCATGAAGCGCAAACGCAATTCATGGCCAAGCGGTTCGTGGGCAATATCGTCGTGATTCCGGACCGGCATTACGGAGAACCCGCGCAGCCGGCTTGAATAGTCGGATTGAATGACGGACCGGTCGCGGACGCGCAACGGGCAAGCACCAGCCAGGCAGCGGGGCCAGAGAACGATCGCTGGCCCCGCTGTTTTCTATCCCCGGCCGGATCATTGCATCGAATGGAACGCCGGCCGCGCTGCCACCCAACCCGCAGCGGCACACGAACCGGCGCAGCGCTTCACTACGCGGACGTGGCCGGAGCCAGGACCTGGGATGCGACTTCATCCACCGCCGCGCGCGCCAGCTTCACGATCTCGTCGACGTCGCTGCGCGTGGTGATCAACGGCGGCGCGAAGCCAAGAATGTCGCCGTGCGGCATGGCGCGCGCGATCAAGCCGCGCTGCAACGCCGCAGCGGAGACTCGCGGGCCGACCTTCAGCGCGGCATCGAAAGGCTGGCGGCCATCCTTGTCGGCCATGAATTCGAGCGCGGCCAGCATGCCCGCGCCACGCACCTCGCCGACCAGCGGATGAGCATCGAACGCCGCGTGCAGTTGTTCGAGCAGATACGCACCGGTTTGCGCCGCGTTCTGCGTGAGGTCCTCGCGCTCGAGAATATCGAGGTTCGCGAGCGCGGCTGCCGCACAGATCGGGTGACCGGAATAGGTCCAGCCATGCCCCATCGCACCGAATTCCTGGGAAGCCTTATCGATCACATTCCATACGCCTTCACTGACGATCACGCCCGATAGCGGTGCGTACGCGCTGGTCAAACCCTTCGCCACGGTGATCAGATCGGGCGTGATGCCGTAGTGCTGTGCGCCCATCTTCGAGCCGAGCCGGCCGAAACCGCACACCACCTCGTCGCAGATCAGCAGGATGTCGTGCTTCTTCAGCACTTGCTGGATCGCGGGCCAGTAACCCGTCGGCGGCGGCAGGATACCGCCGGTGCCCATCACCGGTTCGGCGATGAACGCAGCGATCGTATCCGCGCCTTCCTGCGCAATGAGGTGCTCCAGCTCTTCCACACAGTACGCGACAAATTGCGTCTCGTTCATGCCGGCCGGAGCGTGCCGGTACCAGTGCGGACACACCGTATGCTTGACGCGCTCGATCGGCAAATCGAAACTCTGATGGAAGCTGGGCAAACCGGTCAGGCTGCCGGTGACAATGCCTGAACCGTGATACCCGCGCTGGCGCGAGATGATCTTCTTCCTGTTCGGGCGACCCTTCACGTTGTTGTAATACCAGACGAGCTTGACCTGCGTTTCGTTTGCGTCCGAACCAGACATGCCGTAGTACACCTTCTTCATGCCCGGCGGCGCCCAGTCGATAATGCGCGACGACAGTTCGATGATCGTATCCGTCGAATGGCCGACATACGTGTGGTAATAGGCGAGTTTTTTGGCCTGTTCGTAGATCGCTTCGGCAACCTCGGTGCGGCCATAGCCGATGTTCACGCAATACAGGCCCGCGAAAGCGTCGATAAACGACTTGCCCTGATGGTCTTCGATGCGGATGCCTTTGGCGCCCGTCACGATACGGCCGGGCAGCGCCCCGCTCGCGTGGTCGTGAGCGTGCGTCGACGGATGCATGAAGTGCGCGCGGTCGGCGTCGAAAAGCTGATCGAGTTGGGTCATGGGAAGCTCCTTCGTGTGATCGATGAATGCGATGAATGGATTGGGCCGGTTCAGGCCGCTGAGGCGGCCGTTGCAGCAACAATGTGACGGCCAGGAAGGCTCCCGGTTACCGGCAGGCCGAGTTGACCGAGGCAGAAATAACGTGTTTCGACAAACGGCTCAAAACCTTCGGCACCGCCTTCGCGGCCGAGCCCGGATGATTTGATGCCGCCGAATGGAATCGGCGCACCCGTGAATTTCGCGCCATTCACGGACACCATGGCAAAGTCGAGACGGCGGATCAGTTGAAACACCGTGTTGAGGTCTGTTGCGCAGACATAAGCGGCGAGGCCGTATTCGGTGTCGTTCGCGCGCTCGATGGCTTCCTCGAGCGAGTCGAACGGCGCGACTGCGGAGATCGGTGCGAAGTTCTCTTCGTCGTAGATGCGCATGCCGGGTGTGGCGTCCGCGACCACGGTCGGCTCAAAGAACCAGCCGCCGCGTTCGTGGGCCGCGCCACCGGCGGTAATGCGCGCGCCCTTCTCCTTCGCGTCGGCAACGCGCTGCACCGTGGTGTCGAATGCAGCCTGATGCATCAACGGGCCGACATCCACGTCCGCCTCGAATGCGGCGCCAACTTTCAGCGCTTTCACAGCCTCGCTGTATTGCGCGACGAACGCCTCATACAGCGGCCGGGCAACCAGGATGCGATTAGCCGCGCAGCAATCCTGACCCGACGTCTGAAACTTCGCCGCGACCGCCACGCGCACAGCCTGCTCAAGCTCGGCATCTGCGGTCACGATGAAGGGTGCATTGCCGCCGAGTTCCAATGCCGTCTTCCTGATGCCGCTCTGCGCCACGGCCTGCATGACCAGCGTACCGACACGCGTCGAACCGGTGAAGCTCACCGAACGCACGCGGTTATCGCGCACCAGCGTTTCCATCGCCATCTGCGGTTCGCCGAGCACAACATTGAATACGCCCGCGGGAAAACCCGCTTCTTCCGCAAGTTGCGCGAGCGCAAGTGCGGAGAACGGAGTTTCATGCGCGGGCTTCACGACGACCGTGCAACCCGCGGCAAGCGCGGCGGCTGCCTTGCGCGTAATCATCGCGCAGGGAAAATTCCAAGGCGTGATCAGGGCAGCCACCCCAACCGGTTCGATCACCGTACCCAGGTGCGCGCCGTCAATATGCGTGGGGATCGTGCGGCCGTTCAGGCGCCGTGCTTCGTGTGCAAACCATTCGACAAAACTCGCGCCATAAGCGATTTCGCCACGGGCTTCCGCGAGCGGCTTGCCCTGTTCGAGCGACAGAATCGCCGCGAGGTCATGCTGATGGCGCAGAATCAACTCGTGCCAGCGCAACAGCAACGCCGAGCGTTTGGCAACCGGCAGCCAGCGCCATGTCAGGAAGGCACGCTGCGCCGCATCGACTGCTTCCGTGATCTGCGCGGCGTCGAGCATCGGTACGTGGCCAAGCACCCGCTGGTCCGCTGGGTTCTGCACGGCGACGCTCGCGGCGCTCGCGCTGTGCACCCAGCGTCCATCGACGTAGCACAGCGATTTGAATAAGACCGGATGACCCAGCAACATGACGACCTCCTGTGTGCGATGTATGTCTGTCACTGTACGTCCGGCAGCGCTGTGGTTTTTTTGGTTATGGCGCTGCAAAGCTGGTGTTTTTTCTGGAGTTCGCCGCGCGGCGTGGCATTTTTCTGGCGGGATCGCGATACGCTTCAACCGCCGTCATCGATCATATGTTCCGCCCAGTCCGGCAGATCTTCCGCGTGGTTCTTCACCACCTTCGTGACGATGTAGGTAAAGTACTTTTCGATACCCAGTTCGTCAGTCAGCAGCGAATCGATAAAGCGCTGATAGTGGTCGATATCGCGCGACATGACGTGCATCACATAGTCGACGCCGCCGCCCGTTGCATGGCATTGCACGACTTCCGGTGCGGTCGCGATGCGTTCTTCGAAGCGCCGCATATCGTGCGCCGTATGGCGCGCCAGAGTGACCTCGACCACCACCCGGCTGCCCTTGAAGGCGCGCGCCCAGTCGATATCGGCGCGATAACCGCGAATCACACCGTCCTCTTCCAGGCGCTTGACGCGCTCCCACGCCGGCGAGATCGACAGATTGATCTGCTCGGCGAGACGCGACTTGGTGATGCGGCCATCGCACACGAGAATGCGCAAAATTGCCAGATCGTAGCGGTCGAGTTTCATCGCGCGCTCAGACTGTCACCGGTATGCCGCGCTCGACGACGTCGGCCACCACCGCCACGGTGTCGCCGATCCGCACGAGGCCCGGAAAATGCCGGGCCGCAAGCAGGCCGCCGCGGCGTGCGAGATACTCGACGGGTGCGACGCCGGTACGCGACGCGTCGTATACCCGGGCGATCACTTCGCCGCATGCAACCGTCTCGCCAAGGTTCTTGCAGAACTCCAGCAAACCGTCGTGTTCGCTCGTCGTGAAGCAGGTGCCGTCTGGCATGTCCAGCAGCGTCGTGGTGCGTGGGGCGGCGCGCTCGGCCTCACGCCTGGCTTCGTCCGGCCGCAGGAGGCCGGCCTGTTGCAGAAAACCGCGCACGCCGCGCTCCGCCACCGCCACGCTTTGCACGGTGGCCGTGCCGCCGCCGCCGAGTTCCGTCGACACAAACACCTTGCCTGCTTCTTCGACGGCTGTGTCGTACAGGCCGACACTATCGAGTTCGAGCATCCGCATCGAATACGGTGCGCCGAACGCGCGCATCGCCGCGTCGCACCTCGCTTGCTGATCGGCATCCGGCAGCAGGTGAATCGCGGCGAACGGCACGAAGTCGAGGGTACGGCCGCCGGCGTGAAGATCGAGTACGTAATCGGCGAGCGGCAGCAGATAGCGCTGAAAATAGTCGGCGATCTTCTCGGTAACCGTGCCGTCCGGCTTGCCGGGGAAACTGCGGTTCAGATTGCCACGGTCGATCGGCGACGTGCGCGTACCGGCACGGAATGCGGGTAAATTCATGAACGGCACGATAATCACGCGCCCTTTTACGTCTGCGGCCTTCAGGGCCGTAGCCAGCTTCGATAATGCGATCGGCCCCTCGTATTCGTCGCCGTGATTGCCGCCGGTGAGGAGCGCCGTCGGCCCCGCGCCGTTGCGGATCACGGTGACCGGAATCATCTCCGCGCCCCATGCGGATGTATCGTGCGAATGAGGTAGCCGCAGAAAGCCGTGTTGTTCGCCGTCGGCATTGAAATCGACCGTCGGCTGAATAGGTGATGCCCGCATATGCCTGACTCCCGTAGTCCTTTCCATAGTCCATTCTCAGTCCCGCACGTCGTTGCGGAAAAGCGTTCCCGCGCCCGCTGCGTGCGCCCGCTTCAACGCAAGCGCCGCGATCGCCGTGTCCTGCGCGCCGGTGCCGGTCAGGTCGCAAATGGTCACTTCAGTTTCGCTGACGCGGCCCACGGTCTGCTCGGCTATCACCTGGCCCAGCTCCGCGATCGCGGCGCCGCCGTGCATCAAGCCGGCATTCAACGCGTGGTGCAGTTCCCCCAGCACACGCGTTTGCTGCGCGCGATCGCACACATAACGCGCCGCAGCCAGCGCGGCCGGCGCGATTTCATTCTTGTGCTCAGCGTCCGAGCCCATCGCCGTGATGTGCAGGCCCGCATGCAAGTCCGCGACTTCGATCAACGGTGTGCGGCTTGGCGTCGTGGTGATCGCGACGTCCGCTTCGGCGAGCGCCGCGTGGACATCACGCGCGACATCGCATTGCACGCCCAGCGAGGCGCTCATCTCCGTTGCGAACTGCTGCGCCTTGTCCGGATCACGCGCCCATACGCGCACATGTTCCACACGGCGCACCAGCATCAACGCTCGCAACTGCAAACGCGCCTGCTCGCCCGCGCCCAGCACCGCCACTCGCGGCGTGCGCGGCCTGGCCAGCCAGCGCGCCGCTACAGCCCCGGCGGCAGCCGTGCGCACCGCCGTCAGATAACCGTTGTCGAGCAGCACCGCTTCAGTCAAACCCGTCTTCGCCGACAACACCAGCATCAGCCCATTCAGACTCGGTAACCCGAGCAACGGATTGTTGAAAAAACCGGGACTTACCTTGATCGCGAAGCTCTCGAAACAGGGCAGATACGCCGTCTTGACGTCGACTTCGCCGTTGTGCGCATGCAGGTCCAGCCGCAGGACGGGTGGCATCGCGACGGCCTCGGTGGCGAGCGAGAGAAAAGCGGCTTCCACCTGGTCGATCGCGGCAAGGTCGAGCGGCACGAGTTCGCGAAGCTCGGCTTCGCCAAGAAGTGTGATCGAGGTCATAGGATGCCGTGGGGGTCGGGTTGCGTCGAAGCGGAATCGACGATGCGGCGATGCTGATCCATATCGATGTTGGCGCCCGTTACGACGAGCACGAGCGGTCCGCGTTTGAGACGCCCGGCGGCCAATACGCCGTCGAGCAATGCGGCAATCCCCACCGCCGCCGCGCCTTCTATCACGAGCCGTTCATGCCGGTAGGCGTGCACGATGCCGCGAGCAATCGATGCCTCGTCGAGCAGCACGGTCTCGTCGATCAGATCGCGCGTGAGCGCATACGTATAGCGGTTTTCGAGCCCGATGCCGCCGCCGAGCGAATCGGCGAGCGTTTCGACTTCTTCCACCAGCACCGGGTGGCCGGCGGCAAGACTCGCATGCATCGCGGCACCACGCGACATCGTCACGCCGCTCAGACCGATCGCGCGATTTGCGCTTCGGGCGGCGAACGCCACGCCCGCAAACAGGCCGCCACCGGATAGGGGCACGACGATGTTCGCCACGTCCGGCAACGCCTCGACGATTTCAAGTCCGATCGTTGCCTGCCCGGCAATCACGTGCGGATCGTCGAACGGCGGCACATAGGCAAAGTCTTCTTCGCGTACCAGTCGCAACGCTTCATGTTCGGCCTCGTCCTGGCTTTTACCGACGATCCGCGCTTTGCCGCCGAGTGCGCGCACGGCGTGGACTTTATTGGCCGGCACCAGCGCCGACATGCAGACCGTCGCCGCGATACCCAGCGCGCGAGCCGCATGCGCGAGCGCGCGGCCATGATTGCCGGTCGAAGCGGTCACGACTTTCCGGCAACCCTGTTCGGCGAGGCGCGCCAGTGCATTGGTCGCGCCGCGCAGCTTGAAGCTGCCGGTCGGCTGCACGGTTTCGAGTTTGAGAAATACCGGCGTGCCCGCCCTCGCCGACAAGCTCGGCGATTCGACGAGCGGCGTGCAACAGACACGTCCCTGGATCCGGCGACGCGCGCGGTAGACATCGGCCAACGACAGATCGTCTGGCGACAGAACGGACATGAACCAGGCCCTACGAAAGGGTTCAATTCCAATGCCGCCGCGCCTGCGTTGTCACGCTGAGTGTGGCCGCATCGCTTTTCAATGCAGCCCAGTCTAATGTTCTAAAAACCGATTTCTATTGTCCTAGTTCATTTCATGCGCGGCTTTCGAAGCCGGCAGAAGCCCAGCCGGAGACTTCACGTGAAGTCGTGCACCTGCGGGTACTGCTCGAATACATCGCGAATGGTTTCCAGCGCGCTCTTATAAGTCTCTTCACCCACTTCAGCGCCCACACACACGCGCACTGCATTCGGTTTGTCCGCGTCGCGCACCATGAATGGATCGGGCGAAGTCACGGCGATATTGCGGTTGCGCAGTTCTCTCACCACGCGATCCGTTCGCCAATGGTCGGGCACGCGCAACCACGCGGACAGCGCCTGCGGATGGGCGCCGAGTACGTAGCTGCCCAGTGTTTGCCGCAACTGTGCCTGACGCCGCCCCAGACATTCGCGCTGTATTTCCACGAGCCGTTCGGCTGTCCCGTCGACGATCCAGCGGGTGGCCACCTCGGCCATCGGCGGGTTCGCCATCCAGCTGCTCACGCGCAGCACGCTTTCAGCGCGTAGTGCGAGTCGCCGCGGCGTGGCGAGATAGCCGATTCGCAAACCGGCCATTACCGACTTCGTCATACTCGTGCAGTAGAAAGACAGATCGGGAATCAGACTCGAAATCGGCGTGCCGGCCTTGGCGGGCAAGGGACCGTAGACATCGTCCTCGATCACGTAAACGCCATAGCGCTCGGCGATTTTTGCAATCGCGCGGCGCCGTGAGTCAGGCATCAGCGCGACCGTGGGGTTGTTCAAAGTAGGCGTGCAGACCAGCGCCGTGATGCGCTCGCTATCGCACATCTCCTCGAAGTGCTCGGGGTGAATGCCGTACTCGTCGATTTCGAGGCCCTTCAGCGTAAAGCCAAGTACATTGGCCGAGCCGATCACGCCATGATCCGTGATGCTTTCGCACAGCACCGTATCGCCCGGTCCGACCAGCGAAGCCAGAGCGAGAAAAATGCCGTGCGCGGCACCGTTCGTGACCAGTAACGTATCCGCCGAAGCCGGCATGCCCAGCGACGCCAGCCACGCAATCCCGGCTTGCCGATGAGGCTCGAAACCCGCAATCGGCCGGAATGCGCGAACCCATGGCTGATCGTCGAGCGTCGAGAGCGTCGCACATACCTTGCGCCACATGGCGTCGTGCTCCGCCGTATGAAGGATGCGTGCAATCGAAAAGTCGACCACCGAGCGTTCGGCTGTATCGAGCATATAGCGCGACATGGTTTCGGTAACGCGCGCCGCTACGAAACTGCCACGCCCGACCTCACAGCGGATCAACCCCTGCCGCTCCAGTTCCTTATAGGCATTGGTAACCGTCTGCACGCTGATCGCCAGCCCGGCGGCGACATCGCGCTGCGGCGGCAGGCGTGCGCCAGCCGGCAGCGCCGCGTTTTCGATGTCACCCGCGATCGCCTTGACCAGCCGTTTATATTTCGACTCGACGCCGTGCACCGCGCGCACGGCTTCCCGCCACTGCTCGATCACCGCTGCCTCCGTTTTTGCCGGGTCCCTTACTGGTACGCGTATTTCTCCGCGTATTTGTTCGCGCATTACTCCGTATGGCCCCTATATTGAGGCCAAATACGGCACAGACATTATTGTCCTAGTACAGTGACGAACAAAAATAAGGCTTTATATCCGGCATTCGGCAAGCGGTGCAGCACATCTCAACCCTTACGGCGGGGTATCGCATCCGATAACCCCGCCCCGCCGATTAAGGCTTGGCCGCAGCGTACTGATCACGCAGATCGCGCACGCGATCATGGTTTTGCAGCACGCCTTGATACTGGCGCTCGACGATTGCGCGCACGTCCGCCGGCAATTCCTTCTCGAGCGCATCGTGATAGCGCTTCTTCGCCACGTCCTCGCCCTTTTCGCATTCGGCAAGAATGTCGTAATCGCTGCGATTCGCCACCGCGGATTTCACGTCGACCCAGCCGCGATGCAAAGCGCCGCTCACACTGCCATGCGTTTCAGGCTTGCCGCCCATGGCTTGAACAGCGTCCTGCAGTTCACGCGCGCCGCGCGCGCAGTCCGCGGCCCGCGACTGGAACAAGGTTTTCAGTTGCGCGTCATGCGCATCCTCGGCGGCCTTGAGAAAGCCTTTCTCGCCGTCCTTCGACGTTTCGACCAGATCGTTCAGCACGGAAATAACGTTCGAAGCCATTCAAATACCTCCAGAGGTGTTGTCTATCAGAAAATCCGCCGCCGCAGTTTTTCCATGCAGCAGCAGAACTCCTAAGGCCCTTCGCACGGGGCGTGCCTGGCATCCACCGCGTCGCATACGGGACCGTCCCGGCGCGCTCCGACAGTCAGGCATCGGCTTTGCTCATAGCGGGAACGCCCGCGCATTGCGCGCCACGCATCTGAAACTTTTACCCACAACGATGCCTGCCACTGCCCATTCGACTCCGCGCCGCGCTGACAACCGTGTTGCAAAGCTCACGCGGCAACCCGCTGCCGTCGTGATCGCGCCGGGGCTTCGGCACACGGACGACACCCAGCCCGGTTACACCCGCAAGCGGAAAACCAAAGCGGGAAAGGATGGCTTCGCCTACTTCGACATGGCAGGCAAACGCATCGTCGACGCCGACGAAATTGCCCGTATCAATGCGCTCGCGATACCACCCGCCTATGAAGAAGTGTGGATTTGCGCGGACGCTCGCGGTCATCTGCAGGCGACCGGCCGCGACGCGCGCGGCCGCAAGCAGTACCGCTATCACCCGCTCTGGCGCGAAACACGCGACACCGACAAATACGAGCGCATGGCCGCGTTCGGCCGTGCGTTGCCGAAGATCCGCGCGCGCGTCGCACGCGATCTGAAATTGCCGGGGATGCCGTGCGACAAGGTCATTGCCGCGATCGTGCAGTTGCTCGACACGACGCTCATCCGCGTCGGCAGTGTCGAATACGCGCGCGATAACCAGTCGTACGGTTTGACGACGCTGCGCAAAAAGCATGTGAAGATCGAAGCGGGCCAATTGCGCCTGAAATTCCGCGGCAAGAGCGGGATCGAGCACGATGTCGCGGTGGACCATCCGCGCGTCAAGCGCATCTTGCGGCGCTGCGCGGAACTGCCGGGCCACGACCTGTTCCAGTATCTCGACGAAAACGGCGAGCGCCGCACCATCGGTTCGTCCGACATCAACGATTACCTGCGCCGCGCGAGCAACGCGGATTTCACGGCGAAGGACTACCGGACCTGGGCAGGCAGCGTCCATGCATTAGCCGCGCTACGGCGGCTGATGTGCGGCAGCGCGGCGCAAACCCGCCGGCATATCGTGGCGACAGTCAAGGAGGTGGCGACGCTATTGCGCAATACGCCAGCGGTATGCCGGCGGTGCTACATCCACCCTGTCGTAATCAGCGCGTTCGAAGCGGACGAACTGCAGGACTTGCTGCCCTGCCGGACACGCCGCGGTCTGAAAGTAGATGAAACGGCATTCGCCGCGCTGCTGGCGCGGGCGGCGAGGCGGGCCGCGAAGCTCACGCGTCAGGCGGGGTGAAAACCCAGGCAAAGCTCGTAGGGCTTATGAACCCGCACAGCATGAATCTGCGCTCGCGCGTCGAGCGCCAAATGCACCACGGGGATATGGATAGTCGAGAATCTTGGTTCTGCCGCCGCGCAGAAAGGGCGACACTGAGCGCGTCCTCTCCGGCGTGGTCTACTGAGATGAGCAAAACCCAGTGGGATTATTCGCAGCACACCGCTGCAACGGCCTCGCACGAGGTCTCGCAGCCGAAGCCTGAACGCTCGCGTCCATCGCATGGCCGGGTTGTCGCCGTTTTGCTGATCGCCGCGCTATGCGCGTGTTTCGAGCGCGAAATCTCCGGCCCGACAGAGGGTGGCATCCTGCCCGTCGTAGCGAAATACTGGCAAGCGGCCAAAGCCTTGACACCTGCGCCAACACGTTAGCGCGACTTCCTCGCCGGAAAAATTATCTGGCGACGTGCAATTCCGCCGCCATCACCCGTCGCCGGTTGGAACAGCGGTGTTGAGCGCCAACGAAAGCGCACCCACCAGAATCAGGCTCACCGCCCAGACTGCGTCCAGATTGAACCAGCTCCGCGACACGAACTTCAGTCCAAGGTAGCGATAGACCAGCCACGCAAGGAGCCCGCCGACCGCGATCATCGCCACGGCATGAACGCCGGAGACGAGCAGCGCCATGCCCAGATTGGCGTCGATCAGGGCCTGCGCGGCCTGGTGCCCTCGATCCGTACCGTAGGAGCGGCACAGGCCGAGATAGACCGGCACCAGCATCAGTCCCGCGCCGTGCGCGATGGCCACGGCGAAGGACCAGAGCGCGAGCCGCGACGGCGGAATCCGCGCCAGCACTCGCGGATGGCGTCGCCAGATCAGAAGCATCGCGCCAAAGGCAATCACCAGCACGCTCGCGCCAATCTGGATCTCGCGCTGCCAGGCGAGCAGCATCGCCAGCATGGCGAACGGCGCCATCACCACGAACATCGCCAATACATGCCCTGCCGCGAGATACAGGAGTGCGGAGAACAGCGCCCGCGCACGCCGCTCCATCAAGCCGCTGGAAACGGCCAGCGGCCAGCCCATTGCCGGGTTCAGCCCATGATAGAGACCGCTCGCCGCGACCGCCAGCCAAAGGCCGGTTTGCGGCCAGCCGCTGCCAATCAAGTCCCCACCGACGGGTAGCAGAACGAATCGGTCGAGCAGTCGCCGCCTTCCAGCCGGATCTGGTGAGCCCGGTAACCGTCGGGAAAGGCTACCCAGTAGTCCTCGGCCAAGGTCAGGCCGCCACCCGGTTCAGTCCGGGCCATGACCTGGGCCGCGGGTACACCGTCCGGATAGAACTGGTTGTCCCACGTCGAGTAGAGCGAGTTGGTCCAGTAGACACGCTTGCCGTCGCGGCTGATCTCGACCATCTGCGGACCGCCGGCAAAGGTTTGACCGTTCGGGTGCGGCGTACGCCGTACGATCCCGCCGATATGGACCGATCCCGTGAGTTTCGGTTTGCGGGGTTCCGTCACGTCGTACTGACGCAGCTCGCCCGTTCCCCAGCACGCGACGTACAGGAATTTGTCGTCGATGGACAGATCGATGTCGGTGACGAGCGGCGGCACCGCGCCGAATCCCTGCAGCAAGGGCGGCAGCAATTCCGCGTCGGCAGACTCGGGCGGAATAGTCGCGGTCTTCTCGATATGGAACTTGCCGTCCTCGCGCCACCAGGTCCAGATCGATCCTTCAAGGTTCGTCGTATCGACTACCACGCCGATGAAACCGTACTCCCGGCTCGGATCGTGCGCGGGCCGTACCTCGAGCGCCATCTGATGGTTGGCGCCGAGATCGATCGTTTGCACGTTGCGCCTTGCCCGCAGATCCCAGAAGTGGATCTGGTGCCCGTACTTGTTCGAGAGAAGATCTTCGGGGACGATCCCGTTCTCGAATTGCGGCGGCAAAGCCCACTCGCTCGACACCATGTAGTCGCGCGGCAGGTTCCACCAGAAATCGTAGTGTTTCTCCTGCGGCCCACGGTCGATCTCCCAGCGGCCGAGAACCTCGAACGTTTCGCAGTCCATGATGAAGATGCCCGGCGGCCCGTCAGTGCCGTCTTTCCCGCCGCCACCGAGCGTACTGACGTAAATGCCTTCAGGTCCGCAATGAACCGTATGAGGACGCGAATAACCTGTCTTGCGGAAAATTTCCTCGGGCTCGATGATCTTGTGGATGCGCGCCTGGGTCGGATGAGGCTTGGTGTCGACGATATAGATGCGCGAGGAGCGCATGCCCGGAATGATCAGATAGCGCCGTTCGAGAAAGGCGTGGCCGGTCAGCGGCGACAGTGACGACGAGCAGGCATTCCAGCCGAAGTGGTGAAACTCGTCCCCCTTGTTCGGCACCGGCACTGTGTGAACCACCTGACTATAGGTCGGCGATCCGGGCTTCACATCGATGACGGCGAGCGCGTCGGGCTGTGAAAAATCGGGGCTGAGCAGCAACGTGTAGGCGAAGTCTTCCGCTGGCGCATCCATCGCGAGCTTCGGCGATGCATGGAACGTAGGATCCGGGCGCATTCCCATAACAGCGTCTCCTTGTCTATCTGATTCCGGGCCGGCCACGGCGAGCGCAACCGGTTGTTTCGCCAACTTCAGCGCACCGCGTATTTCGTCATACATAAGCGCATTGCTAAACGCTCATTGTCGCGCCGGACCGTTAATGCTGCACGCCCCAGCGCCGAACCGTCACGCGCTCCAGCGTATCGAACACCAGATGCTCGATCAGCAAACCGATCACGATCACCGCCGCCAACCCGGCGAAAACGCGATCCGTGTACAGCTCGTTGCGATTCTGAAAGATATACCAGCCCAGCCCACCGCTGCCGGAACTCGCACCGAATACGAGTTCGGCGGCGATCAGCGTGCGCCACGCAAAGGCCCAGCCGACCCGCAAGCCGGCCAGAATCGCGGGCAACGCCGCCGGCACCAGAATCAGCAGAACATGGCGCATGCCCGTGAGGCCGTAGTTGCGCCCCGTCATGCGCAACGTCGCCGGCACCGATTGAAATCCGGAGTACGTGTTCAAGGCGAGCGGCCACAGCACCGAATGGACCAGCACGAACAACAGGCTGCCGGTACCGAGACCGAACCAGAGCAGCGCGAGCGGCAGGAGCGCGATGGAAGGCAACGGGTTGAACATCGCCGTCAGCATCGACAGAACATCACGGCCCAGACGCGTCGACACGGCGAGCGACGTCAACGCGAAGGCGAGCAATGCGCCGAGCAGATAGCCGCGCAGCAGCACGGACATCGACACCGCCGTTTTCTGCAGCAGTTCGCCGGACCACACACCCTGTACGAACGCAGTGAACGTCGCGCCGAAAGTCGGTAGAAGCAGATCGTTGTCGATGGCGCGCGCGGCGATTTCCCATATGACGATCAGGACCAGCGCAATCAGCGTCTTACGCAACCAGCCTTGCTCGAAGATGCGCTTGCCCAACGGCAGCGGCGCTTCGAGGGCGAGTTCGCCGAGCGGCTCGAGCGGGCGCTCGTACTCCTCGCGAACCGGCGGCAACAGCGTAGCGGGAGAACTCATTGCACGGCCTCCGTCTCTTCGAACAGCAGATGATGAATACGCGCGACGCTGCGCTGAAAATCGCTGCGCCCGAAACTGTCCTGCGAATACTGATGGCTGTTGAGCTCCGCGCGCACACGGCCGGGATGCGGCGACAGCAACAGAATGCGATTGCCGACCACCAGCGCCTCTTCAATCGAATGCGTGACAAACAGCAGTGTGAAGTTCACTTCTTCCCATAGGCGCAGCAGTTCCTCCTGCATCTTGCGGCGCGTAAGCGCGTCGAGCGCGGCGAAAGGCTCGTCCATCAGCAGCACGCGCGGCTGCATGGCCAGCGCGCGGGCAATCGCGACACGCTGCTTCATGCCGCCCGACAAGGTGTGCGGATAGGCTTTCGCAAACGACGTGAGTCCGACCTTCTCCAGATAATGCAGCGCACGCTCATTGGCTTCCGCGCGCGACAGCTTTCTCGCGACACGCAGCGGAAACGCGACGTTCTGCAGAACCGTCTTCCACGGCGGCAACTGGTCGAATTCCTGGAATACGACGATACGATCGGCGCCGGGACCTCGCACGGTCTCGCCGTCGAGCGCGATGCTGCCGGAGGTCGGTTGAATGAAGCCGGCGACCGCTTTGAGCAAAGTCGACTTGCCGCAACCCGACGGTCCCAGCAGCACGAAGCGATCGCCGCCGTAGACATCGAAACTCACGTTATGGGTCGCGCGAACGATCCGGTCGCGCGCGCGGTATTCAAGGTTGACGTTCTCGACCGCAAGCAGCCTTTCGCTGGTCGCCGGTGTGGCCTGGGCAACGGCGTCGTTCGGAAACAGCAAAGTAGGATTGGCCACCATCAGATCACTCCCTGCAGGTCAGCCACAAGGGCCGATGAAGCGCCAACAAAGCGCCGGCAAAGCTCGCGAAGAACATCATGCTCAACTGCCCGCCGCGGTTGCCGGGTCGTCGAAGAAATAATCCTTCCACGACCTGGGCTCGTTCCTGATGGCGCCAACGCGATACATGAACTGTGCAAGTCCGAAAGTATTCTGCGGCGCGACCTTGAATTGCACCTGCGGGTCCTTGATCACCTTCAGCAGCAGATCGCGGTCGATCTTCGACTGGTTCGTGCGGATGTAGATATCGGCGGCGGCGTCGGGATTGGCCGAGATAAAGCGTGCGGCATCCGCCAGCGCATCGACGAATGCGCGGTAGGTCTTCGGATTGTTGTCGCGGAATTTCTCTGTCGCGTACAGGACGGTCGCCGAGCTCGGTCCGCCCAGTACATCGTAAGAATTCAGCACGATGTGCGCCTTCGGATTGCCGGCGAGCTCCTGCTCCTGAAACGGCGGATTGCCGAAGTGCCCGGTAATTTCCGTGCCGCCCGCGATGATCGCCGCTGCTGCGTCGGGATGCGGCAGCGCCTGCGTGAATTTGTCGAGGCGGTTGTAATCCTTGTCGCCCCAGCGCTTCGCTGCCGCGTACTGCAGTACGCGCGATTGCACCGATACATTGACAGCCGGCACCGCAATGCGGTCTTTCTCGGTGAAGTCGGCAATCGTCCTGACATTCGGATTGTTGCTGACGAGGTAATACGGCAGATTGCCGAGCGAAGCCACGCCCTTCACGTTCTGCTTGCCGTGCGTGCGGTCCCAGATCGTCAGCAAGGGGCCGACACCCGCGCCGGCGACATCCACCGCGCCGGAGAGCAATGCATCGTTGACGGCGGCGCCGCCCGAAAGCTTCACCCAGTCGACCTTGATATCGAGTCCCTGCTTGCGCCCTTCTTTCTCGACGAACTGCTGGTCGCGCGCGACGTTCAGCAGCAGATAGACGACGCCGAACTGTTCGGCAATGCGAATCTGGCCTTCGGCATGTGAAGGCATGGCCGCGCCGAGGCTGGCCACGCCCATCGATACGCTCAGTAAAGCTGTGGTCAAACGACGGGACAGAGACGGCCTCAGAGAGGTCGGGCGAAACCTGGCAAGCATGGGAACTCCGTTCAGCATGTGTGGGGTCAGGGCGGGCGGCGTTGCCGTCAGAACGGCACGTCGCCTTCGATCGTTGTGCGATACAGTTTGCGGCGCAGATGATCCGGCGTGCCCGCTGCCAGATGCATCAATGAGCGGTTGTCCCAGAACACCATGTCGTGTTCGGCCCACTGATGCCGGTACAGATGCTCGGGCCGCACGCTATGCGCAAAAATTTCTTCGAGCAGTGACTTGCTCTCGTCTTCCGGCAAGCCGATCACACGGGTCGTGAAATGCTCACTGACGAAGAGCGCGCGCCGTCGGGTCTCAGGATGAGTGCGCACGATCGGCTGCACCACCGGCTTCACCTGGGCAATCTGCTGCGCCGACAGATTCGGCCGCCACGGGCTGCGCTTCTGCAATTCCGCGTATTTCGCGAGATACGTATGCTCCGCTGAGCGCCCTTGCACCGCGCTGCGCAAATGCTCCGGCAACGTGTCCCATGCGAGGTGCATGTTGGCGAACAGCGTGTCGCCGCCCTCCGAGGGCAACTCCTGCGCGTGCAGCATCGAACCGAGGCTCGGCTTCTCCTTGTACGACAGATCGGAATGCCAGTAATGACCGGCGTCGCCGAGACCGATCGGCTGGCCGTTCTCGACGATGTTCGAGACGATCAGCACCTCCGGGTGGCCCGGCAACTGGAATTGATGCAGCACGTGAATCTGCAACGGACCGAAGCGGCGGCTGAAGGCAATCTGCTGCTCCGGCGTAATGCGCTGATCGCGAAACACCAGCACGTGGTGGTCCAGATGGGCACGGTGGATGCGGGCGAAATCGTCCTGAGCCAGCGGTTTGCTGAGATCGAGACCGAGAACTTCCGCGCCGACGGGGCCGTCGAAAGCGCGAATTTCGATTCGCCGGGCTTGATTGGCAGAACCAGCGGCGCTGGCAGCGGGGGATGCAAAGGCAGTCGTCACGGGAAACTCTTCGTCGAATCTGTTCGAAGGACGCCGGCGAAGGCGAAGTCAAACAAATTTACCGGCACACACGCACGGCGACAACGAAGCAAATCCGATACGGTTATCTGCTGGAGTGATAAACCCGATGTTTTAACGCGCCGCGGGCCGCGCAGGCGCTTTTGCGCATTCAGTTGCGCACTGCCGGAAGCGTTGCCGGCGCGCGAAGTTCAGAGTCAGCGCAATGCGCTCGCCACTATCGCATCGCAGGGGGTCTCGCTCTTTAATTCCTCAATGCGTTCGCGTCAACAATTCGTAGCTCGCATCCTGGCTCGCAGTCGACTGCCGCTCGCGGCCCCAGCCGACTGCGCGCCGGTAATTGCCGAGCAGCGGGCCGTCGTCGAAGCCGCCAGGTGGCGCCGGCGCCACCTGGGGCGCGACGAATAACGCATCTTCGGGACAGTACAGCTCGCACATGAAGCAGGTCTGGCAGTCCCCCTGCCTGGCAATGCGCGGCGGACTCCCCGGCACGATGTCGAACACATTGGTGGGGCATGCCCTCACGCAGATGTTGCATCCCGTGCAGCGCGCAGCGTCGACGATCTCGATCATGCCGTCACTCCTTCGGTGCGGGCCGTGGCTGGAGACAAGGCCAGCCTGTCGATCCAGACTTCATCCAGACCGCCGCTCAACAGACGATGCCTCTGCGCCGGATCGAGCGCGGCGTGCTCGTGCCGCCGATGCATCCCGCGTGTTTCGGTTCGTTGCTGCGCGCTGCGATACATCCAGCGCGAAGTGGCGAGCATGGCCGCCGCCTCACGCGCGCGCACGGCAGCCAACGCACTTCGCGCCGGCGCCGCACCGCGCACGCGATGCCACAGCGCGTCGAGCCGCGCGAGCGAGTCGTCGAGCAAGTCGGCCTGACGGGTCCAGTTGCGCTGCGTGGGAAATACCTCCTGCTGCACGCTGCGAATCACCGCGTCGCTGTCATAAGGCGTCGAGCCGCCGGTGTCGCGCAGGCCAGCGCCGCCGGCCCGCAACAGCCGGCCCCGCAGGCCCGTGCGCCCGCGTGAACGGGCATAGCCGGCAGCGCCCGCACCGGCCCAGAAACCGGATGACATCGCCCACGCCGCGTTATGACTGCCACCGCCGGTGAAGCCGCCGCAGATCAGCTCGCGAGTGGCCGCATCGCCGGCCGCATACAAACCTTCGACCGACGTCGCGCAAGTCTGATCCACCAGATGCAGGCCGCCCGTTCCCCGCACGGTTCCTTCGAGGCGCAACGTCACCGGGAAATGCTGCGTGAACGGGTCGATCCCGAGCCGATCGAACGGCAGGAAGAAATTCGGCTGTGCAGTACGCATCCACGCCTGAATCTGTTCGTCGGCGCGATCGAGGCAGGCCAGCACGGGCTGGCTCTGCAGCGTGCGGGCAATCACGCCGCGGCCATGCGCAGATCCGGCCCCCGGGATCGCCGACCCGTCCTGGTAGTAGAACGTAGCCCACTTGTAGAACAACGATTTCGTCACCGATGAAAACGCCGGCCCAAGTCCATAAGCATTCGAAAACTCCATGCCCGACAGGGCCGCGCCCACCTCGGCGGCCATCAACTGGCCGTCGCCGGTGAGCACGTTGCAGCCGAGCGCGTTGCTGAGAAACGCACATCCGCCCGTTGCGATGACCACCGCGCCCGCGCGCACGACCCACGTCTCGTCCGCCTGACGGTCGACGCCGGCCGCTCCCGCGACCGCGCCCTGCTCGTCGACGAGCAGTTCGAGCGCGGGGCTGTGATCGAGGATGCGCACTTTCGCTTCCCTGACGCGTTTGCGCATCAGCCGCATGTACTCGGGCCCTTGCAACGAGGTGCGCCGCTGCTCGCCGGTTTCGTCGATGGGAAACGGGTAGCCCCACTCGGCCAGTTGCTGCGCATTGGTCCACGTCTGCTCGAGCACGCGATCCATCCACGCCGGTTCGGCAAGCTCGCCGCCCAACGTGAAACGACTCGCTTTTGCACGATCCCGTGCGTCCTCGTCAGGCGGCACATACCAGAGCGCCGTGCCAGCCGGCGCGGTCGCGCCGGAGGTGCCGCAAAAGCCTTTATCGGCCAATACCACGCGCGCGCCGTTGGCGGCCGCGCTAATCGCAGCCCACGCGCCAGCCGGGCCGCCGCCGATCACGAGTACGTCCGCCTCGTACTGGACTGCGCCATCCGCCGCCGTCACCGGTGGCCGCTGATTTTTTCCCGCGTTGTCCGTCATGACAGATTTCCCCTAAGGTAATGAGCCGATTGCTTAACGACGTTAGCGACGTTAGCGACATAGACAGGCTTTGGCCGGGCGGACCGGCGCGGCGCTAGCGCCTGTGCGCCAGCACTAGCCACCGGAGGCGGTGGTTGAAGTGGCCGCCGTTTCGGCGCGCTTCGTGCTGAAGTTCCAGTGCTGCGCCGCAGCCGTATCCACCGGCGCCGGCAGAAGCCCCGCTCGATAGAAGGTGTCGGCGATCTTTTGCTGCTCACCAAAATTCTGCGTATCCACCGCGCGGACCGCATAGCTGCGGCGTGCATTGGCACGCTCGATCGTCGCCGCGTCCAGGCCCCAGATCGGCGCGAGCAGCTTCGCCGCATCGTCGGGATGGGCGCGAACCCAAACGCCCGCCGACTTCAACTGCGCGAACACGGTGTCGATCACATCGGGATGGGCTGCGGCAAAACTGCTGGACGCGAGGTAGTACCGCTGATAGGAGGCAAGACCTTCGCCGTTGGCAAGAACACGCACGTCCGGCGCTTTGTCGACCGACGCGACATACGGGTCCCAGGTGACCCACACGTCCACGCTGCCGCGCTCGAAGGCGGCGCGTCCGTCGGCGGGCGTCAGATAGCTGATGCGCACGTCAGCAGGAGCGAGGCCTGCTTTGGCGAGCGCGGCGAGCAGCAGATAGTGGCTGCCGGCCGCCTTGGTCACGGCGATGCGCTGGCCCTTCAGGTCGGCAAGCGTATGCAGCGGCCCATCGCGCTTCACGATAATGGCCTGGGCGCCCGGCGAAGGCGCTTCCTGCGCGATATACACAAAACGCGCACGAGCGGCCTGAGCGAACACCGGGACCGTGTCGGCGACATCGGCGCTCAGGTCGACCGCGTCCGCATTGAGTGCTTCGGTCAGCGGCAAGCCACTGGCAAACTCGTTCCAGCTAATGCTCACACCCAAGGGCGCGAGCGCCTGCTCGAGCGAGCCACGTGCTTTCAGAATGGTGATGAGCGTTGAAGACTTCTGATAGCCGATCCGCAGCTTCAGCGGCGCCGGCGAATTGGCCGAGGTCTGTGCGTGAGCGGCACTCACGGCGAGCAGCGAAGTCAGCGCCGAGCGAGCGAGCCAACGAAAGATAGAAAAGGTCACGGCGCGAAGTTCCGGTCTGGTCAGGACGATAAAACTGCGATCGTAGCAACGCCCGATCGCGCGGATAAGCGAGCGTTTCAACTATGCTTAGCAGCCGGGCGCATAACGGCAAAAAGCGGCCGGCGCCGAGCGTGCGTCTAGTGGTTCGGCGAACAATGCTCTACGAAGTAGCGCTCGAAGCGGCGACGCCGCGCCCGAGCTTCGCCGGCACGCCCGAGCAGGTCGCCGACGGGCTGCAGGCGTGGGTCGACGCGCGCGCGACCGACGGCTTTATCGTGCGCGGCGGCACGCCGGCCGCGTTCACCGATTTCGCCACCAAGGTCGTACCGATCCTGCAGGAGCGCGGCGCCTACCGGCGCGATTACGAAGGCGCGACGCTGCGCGAGCATCTGGGGCTTGACTATCCGGTCAACCAGTTCGCGCGGAGGGCGTGAGTCTCTGAGGCGGTGTTCAGTGACCTGAGCCGCCCGCGTTCGCGTAGGTGTCCCCCACCATCAGATGCACGATCTCGTCGCCGCTGGTCCCGGCTACGAGCCGTTCGCCCGCGACCTCACCGCGCCGCAGTACGACGATGCGATCGGCAATCGCGAAGATGTCGTGAAGATTGTGCGAGATCAGGATCACGGACACGCCCTGCGCTTTCAGCGCGGCGATCAACTCCATCACCTTGCGTTGTTCGGGTACGCCGAGCGCGGCGGTCGGCTCGTCCATGATCAGCACGCGCGCATTCCAGTAAATCGCGCGGCCAATCGCAATCGCCTGCCGCTGGCCGCCCGAGAGCATCTTCACCGGCGCTTTGAGCTTGCGTTCGGGGATCACGATATCGAGGCGCTCGAGCACTTCGCGTGCAACCTTCGCCATGCGCGGCCGGTCGATCACCTGAAGCCCGAACTGACGGCGCGTCGGCTCACGCCCGAGAAAGATGTTGCTCCCGACATCGAGGTTATCGGCAAGCGCGAGATCCTGGTAGATCGTCTCGATCCCCTGGGCGCGCGCGTCCTGCGGGTCGCGCATCTGCAAGGCCGTGCCGTTGAACAGCAATTGGCCCGCGTCGGCGTGATAGACACCGGAGATGATCTTGATGAGGGTCGATTTGCCCGCGCCGTTGTCGCCCGCGAGCGCCAGCACTTCCCCCGCCATCAGTTGCAACGAGACGCGCCGGAGCGCCTCCACGCCGCCGAAACGAATCGAGATGTCGCGCGCCTCGAGGATCGGGGTGCTCATTGGGCGCCCCCGAGACGTTCCTTGTACTGATCGATCAGCACCGACATGATGATGACGATGCCGACCACGATAAACTGCCAGAACGCGTTGACGTCGATGAACACCAGCCCGAACTCGATCACCGCAATGATCAACGCACCGATCAGCGTGCCGATCACATTGCCGGTTCCGCCGAACAGACTCGCCCCGCCGATCACCACCGCCGCAATCGAGTCGAGCAGCATCGGCTCTCCTGCGTTGGCAGCGCCCGCAGCGAAGCGCGCCGTATAGACGATGCCGCCAATCGCGGCAAACGCGGCGGCGATCAGATAGATCACGAGCAGATGGCGCCTGACATTGATCCCCGCGCGAATCGCCGACTGGGGATTGCCGCCGATTGCATAGGTGTACTGCCCGAATCGCGTCTTTGACAGCACCCAATGCATGATGATCAGCAGGACTGCGGTCAGTATCACCGGAGTCCAGCCGCTGCCAAGCCAGGCTAGACCGGCGTTGTCCACCGCCACGGTCATACCGCTTCCCGCCGCCAGAAATCCCACGCCTCGGGCAACCCCGTACATGCCGAGCGTGCCGATAAAGGCGGGTACACCGAGCCGCGCGATCAGTACGCCGTTGACCAGTCCGGGAATCGCGCACACCGCGATGCTCAGCGGAATGGAAAACAGCAGGACCCACGGCGAGCCGCTGCCCAATAGCGTGAACTGCGCGACACACACGGCCGCCAGTCCCATCACGAATCCCACCGACAGATCGATGCCCGCGGTGATGATCACAAAGGTCTGGCCGATCGCGAGCAGAAGCGGCGCGCTGGCCGCAAGTCCGATCGACTGCAGGTTGTAGGCGTTGAAGATAAACGAGCGATGATCCGAGATCCGCGCCCAGACTTCGAAGAACACCAGCAACGCAGCAAGGAAAAGCCAGGGCCACACCTTGCTGATCAGCGCGAGCCTGTCGAGCCGTGAGTTATCCATCGAACCGTCCGGGAGTTCGGGGGTGATCGGGAGTGACGCCCGCGTGCGCGCATCGGCGCACACGGGGAGTTGGCCTCATTCGATAGCGCTTGCCTAGTTCGAATAGATGTACTGCTTCATATCCGGCTGATCGATATTCGTCTTGTCGAGCACGACAAAGCCCGTGCTCCTGAATACCGGAATCTTCTTGCCATGAATCAGGTCGGCCGCGAACTTCACGCCGTAATAGCCGATCTCATCCGGGCGCTGCGCGATTGCGATATCGACAAGGCCGCTTTTGATCTGCTGGTCGATGCCGGGCACCGCGTCGAACACCACGACCTTGACTACACCCTGCTTGCCGGCCGCCTTCACGCCCTGGGCGGCGCCGCTGCCGGAGAAGGTGTTGGCGCCGAACACGCCGGCGAGATCGGGATTGCGCGCGAGCACCGCGGCAACGTGGGATGCGGCGCGGTTCGCGTCATCCTCGTTATATTGCGTTTGCAGCACCTTGATGTTCGGGTGCTTCTTCATTTCGTCGAGGAAACCCTCGGCACGCGCGTCGGTACTGGAGATACCCGGTTTGTTGTTTTCGCAGTAGACGGTGCCCTTGTCGCCGATGGCCTTCGCGAGCGCGCGCGCCGCCACGCGGCCGCCTTCCAGGTTGTCCGAAGCAATATAGGAGAGCGGGAAATCGGCGTCGCCCTTGCCGGTCTGGTAGTGGCCGTCGCCGATATAAGTATCGACCGTGATGACTTTGATGCCTGCGTTAGCCGCTTCCTTCAACGGCCCGATCATCTGCTGTTTGTCGACCGGCGAAATCAGCAGGACGTCCGGGCGTTTGGCAATGAACGCCTTGAGGATCGGCACCTGCTCCGTGGTGTTCCACGCCTTGGGCACCTGGAATAACAACTGGACGTGCTCTTCATTCGCGGCTCGCTCGGCGCCGCGATGCATCGTGAAGTAGAAAGGATCGGTAACGCCCGGCAGTAGCGCGACGACGGGATGCGCGGCATCCGCGTGAGCCACGCCCGTAAACGAACAGGCAACGAACGTTGCCAATGCAACCAGATAGTGGGAAACGACGCGCTTCATTTTTGCCTTCCTCCTGTTGAGTCCGACGAACGGCGCTTCACCTGACGCGTTCCGACCTTACTGAAGTGATGGCGTCTGGCAGTTGGCCAGTATACTGGCGAGCTTCGGTCGCGACCCTGGTGTTTTCCTGCATCGTTTCCGCATAATTGCGCTGATGCCGCGCGAGGCACAAGCCCGAATTCACGGATTCGCGAACCGGCTTCTCAACGGCGAAACACTGTGACTGCTCTGCAGAAGCTTCGCGAGTCGCCTTTCCGCCTCGAGGTAACGGCGCGACGACACCGTCCCTATCTGCTCGTCGTACCGGCATAGAATCGGTTCGATCGCAACGGCCTCCTCCCGCCTGACTCGCCAGATTCCCGTCTCCTCCGCGCGCAGCACGGCACGATCTAGCGCCGCCTCAGCGCGAAGAAAGATCTCCGGATCGCTGACATGCCCACCGTCGTCTTCAAGGCAAAACGTGAAATAGAGAATCCTCGTCAGTTCGTTCAGCAAATGACGATTGCCTTCTTCCTGCAGGGTGCCCACCAGTGCAAGGTGGCCACCAAGCGACAGCCGCCGTACGCTCTCATCCGGCATGGGCAAAAGGAACGTTTTGTGCCATCGTGCAGCGCCTTTTCCTGCGCGCTTATCTCGTGGTGACCTGGATCTCGGCATGATCGTCTCCGGGGCTCTCGTTACTTGTGGCCGCAGGACCTATTCGTAACATCTCACTTCCGCGTCAAGGATCGAGCGGCGGGAAATAGACCGCGAAACTGCAGGTATCTTTCCTGCAGTGCGTCGAATCGCGATATCCGCGGCGAAAACGTCGCCTTGACGGGGAGCACGCGATCAAGCACTGCCGGATCGCAACCGTATGCGGCAAAACCAAGCCTGGCTGCGCCGATGCCAGCAGCCAGTTCGCTGCCGTTCAGGGTATGCAGTTCCCGCCCCAGTACATCGGCCAGCAATTGCGCCCAATACTCGCTTCGCGCGCCGCCCCCCACGAGCGAGCAATCCGCAACCGTCACGCCCGACGTTTCAATCGCATTGAGCGCATCGCGCAAGCCGAATGCCACCCCTTCCAGGACGGCATAGCCGAGAGACGCCACCGACGTCTCGAGTGCCAGTCCCATGAAACCGCCTCGCAAGCGTGGATCATTGTGAGGCGTTCGCTCCCCCGCGAGGTACGGCAGAAAAACAGGCGCCTCCATGGGGATGGCCCCATCTACCGGAATGTGCTCCGCCACGCAAGCCAGCAGATCCGCTTCCCTACCCGACGCCAGCAGCTTCGACGCCCATCTCAGACAACTGGCGCCGGCCAGAATGGCGCCCATCGCGTACCACGCGCCCGGCAATGCATGGCAATAGCCGTGAACGCCATTGGCGATTCTCGAAAGAGGTTTGTCGACTGTCGAGACGACAGCGGCACTCGTACCGAGTGTGACGAACGATCGGCCAGGAATACTTGCGCCGATTCCGATGGACGACGCCGGGTTGTCACCCGCTCCGCCCGCGACGACGACACCGCTGCTCAGGCCAAGCTGACTTGCAACAGCAGGCAGCACCCGAGCCCCGGCCGACGACCCTTCCACGAGCCGAGGAAGCTGCCGCGGTTGCAGCCCGGTCGCTTCGATCATCGGCTCGAACCAGGAGCGGCAGCGCACATCGAGCCAAAGCGTGCCGGCCGCATCGGACATATCCGTCAGGCGCTCGCCGGTGAGCTTCAGTCGCAGATAGTCTTTCGGGGAGAGCACGCAATCGATCGCCGCGTGCACTTGCGGTTCATGATGCTTCAACCACAGCAGTTTCGGAGCCGTCAGCCCCGCCATCGGAGCACTCCCGATGACATCGAGATGCGCGGCGAACCGTTCTGCCAGCGACGCGGCCTCAAGCGCCGAGCGCCCGTCGTTCCACAAGATCGCCGGACGAAGGCACACGTTGCGCGCATTGACCAGAACAGCGCCATGCATCTGCCCCGACAGTCCTATGCAACGAATTCTTTCGAAGGCGCGAGGCTGATTGCGACGCAATGCGCCCAAAGCCGTCGTGCAGGCTTGCCACCAGTGCTCAGGATCCTGCTCGGACCAGCCGGGCCGGAGATGCGAACTCGCTATCGGCGCGGAAACCGCATCGAGAATGGTGCCGCCCTCGTCGAGCATGAGAGCCTTCAGATCGGAGGTGCCGAGATCGATGCCCAACGAAACGGGATTACTAATCAATTTATTCACTTTGCCAACGAGAATTGATCAACATGCCCGATCGTCTATTCGAGCATGGTCGGCTCACGCACGGTCCGGCGAGCCGTTTCGTTAGCTGACGCGTCGCAACGTTTCCGGCCTCGACGCGAGCCAGCGGTCCACCGTGCCGCAGGCGTCGCGTACCGCACCGATGAGCCGGCTGTCGGACGCGAGCCCGCCCCACACCCGGCGATCCGAACAGAACGCCGCGACCGGATCTTCCGCTGCCAGCATGGCGCGGATCCCAGCGATGTCCTGCAGGCTATCGCGATAGTCGATGTGCAGTTTGCCGTCGGCCCAGCGCGTCAGGAAGGCCAGAAACAACGCAAGCAGCATGGCGCTCGCCGCGGGCACCTCCCCGCGCGCGAAGCTGTCGCGCAGCGTCGGGACGACAAAGCCCGATAGTTTTGTGAATCCGTCCGCCGCGACTCGCTCGTTCGTGTCGCGGATATACGGATTGCTGAAGCGGTCGAGCACGACGTCGCGATACCGCGGAAGGTCGATGGGGCTCGGAAGCAGACTCGGTATGACGTCCTGCGTGATGTAATCGTGGGCGAACCGTGCAATCTCCGCGTCTCGCGTTCCTTCGTGGATATATTCAAGTCCGACCAGCGTGCCGGCCCAGGCGACGCAGCTATGGGTAGCATTCAGCACACGGATCTTGGCCTCCTCGTATGGCAACACAGAATCCACGAGTTCCACGCCAACTTTCTCCCAGGCCGGGCGATCCGCAATGAAACGATCCTCGATCACCCATTGCGCGAAAGACTCGCTCATCACCGGGCAACGGTCGTCCAAACCCGTGGCGGCGAGAACACGCGCACAGGTATCGGGAGTCGCACGTGGCGTGATCCGGTCGACCATCGCACTCGGTGTGGTCGTATGGGTCTGCACCCATTGTTTGAGCGTGTGGAGGCTGCGACGGGTGAGGAATTCGGCGAAGCCGGTGCGTAATTTTTCGCCGTTGTGGCGCAGATTGTCACAGCTTTGCAGCGTGACCGGCCCTCCGCCGGTTCGGCGCCGCGCTTCGAGGATCGCGGCGAGAACGCCGTAAATGGTCCCACACCCCCCATTGAGATCGGCGGCGACGTCCGGATGTGAGACGTCGAGCCTGTCGTGATTGTCGAGGTAGTACCCGCTTTCTGTGACCGTGAAGGAGATGATCCGGCAGGCACGCGACGAACCGTATTCGATCAGCGACGCATGATCCGGCGACCACGGCAGCACGCGCTGAATCGAGCGAATGGACTCGTACTCCCGCGCACCGTCCGGCGAAACGGTCTCGAGCGTGTAGGCCCCGCCCTGTGCCGCGAGTGCTTCGTGCGTTGTGTTCATGTCGCTTCGGATGTTGCCTGCCGCGATCGACCACGCCCGGTCGCGGCTGTCTCCGCTTTCCCGCAGTCTATGCAGATACCACGCCTGATGCGCGCGGTGAAACGAGCCTGTGCCGATATGCAGGATGATCCGTTCGTCGTCAACAGGTTGAACTGGAGGTGTCATAAAGGTTCGCTACTAGCGTGGTTAATGCAACACGGACGACTCGCAAACGAGTGTCGTCATCGCGTCTCCGGGATGCGCTGAGCCGCGTGGATCACGTCCGGGCGCTCGCGGAACCGCGGAGGTGGTCGAGCGCGACCGCGCCAATGATCACCAGACCCTTGATGACGAACTGCCAGGTATCGGAAACGCCGATCAGGATCAGGCCATTGGACAGTACGGCGATGATCAGCGCACCGATCAGCGTGCCCCAGATCGAACCGATCCCGCCCACAAAACTGGTGCCACCGAGAATCACAGCAGCAATCGCATCGAGCTCATAGGAAAAACCAAGCTGCATGCCATTGGCCGCGTAAAGACGGGCGGCGGACAGCGCCCCGCCTAGCCCGGCCAGCAGGCCTGAGATGCCGTACACGAAGAGTGTGATCGACCAGACCTTGATGCCGGCGAGGCGTGACGCCTCGGCATTGCCACCCACCGCGTAGATACGGAGTCCGAGCACCGTCCGGCGCAGGATCAACCAGGAAATCACCACGGTGGCGAGCGCGATCACCACGAGCCATGGCACGCCGAGAAGGTTGCCGTTGCCGAGGAAAGCAAAAGGCAAACTCGAATTGAAGATGGTGTTGTCATGACCAAACATACGAGCGAGGCCCCGCACCGACGTCATCGTGCCGAGCGTGACGATGAAAGGCGGCAGGCGCAGAAAAGCGATCAGCGAACCATTGATCAATCCAAACACGGCGCCGGCCACCAGCGCCACAACCAGTCCGAGCATGCCCCAGCCAGGAATCAACGAAGCGATCAGCGCGAGCATGGCGGAAGCGGCCAGCACCGATCCGACGGAAAGATCGATCCCACCAGTCAGGATAACGAACGTCATACCCGCGGCGAGCACGGTATTGATCGAGGCCTGCTGCGTGACGACCGACAGATTGCTCCAGGTCATGAAGCGGCCATGCGCCCAGGACAGACTGCCTGACTCGGCATAGCCGGACAGCAATTGAAACAGAACGGCGATCAACACCAGGGCTGGCAGCATGCCCAACCCACGCAGGGTGCCGGTGAGAGCGAGTTTGCGGCGCGTGCTCTGCGCCACAGCGGAATTGATTGAGATCATCGAACTGCCCATCCTGTCTTGAAGTCTGCATCGTTACCGATGGCCTGCCGTGTCATGCCGCGTCAGTGGCAGCGGACGTGGCGATGGCCATGATGTTCCCTTGCGTTATCTGTGCGGCCCCAGCGGCTCCCCCGACCTCGCCGGCAATATGGCCCTCGCGCATCACGATGACGCGATCGCAGATACCGACGATCTCCGGCAAGTCCGACGAGATCACCGCAACGCCGACTCCCTCCCGGGCCAGCCGGTCGATCAGCCGGTAGATCTCCGACTTCGCGCCGATGTCGACGCCGCGGGTTGGCTCGTCGAGGATCAGCACACGAGGATTGGTTTCGAGCAGGCGCGACAGCAGAACTTTCTGCTGATTGCCACCCGAGAGACCGCCGACCGGGGCGTCGGGCGAACCGGTTCGAATGCCCTTCACCTCGATCGCCGAAGCGGCGCGTTGACGTCCTTTGGCAAGGTTGCGAAAACCGCCGGCCAGGGCGTCGCGGGCAATCACGCCAAGATTGATGTTTTCGGATACCGACATGTCGAGCATCAGCCCGAGCAGTTTGCGATCCTCGGTCAGATAGGCAATGCCGGCGTCAATGGCGTCAAGAGGCGAACGGATGCTCACCTGAGCGCCGTCGACCGCGACCGCGCCCGACACTTTCGGGTCCGCTCCGTAAATCAGGCGGGCAAGCTCCGTGCGCCCCGCGCCAACCAGGCCTGCAATGCCGAGCACTTCCCCTTCATGAATATCGAAGGAACAGGGCTGGACACGTTTTCCGTCAGCCACGTCGCGCACCGAGAGAATGACCCGGCCACGGCCAAGATGAGCGTCGTGATCCTTTTTGTAGAACGAAGACAGATCGCGCCCGACCATCATGCGCACAACGGCGGCCGGCGTAATCGCATCCCGCTCCAGCGTACCGACATAGGTGCCGTCGCGCAGCACGGAGACGCGGTCAGAAAGCTCGTACACCTCTTTCATGCGATGGCTGATATAGACAATGGCAAGCCCCTCCTGTTTGAGCTTGCGCACCAGCGCAAACAGCCGCTCGGTCTCGCGCTCGGACAGGGTGGTAGTCGGCTCGTCCATGATCAGCACGCGCGAACGGGCATGCACGGCGCGCGCGATCTCCACCAGTTGCCGCTCGGCGATCGACAGGTCCGCCACTTTGTGACGCGCGGTGAAACTGGCCCCGAGACGCTGCAGTACATCTTCGACGCCCGCAACCATGGCTGTGCGGTCGATCAACGCGCGCCGGCTGGGCTCGCGACCGAGATAGATGTTTTCAGCAACGGTGAGATTCGGAGCGAGTGCGAGTTCCTGATAGATGATGGCGATGCCCAGTTGCCTCGCCGCCATCGGTCCGTTGATGGCAACCTTGCGGCCCTCGATCAGGATTTCGGAAGCCTCATCCGGCACATAGGCGCCGGAAAGAATCTTCATCAACGTAGACTTGCCGGCGCCGTTTTCGCCCATCAGCGCGTGAATCTCACCCAGTCTCACGTCGAGCGAGACGCCCTTCAGCGCCTGAACCGGACCAAATGTCTTCGAGACGTTGCGAATTTCCAGGAAGGATTGCGTATCACCCGTGCTCATGATCTCTTCCCTGCGCCAGTAGCTGCGCGAGCGTTGCAGCGGTGCCTTGCGATGCCAACTGCTTTGCGACGCTCTGGTACGCGGCAACGAAACGTGGACTCCCGCGAAGGCCAAACCCGCGAAAGGCCTCAATGTCGAGCACGGCCAAAGGATCGCCGCCACGCAGCTTTGCCCAGTCCGCGCTTCCGATATGCGGTTCGTTGACGTCGAAGGGCACGCCCTCATCGTCGATGCCGCGGAGGTAACGCTCAAAGCAGGCGATCAGGAAGGCTTCCCGGGTAAGGTCGCCGCCGTTGGCGATCAGTTGTACGATCGTCTTGCCATGGAAGACCACGATCTTCGAAGCGCCGTCGTGAGCCACGCGTGTTAGCTGGTCCTTGATCGCCGGGTTGGCGAATCGCTCGATGACTTTCTCTGTGAACGCCTCGACTGAATAACCGGACGGCGGGTCGACCAGCCTGCTGGCGTCGAGATTCCAGAAGTGGCGCAGCAAACGCGGGATGTCCGGATGACGCATGCCTTCATCGACAAAACGCGACCCCATCAGCAACGCGGGATAGCACATCAGCATATGAGCCGCATTGGAGAGCCGGCCCTTCACCGCGACGTACGCGGGAACCTCGTCGCTGAATACGACACCGGCAAGTTCGAGGCGGGGCCGCCCCGCGCAGAAACGGTCCTCCACGACCCAACTCGTATAGGTTTCGCACGTCGCTGCCAGCAGATCGTCGACACCGGTTGCCGTCACAAGACGTCGCCGCTCGTCCTCGGGTACTTGCGGTGCAATCCGGTCGACCATTGAATTCGGGAATGCACCGTTCTTGTCAATCCAATCGGCAAGATCCGCATCTATTGCCCGTGCAAAGCTCACGACGCAGCGTCGCGAGATGTCGCCGTTACGCTGGAGATTGTCGCAGGACATCACCGTGAAAGGCGGCAGCCCCGCCCGCCGCCGCCGGGCCAGCGCGGTAACGATATAGCCGAACACCGTCCTCGGCGCACCTCCCGCAAGGTCGTGGCGGATATCAGGCGTATCAAGCCTGAATTCGCCGCTCACTTCGTCGATGTTGTAGCCGCCTTCGGTGATGGTGAGCGAGACAACGCGCGTGGCGGCGTCGGCAAGCCGGGCGAGTACGGCCTCCGGCGCACCCGGCGCGTGCAGATACTCGATCATCGCGCCGACAATCTGCGTCTCGTGCGGCGTCTGCGAAGCGAGTTCAGTGACGGTATAAAGATTGTCCTGGCGACGATAGGCTTCGGCTTTTTCCCTTGCGGCCGGTCCGTCCATCAGACCGACGCCGCAGATGCCCCACTCTTCGTGATCCGGATGATGCAGGCAGGCTTCAATGGCAATCCCTTGATGCACCCGGTGGAAGTTGCCGACGCCAAAGTGAACGATGCCTACTCGCAGGCGATCCCGGTCATAGGTTGGTCTGGTTACGGTGGGACCGAAGGACGGCAAGGTGTCGCGGTTGAGTTTGATCATTTGTGGCGATTTCCAGAGGAGAACCTGTCGCTCAAGGCGAAACAGATTCCCTTCATATTTTCTTCAGGAGAGCTCAGTCATCATGCTTGGCGTTCCAGCCCTTGTAGGCGCCCACGTTCTGGCGCGTCACGAGACTGGAAGGGATAAGAATCAGCTGCTTTTCCGGCTTCTTCCCGGCGATCAGGCCGAGGCCGGTTTGAACCGCAACCTTCGGGATGGCATAGAAATCCTGGCTCGCCGAGGCCTCGATCATGGAAAGACCCGGATCCTTCAACGCAGCCTCCATGTCGGGCGAACCGTCGACCGACGTGATGAAGAAATCGCTGCGATTGACCTGCTTGGCCGCCAGCGCGGTGCCGATCGCCTGGGGATCGTTGATGGTGAAAATTGCGTCGATCTTTGGGAAACGGGTCAGATAACCCTGAGCCACCGCCATGCCGCCGTCGCGCGAACCCTTCCCGTCCAGGTTGTCGGACAGGACCTTGATACCCGGATATTTGGCAAAAACCTGCTTGCAGCCGTTGACGCGGTCGATCACTGACGATACCTGTGGGCCGTTTTCGATAATGACGTTGCCTTTGCCCTTGAGCTTGTCGGCGATGTACTGGCAAGAGATGCGTCCGGCCATCACGTTGTCGGTGGTCACGTTCGCATCCGCTCCCTCTGCCGCCGTATCGAAAGCGACAACGGGAATGCCGGCTGCATGCGCCTTCTTGATGGCCGGAGCAATGGCCTTCGGGTCGCCCGGGTTGAGCAGGATGAAATCGACTCCGGCCGCGATGAAATTATCGATCTGATTAAACTGCTTGCCGAGATCGTAGTCGTAGCCAACCGTTGTGACCTGGGCGCCTGGGTTGACCTTGTGAATCAGGCGCGTCGCCGTGTTGGCCATGATGACAAAGCCGGGGTTGCCCAATGACCCGACTGAAATTCCGACAGATTTGACCTCCTTCGCCAGACACGGCTCTGCGGATAGCAACGCCAGTGCTGCGCCGGCCAGGAAAATCCGGGTGAAATGACGCGTAGTTTTCATGTCTCTCCTCCATTGTGAGATCGATCTCATTTCCGCGCGGCCGACCTTGTGAGATCGATCTCATTTTTGGGCATAATTTCAGAATCTTCGGAGCCTGTCAATACGTGATCGCGAGTACGTCGCCCGAACCCGCGTGCCCTGTTTGACGTAATTCCAGGGTCAGGTCAGCCACAAAACCGGCGTCGAAAAGATCTGACTTATTGCAGGCTAACGGCGCCGTTTCAGCACATTCGCCACCGATCGGCGGTCGATCAACTGGGTCGGCAGTTCGATTTTCCGTGACCGCCCTTCCCCCCTGATTGCCTTGATCAGCGCGGTGGCGGCTGCATGACCGAGCTCGTAGACCGGACGCTTGACCACCGACATCGACGGCGCAATCACCTTCGACCACGGCGTATCGTCGAAGCTGACAAGCGACACGTCCTTGCCGATGGTAAGCGCGAGTTCGCTGCAAGCCGCCAGTACGCCCAGCGCCATTTCCTCGTTGGTTGCGAGGATGGCGGTGGCGCGGGGTTTCTGCGTCAGCAGCTCGAGCGCGCCGGCTTGAGCGGCTTCAACGCTGCTGCGGCTATAGCGGATGGCCGGTTCGCCGATGCCGCGACCCGCCATCGCCTCCTGTGCGCCGGCCACGCGATCCGTCACGGTCGAGACGACGCCTTCGGGCTGCCGTGTCTCCACTCCGCCACGGGCGGCCGCCGTTGCCACCAGGAGACCGATATGGACATGCCCGTGCTCGAGAAAAAGCTCAATTGCCTGTTTTGCGCCCCCGCGGTCGTCCGTACACGCGGTTGGAACGCGCAAACCCTCCACCCGGCGATCGAGCAATACCAGCGGTTTCGCTAACTCGCCTTCCAGAACGAAATGGTCATACTGGGTCGGGGACGATGGCACCACGATCAGTCCGTCCACGCGCTTTTCGATCAGTATGCGTACCGCGTCGACCTCCTTGGCGAGATCGTCGTCCGTATTGAGGACGAAGGTTTCGTAGCCTGCTCTCGCGGCTGTGTCGATGATGGCCCGGGTGGCATGGCTGAAAAAAGAGTTACTGATATCCGCCACGACGACGCCAATGGCCTGAGTCTTCCCGGCACGCATGGCACGCGCCACGACATTGGTGCTGTAGTTCAACTCACGTGCGGCCGTCAGCACGCGCTCGCGCGTTTCATCGCCGACGAGGCCATAGCCGCCCAGCGCCCGCGCCGCCGTGGCGCGTGATACCTCGGCGCGGTGCGCCACATCGATCAAACGAGCCGGCCGCTCGCTGTGACTCGTGTCTTTCCTGCCCGCCTTGCTTGCCACGATTTTTTTGTCACTCCTTCTCTTTCGAAACAGTGAAATACCCGACCGGGAGAATATCAGAAGGATGTCTGGAGAATCAGCGGCCCGTCACTGCACGCCAACAGCCAAACCTGCGCGTATCGCATCGGGCCGCCTACCCGTTACTCGCTGTACATCTCAACAAGCTTGCTCTGAACCGCATCCACGAAAATCGTCGCAACCCGCCTGATGTGCCGATGATTGGGAAAAACGGCGCAGAAGTTCGACGGGTCCGACCGATACTGTTCCAACACCGGCACCAGACGCCCGGCCGCGAGATCGCGCTTCGCGTACAGGTCAAACAGTAAGGCGATACCGAGACCGTCTACCGCCGCTTGCCTGACCGGGTTGGAGGTACTGGCGAGAAGACGCCCCTGCACCTGAACCCTGCTACGCCCGTCCGGACCGTTCAGATGCCAGGTGCCGGGCCCGGAACTTCGGGAAATCAGCAGACAGTCGTGCCGGCCGAGTTCATCGAGGTTCGCCGGCGTTCCGCGGGTCTCGAGATATTTCGGTGACGCGACGAGCTGCCCGCGTGAAGTACATAGAACGCGGCGCGTCGAATTCTCGTCCAGCATCGATTCGGGGCGCAAGGCGAGATCGACGCCGCTCGCCATCAGGTCGAGATAAGCATTGTCGACAACGAACTCCAGCGTGACGCCTGGATAGCGAGCGAGAAACTCCGTGATCCATGAAATCGGAAAGATGTCGAAGAAATCGGCAAACACCGCGACGCGCAGTGGGCCCATCGGTTCCGGATGCGTGTCCGCAACCTGCTGCCCTGCTACTACGAGTTCCCTTATGTTTCTCGCACATTGCTCGTAGAACGTTTGCCCGATTGCGGTCAGCGTCAGTTTCCTTGTGGTTCGAACAAACAGCCTGCTCTTCAGTTCGGCTTCGAGTTGTAGAACGTGACGGCTGATCGTGTTCGGGGGCATCCCGAGACGTCGCGCGGCTTCGGCAAAACTTCCGGCCTGGACTACTTCAACGAAAAGATAGATTTCGTTCAGGTCGAGCATGCATTCCTCATGAAAGTGGACGAGATCCCGCCATTCGTGCCGTCTAGTGGCCAAGCGAAAGGCGGTCTAAGCTACCTTCCAGACAGCGCGATTAGACCACTATTCGCAAGTATTCGTGATCCGGCACACCATCTGGCATGCGTGCCAGGAGGCCGATTTCGCGGTGCTTGCCGAACCATTGCATCGAGATGTTCCCCTCTTTCAAAAGCCCATTCTCGCCTGCAGGATCCCGAATGAATCTCCCTGTTCACCCCGGAGGCGATGCCGCTCGTCCTCGTCATGTGCTGCACGTCCAGAACCATATCGACTGCGGGATCTGCCCGGCCACGGCGATCGCGATCGTCCTCGTGCGCAAGCCGGCGAATCAAGACTTCCAGTCAAGTTCGAGATTCAAATGACAGTCAAAGTTGACGTGCGCGCGAAGCCCGATTTTCCGCTACGGGTATGGATCAGCGGCATCGGCGCGGAAGTGTCGGTACTTGAATATGACGGCCGGCAATTGTGGTTACGCTGGGTCGAGCCGGGGCGCTGTCATTACGGTGAGCAACGCTGGTCGCTCGCCGCGGCGAAACGCAATGGATATTGCATCGTGTCCGGCTTACCCATTCGCCGCGGCGAGCTGGTTTTCCGTCCTGGGGAGCGGCCCATGCCTGCGAACGCCGACAGGATGATTCTGCCGGAGCCGGTGGAACAAGTTCTGGCAGGACACACGGTGACGATCTCATAGCAGCCTGTCCCGGCTGACCGTTTTTCTGCCCGTCATTCGTAGACCTTATCGTCAAGCATTCACGAGGAAGAATTGACAACACCACTTGCATCATCTCGTCCCGCGAAACGGCAAGCGCCTTTTGGCTTTCGCTTCGTCGCGCCACTGGCGCTCGGCTCGACGCTCAACCCCATCAATTCCACGATGATCGCCACGGCACTCGTGCCGATCGCGGCAGATTTCCATGCGAGCGTGGCCGAAACAGGCTGGCTGATCGCCGGGCTCTATCTCACGAGCGCCGTTGCTCAACCGACTATGGGGCGGCTCGCCGATCTGTTCGGGCCTCGACGCGTCTACCTCGCCTCCCTCCTTCTCATTGCGCTCGCCGGGCTCGTCGGTGGAATCATGCCGTCGCTGGGCGGACTGGTGGCCGTGCGTGTGATGCTGGGGATTGGAACGTCAGGCGCGTATCCGTCGGCCATGCGCATTTTTCGCGTGCGCGCGGACAAACTCGGATGCGAACCACCCGCTACCGCCATGGGCGTGCTTTCCATGGGCGGGACGGCGATGCTGGCAATCGGCCCGTTCCTCGGCGGCGTGCTGACATCCGCCTTCGGGTGGCATGCCATCTTCGCCGTGAATGTGCCGTTCGCACTGGGGATCATGGTGCTCGTCTTCTTGTGGGTTCCAAAAGACGACCGCCCCGCCGAGGGCTTGTGCCGCCTGCTGGAAGAAGTCGACTTGCCCGGCATTGGACTGTTCACGGCGTTTCTGCTGAGCCTGATGATCTTCCTGTTGAACCTCAATCGCCCGATCTGGATCGCCCTGCCCGTCTCAGTCATTTTCTGCGCCGGACTCATCCTGCATTCGAGACGCCGCGCGCAACCGTTCATCGACGTGCGAATGCTTGCGCGAAACCGGGCCCTGTCTGTGACCTATCTTCGCGCCGGCATCATGCTCATGATGGTCTACTGCATCCTTTACGGCTTCGCGCAGTGGCTGGAAAGCGCCGCCGGGTTCAGCGAGAAAGAAGCCGGACTCATCACCATGCCCATGTCGATCGTAGCCGCGCTCTCGTCCCTTGCCGGCACGCGCAACAGCAGCATCCGGATGCCATTCCTCATGAGCATCGGCTCCAGCATTATCGGCTGCGCCTGCCTGTTGCTCCTGAACAACTCGACGACGGCCTGGCTCATCTCGATCGCCGTGATCTTCTTCGCCGCCCCACAGGGCATGTTTGCGACCGCGACGCAAACGGCCGTCTACATGCAGGCCCGGGCCGAAGAGATCGGCACGGCGGCCGGCCTTCAGCGAACCGCGCAATACATCGGCGCTATTGCGGCGACCAGCCTGCTGGGTCTCGTGTACGGCCAATCGGCAACTGACCAGGGCTTGCACCGTCTGGCGCTCGTCATGGGGGTGCTCGGCGTCGTGCTCTTCGTCAGCACGATCTTTGACCGGACTATTTCACGTCCCGCCAAACGCTGAACTCACTCCGCGCTTAAATGGACTGTCGCTGCCTCTTGCTCAATTCAACATCTGGCCCACGCTCGTGACAATCGACATGCAGACAGGCATGGTCGGCTTGCCGACGGCGCATTCCACAAGCGAGATCACCGCAAACAATGCAAGACCGGCACGTGCCCTTCGTGCGCGTGCTTTTCCAGTCGTTCTTATGAATGTCGCGAACCGGGCGCCCGGCGCTCCCTTGAAGATCGTATGCTTGTGCATAGTTGCAACCGGGTCCGCACCATGCCCACCTGTGCGTACGCAAGCGGAAAAGCGAGGCGACATGACTGATGATCCACCGGCGGGACCACAATTTCGCTGGAGCGATTCGAACGACGTTCCGTGGATACCGTCACGGTTCGCGAAGGGTGTCGAAGTGAAAAACCTCGGCAAAGCAGACGGCCGCGCAATGCAGCTAGTGAGGTTCTCACCCGGTGCGGCGTTTCCCGACCACCTTCACACCGGACCTGAGTTCATCTACGTGCTGGAGGGCGAAGTGACCTGGAACGGCAGGCTGCTGACGCACGGGTGCGCCGGCGTGGCTGAAGCGGGAACCCTCGAGCGCGGCTTTCGCAGCATCACCGGATGCATGTTCCTGCTCATGTACGACCTCGGCCAGCTTTTCGATTCGGTGGCTTCGGTGATTCGATAAGGCCGGAATCTGCTCAATAAAAGCTGCTACGGCCCGCACGGCATGAACACACTCGCTTCTGCGAGGTCGTCCATCCGTGCAGCTACGCCGCTACCGCTTCAGCATCCGTGACGCGGGTCCATAAACATCCCGAGGCGTAAGCGCCAGATGCTCTGACAGCTCCGCGACCGCCGCCTCCGCGTCCCTGCCGAGCACTGAGCGCATGAGCGCCTCATGCCGCTCGACGAAACCGTCCAGTTCCTGCGCGTCGGCAAGGATCACATGACGGTAACGGCTCGCCTGATCGTAAAAGGTCGCCTGCAGGTCCATCAGCCGGCGCGAGCGGCAAGCCCCGAGCAACGCGGCGTGAAAGCTCTTATGCGCCATCTCGATCGTGCTCCGCGCCTCTGCCGGCGCATCGTAATGGCGCGTCACGGCAAGCGACAGCTTGGCGAAGCTGCCGGCGATTTCCATCTCCCAGTCGGCATTGCCTGCCGCGATCGCTTCACGCAACGCCTCTGTCTCGACCAGCTGGCGCATCCGGGTCAGGTCCGCAAGGTCCCCTTGCGACAGCGGCGCAACACGAAAGCCGCGGCGCGTCTCATTGGTCACGAAACCCAGCGAAGTTAGCCGGGCCAGCGCCTCACGCAATGGCGAGGCCCCAACGCCGTACTGCTCCTTCAATTGTTCGATGCGCAGATTGTGCTCAGGCGGCAGCACGCCGGAGACGATATCTTCGACGAGACGCTCGAGTATCGCCTCGGTCAGCGTTTCCTTGACGAGTATTTCCATGGACGGCACATGCTTGAGAGGGACAGCGTCATCCTGCGCCAGACCCTCCTTTTTGTCAATAAAGTCCATTTTATCGATAATAATGGTATTTACCGATAGAAAGGTGGACGTAGGTCATCCACTATGTAGACCATAGGAGGAGGCGTTCCATGAACACTGAGCATTTACGCTTTATCGATTTGTCGGTCGCGCTGGAGAACGACGTGCCGGCCGATCCGCCGGGCCTGCAGCCGCGCATCCAGTACACCGATCACCAGCGCGGCGCCGGGCAGCTCGCCGCGATGTTCCCCGGTCTTTCGCCGAGCCAGTTGCCCGATGGCGAAGGATGGGCGGTCGAAGATCTGGTCCTGCACACGCATTGCGGCACCCACATGGACGCGCCGTTGCACTATGCGTCGACCATGAATGGCGGTGAACGCGCGATCGGCATCGACGAACTGCCGCTCGACTGGTGCATGGCGCCCGGCGTGAAGCTGGATTTTCGCGCGTTGCCGGATGGACATGTCGTGCGCGCAGACGAAGTGGAAGCGGAACTGGCACGCATCGGGCATGTGCTCAAGCCGCGCGACATCGTGCTGGTGAATACGGCCGCAGCCCGCGCGTACGGCACGCCCGCCTACATCGATAGCGGCTGCGGCATGGGACGCGCCGCCACCCTTTACCTGCTTGAGCGCGGCGTACGCGTGGTCGGCACGGACGCATGGAGCTGGGATGCGCCATTCCGCTACACGCGAGAGGCCTACCTGAAGAGCGGCGATCCATCGATTATCTGGGAGGGCCACAAGGCAGGCAGGGAGATCGGCTACGGCCAACTCGAGAAACTGACCAACCTGGATCTGCTGCCTCCGTTCGGCTTCATCGTCTGCTGCTTCCCCTACAAGATCAAGGGCGCGTCTGCCGGCTTTACGCGCGCCGTCGCCATCATGGATAAGGAACCCCACTCGTGAAACTCGCCACCTTCGAGACCCGCGATCATGCCGCGCTTGTCGGCGTTGTGTTGCCGGCGCAGCAGCGTGTCGTTGCACTGTCCGATGCGTTTCTCGCGCATCACGGCACAATGCTGCCGGCTTTTGCCGACATGCTGGCGCTAATGCGCAGCGGCCCCGGCGCGCTCGATACTGCCTTCGAGTTGGTCGCGCGTACGCACGGTGACGAACCGTTCGTGCATCCATTCGATTCGGTGCGGTTTCTCGCGCCTGTCCCGCTACCGGAACAGATTCGGGACTTCTCGACCTTCGACCTGCACATGCAGCAGGCCGGCGCGGCGATTGCCCGCCTGCGCGCGAACCGGCGGGGTGACGATCCCCGCGCGCTGCCCCAACCCAACGACATCGCACTGCCGCCGGTGTATTACGAGCAGCCGATCTACTACAAGGCCAACCGACTCAACGTGATCGGTCACGAGCACGACGTGCGCTGGCCGCGGCGCGCAAGGTTGCTGGACTACGAAGCAGAATTCGGCGTGTATATCGGCCGCACCGGGCGGGATATCGATAGCCGCAACGCCCGCCAGCATATATTCGGTTTCACGATTTTCAATGATTTTTCGGCCCGCGATCTTCAGGAGCACGAAATGGAAGGACCGTTCGGTCCGGCCAAGGGTAAAGATTTCGATACCGGCAATGCAATGGGCCCATGGATCGTGACAGCCGATGAAATCGCGGACCCCTACGATCTGGCCGTCACCGTGCGTGTGAATGGCGAGCAGTGGTCACGCGGCTCGACCCGCGATATGCGCCATCGCTTCGAGCGAATGATCGAACACGTGTCCACGGACGAAACCTTGCATGTCGGCGAATTCCTCGGATCGGGCACGGTCGGCAGCGGCAGTGGTCTCGAGCTGAACCGGTGGATCAAGGACGGTGACGTAGTGGAAATCGAAATCGAAAAAATCGGCGTGTTGCGCAACCGTGTCGTTGCGCAGTCAGGCCAACATACAGGGGACGAATCATGAACAACCGTTGGATCGCACTTGCGGTGCTTTGTCTTTGCGTCTTTCAGTTCACACTCAACTGGTTCTGCGTCGTGCCGGCGTTTCCGGCGATTGCGCATGAGTACGGACTCTCGATTCCGCAGGTGGCCGCGCTCGTTGCCGCGTTTGTCGGGGGCTACGGCATTTTCCATCTGCCGGCCGGCTGGTTGTCCGCACGATTCGGCATGCGCTGCGCGCTGATCATCGGCATTGCGCTCGAAGCCTGCGCATCGCTCGGCGGCGCTCTGGTGTCCTCATATTCAGCAATGCTGGCCACCCGCGTGATCGCGGGTGCCGGTGGGGCCTGCTGTCTCGGCGCAGTGGTGGGACTCGTCAGCGCCTGGTTCCGCGAGCGCGAACTGTCGTTCGCCATCGGGCTGACAACCGGTGTCGCCTTTGCGCTCGGCGCGGCGGCGGGACTGTTCCTGTGGTCGATGGTGGTGGCAGCCACGGGTTGGCACACTGCCGTCATCATCGCCGGACTCGTCGGGTTGGCTGTACTGCTGCTCGTCTGGTTCGCACCGATTGTTCCGCGGGCGGCCGCGGCGACACTCGACGGCGGCCACCTCGATATGCGTGCCGTGCGCCGCGTGCTGGGCAACGGAGCGCTCTGGTGGTGGGGACTGAGTATCGTCGGCTCGTACGGCGCGTTCTTTACCCTGGCGCAGTTCCTGCCGATCTATGCCGAGCGTGTCCTGCACTTCTCGCCCACCGAAGGCGGACGTCTTAGCGCCCTGCTGCTGCTGAGCGGCATTCCGGCTGCGATGCTCGGCGGCTGGGTGTCGGACCGCTTCGGCCGGATCAAGCTGCTGATCTGCGGCGCATTCGTGCTGAGCGGTCTCCTGACCTTGATGCTGCCTCGGCTCGACGGAGGATCGTTGCATCTTGCCGCCGCGGCAATCGGCTTGATCACCATGACCGGACTTACGCCGTGGTTCAGCGTACCCGCGATGTATCCCGACCGTATTCCGCTGCATGACGTGCCGGCCGCCTCCGGTCTGATGCTCTCGCTCGCCGCGCTTGGAGGCTTTGCCGTACCGCTGGGATTCGGCCGCATTGTCGCCAGCTACGGGTTTGATGCGGGTCTGCCCTACCTCGGCATCGTATCGATTGTCTTCACCGTCTTCGGGCTGATTGCGCCGACACCGTCGCGCCGCCGCGGCATGGTGGCCCATATTCAGACGGACGCCGCCTGACAGAAGCGAATCCGATGCAACGAAGCGTCTCCGATTCCTGAGGACGGCGCTTTTCAATGTCATTTCACTGACGTTCATAAATTCGGATACCTAATCACACAAAGGAGGAGAACATGCGTATTCCCGGAGGAAAAAAGGCTTACCCGATATGGCTCGCCTGCGCCATGCTCGGCAGCCCCTGCCTTGCGCAAACCAGCGTCAGCCTGTACGGGCAGATCGACGCTTTCGCTGGCGCAACCAAGGCCATCGGCGGTAAAACGGCGTGGCAGGAATCAAGCGGCGGCTTATCCACATCCTATTTCGGCATGAAAGGCGCGGAAGATCTCGGTGGGGGCATGAAGGCGATCTTCGCGCTGGAAAGCTTCTTCCAGCCGCAGAACGGACAGATCGGCCGTTTCCCGAATGACGTCTTCTTCTCGCGTAACGCGTACGTCGGCATTGAGTCGCCGTACGGCACATTCACCGCGGGGCGCCAGAGCACGAACCTCTTCATCTCGACAATCCTGTTCAATCCGTTTGTCGATTCATTTACCTTCTCGCCCGTGGTGCTGCAAACCTATCTGGGCCAGGGCGGTCAGGGCGTGATCGGCGACACAGGCTGGAACAACGCGATCCAGTACAGCACGCCGCGCTTTGGCGGGCTCTCCGGCGCGGCGATGTATTCGTTCGGCAATTCGGCTGGCGCGGCGGGAGTGCGTAAATGGAGTGCCCAGTTCCTCTACTTTCATGGACCATTCGCGGCAACGGGCGTTTATCAGTACGAGAACTACAGCTTTGCCGCTGGCGACATCGGCACCGCGCTTCCCGGCGTGTCGGGCCTGACCAGTCAGAGCACGGGCGAGCTCGGCGCAACCTACGACTTCCGGATCGTCAAGCTGTACGCGCAGTATCTGCACACCAATGACCAGACCAGCAACGGCACCATCCTCGTCAACCGCGGACAGGCAGGCTTTTCGATTCCGCTCGGCGCCGGCTCGATTCTCGGCTCGTATGCGTACTCGAAGAGCAACGGCCCGGCCGACGGCGTAACCCGCAAGACGTGGGCGATCGGCTACGACTACTCGCTGTCGAAGCGCACCGATATATACGCCGCTTATCTGTACGACCACCTAAGCGGAAAATCGACCGGCGATACGGCCGGTATCGGGATACGAACGAAGTTCTGAAGCGCGTCAGGCGGAGCGCAGATTGCGAATGCAGATTTGCAGCATTGAGCGCAGCAGGTGTGCCTGATCGGTGTCGAGTCCGTGCAGCATGGCCGTTTCGACACGGCTCGCAGCCTCCCCGCATTGCTCGAACAGGGCCTGCCCAGCGGTTGTCAGTTGCAGCAGCACGATGCGGCGATTGGTTGGATCGTTGGTGCGCGTGACCCAGCCGTTGGCTTCCATGGTCTTCATGACTTCGTTGGCGGCCTGAGGCGTGATGAACGAGCGTTCCGCGAGTTGCGCATTCGACGAACGTCCGCGGGCGTGCAGCACGGAAAGCGCGGTGAATTGCGGCAGTGTCAGGCCGTAGCCGGCGAGCGCCTCGGCGAGCCGTTTCGTGACGATGCGGTCGAGCTGGCCGATGAGATAGGTCGAATGAGCCGGCGAGCCTGGTGACGCCGGCGTGGCTTTGGTCGTGGAGGCGATCGCCGGAGCACTGGACGCTTCCTTCGCGGAAGTACGCGGCGTCAAGCTTGATGACGCGCGTCCGTGGGCAATGGTTCGAGCAGGTTTGGACATATCTGTGGCAGGTTGTACCCGCGAAATGTACCAGCAATTTGCGCTTTACATATCAGGCTACTTGATATTAAATTGATAAAACGCACTCCGCCCCGGAGTGAGGTTCCTGGAGAGAACGAATGACATACGAAGGACGTTGGAAGACCGTGAAGGTCGAGGTCGCGGACAGCATTGCGTGGGTCACGCTCAATCGTCCGGAAAAGCGCAACGCGATGAGTCCGACGCTCAACGCGGAAATGATCGAAGTGCTGGAAGCGGTCGAACTCGATCGCGACGCTGCCGTGCTGGTTCTGACCGGCGAAGGCGACGCGTGGACCGCCGGCATGGACCTGAAGGAATATTTCCGCGAGATCGACGCCGGTCCGGAGGTGCTGCAAGAAAAGATCCGCCGTGACGCCTGCCGCTGGCAATGGCAGTTGTTGCGCATGTACGCGAAGCCGACCATTGCGATGGTCAATGGCTGGTGTTTTGGCGGTGGCTTCTCGCCGCTGGTTGCCTGCGATCTCGCGATCGCCGCCGAAGAAGCGGTGTTCGGCCTGTCGGAAATCAACTGGGGCATTCCCCCTGGCAATCTCGTCAGCAAGGCGATGGCGGACACCGTGGGCCATCGTCAATCGCTCTACTACATCATGACCGGCGAGACCTTCACCGGCCGTGAGGCGGCTGACATGGGACTGGTGAATAAGAGCGTGCCTCGCGCTGCGCTGCGCGAAGAAACGCGCGCCCTTGCCGAAAAACTGATCGGAAAAAATCCGGTCGTGCTGCGCGCGGCAAAGAACGGCTTCAAACGCTGCCGCGAACTCACGTGGGACCAGAACGAGGACTACCTGTACGCCAAGCTGGATCAGGCGCTGCATCGCGATCCCGAGCATGGCCGCGAAAAGGGACTCAAGCAATTCCTGGACGAAAAGTCGATCAAGCCAGGACTGCAATCCTATACGCGTTGAGCGGCGCACGGCCGGCATCAATTGAGAGGAGACACGATGCGGAATCTGACAATGTTGATAGGCGGTGAAGCGCGTGCCGCGTCCAATGGCGCAACCTTCGACCGGTTCAATCCGATAACCGGCGAAGTCGCGAGCCGTGCACCGGCGGCGACCCTCGCCGATGCGGACGCGGCGGTGTCGGCCGCGGCAGCGGCATTTCCCGCGTGGGCGGCGCTGCCGCCCGGCGAGCGCCGCGCGCGGCTCCTGCGGGCCGCCACGCTCATGGACGCGCGTGCCGCGGAGTTCGTCGCCACCGGCATCGCCGAAACCGGCGCAATGCCGAACTGGTACGGTTTCAACGTGATGTTATCGGCGAACATGCTGCGCGAGGCAGCCGCCATGACAACGCAGATTGACGGCAGCATCATTCCGTCAGATATGCCAGGCAACTTTGCCATGGCGATACGTCAACCGTGCGGCGTGGTGCTCGGCCTCGCGCCGTGGAATGCCCCGGTGATTCTGGCGACACGCGCCATCGCCATGCCGCTCGCTTGCGGCAATACGGTGGTGCTGAAAGCGTCGGAGGTCTGCCCGGGTGTGCATCGTCTGATTGGCGAGGTCCTGCACGAAGCGGGACTCGGCGACGGCGTGGTGAATGTGATCACCAACTCGCCCGACGATGCGCCGGCACTTGTCGAGAAGATGATTGCCCGTCCCGAAGTACGGCGCGTGAACTTCACCGGTTCGACACATGTCGGCCGCGTTATCGCCCAGCATGCGGCGCGCTATCTGAAGCCCGCACTGCTTGAACTCGGTGGCAAGGCACCTGTGCTGGTGCTGGACGACGCGGATCTCGATTCCGCCGTGCAGGCCATCGCCTTCGGTGCGTTCTTCAATCAAGGGCAGATCTGCATGTCGACCGAGCGCGTGCTGGTCGACGAAAGCGTAGCCGACGAATTGATCGCGCGGCTCGTCGAGAAAACGCGCACGCTGAAGGCCGGTGCGCCCACGCATCCCGATTCCGTGCTGGGCTCCATGGTGAGCGCGCAGGCTGTACAGCGCATTCAGGCGCTGGTCGAGGACGCGCGCGGCAAGGGGGCCAGGCTGCCGGTCGGCTGCATCGCGGAAGGTTCGATCCTGCAACCCGTGATCGTCGACGGCGTAACGCGCGACATGAAGCTGTACACGGAGGAATCGTTCGGACCGGTCGTGACCCTGCAACGCGTCAAGAATGCGGAAGAGGCGTTGCAAGCGGCAAACGACAGCGCCTATGGACTATCCGCGGCGATCTTCAGCCGCGACGTGGCGCGCGCGCTGGATCTGGCGCGCCGTATCCAGTCGGGCATTTGCCACATCAACGGCGCGACCGTGCATGACGAAGCGCAGATGCCGTTCGGCGGCGTCAAGGACAGCGGTTACGGACGTTTTGGCGGCAAGGCATCCGTCGAGGCCTTCACCGAGTTGCGCTGGATCACCCTGCAGACGCAGCCGCGGCATTACCCGATCTGATCGCAGCGGCGATCCAGAAACCGCCCTCGCCTTGCATGTCAGCCTTGCATGTCAAAAAGGAAATCCATCGTGAATCCTGATCCGTCCGTCGCGCGCGCGGCGTTCGAAACATCGGCGGCTCCCAACCGCCAGCGACCCATGCTGATCGGTTCAGCTTCCGTGAGCATCACGCGCAACGGCGACGAATGGCGCCTCGAGTCCGGCGAAGCGTTGCGCGACTATCCAGAACGCCTCACCGACCGTCTCGAGCGCGGCGCGCGGTCTCACCCGGACCGTCTGCTCGTCGCCCAACGCGATGCAAACGGCGACTGGATCGGCATCACGTACGCGCAGATGCTCGAACGCGCACGGGCAATCGGCCACGCGCTCATCGAACGCGGACTCAACGCTCAGCGTCCTGTCGCCATCCTGTCGGGAAACGATCTTGCGCACCTTCAGCTCGCACTCGGCGCGATGTGGGTGGGCGTGCCATATGCGCCCGTCTCGCCGGCCTATTCGCTCGTCTCACGGGACTATGCGAAGCTGCGCCACGTACTGGACGTGCTAAAGCCTGGTCTCGTGTTCGCCGCGGACGGTTCCGCGTTTGCCGCCGCGATTCGCGCAACCGTGCCGGCGAACGTGGAAGTCGCCGTCGTTACCGGCGAGTGCAAGGGCCGCGACGCCACGTTGTTCGAATCGCTGCTCGCCACGCAACGCCCCTCGATCGAAACTGCGCACGATCTTGTAGACGGCGATACGATCGCCAAGATCCTGTTCACATCCGGTTCGACGTCGTTGCCCAAGGCGGTGCCGACCACCAACCGGATGCTCTGCAGCAACCAGCAGATGCTCACGCAGACGTTTCCGCAGTTCGAGGTCGAACCGCCCGTGCTCGTCGACTGGCTGCCGTGGAATCACACCTTCGGCGGCAGTCACAACGTAGGCATCGCGCTCTACAACGGCGGCACGCTCTATATCGACGACGGCAAACCCGTTCCAGGCAAGTTCGACGAGACGCTGCGCAACCTGCGCGACGTCGCGCCCACGGTCTACTTCAATGTGCCGAAAGGTTGGGAAGAACTGACTGCCGCGCTGGAAGTCGATGCGGCCCTGCGCGAACGCTTCTTTTCGCGGGTCAGGATGTACTTCTTTGCGGGCGCGGGGTTGTCGCAGGCGGCATGGAACAGGCTCGAGCAGGTGACTGAGCGTTACTGCGGCGAGCGCATCCGGATCATGGCAGGACTCGGTATGACCGAGACATCGCCCTGCTGCCTTTTCACGACCGGTCCGCTCATGCAGGCGGGCTATGTCGGCCTGCCGGCGCCTGGATGCAGCGTCAAGCTGGTGCCGGAAGACGGCAAGCTTGAAGCGCGCTTCAAGGGGCCGCACGTCATGCAAGGCTATTGGCGGGCACACACGGGCATGAGTGCGGCTTCGTTCGATGAAGACGGCTATTACTGCAGCGGCGATGCGCTGCGCTTTGCGGATCCGCTGCACCCGGAGTTCGGTCTGATGTTCGACGGGCGCATCGCGGAAGATTTCAAGCTCAGCACCGGCACGTTCGTGAGCGTCGGGCCGATGCGTGCGCGCATCGTCTCGCAAGGGGCGCCATATATTCAGGACGTGGTCGTCACCGGACGCGATCGCGACACGGTAGGCGTGCTCGTGTTTCCCCGTATCGATCCTTGCCGCACGCTCGCCGCGCTTGACGAAGCGGCCGGTGTGCGCGAAGTACTTTGCTCTGTCGCGGTGCGGGCGTTCTTTGCCGATCTGCTTGCACGCCTGAATAGCGATTCGACCGGCAGCGCAAACTATATCGACGTCATGCGGCTGCTCGACGCACCCCCTTCTCTTGATGCCGGCGAAGTCACCGACAAGGGTTCGCTCAACGTCAACGCGGTCTTGACACGCCGTGCTTCGTTCGTCGATTCGATGTATGACGGCACGTCGGACGATCCGACCATACTTCGCGCCATACGCTCACGCTGAGGGGTTCAAAGGTCTAGCGGGCCTTGCCCGCCCCCGCCCCACCCCAATTGAAACCCGAACCAAACTGCAACGCAGGCGCCCACTTCACGCACGCCTGAAAACTCAACGCGGCGCCGCCGACGGCAAACAGAACCGGAATCAGAAAGTCGTGGCCCACGCGGGTAAATTCAAACATGAGAACCACGGCTGTTATCGGCATCTGCATCGATGCGGCCAGAAATGCCGTCGCGCCGACAACGGCAAAGGCGCCCAAAGAAGCCCCCGGCCAGAACAGACTCCAGGCGCCGCCAAGCACGATCGCCAGCAACGCGCCATTCGCAAGCCCCGGCGTCAGCAGACCGCCCTCAGCCCCCGCGCGCAAACTGCTCACGGTAATCACCACCTTCAGCACCAGCAGCATGGCTGCGAGTGCGATCGTCAGGTTGCCGTCGAATGCCAGTCCCGCAGGACCTTTGCCATTACCGAGCAACTGCGGAAAGTGCATCGCCAGCACGCCAATGATCGCGAAGTTCAATAGCGACAACACCGGCAAGCGCCAATCCTTCGGCGCCTGGGCACGCGCGCGCTTCGTCACTTCCGTGAAACCCCACGCCGCGACGCCGAAAATCGGCCCGCACACCACCGACCAGACCACCAGCGCCGTACTCACCGTCAACGACGGCACCAGATACTGATGCTCGTTGCCGAGACCGAATTGCGCGACCAGCGCCGCCACCGCGGAGGTCACCACGGCAGGTACCAGGGCCTTCCAGCCGAAGGTGCCCAGCAGAACCTCGAGCACAAATACCGCGCCGCCGAGCGGCACGTTATAGACGGCGGCCAGACCCGCGCCGGCGCCGCATGCGACCATGATCCGGCTCTGCTCGACTGATAAGCCCGCGCGGTGCGACAGCCACCCGGCCAGCACCGAACCGATCTCGCGCGGCGCAACTTCGCGCCCGAGCGGCGAACCGAGCGCCACGGTCACGATCTGCAGCAACGCATGCACGATCGTGCTCAGCATCGGCATACGCGGGTCGTCGGACTTGACGGCCTGGCGAATGCTGACGAGTGGCCGCCCGAAGCGATACAACGCCCACCAGCCAAGTCCCGCCACTAGTCCGCAAAGCGTCAGGACCAGCAGACGACGTTCAGGCTCAGCGGCGGTCACACCTTGCAGGAAACTCTCACCGCTGATCAGTTGCGTCACGCTGTAGCCGTAGGCCAGGTGCTGAATGCCGTGCAGCAGCAACGCGAGCAGCATGCCGCCGAGGCCCGCGCCAATGCCGGTCAGCAAGGTGACCACGGCCATTGCCGCAAGGGGATTGCGGGTACGCCGCCGCGGCGCCGAAACGAGTGATTTGACTGACATGGTGCGTCGAGGGAAGCGGAATTAATGGGATAGCGGTCATCCTATTCCGCGCCGCAACATGAGTCCAATTGATTTTTCTGCTCGACTGATGCGGTTAACGCATATATTGCGCACGCCGTCCGCCTCACCGGAAACGTCAATGCCGAAGCCCATCCGGATCGCGAAAGCCGACGGGCATGCTTATCCGCCGGCACCGCCTCACGCTTTGTCCTGCCTTAACTCACAGATACGAAAAACATCGACACCACACACGCGACACCGACGAACCACACCAGCGAGCGTAGCGACGCCAGATTCGCCACGTACAGGACGCCGTGCAGCACGCGCACGATGACAAAAGTAATCGCCAGCCAGTTGACCCATGGGTTGGCCCCGCCTGCCTGCCCGGCGGCGACGATCGCCGCGGTGAACATCGCCAGTGCCTCCCACGCGTTCTGATGCGCGGCGTAAGCCCGTGCGCGCCAGCCTTCGAGGCCCGCGAGATAAGTGCGCGGCGCAAGGTTGTCGTAGCGCCTGCTGAGCTTCGCGAGCATGATCCAAGGGAACGGCAGCACCACCACGATGAGCAGGCATAGATGCGGAATTGTCATTCTTCGGTCTCCCTGTATGCGCGGCGTGAATGCCGCGAGCCGCTGTTATACCCGCCGGCATCCGCCCGAGCCAACCTGAATCCCGCGAGGGCCGCCTCTACCGCACGCGCAACCCGTAAGCCGGATTACGCAAGGCACCGCTCGCCTGCGCTAGATGAACATTACAAATTACAAACGGAATATCAAACACAATTAATACAATAATTACGTTTGCCAGACATTTTGCATGCATCGGGATTCACCCCGAAATTCGCTCCAGGGATTAATACGGATAAAGGCGGGTTCAATCATGCAAGCGTTTAACGCTCGGCGTACACTCGCTCGAAGCCCACAGCACAGGGCACACGGGGCTGCAGAGCCGCCCGTCGTCAAACACGGGTTATTAGAGACTCAGGAGAACAATCAATGAGCTGGACACGGGAACAGAGAAACGTAACGATCGCCGCCTATCTGGGCTGGACCCTGGATGCATTCGATTTCTTTCTAATGGTGTTCGTATTGAAAGATATCGCGGCGGAGTTCAATACGAAAATCCCCACAGTTGCCTTCGGCATTATGCTGACCCTGATCATGCGCCCCGTCGGCGCGTTGATTTTCGGCTGGCTTGCCGACAAATACGGCCGTCGTCCCACGCTGATGGTTAACATCGCGTGCTTCTCGCTGCTGGAATTGCTGTCCGGCTTTTCGCCCAACCTGACCACCCTGCTCGTGCTGCGCGCCCTGTTCGGCATCGCGATGGGCGGCGAATGGGGTGTGGGCGGCGCGCTGACGATGGAAACCGTGCCGCCGAAATCGCGCGGCATTGTGTCGGGCCTCCTGCAAGCCGGCTATCCGAGCGGCTACCTGCTCGCTTCGGTCGTGTTCGGCGTCTTCTACCAATACATCGGCTGGCGCGGCATGTTCTTCGTCGGCGTGCTGCCGGCGCTGCTCGTGCTGTACGTGCGGGCGCACGTGCCGGAGTCGCCGGCCTTCAAGACACTCGAGAAGAAAACGCGTCCGGGTCTCGTCGCTACATTGAAGCAGAACGTCGGCCTGTCGCTCTATGCGATCGTGCTGATGACCGCGTTCAATTTCTTCTCGCACGGTTCGCAGGATCTGTATCCGACCTTCCTGCGCGTGCAGCACGGGTTCGACGCGCATACGGTGTCGCTGATCACGATCACGCTGAACATCGGCGCGATTTGCGGCGGTCTGTTCTTCGGCTGGTTCTCGGAGAAGATCGGCCGCAAGCGCGCGATCTTCATCGCTGCATTGATCGCGTTGCCGGTCTTGCCGCTGTGGGCATTCTCGTCCACGCCTATCTTGCTCGCCATCGGTGCCTTCCTGATGCAGATCTCCGTGCAAGGCGCATGGGGTGTGATTCCGGTGCACCTGAACGAAATCTCGCCCGATGAAATCCGCGCGACGTTCCCGGGCCTCGTGTACCAGCTCGGCAATCTGATCGCGTCGGTCAACGGTCCGCTGCAGGCGAGCGCCGCCGAAGCGCATGGCAACAACTACGCGCTGATCATGGCAATCGTGATCGGTATCGTGGCGGTGGTGATCGCCGCGCTGATTCCGTTCAGCCGCGAACGCCGCGGCATCGACATGACGCAGTCGGCCAAGCAGGTCGCGGCACAGCTTTAAGCGTTCGAACTAAACAGCTATTTCGCCGGCGCGTTATCAGGCACAATAGCTGCGAAGGCGGGCTCGAACCGCCATGAGCACGTGAGCACGTGAGCACATAAGCACCGCCAACGAGCGGCGCAGGCAATACAAGACGCAAGGCCAACACAGGTAGCAAGCAATACGAGGCCGTTCCGATTTCGATCGGAACGGCCTTTTTTATTTCCGCGCGGTTTGACGTGCCCGCGTGCACTGGAAAGGCGGACCTTCGTCAGGTCTTCTAGAGGAGTTAGTCCACATCGAGTCCTTGATCGCAGTCCCCATCCTTCTTTATCCTGAAAAAAAACGGCTGTTTCAAATAGTCATTTGAATCGCTTGTTTGCGGGCCGGATGCCCGGCAACTGGGAGACGCAAAATGGCAGTTCGCACAACAGGCCGGCATGCCGGCGACACGAAGTCCCGCATCCTCGACGCCGCCGAAACACTCTTCATCGAATGCGGCTATGAGGCCATGTCCCTGCGCCAGATTACTTCGCGTGCCGAAGTGAATCTCGCGGCGGTCAACTATCACTTCGGCAGCAAGGAATCGCTGATTCACTCGATGCTGTCGCGCCGGCTCGACCGGCTCAACCAGGAGCGGCTCAAGCTGCTCGACCGCTTCGACGAAATGCTTGGCGCGCGCCTGACCTGCGAGCACGTGCTCGGCGCCATGTTCATTCCCGCGCTGCGCCTGTCGCGCGATCCGCGCGTCGGCGGCAAGGCTTTTCTGCGCTTGCTGGGGCGCGCTTATACCGATCCGTCAGCGTTCATTCGGGACTTTCTGAATGCGCATTACGAGTCGGTGGCGGTGCGTTTTTTCGACGCCTTCCAGCGCGCGCTGCCGCATCTGCCGCGCGAGGAGCTCGGCTGGCGTCTGCACTTCGCGATCGGCGCGCTGTCCGGCGTGCTGGCCGGCACCGATACCGACAGCCTGATTTCCGAGTTCTCGCAAGGCAAGTCGATGAACGATCTGCAACTGATCGCGCGTCTGGCTTCGCTGATGGTGGCCGCGCTGAAAGCACCGCTGCCTGACGGCTCGCAACTGGCCACGTTTGCCGCCGTACTCGGCGATGCCACCGAAAGCGCTGCCGAAGCCCAGGCAGAAGGCGCGAATCCTGCTGCCGGGGTAGCGGGTGCGCAGCCGGCGTCAGGCGGATCGAGTGAGTCTGGCGGATTCGATACGTCGTCGCCAGCGGTCTCGGACGGTGAACGCCGCGGTGGCGACGTTGAGGCGAGTTCGTTTCAGCCCGCGTTGCACGGCACGGCCTGACTGGAATCGGTGCTGATGCGGGCGGCGCCGTAACGGGCCGTCCGCGTACAAAAACATGAATGAATATGGTCTATCCGAGCAGCACGTCTAAGTCCCGCACCTAAACAACGTCGCGCTGTCGAATTGAAAACACGACACGAAAAACGCGCCAGGGGCGCCATGCAAAAGCGCCCCGGGCACGCGACGTAGCAGCACCACCGCCAGTTGGAAGATCAATAGAACGCGAGCCGTCCGCGCCCCGTGGATGCGTTCGCACGCACCATCGAAACAGGAGGAAACGTCATGCCGTGGTTCATCCTAGTGCTCGTCATTGCCGCTCTCGCGCTCGTCTACGTTCAGGCGCGCGCCTCATGGTGGCTTGCCTTCATGATCGTCTGGGTGGCGGCCGCGCATGTCAGCGGAGCGGCGGGGCCGGTGGCGACAACGGTGCTCGCGATCGTGTTCGTGCTCCCCGCGCTCGTCCTCACGCTCACACCGCTGCGCCGTACGTGGCTCACGAAACCCGTGCTCGACATCTTCCGCAAGATCCTGCCTGAGATGTCGCCGACCGAGCGCGACGCCATCGAAGCCGGCACCGTCTGGTGGGACGCCGAGCTATTCTCCGGACGCCCGCACTGGGACACCTTGCTCGGCTACGGCCCGGCCACGCTCACCGCCGAGGAACAAGCGTTTCTCGACGTCGAATGCGAGCGCCTGTGCGATCTGGCGAACGACTGGGAAACCACCATGGTGTGGCAGGACCTGTCGCCGCAAACCTGGCAATACATCAAGGAACGCGGCTTTCTCGGCATGATCATTCCGAAGCAGTACGGCGGCAAACAGTTCTCCGCTTACGCGCATTCGCAGGTCATCATGAAGCTTTCCACGCGCTGCTCGGCGGCCGCCGTTTCGGTGATGGTGCCGAACTCGCTCGGCCCGGCCGAACTGCTGATGCACTACGGCACCGAAGAGCAGAAGAACCACTATCTGCCGCGCCTCGCGCGTGGCGAGGATATCCCCTGCTTCGCGTTGACGAGCCCTTACGCGGGCTCGGATGCCGCCGCGATTCCCGACGTCGGCATTGTCTGCAAGGGGACTTTTGAAGGCCGCGAAACGCTGGGTTTTCGCGTCACATGGGACAAGCGCTACATCACGCTCGGACCGATCGCGACCGTGCTCGGCCTCGCGTTCCGCGCGCTCGATCCCGATCACCTGCTCGGCTCGAATGAAGAACCCGGCATCACCTGCGCGCTGATTCCGACCGATCATCCGGGCGTCAACATCGGCCGCCGTCACTGGCCGCTGAACGCGGTGTTCCAGAACGGCCCGAACTCCGGCAAAGACGTCTTCATTCCGCTCGACTGGGTCATCGGCGGACGCGCGCAGGTCGGTAACGGCTGGCGCATGCTGATGGAATGTCTCGCGGCGGGCCGCGCGATTTCGCTGCCGTCGTCGAATGTGGGGATGGCGAAGATCGCCGTGCGCGGCACCGGCGCCTATGCCGCGATTCGCCGCCAGTTCCGTACCGCCGTCGGCAAATTCGAGGGCGTGCAGGAAGCACTCGGCCGCATGGGCGGCAATCTCTACGTGATGGACGCCGCGCGCCGCCTGTCCGCGCATGCGGTGGACCTCGGCGAAAAACCCTCGGTGATTTCGGCGATCGCCAAGTATCACATCACTGAACGCGCCCGCATGGTCATCAACGACGGTATGGACGTCGCCGCCGGCAAGGGCATCTGCATGGGTCCATCGAACTTTCTTGCGCGCGCCTATCAGCAGGTGCCGATTGCGATCACCGTCGAAGGCGCGAACATTCTCACGCGTTGCCTGATCATCTTCGGCCAGGGGGCGATTCGCTGTCATCCGTATGTGCTGAAGGAAATGGCAGCCACGCGCGAACCCGATCGCGCCAAGGCGCTGCGCGATTTCGATGCGGCCTTCTTCGGCCACATCAGCTTCACGCTCTCGAACGTGGTGCGCAGTTTCGTGTACGGCATCACGGGCGGCGCATTCATCGTCAAGCCGCGCACGGCGCACGCACCGCTGCTGCCGTACTATCGCGCGGCGACCCGCATCTCCACCGCGTTCGCCTTGCTCGCCGACGTCTCCATGTTCGTGCTCGGCGGCGACCTGAAACGGCGTGAGCGCATTTCGGGGCGTCTTGGCGACGTGCTCTCGCAGCTCTACCTGATCTCCGCGACGCTCAAGCGTTTCGAAGACGAAGGCCGCCAGGAAGAAGATCTGCCGCTGGTGCGCTGGGGCGTCGAAGACTCGCTGTACAAGGCTCAACACGCGCTCGACGGCGTGCTCGCCAACTACCCGAATCGCGTCGCCGCGGCTCTGGTGCGCGCGCTGGCATTCCCGTTCGGCCTGCCGCATCGCGAGCCGTCCGACCGCCTCGGCACCGAGATCGCGGAGCTGATGCAAACGCCGGGCGCGGCACGCAACCGCCTCGTGTCCGACTCGTACGTCCCGCATCCGGATGTCGATGCGCTGGGCTACGGCGAGCTCGTATTCGAGCTGAACCCACGCTTCACGGAGATCGACCAGAAACTGCGTGAAGCGGTCAAGCAAGGTCTGCTTGAACCGATGCCGCAAAGCCTGCCGCAACTGGCCGCGTGGACCGACGCTGCCTTGCACAAAGGCCTGATCGACGCCGACGAGCGCCGCGTGCTGGAAGACTATGCGAAGTATGGCGCGCAAGTCGTGCAGGTCGACGACTTCCCGCCGGACTTCGACATGCTCGCCAACTTGCAGAAGCGCAAGGACGCGCTCGAAAAAGCGCTGGAACTCGCGGCCTGAGTGCCTTAAAAAAACATCCGGGCCGGGCATACGCAGATGCCCCAAACTGGGTGCACACTGACACACGTCCGGGGTCTCCCCGGAGCGATCTCCTTCGGGCGTGGCCAGCGGAGCAACGAACAACATGAACGACTCTTATCTGAACTTCGTCAATTCGCCCTTCGGCGCGCGCCTCGCGCGCTCGCTGGGCTTACCGAAGCCTGAGGTCCTGCGCCGCTATCGGGCGGACCGGCCCGAGTTCGACGGCCTGATCGCGATCGGCGCGGGCCGCGAACCGCATCTGCTCGACGCGCTCGCGAATCTCGTGGCGAGCGTCGGCATGACCAGCGTGGCGCATGAAAGCGCGGGGCTGTGGGTGCCGCTCGCGAATCGCCATGGTCTGATGACGGGCCGTTTCGAGGCAGCGGAGCCCGGTTCGCAGGGCAAGCTCGCCGCGCTGCTGTTCGATGCGAGCGGCATCGAAGACAGCAGCCAGCTCGAACCGCTGCATGGTTTCTTCCACGATACGCTGCGCTCACTTGGCAAGTGCGGCCGCATTGTCGTGCTGGGCCGGCCGCCGGAAGCCTGCGCGAACCCGCGCCAATGGACCGCACAACGCGCGCTTGAGGGTCTCGTGCGTTCGCTCGGCAAGGAAGCGCGGCGCGGCATTACCGCGAATCTCGTCTATGTGGAAAAAGGCGCCGAGCACGCTATCGAAGCGACGTTGCGATTCTTTCTGTCGCCACGTTCCGCGTATGTGTCGGGCCAGGTGGTGCGGATCGGCGTGCCGGCCAGCACAGGAGCTGGGGCCGGGACCGCGGCCTTGCCGCCGTTCGACTGGAAACAACCGCTCGCGGGCCGGCGCGCCGTGGTCACCGGCGCCGCGCGCGGCATCGGCGCGTCGATTGCGGGCGTGCTCGCCGAGCAAGGCGCGCACGTGATCGGCATCGACATCCCTTCGGCACGCGAGGCGCTCGATTCGACCATGCGCCAGTTGAACGGCACCGCCCTCGCCTTCGACATCGCCGCGCCCGAAGCGCCCCAGCAGATCGCCGCGGCGCTCGACGAGCAAGGCGTGGATATCGTCGTGCATAACGCCGGTATCACCAAGGACAAAACCATCGCGAAGATGACCGACGCCGCGTGGCAAAGCGTAATTGACATCAACCTGTCCGCGCAGGAACGGATCGACGACGCCCTGCTCGCGGCCGGTATCCTGCGCGACGGCGGCCGTATCATCGGCGTATCGTCGATCAGCGGTATTGCCGGCAACCTTGGCCAGACCAATTACGCCACCTCCAAAGCCGGTGTGATCGGGCGGGTGCACAGCATGGCGCCGCATCTGCGCGCGCGCGGCATCACGATCAACGCGGTTGCGCCCGGCTTTATCGAAACGCAGATGACCGCGAAGATTCCGCTGACCATCCGCGAAGCCGGCCGCCGGATGAATTCGATGAGCCAAGGCGGCCAGCCGGTGGACGTGGCGCAGACCATCGCGTGGCTCGCGCATCCGGGATCGGCGGGCGTGAGCGGCCAGATCGTGCGCGTGTGCGGACAAAGCCTGATTGGAGCATGAGCATGGGTGAGCCGGGTGATCCGTTCCGGAGCGCTCACGCAGCGAGCGCGGGCCGTCCGAAGACCGTCGTCATCGAACCTTTGCCCACGCCGGCGAAGCTGTATGGGCGCGCGTTGTCGGGCATCGTCAAACGCGGGCGCGAAGCGCACTTGCCGGCGTTGCGCCTCGTGCGCCCCGCCGTGCCCCTGGACCCGGGGTCGATCTGGCGTTATTCGCAGGTCTGCGGCTTCATCCCCGAGCACGGCGTGCCGCTCACGTATCCGCATCTGCTGGCTTTCCCGCTGCATCTGCTGATGCTGACGGATCCGGCTTTTCCGTGGCCGGCGCTCGGCCTCGTGCATCTGGCGAACCACGTGCGGCTACGCCGGCCGCTCACTTACAAGGATATGTTGCGCATCGAGGTGGAATTCGGCGCGCTGCTGAGCCACGACAAGGGTCAGGCATTCGTGCTGCATACGCGCATGTACCGCCGCGGCGAAGCGGTATGGGACGGCGACAGTGTGTATCTGAAGCGCGGCGTGCCCGCGAGCGGCAACCGGCTCGATCCGCTGCAACTCGGCCCCGATGCGCTGGAACGCATCTCGCGCTGGCAATTGCCGCCGCAGTTGGGGCGCGACTATGCGCGTGTGTCTGGCGACTACAACCCGATTCACCTGAGCGCGCTATCCGCGAAGGTATTCGGCTTTCCGCGCGCCATCGCGCACGGCATGTGGACGCTGGCGCGCGCCGCCGCCGCGCTGCAACCGCCAAAGCCGCTCGCCGAAGCCACGCTCTCCGCCGAATTCAAAGTGCCGATGCTGCTGCCCGGCGAAGCGACGCTGTGGAGCGCATCGCCTTCGCTGATCGAGCGCGACATCGAGGTACGCGACATTGCCGGGGAAAAACCGCATTTGCGCGGCCGTATGCAATGGAAGCTGTTATGACACGCCAACCTGGCCGGACCGTACCGGCGCGTCATCCCGCTCGCGTAGGTAGCGCTTTTCGCGCTACCTACGCTACCCGCACTAACCGATAACCAGCAACGACCCAAAGGAGCCGAGCAATGTCCAACCCGCAGCCCGCCGTGCGCCGCGTCGCAATCGTCGGCGGCAACCGGATTCCGTTTGCCCGCTCGAACACCGCTTACGCGACCGCGTCGAATCAGGACATGCTGACCTTCACGCTGCAAGGCCTGATCGACCGCTATAACCTGCACGGCGAACGCCTGGGCGAAGTCGCAGCGGGCGCCGTCATCAAGCACTCGCGCGACTTCAATCTGACGCGCGAAGCGGTGCTGTCCACCACGCTCGCGAAGGAAACGCCGGCCTATGACGTGCAGCAGGCCTGCGGCACCGGCCTGGAAGCGGCCATTCTGGTGGCCAACAAAATCGCCCTCGGACAGATCGAAGCGGGGATCGCGGGCGGTGTCGACACGACCTCCGATGCGCCGATCGGCGTCAACGAACGCATGCGCAAGATCCTGCTCGAGGCGAATCGCGGCAAGAGCACCGGCCAACGCGTCGGCGCGCTGGCCAAGCTGCGGCCGGGCATGTTTTTCAAGCCGCTGTTGCCTCGTAACGGCGAGCCGCGCACCGGGCTTTCGATGGGCGAGCATTGCGAGCTGATGGCCAAGCGCTGGAACATTTCGCGCGAAGCGCAGGACGTGCTCGCTTACGACAGCCACCGCAAGCTCAGCGAGGCGTATGCGCGCGGCTTCCTCAACGATCTGATGACGCCGTACCGTGGCCTGGCGCGTGACAACAATCTGCGCTCCGACCTGACGCTCGAAAAACTCGCCGGTCTGAAACCGGTATTCGATCGCGACGCCGGCACGCTGACGGCCGGCAATTCCACGCCGCTCACCGACGGCGCGTCCGCCGTGCTGCTGGCAAGCGAAGAATGGGCGGCCAGACATGGACTGCCGGTGCTCGCGTATCTGAGCTGGTCCGAAACCGCCGCCGTCGACTTTTTCGACAAGAAAGAAGGCCTGCTGATGGCGCCCGCCTATGCGGTGCCGCGCATGCTGGCGCGCGCCGGGCTCACCTTGCAGGACTTCGACTTGTATGAAATTCACGAAGCCTTCGCAGCGCAGGTGTTGTGCACGCTCACAGCGTGGCAGGATGACGAATATTGCCGAACGCAACTCGGCTTGCCGGGGCCACTTGGCGCGATCGATCGGGCAAAATTGAACGTGAACGGCAGCTCGCTCGCCACCGGCCATCCATTTGCGGCGACGGGCGGCCGCATCGTCGCGGGACTCGCGAAAATGCTGGCGCAACTCGATAAGCCGGCCGGCACCGCACGCGGGCTGATCTCGATCTGCGCCGCGGGCGGCCAGGGCGTGGTGGCCATTCTGGAACGCTAAACGTCGCGCTTCAGTGATTGTCCTGTGTCGAAGCTTGCTGCAATGAGCGCGTTGCTTACTGCTTTGATAGCTGCTTTGATTACTGCATGACTGGCTGTAAAGCCAGCGCACAAACAGATGAAGCCCCGGCTTCAGGAGACGACCGATGACCCAGCCCACGCAAACCCAGTTCTCGTCCGCCACGGTATCCGCAGCGCCCGCGAATGCGGCAGACCAGGCGCCCAGTCAGACACTCGGGCAGGCGGCAAATCATGCGCCCAACACCGACGGCATCTGGTACGAGTCGTATCCGGCCGACGTGCCTCATGAGATCGACGTCAACCAGTACGAATCCGTCGTGCAATTCTTCGACGAATGCATTGCGCAGTTCCGCGAGCGCGTCGCGTACGTGAGCGTCGGCGCTAACATGACGTATGGCGAACTCGGCCGCAAGGCGGCGGCGTTTGCCGCGTATCTGCAAAGCATCGGCGTGAAAGCCGGCGAGCGCGTCGCGATCATGCTGCCGAACACGTTTCAGTATCCGGTGTCGCTGTTCGGCGTGCTGAAGGCCGGCGGCGTGGTCGTCAACGTCAATCCGCTCTATACGGTTCGCGAGCTTGCGCATCAGTTGAAGGACAGCGGCGCGCAAACCATCATCGTGTTCGAGAACTTCGCGAAGACCGTTGAAGATGCGTTGCCCGGCACCAGGGTCCAGAACGTGATCGTGACGGGTCTGGGCGACCTGCTCGCCGACGGTCTGAATCTGAAGGGACGTCTGCTCAATTTCATGCTGCGCCACGTCAAGAAGATGGTGCCGCCGTACAACCTGCCGCAAGCGGTGCCGCTGCTCGACGCGCTTTCGATCGGTTACACGCGGCCGCTGACACCCGTGCGTCCCACTCACAACGACATCGCCTTCCTGCAATACACCGGCGGCACCACTGGCGTGGCCAAAGGCGCGATGCTCACGCACAAGAACATCATCGCCAACCTGTTGCAGGCAAAAGCGTGGTCCGAAGGCCAGTTGAGCGGCGAGATCGAAACGGTGCTCACACCGCTGCCGCTCTATCACATCTATTCGCTGACCGTGAACGCGTTGATCTTCATGGGACTCGGCGGGCGCAATATTCTGATCGCCAATCCGCGCGACATGAAGCGCGTGATGATGATCATCCGTCACGAGAAATTCACCGGCATGACGGCCGTCAACACGCTCTACAACGCGTTCCTCGATAACGAGGAGTTCTGCAAACGGGATTTCTCGAACCTGAAGCTCGCGATGGCCGGCGGCATGGCCACGCAGAAGTCGGTCGCCGATCGATTCAAGGCGGTCACCGGCAAGCCGATCATCGAAGGCTACGGGCTGACCGAGTGTTCGCCGATCGTCTCGATGAATCCCGTGGATCTCACCAATTTGCGCGACTTCGAAGGCTCGATCGGTCTGCCCGCGCCGTCCACCCAGGTGCGCTTCAGGAAAGACGACGGCACGTGGGCCAACATCGGCGAAGCGGGTGAATTGTGCGTGAAGGGGCCACAGGTCATGAAAGGCTACTGGAATCGCCCGGAAGAAACCGCCAAGGTGATCGACGACGACGGCTGGCTCGCCACCGGCGACATCGGTGTGATGGATTCGCGCGGCTTCATCCGTTTGATCGACAGGAAGAAAGACATGATCCTGGTGTCGGGCTTCAACGTCTATCCGAACGAAGTCGAAGACGTGATCGCGGCCCTTCCGGACGTGCGCGAAGTCGCCGCAATCGGCGTGCCCGATGAAGCGCAAGGCGAACGGGTGAAGGTGTTTATCGTCAAGCGCAATCCGGCGCTGACCGCGGAACAGGTGATCGCTCACTGCCGCAAGAATCTCACGGGGTACAAGGTGCCGAAGCTCGTCGAGTTTCGCGACGAGCTGCCGCAAACCAATGTCGGCAAGATTCTGCGCCGTGCACTGCGCGACGAGGAACTCGCGAAGCAAAAACCTGCCTGACAGGCTGGGCGTGCACTATCACGCCGGCCATCCTTTCGGAGAGATTCATGAAGCACAGCACGTCCACAGATTTGAACCGCTCGTCGGTCTTCATGCGTCTCGCTCGTTTTTCGGCGGCGGCCATCCCCCCGTTGGGAGCTTCCCTGACTGCTTCATTACGTACGCTGTCATCTCGCAGACTGCTGGTCGGCGCGCTGGCAGCCAGCGCCGCCATGCTCGCGCCGCCGGCGTTCGCGCAGAACGACGACACCCCGCCCGCGCTCGATACCGCCAGCGCCGTGAAAGCGCCCACCACACCGTCCTCGCAAGTCGGCAAGCTTACGCTCGATCAACAGGTCAAGTGGCTGCGCGCCGCGCAACAAAGCGGCGCCATGGAGAAGCTCGACGACGCGCAACTGGTCGCCCTGTTCCAGTCGCTCGATCCGCTTGCGCTGCCGCGTTACATCAAGGAAGGGCCGAACGGCTACCCGTCTTACGAGTTCGTCATGTCGCGCTCGGAACGCATTCACGGCCAATGGCCCGACAAGCCCGATCATATGCTGGTGCGCTTAGCCCACGATCCGCTGCGAATCTACGCGAAGTGGCTGCCCGACGGCGCGCACGCCGGCCAGGAAATCATCTACGACGAATCCAAACGCACCGACGAAATGTACGGTCATCTCGGCGGCATCATGAATGTGATGCCGCTATGGACCTCAGTGACCGGCGCCCTCGCCCGTGCGCAGTCGAACCACCAGGTGCGCGATCTCGGCACCGAGTACATTGCCAACCAGTACCTCGCCGAAGGCAAGAAATATATCGAGGCCGGCTTGCCGCGCTCGACCCAGGTGGAAGTGAAAACGATCGACGGCGTGCGCGTGGTTGCCTTCACCTTCGAAACGCCGACCGGTCAGCCGCAGTTCTATGCGAAGAAAGAAACACTCGGGCTCGATCTGCGGCATCCGTATTTCCGTACCGTCGAGTCCTATAACAACGACGGCAAGATCTTCGAGAAGATCGTCTTCGAAAGCATCACGCCTAAAACCTTCGACGACTCGACCTTCGATCCGAACAACAAGGCCTATAAGTTCTAGCGGATAAAGCGCGGCGTCAGCACGAAAGCGACATGCTCGACCTGCGCAATGGGCGCCACCCGCTGCTCGCCGCCGGGCACGACCATCTGGCCCACACGGGTCGCAAGCTGCTTGAGCACGAAGTAATCGGACGCGCGTGTGAGACCGATCAACGACGCGGGCGATTGCGCTGACGTTTGCCCGAGACGCGGCGCCAGGGTGGTGTACCAGAGCACGCCGATATCGTCACCCGCTTCGAAGACAGGCAGCTTCATCTGCACGACGTAGTCGGCGAATGCGGGGCCGCCCGCAAGGGTGGAATCGATCACCGCAAGCGTATCGCGGCGAGCGGCTGCCTGCGCGAGCCACGGCCACGCGCCGCCTGCCGCGCTCGAAAGCCATGCGCCGGTCATCATGAAAGCGCGTCGGTCCATGATCTTAGGTGTAGCCTCGCCGGTCGCGCCACGCCGCCGGCCAGATGCCCTGCTTGCCCGGCGCGAGAATGCCGTTCGGGTCGAGTGCGTCCTTGATCGTTTCCGAGAGTCGCAGCAACGCACCGTCGTTGAAACTGTACTGCGCCGCGGCGAAATCCATATACGCGAGATGCGCGCGATATTCGCCGTAGCCCGCGGCGCGCGCATCGCTCATCAGCGTACGCAGTAATGCACCGGCCTGCTCGACCTGGTTCGCGTCGTCGCGGTCGAAAATCGCTGCAAAAATGTGATGCAGATGACGCATGCCCGCCGTAAAGCCGCCGTAGTAATCGAAGCCGTATTCCGCCGCGCGGGTCTTAACCATCGTGTACTGGCGCAGCGCGTCGCGTCCGTTTGCCGGACACACCGGTGCGAAATCCACATGGGCGCCCGCGCCGCCGCGCCAGTCGAGCATGCGAAACGCGCTCATCGCGGGGATGCCGGCCATATTGCGGTCGCCGCCGGCCGTGGGTTGCGCATCTCCCGCATAGCGAGCGGCCGAGAGTTTGGCCTGTGGCACGTGAGCGAATGCACGCTGCACGATCGAATAATGCGCATCGATCAGTTCAGGCGTGCCGTATAGCGCGAAATGCAGATTCCAGCGGCCCACGTTCAACTGGTCGAGCATCGCCTCCACCGCGCGCTCGGGCATCGCACCCTTGCCTTCATACCACTGCCGACGCGCCGACAATCCGGCGGCCCGGCGCAACCCGCCTTCGATCACCGCGTGATTGCGGATCGTTTCATCGAGCCGCAATGGCCGCAGAATATCGACGATCGTTTCGAGATCCGCTTCGTGTCGAAACTGGATTTCGCCGAGCAGATACGCGGGCGGCGCCGGCATCAGCCAGACGCCGAGCTTGGTGACGATGCCGTAGTTCGACTGCATGAACATCGCGTCGAAGGAAGGTCCATAGCCCGGTTGATACAGTTGCCACGCGGTGCCGATTTCGATGCCACCCATGCCGGTGCGCAGCACGTCGCCGTTCGCGAGCACCACTTCCATGCCGCATTGCGCCGCCGCATGATCGCCGTACGCGGTATAGCCGAAGCCGCGCTCGAGCGTATTGCCGACCACGCTGCCCCAACCCGCCGCGGGCGGATCGACCCACAGCCTGTAGCCATGTTCGCGCAAATGCGCGTACAGATCGAAGTAGCTGACACCCGGTTCGACCAGCGCGTAGGCAAGCGTCTCGTTCACTTCGATGATGCGATTCATGCGCTGCAAATCGAGCACGACCGAACCCGCCAGTCGCGGCGCGGCACCACCGTACGCGAAGTTGCGTCCGGTCGAGACCGTCCATAACGGAATGCGAAATTGATTGGCAATCCGCAACACTGCACGAATTTCGTCGACGGATGCGGGCAGCAGCGCGGCGGACGCCGAGAACGCTTCGCGCTCGCCGGGTGCGAACGGATCGAGATACGCGGCGAGCCCGGGGGCCGAGGTGATCACCTGCGGTTCACCGAGAATCGCGCGCCAGCCCGCGAGCGCGCGATCGAACCCGGCGGCGGAAACCTTCGGCGGCAGGCTGCGCGTCAAGGTATCTCCCTCGCGGCCGGGCGCGCAGACACAGGCACAGGCGTAGGCACAGACGCCGGCAAGCTAGCGGCGCATCCCGCCGCGGCCAGCGCCGCCGTGCGACATGCCGCTCCATACGTGCGTCGACGCGCCACCATGCCAGATGCCGCCATGCACGCCCATTCCATATGATCCGTGGCCATAACGCACATGATCCATGTGATGAAAATGATGAAAGCGGTCGACGAAAATGACCGACACGCCAGCAGCAAATACCACTGGCGGCCCCCAGTACCATGGATCGTAGTAATACACCCGAGCCGGGCCGAAGGCCAGCGCGCCGGCACCGTCTTCGACGATCTGCCAGCTGCCGTCCGGCTGCAGGCACGCCCGCCCGCCGACCTGCTGGATGACGCCGTCGATCTCCGTCTGACCCACGACGAAGCGGCACGTCGACGCCTCGTTCAACGGCGCATCCGGGTCTGTTTGCGCCGCGACCGGCGTCGCACAAACAGCGCACAGGCACAGACACGCTACGCCGGAACACAGCCCGATGCCGGATTGATGAAAAGTACGCATGATTTCACTGCCTCGACGCGCCGGCGTTGCGACCCGCAAAAAGCGCGTCGGCACCGTAAAGACCCCGTCGGTTCGCCTCGCACGACGCCGTGCCGTCGCGGCGCATACGCAAGTGCCGGGCAACAGGGTCCTGCAGCGAGTAAACGAAGCGCCGCGCGGCACTATTCCTGCAGCGTGGGCGGGTGCCACACGTTTCTGTTACGGAGTGTTGCACGCGATATCCCAGGGCCGAGGTGGGCCTGGCGCCGGCGCCTGCCGTGCTTGCGGCGCTACTGCCAGGTTTCCGGTTTGCCGCCGAGCGCGCTGCACACTTCGATCGCGATCGAGCGCAGCTTGTCCTCCGCAATCGGTCCGGACAACGCATAACCCATACGGTCGCTCACCCAGTAGAAGGTCCGGCGGTTGCCGTCGCGGAAAAGGCGGAAGGCGGTTTCGTCGCGAGAAATGCCCGTGATGTACAGCGTGAGCCGCTCGCCGCTGCGATTTTCGTACATGAACTGCGCGGCCGGTCCCGCTTCGCCGGGCAACAACCGCCCCCCCACAAGCGAATAACCGTACTCCTGCAACGACGGCACCGACAGCGGCCGGTTCAGGCGTTTGGACAGCCAGCTGATCAGATGCTCTTCCTCGTTCGCGGCGACTTCAACAGGGTGACGCTTCTCGGGCGTGTACACGGCATAGGCGATGTCGGCGCGCTCGGCGAAGCTCGGCGGCTGGCCGCCCAGACCGTTCCACGCGCCGCCCGTCAGACGCGGCGCAAGCGGCCCGAGCGCGAGCGCCAGACCCGCGCCGGCCGCGAGCCAGCAAGCGGCGAGGCCAGCGCGCTGCCACCACGGCGTCGGCCGCCGCACCACGATGAAGGCCGGCTCACCGGCGTCGCTCTGCTCGGCCCCGCCAGCGCTTGCACCGTGCTCATCGAGCTCGGGCTCACGGTTGCGCGTCGATGCCCCGCACAGCGCCTGCAGCGCCGCTTTCTGCGCGCGCCACGCGGCCACCCGCGCGGCGGCCTGAGGTTGCCGGGCCAGTTGCGCCTCGATCGCGGCGCGCTCGGCAGGCGGCAACTCGCCGTCGACAAACGCCGACAGCATTCGCAGATCGGGCCCCTCGGGCAAGCCGGAATCGTGGTCGTTATTCATCACGGATTTCTCACTACTTTCAGCGGCGGGACTTTACGCGCCAATCCAACGGCGTCCCCTTCGAGCGGCCCATCCGTCATCAGCACGCGCATATGTTCCCGCGCGCGCGACAACCGCGACATCACCGTGCCGATCGGAACACCGAGCGCCTTCGACGCTTCCTGATATGACAGTTCCTCCACGCAAACCAGCAGCAGCACTTCGCGTTGTTCGACCGGCAGGCAATACAGCGCACGCTGAAGATCGCGCAAGACCAGGCCATCGACCTCGCCATGCGGTGCTTCGAGAGTGCGCCATGGCGCGCTTTCGTCGTCGACGGCAATCTCGCGGCGGCCGCGCAACTGATCGATGTAAAGATGCCGCAGGATGGTCAGCAGCCACGCCCGCAAATTGCTGTTCGGACGGAACGCCGCCCAGCGCGCGAGTGCGCGCTCCGCCGTATCCTGCACGAGGTCGTCGGCCCACGCGCGGTCGCCCGTCAGCGCGCGCGCATAGCGGCGCAGCTGCGGGAGCCACGAAATCACTTCGGCTTCGAAATTCACCCGGCGCGGCAACGCTCAGTAGCCACCGCTGCTGCCCGAGCTCCCACTGCTGCCCGAAGCGCTGTTGTCGGTCGCGGCGGAGGTGCAGGCGCTGGTGGCAAGCGAGCCGAGCGCGAGCGCCAGCAGCACGAAAGCAGCGGAGAAAATCCGGGATAATTTCATGGTGAGTCTCCTGATGAACCCCCGGCCGGTGCCTGCAAGCCGGGAATCCGACCGGCTGCGTGCGATATGCAGCGCCGCCATGCCTGGATTAACGCGAGCGGACGGTGATTTATTCCACATACGGCGACATCGGGCACTTTCTTTTTCGGCCAAGCGCATCGGGCGCGCCGAGCGCGGGTCCGACCGCGCGCGGCCCGACCAACCGTGGCACAACCGAACGTGGCCCGACCAGCCGTGGCCCGACCGAACGTGGCGGAAGAAAGCGCTATTCGTCCGCAGATTCGTAACTCAACGTTACAGTCAATAGTTATCAGATGCTTATGTGCGCGCAAGCCGTTATAGTGGACGGAGTTCGGCCCCCGACGCGTTCCGCCCCCACACAGGGTAGAATCGCGGCGAACAACCGTTTTACCTAACCTGAATTGTCCATGGCTTCCGCAGAATCGCATCCGCAAAACGATTTCATGAACGCTGCGCGCAAAGAACGAAAGCGCGTCGAGATTTACCTTGTCAACGGCATTCGCCTGACGGGGTGCATCGAGTCGTTCGATCAGTATCTGGTGATGCTGCGCACGCCTGTCGGCCTGCAAGGCATCTACAAGCGCGCGATCTCGACGATCCAGCTCGACACCGGCACCCGTCCGGCGCCGCGAGCCGGGCGGCCTTCGCACGGTGAGCACACCACGCGCGGCCCGCACGGCTCACGTGAACCGCGCGACCATCGTGAGCCACGCGAACCGCGCGAGTCGTACGGCGCGCCGGCCTCGGATCGCCCCGCGCCCGATCGTAGCAGCAGCACGTCCGACGGCCCGGTGGTGGTAACACGCCGCCGGCGCCTGTTCGGCACGGGCGGCGGCGACAATGGCAACCATGGCGGCGGCAATCATGGTGGCAACGGCGGCGGCAACGAATAAATCGCCGCCGCAGCGGCCTGGCTACTCCGACGGATAGCCGAGCCGCTGCAAAATCTTCTCCAGCCGCATTATCTGCAAGTCCGTCAGCTCAAATCCGCCTTTGACCGCCAGCACGCGGCGCCGCCAGTATCCGGCGTCCAGCATGTGCAGTGCCGGTTGCCGTGTCGCCCAATCCAGGTGTTCCAGTTCGGCTTCCACCACGTGTGACGCGTTGAAGCGCTGCGCGCGCGGAGCGTTTTTTCGGTCCATTTCGTTCGCTGCCTTGGTGTTCGCTGCTTCTGTTTGCTCCCCTCCCGAGCTGGATGCTGCCCTGTTGCCCGTGCACGGTATGCCGTGCGGTCTGCCCGCCGGTGTGGCCGGCGGATGCTTTTTGTTGTCAGGCGACACTCGGAAAACGACTTGATGCGGGATGGTTTTAACTTTTGTTTTTTCTGTTGTTCTGTTGTCTGGTTTCTTCGGGTTCTGGATTTGAAGGAACTGGCTGCTGGAGAGTGGTCTGGTCGTTCGGCTGATGCTCGGCTGATGCTCGCGTGGGCTCGCTTTGCGCTATGCTGAACTGTTGGCTTTTCTTCTAACGGAGCACGTTATGACCAAGCAGAAGCAACAGGCATCTCATCCCAAAGGAACTGCCCAGCCCGCCGAGTCCCTCGAAGAGCGGCTCGATGAAGCGCTCGAGGAAAGCTTTCCTGCGAGTGATCCGATCGCCGTTGATGTGGGTGACGCAAAGCGTTCGGCAGGGGACAAGGAATCCTCCTCCGGAGGGAAGAAGCGGCATTAGCCGTGTGGCTTCGCGCGGGCGCTGTTTTTGGTTGGTTTTTTGTTGGTTCTTTGCGCCCGTCGAGGGTTGTTGGCCTTTCCTTGTTGCGCTAGTGGTCTATTAGTGTTGCCCCTGTGCGGGGCGGCACCTACTTTTCTTTGCCTG
>ERZ1023334.21-NODE-21-length-129047-cov-15.376861_pt1 | contig 129047 bp, 120 predicted proteins | sample MGYA00521094_ERZ1023334 | MGnify/ENA primary metagenome ERZ1023334 (study PRJEB32759, sample SAMN07749900) | skin metagenome | biome: transportation; feature: city; material: polyester macromolecule | host: Homo sapiens | place: Hong Kong:ISLAND line | collected...
AACGCCAACGCCAACGCCAACGCCAACGCCAACGCCAACGCCAACGCCAACGCCACGCTCGGTGCTGCCCTTTGCTGCCGTTCCCGGTTCCTCGTTAATTCCCCGTGGACGCGCCAGCCTGCAGCCGACTTATTTCGTTTCCCTTTGGCACTTTTTTGGGGCGCTAATTGTATTGCACTCGCTTCCCCATGCGTTTGGCCCACGCCGTCGTTGCGGCGGCGTAGAAGCCTTCTAGCGTCACGTATTCCTTGTCGCCAATCTCAAGTCCCAAATGCCGCGCGGCTGCGCTTAGGGCGTCAAGTGGCTTGTCTGTTTCCAGCGCGGTTGCGCCGTTCTGCTTGCTGAGTTTTTCGCCCTGATCGTTCGTGACCACAGGGACGTGCAAATACGTCGGCGTCGGCACGCCAAGGCAGTGCTGTAGGTAAATCTGGCGGGCCGTTGAGTCCATCAGGTCCGCGCCTCGCACGATGTGCGTAATGCCCGCGTCCGCATCGTCGACCACCACCGCGAGCTGGTACGCCCACTGGTCGTCGGCGCGCCTCAGGACAAAGTCGCCAACCTCGGTAGCCAGGTTCTGCGTCTGCGAGCCCTGCCAGCCATCTTCGAATGTAATCACCGCCGCGTCGCCGTCAGGTACGCGCAGGCGCCATGCGCGTGCCGGTTTGCCGTTCAGGCCGTTGCGGCAGGTGCCGGGGTAGGCGAGTGTTGTGTTGCGCGCGTGCGCATGCAGCAGCGAATCCGCGATTTCTTTGCGCGTACAGCCGCATGGATAGACGAGGCCGTCAGCCTGCAATTGCTCGAGCGCCTCCTGATAGCGCGCAAAACGATGGCTTTGCCAGACAGGCGGCTCGTCGGCACGCATGCCGAAACGTTCGAGGGTCGACAGAATGTCCTCAGCCGCGCCAGGGACAGTGCGAGGTCCGTCAATGTCTTCGATGCGCACAAGCCACGCTCCGCCATGTGCGCGCGCGTCCAGCCAGCTTGCGAGCGCGCTCACCAGTGAGCCGAAATGCAAGGGCCCGGTAGGCGACGGCGCGAAGCGTCCACGATAGGTCATGGGTTGGATGGGCCTCGCCGCGATCGCGCGAAAGCGCTCGCGCTTATCACGCGACGCGTGCCGCCTTGCTGTCCGGATGGCATTCCGGACATGTCTTGCCTGCCACGTACATTGGCGATTTTTGCGCTTCGGGCGTTACCACCGCGCGGCAGCCGAAGCATTGCGCGGTCGCGGTCGGCTCCAGTTGCGGGTTGAGCGCGGTGCGGTAGTCGAAAACAAAGCAGTCGCCGTGATAGTGCGCGCCGCCGACTTCCTCGAAATACTTGAGGATGCCGCCTTCGAGCTGGTACACGTTCTCGATGCCGACTTCCTTCATGTGGATCGCGGCCTTCTCGCAGCGAATCCCGCCCGTGCAGAACGACACCACCGTCTTGCCTTCCAGATCGGCGCGGTTTTGCTCGATCACTTCCGGAAATTCGCTGAATTTCGTAATGCGGTAGTCGAGCGCGTTGTCAAAGGTGCCGACGTCCACTTCGAATGCGTTGCGTGTGTCGAGCATGACGACGGGGCGGCCCTCGTCGTCATGGCCACGGTCGAGCCAGCTTTTTAGCGTGGGTGCGTCGACAAACGGCGCGCGGCCCAGTTCCGGCCGGATGGCCGGCTTTTTCATCGTGATGATTTCGCGCTTGAGCTTGACCAGCATGCGGGTGAACGGCTGCTTGTCAGACAGGCTTTCCTTGAACTGCAGATTGACGAACTTGCCCTCGAACAGCGCGTCGTGACGGATGTAGTCGATGAACGCGTCTGTGGCTTCACGCGTGCCGGCGACGAACAGGTTGATGCCTTCCGGCGCGAGCAGCACAGTGCCGCGCAAGCCGAGCGTATTGCAGCGCTCAGTGACGTGCGGGCGCCATGCGGCGGTGTCTTCGATAGTCGCGAAATGATACGCGGCGAGATTGACGATACTCATGTGTGTCCAGCGGTAAGAAGTGGCCGGCGGCGCGGAAAATGGGGTGCATTGGGATGCCCGCATTCAGCCTGCCTGTGGCGGGCCACGTCGAATAGGCGAAACCCGTATTATCCCTCAAGCTGGCTATTCGTCCGACTCGGCCGAATAGCCAGCCCGTTGCGGCAGCGCAAACCGCTCGTAAACTTGTACGGCGCTTACCCATGCCCGCACCGGGCCGCGCGTTCTGGCGATTGAAATGCTGCCGGATTTGCGCCGGCTGGTCCGTCCGCGCGCTCACTCAGGCGCTCACCCTGGCGCTGTACACAGAACTTCCACTGCCCGCACAACGCCGGTGTACGGCACGCTCGCGTTTCTGTCCTAGGCCGAACGGCCAGCGCGTGGTTTTGGCCTGAAAACTCCCGAAGTGTGGAGTTACAATGTCGCCCATGTCAGATCCCCGCTTCGTTCATCTCCGCGTCCACTCCGAATTCTCGATTGCCGACGGCATCGTGCGTCTTGACGACATCGTCAAGGCTGCCGCCAAAGACGGTCAGGGTGCGCTCGCCCTTACCGACCTCGGCAACGCGTTCGGCCTCGTCCGTTTTTACAAGGAAGCCCGTGGCAAAGGGGTCAAACCCATTGCCGGCTGCGACGTCTGGATCACCAATCCGGACGACCGCGACAAGCCTTCGCGTTTGCTGCTGCTGGTCAAGAATCGGCGCGGCTATCTGAATTTGTGCGAGCTGCTCAGCAAGGCATCGCTTACCAACCAGTATCGCGGCCGTGCGGAAGTCGAGGCCGGCTGGCTCGAATCCGGTCCGGGTGAAGGCCTGCTGGCGCTGTCGGGTGCTCAACAGGGCGACATCGGCCTCGCGCTCGCGGCCGGCAACGAAGAAGCGGCCAAACGCAACGCGTTGCATTGGGCGAAGGTGTTTCCGGGCGGCTTCTATATCGAACTGCAACGGTGTGGTCAGCCCGGCGGCGAGCAATACGTACAACAGGCGGTGGCGCTCGCGGCGTCGTTGAAATTGCCGGTGGTGGCCACCCACCCCATGCAGTTCATGACGCCGGACGATTTCACCGCGCACGAAGCGCGCGTGTGTATTTCCGAAGGCGACATTCTGGCGAACCCGCGCCGCTCGAAGCGCTTTACGTCCGAACAGTATTTCCGCACGCAGGAAGAGATGGCGAAGCTGTTCGCGGATATTCCGTCGGCGCTCGCCAATAGTGTGGAAATCGCCAAGCGCTGCAACCTGACGCTCGAACTCGGCAAGCCGAAGCTGCCGCTCTTCCCGACGCCCGACGGCATGTCGCTTGACGACTACCTCGTGCAGTTGTCGAAAGAGGGCCTCGAAAAGCGTCTCGAACAGTTGTACCCGGATACGGCCGAGCGCGAAGCGCAGCGCGAAACGTATTACCAGCGCCTCGAATTCGAGTGCGGCACGATCATCAAGATGGGCTTCCCGGGCTACTTCCTGATCGTTGCGGACTTTATCAACTGGGCCAAGAACAACGGCGTGCCGGTCGGACCGGGCCGGGGTTCGGGCGCAGGTTCGCTGGTTGCGTACGCGCTCGGCGTGACCGACCTCGATCCGCTGCGCTACAACCTGCTGTTCGAACGTTTCCTGAATCCGGAACGGGTCTCGATGCCCGACTTCGACATCGACTTCTGTCAGCACGGCCGCGACCGTGTGATTCAGTACGTGAAAGACAAATACGGCGCGGACGCGGTATCGCAGATCGCCACCTTCGGCACGATGGCGGCGAAGGCGGCGGTGCGGGATATCGGCCGCGTGCTCGATCTTGGTTATATGTTCACGGACGGGATCGCCAAGCTGATTCCGTTCAAGCCGGGCAAACACGTCACCATCGCTGATGCGATGAAGGAAGAGCCGCTGCTGCAGGAGCGCTTCGACAACGAAGACGAAGTGCGTCAGTTGCTCGAGCTCGCCCAGCGCGTGGAAGGTCTCACGCGCAACGTCGGCATGCACGCGGGCGGCGTGTTGATCGCGCCCGGCAAGCTTACGGATTTCTGTCCGCTCTACACGCAGGGCGACGAAAGCGGCGTCGTGAGCCAGTACGACAAAGACGACGTCGAAGCCGTCGGCCTCGTGAAGTTCGACTTTTTGGGCCTCACCACGCTGACCATTCTGGATTGGGCCGAGCGCTATATCCGCCGTCTCGATCCTTCGAAGAAAGACTGGTCGCTCGCGCAGGTGCCGCTTGACGACCCGGCATCGTTCTCGATCCTGAAGAAAGCGAACACGGTCGCCGTGTTCCAGCTGGAAAGCCGCGGCATGCAAGGCATGCTGAAAGACGCGCAGCCTGACCGCTTCGAGGACATCATCGCGCTCGTCGCGTTGTACCGTCCCGGCCCGATGGACCTGATCCCGAGCTTCTGCGCGCGTAAGCACGGCCGCGAAGTGGTGGAGTACCCGGACCCGCGTGTGGAACCTGTTCTGAAAGAGACCTACGGCATCATGGTCTATCAGGAGCAGGTGATGCAGATGGCGCAGATCATCGGCGGCTACTCGCTCGGCGGCGCCGACTTGCTGCGCCGCGCGATGGGTAAGAAGAAGGCCGAGGAAATGGCCCAGCACCGCGAGCTGTTCCGTCAGGGCGCCGCGAAAAACGGGCTGACCGGCGAGAAAGCGGACGAAATTTTCGACTTGATGGAGAAGTTCGCGGGCTACGGCTTCAACAAGTCGCACGCGGCGGCGTATGCGCTGCTCGCGTACTACACGGCTTGGCTGAAGGCGCACCATCCGGCCGAATTCATGGCGGCGAATATGTCGCTCGCCATGGACGACACGGACAAGGTCAAGATCCTGTTCGAGGATTGCCTCGCGAACAAGATGGCTGTCCTGCCGCCGGACGTCAATCTGTCGGCGTACCGTTTCGAGCCGGTCGCGGAGCCGGACGGCAAGCGCTCGAAAACGATCCGCTATGGTCTCGGCGCGATCAAGGGCAGCGGCCAGAATGCGATCGAGGAAATCCTGCGTGCACGCGAAGAAGGTCCGTTTATCGACATCTTCGACTTCTGCAACCGGGTCGACCGCCGGATCGTCAATCGCCGGACGGTGGAAGCCTTGATCCGCGCCGGTGCGTTCGACACGCTGCACGCCAATCGCGCGCAGCTGATCGCCTCGGTCTCGCTGGCCATGGAGGCGGCCGAACAGGCAAGCGCCAACGCAATGCAAGCCGGCCTGTTCGACATGGGCGATGCACCGTCGCAAGGGCATGAACTGGTCGACGAGCCGGAATGGCCGGAAAAGAAGAAGCTGCAGGAAGAGAAGGCCGCGCTCGGCTTCTACCTGTCGGGCCATCTGTTCGATGCCTACAAGGACGAAGTGCGTCGCTTCGTGCGTCAGAAGATTGGCGAACTGAAGGAGGGGCGCGACAAGCTGGTCGCCGGTGTGATCGCGTCGCTGCGCACGCAGATGACCCAGCGCGGCAAGATGCTGATCGCGTTGCTCGACGACGGCACGGGCCAATGCGAAGTGACCGTCTTCAATGAGACTTTCGAGGCGAATAAGCCGTTATTCAAGGAAGACGAGCTGCTGGTGGTGCAAGGCTCGGCGCGTAACGACGCGTTCACGGGCGGCATCCGCTTCACGGTCGATACGGTGATGGACCTTGGCCGCGCCCGCTGTCGTTATGCGGAAGCCGTGAAAGTGCAGATGAACGGCAATGCGGACGCATCGGCATTGCGGCGCGTGCTCGAAGCACATAGCGCGGGTAAGGACGAGCCGCAAGCCGCACCGGCGCCGGCGGCCTCATCGCGCGGCGGCAACGGTAACGGAGGCGGTGGCGGGCGCAACGGCGGAGGCTATGGCGGCGGTGGCCAACGCCAGGCCGTGCAGATCCCGAACGGGCTCGCAGTGCAGGTGGTTTATCGCAGCGAGAATGCGCAAGGTGAAATGCGTCTGGGCGACGCATGGCGCGTAAAGCCCACCGACGAACTGCTCGCGGCCTTGCGTGGCGAGTTTGCAGGAAGCTCGATCGAGATTGTTTATTGATGGCGGGTTCGCCCGCGGCGCCCGCGCGGCGCGCGTGGGCAAACTCAAAGCCATTCGCAAGCTCAGATTGCAAACTCTGGTCGCAAGCCTTGGCGTGGCCCCTGGCCTCGCTACTAACGCTGCGTCTTTTCCCCCAGCCGCGCCAGTTTCAGAAACCGGTAGTACACCGTTTCCGCGTTGAACACCGCGATCATGAAACCCGCGCGACCGTCGAGGAATCCGCGCCGCAGCACGTAGGTCCGCACAAAGGCCCAGGCGCCGCGCCCGAGCGCCTTGCCGAAACTGCCGCGCTTGCCCGCTGCATGACGTTGCTGCGCGCCCGCTGTCGAATACGCGTCGAGCTTGCGTAGCACGGCTTCGAAGTCCTCGTACGAGTAGTGCATCAGCTTGCCGGTCAGGCGTTGCGAAGGCGTATCGAATACCAGGCGCTCATGCACGAGGTCGTCTGAAAAACGCGCAGCGCCACGTTTGAACAGGCGCGGAATCCAGTCTGGATACCAGCCGCTGTGGTGAATCCAGTGGCCGCAGAAGCTCGACAGCCTGTCTACCGCGTAGACGTCGGCGGTAGGGGCGGCCAGCGCCGCGCGAATCGCCGCAGCCAGTTCCGGCGAGACGATCTCGTCGGCGTCGAGCGAGAGAATCCAACTGGTGGTGAGCGCATCCACGGCACGGTTTTTCTGCGGGCCGAAGCCTGGCCAGTCGGTGTGCTCGAGTACGTGCGCGCCGTGTGCCCGGGCAATTTCAGCGGTACCGTCGGTGCTGCCGCCGTCGATCACGACGATCTGATCGGCGAAGGCCACGGCCTGCAGGCATTCGGCCAGTCGCGCCGCCGCATTTTTGGTGATGATGGCGACGCCGAGGGTGGTTTCTTGCATACCTGAATTGCGTGGAAAGTGCCGGGTGGCGGAATGAGTCGCGCAAAGTATACAGCCCGGCCACCTAACCCGGCCGATCCGCAACCGCCGGCTATGATCCTCAACCGTTTACAATGCTGTTTTTGATATTTCGCGTGCGAGGCATTCTGCCCGTTGCGCGGATGCTTTCCCGCATTCTCAGAGGATTCCTTGAGCGCGAAGCCAACGTTAAGCAAACCCATCGGTTCAGGAGAGGCCTCGTCGCCTGCCGTCGTTTTCCGACGCTTGTGGCCTTATATCAAGCCGCTGATGTGGGTGGTGGTCGGCGCGATCATCGCCATGGCCGTGAGCGCCGGCACTGACGCGGCGATTCCCGCATTGCTCAAGCCATTGCTGGACAAGGGCTTCGGCGCGCATGCCAGCGACAACGCCAAATGGTTCGTGCCGGCGGCGGTGATCGGTCTCGCGCTGGTGCGCGGTGTGTCGCAATATGCGTCCGGTTATCTGCTCGCTTACGTGTCGAACAAGATCCTGCTCGAACTTCGCCTGAAGATGTTCGACCGCATGATCCATACGGGCGTGGCGTTCTTCCAGCGCGAAACCGCGAGCACGGTCATCAACGCGATCGTGTTCGAAGTGAACCAGATTCTCAACGTGCTGTTGAGCGTGATGGTCACGCTGGTGCGTGACTCGCTGACCGTTGTCTTCCTGCTCGGCTATCTGTTCTACCTGAACTGGCGGCTGACGTTGATCGTCGCGGTGCTGCTGCCGGGGATCGGCTGGCTGGTCGGCAAGATCAACCGCCGTTTGCGGCGCCTGAACCGCGAGCATCAACTGTTGACCAACGAACTGTCGTACATCGTCGAAGAAACCGTGGGCGGCTACAAGGTCGTCAAGGTGCACAACGGCGAGCAGTACGAGATGGACCGCTTCACGGCAATGAGCAAGCGTCTGCGCGGTTACGCGATGCGCATGACCGTCTCAGGCGGCCTGGCACAACCGTTGACCCAGTTTCTTGCGTCGATCGCGCTCGCCGTGGTGATTACGATCGCGGTAGTGCAATCGTCGTCGGACCAGACCACGGTCGGCGGGTTTGTGGCGTTCGTCACGTCGATGCTGCTGATCATCTCGCCGCTGAAGCACCTGATGGACGTGAACCAGCCGCTGCAACGCGGCATGACGGCGTGCGAACTGATCTTCGGCCTGATCGACGAGCCGTCGGAACCGGCGGGCGGCGGCAAGCCGCTCGAGCGCGCCCGCGGCGAAGTGGAGTTCCGCGACGTCTCGTTCAGCTACGGCAGCAATGCCACGCATAACCGCCACACGCTCACCGAGGTGTCCTTCAAGGTGGCACCGGGCGAAATGGTTGCCCTGGCGGGCCCGTCGGGCAGCGGCAAGACCACGCTGGTGAATTTGCTGCCGCGCTTCTTCGATCCCACCGGCGGCGAGATCCTGGTCGACGGCGTCGCACTGCCTGAGTACGGTCTGCACGCGCTGCGCAGCCAGATCGCGATGGTGAGCCAGGACGTCGTGCTGTTCAACGACACGGTGGCCAACAACGTCGCCTATGGCCAGACGGCGGATCCGGACAGGGTCAAGGCGGCGCTGCGCGCGGCGAACCTGTGGGATACCGTCGAGGCGATGCCTGAAGGCATCGACACCCTGGTCGGCGACAACGGCATGATGCTCTCGGGTGGTCAACGCCAGCGTCTGGCGATTGCGCGCGCGATTTATAAGGACGCGCCGATCCTGATTCTCGACGAGGCCACCTCGGCGCTCGATTCCGAGTCCGAACGCCACGTGCAGGCGGCGCTGGAAACCTTGATGAAGGGCCGCACCACGCTGGTAATCGCGCACCGTTTGTCGACCATAGAACGCGCCGACCGGATTCTGGTCATGGAAGCCGGGCGTATTGTCGAGAGCGGCAGCCACCGGGAACTGCTGACCCAGGGCGGCCTGTACGCGCATCTGCATCGCATCCAGTTCCAGCAGGACGCCGCGTAAGGTGCGCGGTACGACACGTCAATCGGAGGTGCGAATCTCGGTTCACGCGGTCCGCTGGTCTGGACCACGCACGACTTACCCCCTTAACATTTGACGAGGCGCTGGCGCACGCTGTCTGAATGAAGAAACTTGGACTCTCCAGTAACGCCTTGCAGCACAGTGGCGGTCTCGAGCGCTACGCAATGGATCTCGTGCGCGGCTTTGCCGCGCACGGCATCGAACCGGCTTTCTTCGCGCGTCGTTTTGACACCTCGCTGCGCGAATACGGGTTGGTCGAGCCGCACCGCATCAATGTCTCCTTCCTGCCTGGCAAGTTGCGTGACCGCTGGTTTTCGTGGCGGCTGCGCGCGGCGCGCCGCGAGGCGCATGTCGATGTGCTGATCGGCTGCAACCGCGTCGATTCGTCCGATGTGGCGATTTGCGGTGGCACGCATCTCGGTTTTTTGCGGGCGACGAGGCGCGCGCCGAAGCGTTCGGATCGCTGGCAGATTGCACTCGAGAGACGCCAATACGAACGCGCGAAGGTCGTGGTGGCGCATTCTCAGCTGATGCACGACGAGTTGCGTGAACTGTACGGTGTTGACGAGGCGAAGATCCGCGTGTTGTTTCCACCCGTGGACGGCGCGCGCTTTGCGCCGACTGATGCCGTAACGCGCGCGACCTTACGCCGAAAGTACGGTTTCGCCGACGACGAGATCGTCCTGCTGTTTCCGTCGAGCAGCCATGAGCGTAAAGGTTTGCCATTCATCGAAGCCGCGCTGCGCAACACGGCGCCGCCCGTGGTGGTGGCTGTGGCCGGGCGGCCGCCCGCGCGCACGTCCGAACGGTTACGCTATATCGGCTACGTGAAAGAGCTCGCGGAGTGTTATCAGGCCGCCGACTTCACGATCCTCGCATCGACTTATGAGCCATTCGGCCTGGTCGGCATCGAATCGGTGATGTGCGGTACACCAGTCATTTTCCCGTCGAGCATCGGTTGCTGCGATGCGATTGCCCCGCATGCGAAATTCGTTTTCGCGCCGGACGATTTGGCCGATCTGTGCGCGACACTCGAGCAAGCGGTGCGGGAGTATCGCGACGGCACGCGGCGCGCGCCATTGGACGTCGCCCGCGACGCGGTCCTTTACGATCCGGGCGTGGCCGCTCACGTTGGCGCGCTGTTGACGCTGGCCAGGCAGATCGACGCCACGCGTTAAGCGCCGCGGCCGCAGCGCTGCAGCAGAAGGGGCGGGACTTTAGGCCCGGTTTCTCCTCGTTCTGCGGCAACGCCGCATGTTATAATTTTTAGCTATCAGCGCTTGAACTCGCTCAATTGGAGCTGAGCGGCCATATATTTCATTGAGCTTTCCATGCTTGCCCGGGCTGTTTCCGCGATCTGCGACAGCCCGCCGTGACGGGGCCGTAGGCGCAATACTGGAGGCCTTCGGGAAGAATACCGCTGGAGATTGTGCGTGGCGAACGCGACCTCGCGCCGGGTATCGGCGTACATCAATATCGCGTTGGAAACCAATGCGTCGATGAACCCATGAGTCGGCTTGCCGGGCGTCTTCGTATCTTTGCGCGAGCCATCCCTCGACTGCTGATCAAGCCATTGCGCCGCGAGCCGCAGCACGCGCGCCGTATCTTGATTGCACATCATCTGTTGCTTGGCGACACGCTGCTGCTCACGCCGCTGCTCGCCAAACTGCGCGCGCAATATCCTCAATCGCAGATCGTTCTCGCCTGTCCGAAGGCGATTGTGCCGCTGTATGCGGGGCGGCCTTTCGACGTCACAGCTTTGCCGTTCGATCCGCGTGATTCGAAGTCGGTGCGGGACGTTTTGCTTTCCGGTCCTTACGACCTCGGTATGGTGCTCGGCGACAATCGATATAGCTGGCTCGCGTTGGGCGCGGGCTGCAGCTGGATCGTCGGGCATGCGGGAGATGCCCCGGCCTGGAAGAACTGGCCCCTCGACCGGAGCGTGCCGTATCCTGCCACGCCGACGGCTTGGGCGGACCTTGCCACGGAATTGATCGACGGGCCGCCGCCGCGCGCCTACCGGCCTGTCGACTGGGGTGCGCCGCAACACGCTGCGCTACCCGAATCGGCGCAACTGGCAAAGCCTTACGTTGTGTTGCATCCGGGCGCAAGCACCAGCGTCAAACGCTGGCCCAACGCGCGCTGGCGCGAGCTTGCGCAACGCGTGGAGGCGCTCGGCTATCTGCCGGTATGGACCGGGGGGCCAGGCGAGGCGGAACTGATCCGCGCCATCGACCCGGATGCGCATCATCCGAACCTGGCTGCGCGATTCGGTCTCGGCGAGCTGTGGCATTTATTTGCCGGCGCGCAAGCCGTGGTTTGTCCCGATACCGGCGTCGCGCATCTGGGGCGTCTGATTGGGGTGCCGACGCTCGCGCTGTTCGGGCCGGGCAATGCGCTGATTCACGGCGCGGGCCGCTATTGGCGCGAGGTCCCATTCGTGCCAATTACGATAGCCGACATGCCGTGCCGCGATCAGCCTTTCATTTTTCGCCGCCAGGTAGCATGGGTGCGGCGCTGTGATCGCAACGAGACGACCTGCGTCGCCTGGCGCGGCGACCATGCCGACTGTATGGGCCGGCTGTCGGTCGAGTCGGTATATACCGCTTTGCAAAATGTTCTGGTGAAAGTGTAATGACTCACACGGCTGCGCGAGTGGAGCGCGTGTTTTGGATTGCCTGTCCGGTCATTCTGTTTGTGGTGATGTTCGGCCACATGACGGCGATCGTCTTCAATGCGCTCGCCCTGATGGCGCTCGGCGTGCTGGCCGCGGCCTGCTCGCCGAATCGGCCGTCGCTGTTGCACTGGCCGCTGGTGCTGCCCATTGCGGGTTGGGCCGGCTGGAGTCTGGCGTCGGTCGCATGGTCCGTATATCCGATGGTTAGCCTGCACGCGTGGTGCGACGAGGTGCTTTATCCGCTGGTATCGTTCTGGGGCTTCTGGCTGTTTGGCACCCAACTTCGGCGACCCGCGCCCGTGGTGTTCGTCAACTGGCTTGCCTGCCTGGCACTCGCCGCCATCAGCGCGCTCAACTGGGGGCATCTGCAACCGCCCACTGCCAATACCTTCCCACTGCATTTCTATAACCGTGTCGGCCACACCAGCACGCTCGCGGTATTTGCCATGCCGCTATTTGCGGGCTTCATGCTGCGGTCGCGTTGGCGCGTGATCGGTGCTAGCGGCATCGCGCTGTGCCTGTTCATCGGATTGGCGACGCTTAACCGGTTCTTCTGGCCGGCCGCGGCCGTTACGCTTCTGGTCGCGCTGTTCCCGCTGTACCGGCGCCGTCTGCTGCTGGCGATGCTGGTCATTACCGTGGTGTTCGCGGCGAGCGTCGGCACGCTCGAGTTCAGTTCCCGTCTGCGGACGGCCGGCGCGGTGCCCGCCGTCCCGCTGGCGCGTGATATCGCGATCGAGGGTCATCAGGTCTATGTGCCAGGCTCGCTGTCCGCAATCGGCGATACGGTATCGGCTGACACGCGTCCGAAGCTGTGGGCGTTTTATATCGGCGAGGCTGAGCGTCACGCATGGGTCGGGGTGGGCTTCGGCAAGCCGTTGCCGGGCTTGGTCTATCGCAGCGAAATGCCGGCCAGCTTGCTGGCCCTCGAACCGTATGCGCTGACGCACGCGCACAACCTGTTCATCAACACGTGGTTGCAGACGGGGGTCATCGGAGTTGTGCTGCAGACCGCGCTGTTGCTGAGCCTCGTCGTGCGTTTCTATCGGCTGCGGCGAGTCGATCCTTGGCTGTGTTCCGCGGGCGTGGCGCTTGTAGCCGGCATGATCGTGAAAAATACCACCGATGATTTCATGTGGCAGACCACCATGCTCGCGTTTTGGGCTTTCGCGGGACTGCAGCTGGGTTGCGCTGAGCAAGTCGAGGCTTCAGATGGGATGTTGCCGGACACCGGACGAAGAAAATCTACGTTGGCACCTGGTGAACAGCGGCGCAAGGTACCGACGGCAAAATTGGGCGAATAACCAACGTGACGAACGTCAATCCTTTCGCTATCGATGCTGTCCGCGCCCCGCTGCGCATCCTGTTTCATATTAACGATTTCGGCAAAGGCGGCACTGAGACCGCGCTGCTGTCCTGGCTGAAGACGCTTGACCGGCAGATGTTCGCGCCGAGCCTTTCGGTGGCTTATCCGACCGACGACCTGTCGTTCTGGCGCGCGCAGTCAATTCCCGCCGATGTGCCCGTTCATGTTCTTGCCTCGTCGAAATGGATGTACGCGCTTCATCAGGCGGCTCGCCGGCGCAAACTCGGCGTCGGCGCGAAGTTATTGCACAAGTTGCTGACCTACGGTGCGGTCCGGCCGCTGGCGGCGCTGCGTATGCGGCGTCTCGCGAAGCAGCAAGATCTGATCTGTGATTTCGATTTTTCGCTGCGCCATTTAGCGGGCAGTTGCGGAGTACCCTGGTTCGGCGTGAGCCATTTCAGCCTGGCGGCGCGCCTCGGCAGCAAGAGCGAGCGGTATGTCGCCCGGCGAGTGAGGCATTATTCGCGCTACTCGGCGATTGTCGTGCTGACCCCCGCCATGCTGCGCGAGGCGCGGGAACTTTTCTCGGCAACCGGTCCGGACATTGTCGAGTTGCCGAATGTGATCGACGACGACGCACTGCGGCAAGCGGCGCGCGCGGAGATCAACCTTCCTGCGGAGCGGTTCATCGTTTCAGTGGCACGTCTGGACGAAGGTCAGAAGGACCACAAGACGCTGCTGCGAGCCTACGCTCAGGTACGCGAGCGCGGCTGCAGCAACGTGGCGCTCGTCCTGATCGGCGAGGGGCGGGACCGACGCGAACTGGAGCAACTCGCCGACGAGTTGGGGGTGGGCGCATGGGTGCATTTTCTGGGCTTCTGTGCAAATCCCGCGCCCTATATCCGGCAGGCCGAAATGCTCGTATTGAGTAGCCGCTACGAGGGTTTCGGCATGGTGCTCGGCGAGGCTATGGCGCTCGGTACACCGGCGCTTTCGACGGATTGCCCGACCGGTCCGCGGGACTTGCTGGAGGGTGGCAAGGCTGGGCTGCTGGTGCCGCCGGGCGATGTGGACGCCATGGCGGGCGCAATCAAGCGGCTGCTCACGGACACCGAGTTACGCCGGAGCCTTGCGCAGGCAGCGCTGCGAAAGGTAGAGACGTTCACGCCCGCAAGCTCCAATCAGCGGATGCTGGAGTTGGCGTTGAGCATTTTGAGGAAACAGGACGCTCCGGGCGTGCAAACGCCTCGCTAAGCCGCAAGCGCGGCTTACACGCCGCCCGTCACCAGTGGCAGCACCGTCAAATCCGGGTGCGTGCCGTCGACGATGCTGCGTCCCACATGTATGCCCTCATAGAGCGCTTCTTCCATGCCGGCGAAGCTTTCTTCGCCGTCCGCATGGAACGGCACCGCATGCCCCGGGATGGCGGGATTGGCGCCAGGGTGGCACACATAACCGACATACGTGTAACGGTTATCGGGCACGGCTGACGGCGTCGCCTCATTGGGCGGGTTTTTCAGAAACGGCGCCACGTGAATTTCGAAACCCTCGTACTCCACCATCCGCCAGGGTGCGGTTTCATCGGCCATGGCCGCCTCCGTCTATGTCGCGTGCCTGTTGGCAAGTCTAGGTGATTTGAACCCAAAGCGAAAATGACGCTTGTCGGGGGTGTCTCGGCATGGAGTGGCAGGGACTCGCCCGAGCGCGCCATTCTCGCCGCGTCGGATAGAATGACGCGCTTTGCCCGAACAAGACCCCGCCCATGTGGTTCAAAAATCTTCAGTTGCACCGTCTTCCCGCTCCGTGGTCCGTTACCCCTGAACAAATCGAGAAATGGCTTGCGCCGCACGCGTTCGCGCCCGGCAACAGCGTCGAGATGCAAAGCCACGGCTGGGCGTCGCCACGCGACAACGACTCGCTGGTGTATGCGCTCAATGGCCAGTTGCTGCTGGTGTTTCGCGCTGAGAAGAAATTGTTGCCGGCCTCTGTCGTCACCCAGGTGACCAAGGCGCGTGCGCTCGAACTCGAAGAACAGCAAGGCTTCAAACCCGGCCGCAAGCAGATGCGCGAACTCAAGGAGCAGGTGACCGACGAACTGTTGCCGCGCGCCTTCAGCATTCGTCGCGATACACGCGTGTGGATCGATACCCGCAACGGCTGGCTCGTGATCGACGCGGGCTCGCAAGCCGTCGCCGACGAAGTGCGCGGCCTGCTGGTGAAGTCGATCGATCAACTGCCGCTCGGTACCGTGCGTGTCACGCAATCGCCGGTTGCGGCGATGACCGGATGGCTTCTCTCGGGCGAAGGTCCCGCAGGCTTCACGCTCGACCAGGACACCGAGTTGCGCTCGCCGGCGGAAGGCAATGCAACGGTGCGCTACGTTGGACATACCCTGGACGCCGAAGACATGCGCCGCCATATCGAAGCCGGCAAACAATGCATGCGTCTCGCGATGACGTGGAACGACCGCGTGTCGTTCGTGCTGACGCCTTCGTTGACGATCAAGCGCATCGCGCCGCTCGACGTTCTCAAGGAAGCAAGCGACCCCACCGCACAGAACGACGACGAACGCTTCGATTCCGACGTCACGCTGATGACCGCCGAACTCGACCGTATGCTGTGCGATCTGCTCGATGCATTGGGCGGCGAGCAGGGCGAGGCGATGCCGCAAGCCGCGGCGGCCTGAGTCGTACTGGCCTGAGACACGCAGCGTGCGGGCGCTGCGTTTATCGGCTATGGGCCGGTGTGTCGGGTGTCCGGCACGCCGGCGCTGATTCGTCGGTTATTAAGCTGAATTGGGCATATCTGAATCTGGCTTAATAAAATTTACCCATCATGTCCCTGCCGTCACACTGTTTGTGCTGACGGTGCGAGCCGTCAGGAATCTTCCGATTCATCGACGCGCGCCAGTTTTCCACTCATGCGGGCCGCGTCACCCCGACCAGGACTCGACATGAAAATCGCTCGCTTGATCATCGCTCTCGGCCTTGCTTGTGCTGCTTCCTCCACGGTCATGGCTGCCGCCGCGACGTATCCGCCCGCGCCGCTGCCTGCTTACGCGCAGGACGAATTGCAGAAGGTCATCGATGCCGCAACGGGACCGTTGCCCGCAGCAGCCGCTTCATCGGCCGCGCCGCAAAACGAGGCAACTCGGCAAAGTCCCGCCGTGTTGCACAACGGCCCCTATGCCGTGCCGCCTGCTGACGAACCGCACGCGGCCAGGAGCGTGGGCAAACGCGGCATACGGCCGGCGAAGGCGCATCGGCATGAGCATCACAAGTACGTTTGAGAATTCCGTTGCGATCATGTAGCGTCGATGCGCGACGCATAGATAGCGGCGCTGCGAGCCGGTGTCGCCACGCGCGAATCGTCGCTACAGTGGAACCCGTTATGCCGCTACCGTGAATATGGTTAAGATTACGACCGGAAGGGCGCACCGATCACGGAGGGTTTGCGATGGTTCGGCTGGTGATGATCCTGCTGGGTGTCGATTATTTGCGCACGCGTTGGCGTTCCCTGCAGTTGATCGGCTGGGTGAGCCTTGCGCTTGGCGTCGTGGTGTTCATCGACGCACTCGATAGCGCGCTCTATTTCCCGATCACACCGTTCGCCACATTGCTGCTGCTCGAAGGGCTCGCCACGCTGGCCGTCGCCTGGACCGGCATGGGCGGCCAACGCACGCTGCGCTACGTGAAGGGCTTCGCATTCTGCTTCGCGGCGGCGCTGATTCTCGCGGGCCATCATCACGGCAACTTCATTCTGTCGATGATCTTCGGCACGCTCTTTCTGGCCGACGGTCTGTTGCAGATCGTCTCCGCAAAGGTCGTTCGTTATCGCACGTGGCGCCTTGCGATGATCGGCGGTGCGATTGAAATCGCGCTGGCGATTTTCTTCTATCAGCCTTATCCGACGCACTATGTAGGCACCGTGCCGTACTGCCTCGGTCTCGGCCTGATATTCGGCGGCTGGAACATGATTTTGCTGAGTACTCGCGTCAGGCGTCTCGCCTCGAATCCCGCGGTGGCTTCGGACGATGCAACGGCAGATGCCGCCAATTCCGCGGCGAGTGCGATCGCGCCTGGCCGGCTGGGTGCCGTCGAATGGGACGGCCCGCCCGCCGCCGATGAAGACGCGCTCACTGTGCATGTGTGGACGCCAGTGGGATCGTCCAGGAGCGAGGCGAGGCGGCAATTGATTGTCGACCGGTATATCGCGGCGGTGGACCGTAACGGCGTGATTTCGACGGGCCATGCCGCGCTCGAATCGCCTGAGGGCATTTATATCAGCCTGTATCCTGGCGTCGAAATCGATCGTTCACCCGACGATTTCGCGCGGCTTCTGCGGGCGACCAGCGAGAACGACGTGCCCGGTGTGTTCCAGCCTGATTACCAGACTGAATCGAAAGCATGGTGTCCGTCGACGGTTCAGGTGCGCATACGCAATTACGATCCGGCGCGGCTGCGCCGTTTCTGGGACACCTATCGTCAGGACACGACCTACAACCTGACGCATCGCAATTGTTCGAGTACCGTATCGCGCGCGCTGGAAGCGGCGATCGAAGGCGCGTCGGCGCGCGTGTGGGGCGACCTCGGCGGTTGGCGGCCGTTCTTGCGCGTGATTACGACGCCGGAATTGTGGGTGGCCGCGCAACTGCGCAAACGCGCCGCGACGATGGCATGGACGCCGGGACTTACGCTCGACTACGCGCGTGCGCTCAGCATGCTCGCCGATCCGCGTCCGTCGGGCTGGGTGAAGATGGCGCGCGTCGCCGTACGCCGAATGGCGCGGTCGAGGCAGGAATGGCGCGACGAGGAGCGTAGTGCGCCGGTATCGCAGAAAGCCGAACGCGCGCATGCCGCCGACGCGGTAGGCGATTGATGCGCGTGGCGGGTGGCGTGGGTGACGCCGACATGCGGCGCGGGGGATTTGAGGACGAGGTGCAATCTGCGCCGCGGTTGGCGTGTCACTCGGACACACAACCATCGTGTTGACCGCTTGGGTCTCTACTCTGCACAACTTCGATCTGGCGGTGAAAACAGCAAGCGTATCAAGAGTTTGCATCGCTTGCCGGATACTTATGCACAGATTTATGAACGAAAACTGGGGATAACTTTAAGACCGTCGTGCGGATGGCAGCCGGTGAGGTTAGCCAGTTTGTAGCGGCTCTGATTTCTTGAATCGCAGTTTATACGGCGATTAGTTTCCCAGCGCTTTCTCGCGCTAGCTATTTCTCTATGGACGTGCGCTCTGCGTCCTGTCTCTACCTGCCGCCTGCTCTCCCCATCGCCCTATATTCCGAGTAACTAACCATCTGAAAATGCTGACGGCCAGGCAGTTTTGCAATGACCTTCGAGTCGTCGGGCGGCACCTCGCCGAACATCTGATAGTGAAGTGCGAACGTGCTCACGTAATTAACGGTTGGCGCAATCGAGTGGAAATGCAGGTAGCCACCGGTTCGCACGGCATTCCAGAATATCTTGTCGCCGCGGATGCTTTCGCGCGGGTCCTTGAATAACCACGCCGCGCATGCAGGAAAGGCGGCACGCGTAAGAAAATAGCAGTTGGTGTCGTTGAAATCGACGCCGTTGGATTCTTTGCAAACGCCGAGCATCCGGCCGTCGGCAGTGAAAATCGTTCGAGTCGCCGTGACTACCTGTGCGCCCGTTTCCTCGACTATTATGCGCATCGTTTCGACATGGTTCGGCGCATACCAGTTGTCGGCGTCCAGAAAACAGATCGCATCGAAGCCATTCGCAGATGCGTAAGCAGCACCTACGCCGCGAGGCGTGTCCCCGTAGTCAGCGTGATTGGGAAGCTTGATGTGGATCACACCTTCCCAGCTGTCAACGTCGGAGGCAGGGAATCCATCGGCGACCATAACGTGGGTCACATTACCCGCTTGCGCAAGAACGCTTTCGTGACATCTTCGTAAGACGTAACGTGGCTCTTTATAGTAGGCGCTAATGACGGCGACTCGCATGAAGGCTGTTTGTCGGATTGATCGAGCGGCGGATTATATCTATCGGCAGCCCGCCTCAAACTATCTCAATTACGTAGATCAGTTCTTCTGTCGGGGAACGGTCTCCGGCCAAATTCGCGAACAGATTCTGCTGGTAGCTTCCGCACCCAGCGGCATCTGAGCACAAATGAGTGATTTCAACCAATATGGCGGGTGTATGCTGAAGTCGAAAGCTTGTCGATGACAGCGTCCCACCGCGCCAGACCACGGCTGTGGCTCATTTAGGATCAAACCGCGCCGGGCGCTCAGCACCTGCCGCGGTAGCGGGTTTTATCAGCGTGAACGCGATGCTCAGGACGAACCCAGTTGCATCCATCGGCCTGTCAGATGACTGAGCCACAGCGCTTCACCGTGCGTCACGTCAGCGTCTACCGCTACTCGGAACCCGTTCGGTTCGGCGAACACCGGATGATGTTCCGTCCGCGCGCCAGCCACGACTTGCGCCTCGTCACGAACCAGTTGCTGATTACACCGACACCGTCCCGGCTGCACTGGCTGCACGATGTGTTCGACAACTCGGTGGCAGTCGCGAGTTTCACGGGGAAGGCGAGCGAATTGCGCTTCGACAGCGAAGCGACGCTCGAACACTTCGAAACGCCCATGCCCGACTACGCGCTTGAACCGTACGCCGTGAACTGGCCATTCGCGTACACCAACGAAGAAGCCTCCGATCTCGTGAACGCACGCAGCCGTCAGTATCCGGACAGCGACGTGAACGAATGGGCACATCGCTTCGTTCCTGTGCAGGGCGCCGGCGGTATCGGCGGTATCAGCAGTACGAACGGCACAGGCAGCACGATGGCGCTATTGCGCGCGATGACGCTCGAGATAAAAAGCACGTTCTGCTATGTGCGCCGCACGGAGAAAGGGGTGAACCGTCCCGGCGACACCTTGCGTAACCGCAGCGGCAGTTGCCGCGATTTCGCGGTGCTGATGATGGACGCGGTGCGCTCGCTCGGTCTTGCGGCACGCTTTGTCAGCGGCTATCTGTTCGTGCCCGAGCAGGATGCCACGCAGGGCGGCGGTGCGACGCATGCCTGGCTGCAGATCTATTTGCCGGGCGCCGGCTGGGTCGATTTCGATCCGACCAATAGCATAGTCGGCAATCGCCATCTGATCCGGGTGGCGGTGGCGTGGAATTACTACCAGGCATTGCCTTTGTGGGGCACCTGGCATGGCGCATCGCATTCGTTTCGCGGTTTGCAGGTCGATGTGAGCGTGACGAAGGCGAGTGAGGTGCGAACCGGGTGAAGGGCCTGTACAAATCGAGCGTGTTAGCAGGGCGTGTCAACTCAGGTTGCTCACCGGACGCGTCCATTGAACGTATCAACTGGAAGAGGGCGCCGTAATGAAATTGCGCGTTGGCTATGAGCTGGTCTATGAGTGCGTGCAACCGACGCCGATGATGTTGATGTTGAACACGCACTATTCCCATGCGAAAGACGTGTTGAGCGCGGATCTGCTGGCGGTCGATCCACCGGTGCCGATCAGCCAGTATCGCGACGGCTTTGGCAATTTGTGCAGCAGGATCGTCGCCCCGCAGGGACGGCTTGCGTTGTCGACGAGTGCGGTGCTCGAGGTGTCGTCAGAGCCTGAGATGCGGCCGCCGTTGACCGAGCAGCACGCGGTGGAGGCGCTGCCAGACGATTCGCTGGTGTTTCTGCTGGGCAGCCGTTATTGCGAAACTGATTTGCTATCCGAATTTGCCTGGCAGACATTCGGCAAACTGCCGCTCGGTCGCGGGCGAGTGGATGCGATTTGCAACTACGTGCACGAGCACATTGTGTTCGGCTACGATTTCGCGCGGCCGACCAAGACCGCCTGGCAGGCGTGGCAGGAGCGCAAGGGCGTATGCCGGGATTTCGCACATCTGGCCGTGACGCTGTGCCGGGCGATGAACATACCGGCGCGGTATTGCACCGGGTATATCAGCGATGTCGGCACGCCACCGCCGTACGCGACGATGGACTTTGCGGCGTGGTTCGAGGCGTATGTCGGCGGATGCTGGCAGACCTTCGATCCGCGGAACAATGTGCCCCGTACGGGGCGGGTTCTGATGGCGCGGGGCAGAGATGCGGCGGATGTCGCTATCAGCAATGCATTCGGGCCCACGGAGCTATTGAAGTTCGATGTCGTCTGCGAGGCGATATAGGTTTTTTGCCAGGAAAGTCTTAAAGTTTCCCTGATGAAGTGCCGAAAAGATCGGTATCCCTCCTCGCGCCGCGAGCCGATCCCGGACCATCATGATGCCCCGCAACATAGCCGCCACGTCAGTGGCAATCCTGCTGCTTTCGCCAGCCTCAACAGCATGGCCAACGGGGCTTGCCTCGATTCCGGTGAGCCTGACCGTGCAGGAAACCTGCGTCATCCAATCGGTGGATGCAGCGATTACCGTTGCCAATCAACCGGCGGTTGCCTGTCTGCACGGCGCACCGTTCCAGATCTCCCAGGCCGCATTGGACCCTGCGGCGCCGGGCGAAACCGGGCGGGATCAGGCGCGGCCGGTGGAATTTGTCGCTACCCACGACGCCCAGCGAACGGTCTGGATGATCAATTTCTAGAATTCGTTGCCGATCGATTCGTCCCTCACCCGCGCGCTTGCCCGGCTGGCAAGTATCGACGCAAAAATCAGAAGCTGATCGTCGCGGTAATCGTGTCGCTGTAGTTGCCCGGTATCGGCGTCGTCTGGGCCGGTACGACGCCGTACACGGTGATCGATATCGCATTGCCGGTGCCGGTGCCCGTCTGCATCGTGGTGCCCGCCGTGCCGTCTCCCCATGCACTCGCGTGGCCGGCATCGGTATATAGCTGGTAGTTCACCGTACCTCCACCGCCCGCACGCTGCATCTGGCGCGCCGCTACATTGCCGCTCGAACCGCCGTTCAGCGCAATCCGGAAAGCGTCGCCATTGGTGCAGCGCGCGGTGATCGAGCCGGTCGCGTTCAACGCCGAACTCAACACGCCGCTTGCGGTGAAAGCGATATTCGTGGCGCTGATCTGGCAGTCGTTCACCACCGTTGCGTTGGCTGTAAAACCGAAGCTCCCGCCGTTCGTGGTCAGCGCCGCGCAACCCGGCGCGACAAGCAAAAAGAATCCATACGTCAGTGAAGTCTGGCTTAAGGTCTGCGAATAGACGGTGCTGGCGTTGCCGATGGTCGGTACTGTCGCCTGATTGGCGGTGACCTGTCCGTAAAAATTCACCGACGCCGTCGCGGTATTGCCGACCAACGGTTTATTGAGGATCACCGAAATGGGCGTCGTGCCGAGTACCGTGGATCCCCACGGGATCGAATGTGCCGCGTCCTGATAGAGCCCGTAGAGCAACTGGCTACTGCCGCTCCCCAGATAGCGCGGCGTCGTGCCGCCCTGATTCAGGCACACCTGTACGCTCGGGGTTAGCGTAACCGCTGGCCAGGTGCACGAAACGGTGGCGGTGCCGGTCGCGGACACGGCACTCAATGCGATCGGACTGATGTTGCCGAAGCTGAGCGCCGAGGCGCTCGCCGTACAGGTCTGCGCACTCGCACGCTGTGGCAGCGCGCCGAGCAGCATGCACAACACCACAAGGAGGAGCGCCAGGGGCCGCTTCATTGCGCCGCCGCCGTGCCCGCCGCGGTGCCGCGGCAGGTCAGTGGGCCCAGCGTCGGCAACGAGCCGTCCGCCGGGCGCTGATACGTGAATTCGACGCTGCAACGCATGGCGCCGGTGTCGACGTCGAGATGGTTGTCGCGCTGCAGATTCTCGACGAAGGTCAGACCGTCGTAGCCGACGATCGTATCGCCCCCGCTTTCGACGTGATGCACGTGCGTACCTGGTGGCAGCAGCTTGCCGTCGGCACTCCGCAGAATCAGTGAGGCGGCGCTGTAGCGCGACACGCGGAAATTTGCGAGCACGCCTGCGCGCGATTCCGGCACCAGATCCATCGAAGTCGTGGCGATGCGCGCGTCGGCGGGCAAATTCATGCTGTCGATCGCGACCTGGTTGTGCTGGTACGCATTCAGGTCCGGTATCAACAGATGGCCGTTGCGGTCGGTCGCGCCGATCACGCGGTTTTCATGCAGTACCGGCACACCCTGGATACCGTCGGTGGATATCAGCGCGAAGCCGTCGTCGATCCGCCGGGCCGGCTGGACGCTGTGGTCCATCAGCACGATTGCGCCGGTCAGGTCGAGCGAGGCGTTCGCGTGCCGGTCGATGTCCTGCGCAAGCGCGGTCACTTCGCCGTAGTTGCCGAGGTACTGCACCTGCGCCTGGCGGTACGGCACCGCGCCCGAGCCGCCTGCCTGAACACCCCAACCCCAGCCGCCGGCGTAGCCGGGTGGCCGCTGCGCATTGAGGTTGTAGGTCGATTGGCCGTTCTGGCGGCCGACACTCGCGTTGATCGCAGTGTTATTGCCGAGGCCGAAGCTCATGGTCAGAAACATCCCTTGCGCGTTGTGCTGCAAGAAGTCTTTGTATGTGCTGAGCGTGAGCGAGGCCAGACTGCCGAAATTCAACGTGTACGACAGAGAGCCGATCCGCGAGGCGGGAATGCCAGGAAAGCGATAGCCGATGTAGCTGAGCGATACCGTCTGGCGGCTCAGGAAAGGGAGCGCCAGCGTCACGCGGTCGGTGGCGGTGGGCACCGGCGTGCCGTCGCGCGCGGCCAGATCGCCGTAGTTGCCGTAGGCACGCAGCGTCTGCGCATCGATCGAGAAGTGCGGTTCGATCAACTGATAGCCGAGACCGACCTGGGTGCCGTTCAGCTTGCCGGCGCTCGCGGACAATGAGCCGTTGATCACGCCGGCCATGCCCATCCGCACCAGCGCGCCGGCTCCCACGTCGACGAGGCCGCCAGTGGCTTCCGCGTGGCCTTCGAGTGTCAGCGTGTCGCTCATGCCGCGTCGCGCGGTGGCGCTGAGCGCCGGGCGCGGATCGTAGGAAAACGAATCGATGCCATAGGCGCGGCGCAGGAAGCCGGCTTCGAACGAATAGCTCGACAGACCCGCGGCCAGCATGCGTGTGTCGACGTAGAGCGGCAGCGAAGTCGAAATCGTGCGGCCGAGCGCGTCGTGCGTAATGACGGTGGCTTCGCCCGCACCAGTGATGCCGGGCACGTTGTTGACGATGAACGGTCCGCTCGGCACGTTGCCGCTGTATTGACGCACGTTGTTGATATACAGATCCACGGCGGAGGGCACGACCGCGGTGCCTGACAATGCCGGCACCGGAAACGTCACGAGGTCGGGCCGCAGCGCGAAGTTGCTGCGCCACTGAAAACCGCCGATACGGATCGAACGGCTCCAGTCGAGCGATGATGAAATGGTGTCGCCGATCTGCGTGGTGCTGAGCGAAGTGGGATTCGAGGTGCTCCACGACGTGTCGTAGCGCACATAGCGATGGAGGTCGCGGTACAGATACGCAATGCCCGTATTGCTCAACACGCCGGTCGGGTCGAAGTAGCGTTCCTCGCTCCACAGTGCGAGTTGCGCATTGGTGTTGGTTTGTGCAAACGCGTCGTAGTTGATCAGAAAGCCGCGCGACGCGGCGGCGTTCGGGGTTTGCGTCAACTCGCGCGTGTCGAACGTGTACGGCTTGCGGATCGCGTCGGGCACCTTGAGGTCGATGGTCTGGCGCGCGGCGTCGTACTCGTAGTGCAGGCCCGGGATCCGGTCGAGTTCGAGCGAGGCGGTATCGGCGGCGCCGAGCTTGTCGGTGGCGACGCCGATTTCGCTCAAGTCTTTACCCGTTGCACTGAGCCGGCCGTCGACTTCGCGGAAGTGCGCGATCAACCCGGTGCGCTGGCCGTTGAGCATGACTTCCAGATACAGATCACGGCCCGCGGTGACGTCCCGCGCAGACTTCGTCGCATCGACGCCCGACGCATCGACACCCGTTCTGGCGACCCGCAGCGGCACCTGCGCACCGGCCTGAGTCGCGCTCAGCATGGTCAGCGTTGCTGCAAGCAAAATGATCTGCAGTCTCCATCCATGACGTTTTCGCCGTCGTGTCATTCTCATCGATTGCGTGGCGGGGCAGCGTGTCCGTTCCCATCGACCCGGATACGATCATGGCCAGTCGCGCGTGCCCAAGGTCTGCATCCGTGTCGGGCCTTGTGTAGGCCTGATGTGGGCCTTGTGTCCGCGCGGGCTTACTCGACGTTCACCGTTGCTTCGGCCGGCAGCGAGTTGACCGCGGCGTGCACCTTCAGCGGAGCGTGCTGAGCGGCGTTGTCCGGCAAGGTGACTGGCCAGTGCCGTTCGCGACCGGCCAACGCGTAGCCAAGCAGTCCTTTGTTGATGACGTAGACGTTGCCTGTGTTGTCGGTCAATTGCACGGCGGCGATCTGCGCGCGCTTTTTGCCTGTATTGTCGACCCGCAGCATCCAGCCTTGCGCGTCACGCGACAGATGCCAGGACAGCTTCGGTTGACCGATGTCGACGGGCGGTTCGACGAACACCGGCACCGAGTAGCGCAGGCGGATCGTTACGCCGCTGGTGGGCGCGCCATCGGGTTCGGGCAACTCGTCGATCAGCACGCGATAGCCCTGCTCGGCGGCCGACGGCTGCGCACGGGTACGCACTAGCCGCACCAGCTGATCGGCATGCGCGGCGATCTGGATCAGCGGTGGGCTTGCCACCAGATCCTGAGTGGGCGTGAGTGTGTCTTCGCCGCTTGCCTGATCCCAGCGGAATACGCGCACCTGGCCGAACAGCGGTTTCTCACCGGGGTTCTTCAGCGTGATACCCGTGGCGTTGGCGTCAGCGGACATATCGACCATCACCGGCGAAATTTGCAGCGTCGCGGCTTGCACAAGCGGCGCCGTCAGACACCACGCGAATGCGCCTGCTGTCAGGAGCCGTAGAGGCGCGCCCATGGCGCTTGCGACGCATGGGTTCACCAGGCACGTCCTTACCGACCGTCTCAAAAGTAGACCGTCGCGGTAATGGTGGTCTGATAGGTGTCAGGTTTCGGGGTGGTCTGCGCCGGCACCTGGCCGTACACGACAATCGATTGAGCCGAGCCGGTACCGGTGCCGCTGGCTGTGTTGGTGCCCTGCGTGTTGCCCCATAGGGTCGTGTGGCCGGCGTCCTGATACAGCTGGAAGCCGACAGTGGTGGCGGTATTGCCGGTGGCCGTGCCGGCCATTAGACGGCTCGTCACGGTGGACCCGGTGACGGTGCCGGCGTCGAGCCCGACGTTGTAAGGCGTGGTGTTGGTGCAGGTCACGGCGACCGTGGTTTGCTGGTTGATCGCGGTGCCGAGCACACCGTTGCTGCCGAAGTTCAACGGGTTGGCGCTGATCGAGCAGTTGGCGTTCAAAGTGAGCGTGACGTTGAAAGTGGTGACAGCGGTGCCGTTCGAATAGGTGGCGGCGCGCGCAAGCTGTAGAGGCAAGCCGAATATCAAGGCAACGATGAGGCTGGACGACAGCAGTTTTTGTTTCATCATGAGACCTCGCAAGCCGGCGGGACGCTGATTTTCAATTGCATGGGCAGTTTGAAAGCGCACCGGCCGGATAGTGGATCAATTCAATGGACATTGCAGAGTGCTGTATTACGTTATGCAAGGACTGTGGTATTTGATGAAATTTAGTCTACACCAGACTTTATCGATAATACAAATTATTACATTGGGTGATTAATCTGGAAGGCCGATTGCGGGCCTTGCTGGATGAGCCGGGCGGGCGAGTGAATTGGGAAAATGTTTCTGCGCATGGATGCGGGGAAATACCTAATGCAGGTAGTTTTTTCTAATAAATTTGAATATTTTTATTTTTATTGATGCATGAATTATGCTTGGTTATGCGTGGCGGGTAATTGCCAATGCAAATTGACTCGTTTGAAAATCGCGCCGATTAAATCTCCGGCCGATATGAGGTGCTGCGAATGCGCAGGATTAGTGACGCCCTTCGGGCGCGAAGTGCGCTGCGTTATTCCCCCAGCGCCAGCGCGCGTCTGCGCCGCGAAAGAGCCGAGCCGATCGACACCGTCGCGCCGATGCACCCCATCGCCAGCGAGAGCGCCACGATCAGCAGGCCGGTTTGTGCTCGTGCCGAAAATATGCCGACCAGCAAACCGGCGAGCGGTTGTGTCATGTTGTTCAACAGGATCACCACGCCGGTGGTCTTGCCGTAGTCCTCGGGTGGAATGATTTTCTGCCGCGCACTGCGGATATAGACATTGAACATCTTGTCGAAGCCGACGATCAACAGAAAGCCGACTGCATACCCCCAGGGCGCCGCACTGGCGCCCGCGATCACGCCGCCGGCACAGATTGAAACGAAGGCGAGCAGGCCGAGTGTCCGCGCCGGCCAGGCGTTACGCGCGATCGTCAACAGAATCAGCACGGTGGCCACGGCGCCGGCCGTTTGCAGGCCTGCATAGTACCGGCTCGATTGTGCGTGGATGCCGGTCACCATCGCGGCGGAGGTTGCGAGCGTCACGCCGATCACCAGGTTTTCGGCGGCGGCGAGCAGCACGACTCTCTTCAGCCCGGGGAGCAGCAGCACATGGCGCAACGCGATGCGCAGTGGCATCGTCCAATGACCCGGTTTAGCGGGAGGCGGATCGCCGGCGCGGAAACCGCTGCTGCGCGCCCACTGCAGCAGCGCTGCGTCGGCCAGCAGAAACAGCACGCCGGTTGCGCCGACCACCCATTCCCAGCGCCACAAGCCAAGCAGCAGCGCGGCCAGCATCGGGCCGAGCACAAAACCCAACTGGTCGGCCAATTGCGAGTAGGCAAGCACGCGCTGGAATTGCTGCGTGCTGAAAATTTGCGGCAACATCACTTCGCGTGCGACCAGCCCCTGGCTCGTGAGCACGCCGCACAACGCGGACAACGCGATCAGCCAGCCGATGCCGCCAAACAGCACGTAGGCGAGCACGCCGCCAAAACACACGAAGGCCCGCACGGTCTGACTGATCCGCATCAGCCGCAGAGGCGAGATGCGGTCGCATAACGCGCCGAAGAAGGGAAAGACCAGGTAGCGTGGCAGCGTTTCAATAAAGAACGCGAGACCTGACCACGATACCTGGTGCGTCGTCTGAAACACGACGAGCGGGACGAGAAACAGCAGCACCTGATCGGCGAGACGCGCGACAAACAGCGAGCAGAAGAAAGCCTGAGGATTGACGCGCACCGTTCATGTCTCGTCGTTTAGAGGTCGAGACCGATCCTATCAAAGATTGCGTCAGCTGCCCCGACACGCCTGTGCGAGCAACGTAATGCCGCTGGGGGACGGGACCCAGCTCATTGCGGGCCGCACTCCGGTCCCATCGCCTGCATATTCTTCTGAATCTCTTCCGGGCTCAGATCGCGCTTGTGCGTGGCGAGCGACCAGCTGTGACCGAACGGGTCCTTCAACTGACCGTAGCGGTCGCCCCAGAACATGTCCGCCACCGGCATCACCACGGTCGCGCCGGCGTCGACCGCCTGCTTGAAGCTGGCGTCGACATCTTCGACGTAGTGATGAATCGTGACCGGCGTGCCTTTCAGCGAGTTCGGGCCGAGCGCGTTGTGATCGGGCCATTCGTCGGTCAGCATCAGCATGGAGTCGCCGATCTTCAGGCAGGCGTGCATCACCTTGCCGCCCGGCCCGGGCAAGGAGAATTGCTCGACGGCGTTGAAAGCCTTGGCGTAGAACTTGATGGCGTCTGCGGCGTTCGCGCAAATCAGATACGGGGTCAGCGAATGCATCCCGTCCGGGATCGGTTTGACAGCGGCACTGGACATGACGGCGACTCCTTGAAGTAACAGGTTCGTGAGTTGAAAGACAGGCTGCGTGAGCGAGGCCTTCAACGTTACGACGAGTGCATGGCCTTTGAATCGACACTCCGGGAAAAATATTTTTAAGCACGCCCGTGCGGAGGCGCGCGGCGCGGCGAAGCAGGGAGCGGCATGGCGCGGGGCGGCTATGAGCGTCGCCGTGCGGCGCCTGAGCGGCACGCGGGTTCAGTTGGCCGCACCGGCTGTTTCCGGTTATTTCAACCGGCCGGGTTGTCGTCGTCCGGAGTTGCTGGTGCCGATGGTGTCGCGGTTGCGCCGCCGGGCGCGCCCAGAATCGTAATCTGAAACGTCGGGGTTGCCGCGAGCGACTGTAACGTCGCGTCTTCCGGGATGTGTTCGAGCAGCGGCAGGATCACCGAGCCGCCGATCACCGCGCGCCGGCTATTGTCGGCCGGCCGCAAGCCCCAGACGTCCTGGTAGACCACGGGTACCGCGATGCCGTTGCGGGTCGTGTTGCCGATATACAGCATCACATGGCCGCCGATGTAGATCAGCGTGCGCAACGGTTCGCCGTGCAGGGCGAGGTAATCGAGCCGTTGCGCCGGCGTCGACGCGGACAGATCGATCATGCGTCCCGCGCTCATTTGCGTCGACGAATGACGCGGCAGCCACACCCCGAACGTCGCGAAGATACTTTGCAGTTCCGACGAACAATCGTTGTAGAAGCCGCTATTGCCCCAGCCGTAGGGTCGTCCGATCAGCGTTTTCATCAGCATCGCCAGATGTCGCGGGGTGGCGGCGAGCGGCATGGGGGCGATCTGCGCGTCGCGCAATCGAGCGGTGCGAATGATCGCCTGACCGTCCGCATCGCGCACCGGCACCAGGAGTTTGACGGACGCTGTGGCGTCGGCGGCTGCATCGGCCGTTTCGCTCGCCGGGGGCGCCGGCCGTGCGCTGTTATCCGACACGAGCGGCAGCAGCGTGCCCGCGGGTGCGTCGAAGCGGAATACACCGCGGCTATCGCGCACCGCTGCCGAGGCGACCGTGACCGCCCCCAGCGACTTCGCGGTCGCGGCGCGCCATGTGTCGACGAAGCGATCGTCGGTCAGAGCGACGCCGTCGCTGCGCACCCAGCCTTGCACGTCGGGCGTCTGCACGTAGCGCCATGCGCCATCGGCGCTGGTGCCCAGCACATACAGCGGCGTGCCGGGGCGTACCGCCGAAATCTGCAGGTTGTCGAACGGATAGCCTTCGCCGGCCAGGTGGCGGTCGTAGAACGACGGGTCCATAGCCGGCAGTTCCCGCACCAGCAGGTTCCCGGTGGCGATCGCGCGGCGCTCGGGCGTGTAAGCGGCCTGCTGGGTGAACTGGTCGACGGCCATGTTTTGCGCGATAGCGTCGATCCACGCCTTGTCATGCGGCCGGAAATTCTCGCCGTAGCCGAGCGCCGCGCCGCTCTTGCCGGTGTTGTCGAACTTGCCGATGCGGCGCTGCTGCAGCGCGACAATATCCGCACCTTGCTGACGGTAGACGCGCATTGCCACATAGGCGGAATTCCACGGCGACGCTGCGCTCGTGCCGGTGCCGAAATAGCGCGCGTAGAGGGCACTGAAGTGCGCCTGCTGATCCGCGGGGCTCAGGAACGGCCGGTCGTAGCCCGGGCTGTCCGGCTCCAGCCAGTGGTCGACGTTCTGGTCGTAGTTGGCGATCGGAAACAGCGTGATCGTGTCGACGTTCGCATGGGCGTCGCGGGTCGGCGACGGATTGCTGCAGGCGGCGAAGCTGGCGGCGGCTGCAAGAGTGACGCATAACGTGGCGGCGCGGCGGGGCTGCGGCAACCGGAACCGGGCCGCGAGGCGTTCGCTAGAGCGTTGGGTAAAGCGTGCGGCAAAGCGGGACAGGGCGACGACGGGCATAGGGTTCGACGAGATGGGTCCGAGGGCACGATGATACGGTGTCGCACGCGAGGCCGGGCGATGGATGCCTGCGCCGTAAAAGCGTTGCGAGTGTATTTACCCAAGCTTATGTGGTTTCATTGAGGTTCGAATCGTCAGAGTCGTCCATCACGGCTGCGTAATACCGCTTATCAAGCACAAGCCGTCATTCAGGCAGAGCGTTTCGCTACATTCGATCCATTTGCCTCGGCGCGTACTTTTCCCGAGGCTCCTCAACCAGGAGAACAACATGCAAACCAGCGCACGCAATCAATTCGCCGGCGAAGTCGCCGAAGTCAAACACGGCGCGGTGAACGACGAAATCACGTTGCGCACCCAAGGCGGCCTCGAGATCGTCGCGATCATCACGCACGGCAGCGCGACCTCGCTCGGCCTCGCTGCCGGCAAGAAGGCGTTCGCACTCGTCAAGGCATCGTCGGTGATCGTCATGGTCGACGTGACGAAGAGCCAGGTGTCGGCGCGCAATTGCATCGCCGGTACCGTGTCGGCAGTCACCAAGGGCGCCGTGAATTCGGAAGTGACCATCAGCGCGGGTGGCGCGCAGATCGCCGCGATCATCACCAATGAAAGCGTCGATCGTCTCGGCCTTGCAAGCGGCAAAGCGGCGACGGCGATCTTCAAGGCGTCGAGCGTAATCATCGGCGTCGAATAAGGCTTCGCGTTTGACGTTGTCTACGGCGCCAGCGTCCGGATCGCGCCATCGGCGCGTACGTACCGCGGGACGGAAAGAGGGCGGCATGCCGGGCATGGCGCGCCGTGAAGGAAACGGCGGCTTGCTTTACACTGCTCGCCTTGCCGTTTCTCCTTCCGCTCTCATCACGGACGCCGTCATGTTCGAAATCTCCCCCGCCTCGCATCTGCCAAAAGCCGCGCAATACGAAGAACTAGTTGCCCAGGCGCGTGCGCTGCTCGCCGGCGAAACCGACTGGATCGCCAACGCCGCGAATTTCTCCGCGTTCGTATTCCATTCCCTCAGCGATCTGAACTGGGCCGGCTTTTATTTCCATGACGGCCGCGAACTGGTGGTCGGGCCATTCCAGGGCAAGCCCGCTTGCGTTCGAATCGCGCTCGGCAAGGGCGTATGCGGCACGGCGGCGCAAACCCGCCAGACGCAAGTGGTGCGCGACGTGCATGAATTCCCCGGCCATATCGCCTGCGATTCGGCATCGCAATCGGAAATCGTCGTGCCGCTGGTCGCACCGGACGGCACGCTGATCGGCGTATGGGATGTCGACAGCCCGGTTGTCGCGCGCTTCGACGCTGAAGACGCGAAGGGCATGGAAGCGCTGTGCGCCGTGTTTATCGAAGCCGCATTGCCGCGCGTCATAAGCGTTTCAGCGGGCGCGGATCCGCCGGTGCGGCGGCACCATATGGGCGTGACGAACCCCGCAGGTTTTGGAGACACGTAGCAGTTCCGCCACCGCTGTTGCTGCTGCTACCACTACGCCGCTGACCTTCCAACGGTCCCTGCCTTACCCCGCAATTGGACCTTCGAAAGCCGCGGTATCGACGCTCGGCGGGACGCCAGACCGAAGGCTTGAGTACCCCGGCCGTAGCGAACGCTTTATGATGTGTGCGATAACGCGCGTGCTGGCGGCGGGGTTGGGGATTACACCAAGGGAAACGCTTGCCGCCGGGAATGCGTGGCCGGCGTGGCAATTCCGGCCAGGAAAGCCGCTATCATAGTGACGGTTACCCGGCGGATTGGACCGAATTCGCCGGCTTTGCCGGTTGCGCCGTAAGCATCAAGAAAAACGCTAACTCGCTTTTAATATCCAGGAAATTCAAAGGCCGGCGCGATGCAAGACCCTTACTACGCCGACGCGCGCACGCCCGATGCCGCGCTTGCAGCGGCGCCATACGGCATGTTCGTCTGCACGGCCGACGGCACGTTCGACTCGGTCAACGCCGCTTTCGAAAAGTTGACCGGTTTTACCGCCGAAGAATTGATCGGCCGGCGCACTTTTGAGTCCTTGCACGACCCGGCTGAACTTGCGAGGCGGCGCTCCGAATTGCCGCCGCTGTCGGCGGTAGGTTCTCGCTATGAAGGCGAATGGACCTATGTGCGGCGTAACGGCAACCGCATTCGCGTGGTGTTCGCGCTGTCGCCGCTCGTCGCCGGGCCGGGGCATTCCGCTGGGCTAGTGACGGCACCCGCTCGCTATGTCGGCATTGCGATCGACATGACGCGTTACGCGCAGTCCGAGGCGCGCCTGTGGTACGTCGCGCACCATGACGGTGTGACCCGGCTGCCGAATCAGACGCTTTTCACCGAACGCCTCGAACTCACGATCGCGCGCTGTCAGCGCAGCGGCAGCGGCTTTACCGTGCTGATCGCCGAACTCGATCATTTACGCAAGCTGCGCGACGCGCTTGGTTTGCATGCGGCCGAACTGGTGCTGCAGATCGTCGGCGAGCGGCTGCGGGGTCTCTTTCCCAACGACGGTACGATCGCCTCGATCGGCGGCACGCAATTCGCGCTGCTGATCAACGAAACCGGTGCGGCGGCCGATGCTTTCGCGGCCGAAGCATTGGGCCGCATCGCCGAATCGATCGACTACGCGGGCACCGCGCTGAATATCACGGCGAGTATCGGCATCGTCGCCTATCCCGCCGACGGTGCCGATGCGCCGACGCTGATGCGCCGCGCGGGCGTGGCGTTGTCGGCGGCTTCGGCAGTCAGCGGCAACGCGGTGCGGCGGTTTTCCACCGCGCTCGAAGGTCAGGCGGCGCGCCGTTTCGAACTTGAGGGAATGCTGCGCGAAGCGCTCGAACGTCAGCAACTGCATCTCGTGTATCAGCCGCAGGTGACGCTTGCCAACGGACGCATCGCGCAAGTGGAGACGCTGCTGCGCTGGAATCATCCGCAGCGTGGTTTGATCAGTCCGGTCGAATTCGTGCCGGTCGCGGAGGAGGCGGGACTGATCGAGCAGATCGGCGAGTGGGTGATCCGTACCGCGTGCCGCGATGCCGGCAAATTGCTGCGGCTTGCCGGCACGTTGCCACGGATCGCGGTGAACGTGTCGCCCCAGCAATTCCAGCGGCATAATCTGTTCGAGACGATTCGCGGGGCGCTCGAAGACGCCGCACTCGATCCTTCATATCTCGAAGTGGAGATCACCGAAGGCGTGCTGCTCGGCGACACAGAGCAGGCTTTGCAGACGCTACATGCGTTGCGAGAATTGGGCGTTGAAGTTGCGGTAGACGACTTCGGCACGGGCTATTCGAGTCTCGCCTACCTCACGCGTTTTCCGCTGAATCGTTTGAAAATCGATCGCTCGTTTGTGATGCGCATGAGTACCGATCCGCAATGCGCGGCGCTTGTCGGCGCGATTATTGCCATGGCGCATGCATTGAAGCTGCGGGTGACGGCCGAGGGCGTGGAAACAGCCGAGCAGGCCATGCAACTGGAAGCACTAGGCTGCGACGAAGCGCAAGGCTTCTGGTTTTCGCGGCCCATCACGATTGCGGCGTTGCGTAATTTGCTGAAGCCGTTGGGCACCATGTGACGCCGTAGTCGGAAGCGGGCGCCTAACTCTGGTTTCAGCAAGCCATGTGCCTCGCTTGCCGCGGTGAAAACCGTGGGAACGTATCCTGCTTCCTTGCGTCAAGAGAACATGTACGCAACGGAGGGCAGGCAAACGATGAACGATCTCCTTACCCGTATTTGGCATTTTCAGCCGTCGCTGCTTGTCACATTGACGCACGACGTCCTTCAGATCGTGCTGGCCGCGCTGATTCTGATTGTCGGCTGGTGGCTATCGAACCGCGTAGGGACGATGTTCGCGAGAGCGCTCGCCCGCACGCGCGCGGATCCGACCCTCGCGCCGATGCTGGCCGCAATGGGCATCTGGGCTGTGCGCGTGCTCGTTTTCGTCGCGGCCCTCAGTGAAGTCGGCATTGCCACGGCGAGCGTGCTTGCGGTGCTCGGCGCGGCCGGTCTGGCGATCGGCCTCGCCTTGCAAGGCACGCTGCAGAATATTGCCGCCGGCATGATGCTGCTGATGTTGCGTCCGTTTCGCGTCGGCGATGTGATCGAGGGCAGCGGGGCGGCTGCGGGCATCGTGCGCGAAGTGGGCCTTTTCACGACGCGCATTGAACGCGGTGACGGCAATGCGGTGTTCGTGCCGAATAGCCAGATCTGGAGCAATCCGGTGATCAACTACAGCAGTGGCGGCACGCAACGCATCGAGGTCGAAGTCGGACTCGCGCAGCGTACGGACGTGGATGCAGCGATCGGCGAGTTGAAAAAAGTGGTTGCCGACGAACCGCGTGTGCTGGGCGGTACGACGCTCGCACCGGTCATTACCGTCGCGGACTACCCCGAACATGGCGGCGCAACGCTTCGCATCGCAGCGTGGGTGCGCTCGCCGGACGTGTCGCTCACCACTGACGACCTGCACGATCGCGCGCAGGCCGCGCTTGAACAGGCCGGCTGTCCGGTGGCTGCCTAGCTGCGCGAACAATAGCAAAGGGGCCGTTTGGCCCTCTTTTCGCTGGATAGCGTTGCTACGGATGTACGCGCAATTCAGTGTGCAGAGTTTTCGTCGTGAGGGTTCAAGGGTCCTAAGCGATTCAGTGTGTCTCACGCACGCGGATGAGCGAGAAAGAAACGCAGCATCTCGGCTGACGCGTCGGGACCGGCCGGGTCCGTATATGAGCCGCGCTGGCTGCCGCCTGCCCACGCGTGGCCCGCGCCATGAATCGACCAGTATTCCGCTTCCATACCGTTTGCTGCGACACGTCGCTGGACCGTGCAGGTGCGCTGGCCGCCCGCTGTGCCCGCAGCGGACGAGGCAGCGTTGGCTGTCGTGACGGTGGCATCGAAGCCCGCCACGAGCGCTATGGCATTCAAGGGATGCACGGTTGAATCCGCATCGCCATGAAACACGATGAGCGGCCGCTGCGGTTCGATGCGCAGACGGTTGCGAAGCGCTTTGCCGCCTTTCATCGCGGCGAGCGCCGAGGGCAGGTCCTTCGCGCACCCGTAGGCGAGCCCGGAATGGACACAGGCCGCCGCATAAAGTTCGGGCGAGGTCTTCAGCATGACGTCCGCCATTGCGCCGCCAGCAGACAGTCCCGCCACGTACACGCGTGCCGGATCGACGCGATAACGTGCGATCACCTCGCGTGTGATGCCGGCGATCAGCGAAGGCTCGCCCTGATCGCGCTGCTGATCGCCCGGTTTGAACCAGTTCCAGCACGACGAATGATTGGCCGCCTGCGACTGATTCGGATACACGACGATGAAGCCATGACGCTCGGCCATTTCGTTCATGCGCGTGCCGGCCGCGAAGTCGTCGGCGTTTTGCGTGCAGCCGTGCAGCATCACGATGAGCGGCAACGGTTCGTTGGCGTAGACGGCCGGTACGTATAGCTTGTATTGACGTTGGCCCGCGCCATTGCTGAACGTGTGAGTGCTGAAGGTGCCCGGCGTGTCGGCGTCGAAAGTGCGTTCGGCGGGGGCGTGGGGCGCGGTGGGTGTTTGCGCCTGCTGCCACGCCTGCTTCCATTGGTCGACACTCTGCGGCATGTGCGGGGCTTGCGCATGACCGCCTCCGGCCGGTCCTTTCGCGAGCGCGCGCTGAACCGCGGCAGTGGCTTCCTTCGGCCCCTTCGTGCGCAGCAGGTCGAAAGCTTCTTTCATCGACTTCAGGAAATCTTCATTCATTGTCATGATCGTAGGCGACTGCGTTGACCTGCTTTGAGCGTGACCGTTTCGGGCGATGCGCCGGGCGGTTTCAGCATGTTTTTGACTATACGAACTGCCGCGCGAGACGCGGCTATCTGATGCGGCCGGCGAGCGCCGCCTTGACCGCCGGTGAGGCGTGAAATGCGCCGAGCACCGTCACCGATGCGATCGTGGCCGCGGCCAGTTCCGGCGACACATCGGCGGCAATGCTCGCGAGGCCGAGCACCTGAATGTCCAGTCGTTCGTTTGCGGCTTGTGCGGTTTCCAGGTCCTGCTTCGAGAAGTGTTGCAAACCGAGCACCAGCGCGCGCCGGGTGACCGTTTCCGTGACGACCTGCGCATGCACCGCGAGCTGGTTGCGGATTGCGGTGCGAATCAGGTCGGTGCGGTTCGAATAAAAACCCTCTTCGACGAGCAAGTCGATCTGGCCCAGGTCCACCGGGCCGAGGTTGATGGTGATTTTTTCGGTCTCACCGCCTTTCGGGCGGGAGGTGTCGACGAGTTTGAGGTCGGGCATTTCTCTTCCGTTTGGTAGTCGCGCAGCATCCATGCGCCATCCAAATAACATCCAATGGGATGGTTATACGCGACGCCTCCGAATGGCGTCAACGAGGAAATTGAGGGCCGGTAGAGAATGAGAAGCGCAAATCCGGACTGTTTGAGCGGCAGGCGCGATGGGCTGGACGGTATGGGCGCCTGCGCCAACACCTGACGACTAGCGCTGGCTGCCGGCTCAAATTGGCATGCGCACGATTTCGCTTACTTAGGCGAGGTCGGCGAGCGGTTGCTTCTGCGGATCGGGCGGACCTCTGAATGGCAGATCGCGCGGGAGGGGTTCTTTTGGCGGATCGAGCGGCGGCTCTGGGGGCGTACTCGACATGCGCATAACGGATGAAGTGTTCCTGACCGGCTTGAATCTGATTTGCACGGCAACCTCCACGGGTGATGGAACGTTCAGGGCGCACACAGGCGCCTATTTGCCATGCCCCTTGCTGGTTCGGGACCCATGCGGATTTTCGGTGGGCGCAAACCAGAAGAAACATGGCGCCTGCTGGATAGAAGGCATGCTGCGTACATCGATCGGTGCAGTTATTTTTATCTGCTGGGTCTTCTCGAGATCGGCCTTGTTCATACCGCCCAGGTAGAAGACCGAGAAAGCGGCGGCGGTGAGCAGGGCTTCAACGACGATCAGGAGATTGATGTTGGAAATATTCTTTGCGCGCTTGTCGTTGATTTCGGCATTGGTTGCCTGGCGCTCGAGGTAATTCTTTATTAACAGCTTTCTAACTTCGCTGTCCGATGTAATCCCGAGCGCGCGCGCCGCATTTGGCGATTTTGCTATCGTGGCATCCCACTCGAGCTTGTATTTTTCCAGGTCCGTCGATACAGGCAGGGTCTTGTAGGTGTTTCGATGGAAGATCGAACCCACCGAGGATCTGAAAAAGTAGAATCCCGACGCAAGCAGCGAGGCGAAGGTCAGCGCCAGAAGCGCAAAAAACAGATAGTCAGCGAAGCCGTGTCTGTGTTGGATATCGACGTTGGCGAGCAGAAAACTAAGCGCTCCAATAATCGCGGTGACTAGCGTGAGCGATGACTGCAGTCGCGAGTCGATTTTGTCGCGCAGGTCGAGTTCACGCCAGTGCTGGCTTTCGTAGAGGTCTTCCGAAGTCAACATGCTGCTCTCCTTTAACCCGGCGATTGATGACGGTCCTTGCAGACATCCAGGCGGCACAGCAGTGTTTATTGTAGTAAGGCGTCTCTTCTTTTCGAGAATGAAATCTCGCTCATGTAGATTGAAGCGTCACCTTTCCGAGCGAGCGCAATGCCGAGGCGTTTGCGCTTCTTCGGCACGCCGACGTTTCTCCCGGGGCAGACCCTGGTTGCGGCGATCTGGGTCATCGTGAACGTCGCCGGGCTGACAAAATTCGACGTCTATTCTTTCATTCTTTTGAATTTGGCCGTCAGTTCGCAGTCCGCGTACGCGGCGCCGCTGATCCTGCTGGCGCGGACGCGCCAAAAGTCCGCGCATGCAGGAGCGCAGGGCAAGCCCTACATCAGAACGATATCGTACTGCTCCTGGCTCAAATTCGACTCCACCTGCAACGACACCGGCTTGCCGATGAAATCGATCAGCATGGCCAGATGCTGCGACTCTTCCTCGAGAAACAGATCGATCACCTGCTGCGAAGCCACCACGCGGAACTCGCGCGGATTGAACTGCCGCGACTCGCGCAGAATCTCGCGCAGCACGTCGTAGCAGACCGTCCGCGACGTCTTGACCTGGCCCTTGCCCTGGCATACCGGGCAGGGTTCACACAGCACGTGCGCCAACGATTCGCGCGTACGTTTGCGGGTCATCTCCACGAGCCCAAGCTGCGAGAAGCCATTCACGGTCACGCGTGTGCGATCGCGCGAGAGCGCCTTCTTCAACTCACCGAGCACCTGATCGCGATGCTCGACGTTCTCCATGTCGATGAAGTCGATGATGATCACGCCACCCAGATTGCGCAGCCGCAATTGCCGCGCGATCGTGTGCGCGGCCTCGAGGTTGGTCTTGAAGATCGTATCGTCGAAGTTGCGCGCGCCGACGTAGCCGCCGGTGTTCACGTCGATGGTGGTCATCGCTTCGGTCTGGTCGATCACGAGATAGCCGCCCGACTTCAGATCGACCCGGCGTGACAACGCGCGCTGGATCTCCGCCTCGATGTTGTACAGATCGAAGAGCGGCCGCTCGCCGGTGTAGTGATGCAGTTTGGAAGACACCGCCGGCGTGAACTCCGCCGCGAAGTCGGCAAGCATCTGATAGGTCTCGCGCGAGTCGACCTGAATACGCGAGGTCTCGTCATTCACGAAATCGCGCAGCACACGCTGCGAGAGATTCAGGTCCTGGTAGAGCAGGCTGGTCGGCGGCATACGCTGACCTTGCGAGATTATCGTCGCCCACGTCTTGCGCAGATAGGCAACGTCCGCGGCCAGCTCTTCGCTGGTCGCATCTTCGGCGATGGTGCGCACGATGTAGCCGCCTTTTTCATCGGCGGGCAGCACCGCGGTCAAACGCGCGCGCACGGCTTCGCGTTCGGCTTCGCTCTCGATCTTCTGCGAGATGCCGATGTGCGGCTCCTGCGGCAGATACACGAGCGTACGCCCGGCAATGCTCACTTGCGTGGACAGCCGCGCGCCTTTGGTGCCGATCGGATCCTTCACGACCTGCACCATCAGCGTCTGACCTTCGAAGACGATTTTCTCGATCGGCTGGTGCGGCGTTTGATGTTGCGGTTCGCCCGCAATGCGCGGATGCCAGATATCCGCTACGTGCAGGAACGCGGCGCGTTCCAGACCGATGTCGATGAAGGCGGATTGCATGCCCGGCAACACGCGGACGACTTTGCCGAGATAGACATTGCCGACGCGTCCTCGCGACAGCGTTCGTTCGACGTGAAGTTCCTGGACGGCGCCTTGCTGGACGAGCGCGACGCGCGTTTCCTGCGGCGTGACATTGATCAGGATTTCTTCATTCATGGTGTTATTTTAGAAGTCGATGCGCGCTGCCCGCAGGAGGGCAGCGGTTTCAAAAAGCGGCAAACCCATGATACCTGAATAGGACCCGTCGATATGTTCGATAAACTCCGCGGCGCGTCCCTGCACACCGTACGCGCCCGCCTTGCCCAGCGGTTCGCCGCTCGCGGCATAGCGGCGCACGGCGTCCGCTTGCAGTGCAGCAAAACGTACCTTCGAGACCGATAGCGCCGCGGGCAGCAACGTGCCTTCTGCGTCGACCACCGCGACGGCCGTCAACACTTCGTGATCGCGACCCGCGAGGCGCGTGAGCATCGAGACGGCATCGTCGGCGTCGACGGGCTTGCCGAGGATCGCATCGTCGATTGTGACCGTTGTGTCGGCAACCAGAATCGGCCGCACGGTGTGGCCGCCCGCCAGGAGACGCGCGCGCGCGGCGTGCGCCTTGGCGATACAGACGCGTTGCACGTAGTCGCGGGCACGCTCGCCGGGCAGCTCGACTTCGAGTGCTTCGGCGTCTTCATCGGGGCGCGGCAGGAGCAATTCAAAACGCACGCCGAGCTGTTGCAACAACTCCTGACGGCGTGGACTCTGGGAAGCAAGGTAGACGAACGGATGCAGCGAAGCGGCGAGCGTGGGCATGAACAGGTCTCGATGAGGCGGGTTGCGTCAATGAGCGAAGAGCGCGTCAGCGTGTCAGTCAGGCGCCAATCGGCGCGCATGACGACACCTGAAACGAGACCTGAGACGGGATCCGGGCGCGCGATCGGTTCGCGGCCTCGTTCGCTCAAACGCGATGATAGGGGTGATTTTGCGTGATGGTCCACGCGCGGTAAAGCTGCTCGGCGAGCAGCACGCGGACCATGGCATGCGGCAGCGTCAGGCTGGAGACACGCAGCAGCATGTCGGCGCGCGCTTTCAGATCGGGATCGAGTCCGTCGGCGCCGCCGATCAGAAACGCCACGTCGCGCCCGTCCTGCTGCCAGCCGGGCAGGGCGCCGGAGAGCTGCATCGTGGTCCAATCCTTGCCGCGTTCATCGAGCGCGACGATACGCGCGTTCTTCGGCAACGCGGCTTCGATTTTCTGCCGCTCGGCCGCCATCACGCTTTCGGCCGGCCGCCCCGACGAACGCTGCTCGGGCTTGATCTCGCGCAGCTCGATGCGCAGCTCGGGCGGCATGCGTTTCGCGTATTCGTCGAAGCCGGTGGCGATCCAGTCCGGCATCTTGTGGCCGACGGCGAGGATGTGCAGTTTCATGACGGAAGCAATCGCTGATGACAGCCAACGCGCTTACTTGCGTGCGGTCGTCTTGCGCGCGGGCTTTTTCTTCGCAACCGGCGCTTCTTCCTCTTCGTCCTCGTCGTCGGGTTCGCTCGAACGCGCGCCACCGAACGGGTCCGGCGTGGACAGCTTGATACGCACCGGCTTGTCACCCCAGATTTCTTCGAGGTTGTAGTACTGGCGCAGCGCCGGTTGCAGGATGTGCACGATCGCGTCGCCGCAATCGACCAGCACCCATTCGCCGATGTCTTCGCCTTCGGTACTGATGATGTCGCCGCCGTTTTCCTTGACGCTCTCGCGCACGCTCGAAGCGAGTGCCTTGGTCTGGCGATTCGAGGTGCCGGAGGCGACGATCACGCGATCGAACAGCGCGGTCAGGTGGCTGGTGTTGAACACCTTGATGTCTTGCGCTTTGACGTCTTCGAGGGCGTCGACGATCACGCGTTGCAGTTTGCGAATATCCATGGGGTTACCGGTGGTACAGATGATGTTGAAGAATATAGTCCCACACCGCGGTGGGGACATGGCTCGCGGCGGCCTGGTCTTGCGGTTCGTCGCCCACGTGGGCGAGTCGTTGGCTCACCTGTTCGCGCAGATGCGCGCGAATGTCGGTGGCCGAGACGTTGAACGCAAGCGTCGTATCGATCAGCAAGTGGCCGCATGGCGTGGCTTGCAGAACGTCGGCGCGGGCACGGCGCGCGTCGATTTCTTTTGCGACCACGGGCGGAATCGACGCAAGGTCGAAACCGGGACGCGTGGCCGCGCAAATATGAGCGAAGTCGAACAGATGACGCCAGTCGCGCCAGGTGTCGAGATGCACCAGTTGATCCGCGCCGATCAGCAGCGCGATCGACGCATCCTGACCTTCGCGCTCACGCCACAACTGCAGCGTGTTGATCGTGTAGGTCGGGCCGTCGTGCTCGATCTCGTCGGTCGCCACCCGCACGGTGACGCCCGGCAGCACTAACGCGCCGGCCGCGGCACGGGTCATGGCCAACCGGTGAACGGCTGCCGAGACGTCCGTTTTTTGCCACGGCTGGCCGGCGGGCAGCAGCACCAGCTCGGTCAGCTTCAGCACGTCGGCAAAACGCCGGGCGAGCGCGAGGTGGCCGTCGTGGATTGGGTCGAAAGTGCCGCCGAGCAATCCAATCCGGCGAGGCAGGGCGACAGGATGAGCGTTCGGCTTCAGGTGAAGATCCTTTGTCGTGGTCACGTGCAGTGCGGTGCGGGGCCTACCGCCTCACACCCACTCGCGCGGCACGAGAAAATCGCTGTAAAGACGCGCTTCCGGCGTGCCCGGTTCGGGCTGCCAGTTGTAGCGCCAGTTCACCACAGGCGGCATCGACATCAGAATCGATTCGGTGCGTCCGCCGCTCTGCAGCCCAAACAGTGTGCCACGGTCGAAGACCAGATTGAACTCGACGTAGCGGCCGCGCCGGTATGCCTGGAAGTCCCGCTCCGCTTCGCCGTACGGAATGTTGCGGCGCTTTTCGATGATCGGCATGTACGCTTTGAGGAATCCCTCGCCGACGCTTTTTAGCATCGCGAACGACTGATCGAAGCCCGGCGCCGAGAAATCGTCGAAGAAAATCCCGCCGATGCCGCGTGGTTCGTTGCGGTGCTTGAGGAAAAAATACTCGTCGCACCAGCGCTTGAAACTCGGGTAGAGGTCCGCGCCGTAAGGCTGCAGCGCGTCGCGGCAGACCCGATGGAAATGCTGCGCGTCTTCCTCATAGCCGTAGTACGGCGTCAGATCCATGCCGCCGCCGAACCAGAACACCGGCTCTTCGCCGGCTTTGGTCGCGATCAGCAGACGCACGTTCATATGCACAGTCGGGCAGTGCGGATTGTGCGGGTGCAGCACGAGCGAGACGCCCATGGCTTCGAAACCGCGACCGGCCAGTTGCGGGCGCGCAGCGCTCGCCGAGCCCGGCAGCGCGTCGCCCGCGACGTCCGAAAAACCGATGCCGGCCCGCTCGAAGAAGTTGCCGCCTTCCAGAATCCGTGTGCAGCCGCCGCCGCGCAGCTTCTCGCCGGGGGCGCGCTGCCATGCGTCGGTCGCGAACGGCTGGCCATCGAACGCGCCGAGCGTGTCCGCGATATGCGTTTGCAGGCCTTGCAGCCAGCTGCGCACGGCCTGTGCGTCGTAGCTCGAATCGGTCATGAATGCAGGTGCTGAGGGCGGCACGCTGGTCGCGCCGCGGGTTCTTCGTGAAGGGCGAGGGCCGGGCCTGCGTCAGGATTTTCCTGCGAAGGCGCGGCGCTACGGTCATTCCGGTCATTCGCGCCGGGTGACACGCCGGTCAAACGGCGCGCGCCCACCGGGAACGATGGGCGCCGCAACGATCGCGAAAACCCGCAGTGTAGCGCCGTTGGCGCGGCACGCGGGCAAGTGGGGCTGTGGCTTAGTGCTTGCCGTCGGTCTTGACGTCGTGCTTGCGGTTCAACGCGCGGTAGCCGATGTCGCGGCGATACTGCATGCCGTCGAACGAGATCTGGTTGATCGTCTCGTACGCGACCGATTGCGCGCTGCGCACCGAATCCGCCAGACCGACCACGCACAACACGCGGCCGCCCGAGGTGGTCAGCTTGCCGTCCTTCAGGGTGGTGCCGGCGTGGAACGTGACCGAGTCCGCGGTTTCGGCCGGGATATCGCTGATCCGGTCACCCTTGCGCGGCGTGTCCGGATAGTTGTGCGCGGCGAGCACCACGCCCAGCGCGGTACGGCGGTCCCATTCGAGTTCGATCGTATCGAGCGTGCCGGCGATAGCCTGTTCGACCACCTTCGAGAAGTCGCCTTTCAGCCGCGCCATGATCGGCTGCGTTTCCGGGTCGCCCATGCGGCAGTTGAACTCGAGCGTTTTCGGATTGCCTTGCGCGTCGATCATCAGGCCGGCGTACAGAAAACCGGTGAAGCGGATGCCTTCTTTCTCCATGCCACGCACGGTCGGCTGGATGATTTCGCGCATCACGCGGGCATGCAGTTGCGGCGTGACGATCGGTGCGGGCGAATACGCGCCCATGCCGCCGGTGTTCGGACCCTGGTCCCCGTCGAGCAGACGCTTGTGGTCCTGGCTCGAGGCGAGTGCCAGCACATGCTTGCCGTCCACCATCACGATGAAGCTGGCTTCCTCGCCGGTGAGGAATTCCTCGATCACGACACGCGCGCCGGCATCGCCCAGCTTGTTGTCCGACAGCATCATGTCGACCGCGGCGTGCGCTTCTTCCAGCGTTTGCGCAACCACCACGCCCTTGCCGGCGGCGAGGCCGTCGGCCTTGATTACGATCGGCGCGCCCTTGGCATCCAGATACGCGTGCGCGGCGGCGACGTCGGCGAAGGTTTCGTATTCGGCGGTCGGGATCGCATGGCGCTTCATGAACGCCTTGGCGAAATCCTTCGAGCTTTCGAGCTGCGCGGCTTCCTTGCTCGGTCCGAAAATCTTCAGCCCGCGCGAGCGGAACAGGTTGACGATTCCCGCGGCGAGCGGCCCTTCCGGCCCGACCAGCGTGAAGGCGATCTGTTCTTTCTCGACGAAATCAGCGAGTTCGGCCGGATCCGTGATGTCGATGTTGCGCAGACGCTCGTCCTGGGCGGTGCCGCCGTTGCCGGGAGCAACATAGACGAGCTGAACCCGTGGCGATTGCGCGAGCTTCCATGCGAGCGCATGTTCGCGACCGCCGGAACCGACGACGAGTAACTTCATGTGAATCCCCGAGACTTAAAAACCATAAACGGCTGAAGCATGACGCCTAGCCGTGGAATAACAGCAAGGTTTGCGATGGGCCCGCAGCCGGACAACGGCGCAGGGCACATGGCGAACCCGGGTGGAGGCGGTGCCGAAGGGCTCAAACCCAACGCCCGGCCAATACGCCCGTTCAGCAGCAACGCGAGGGCCCGCGAGGGCCAACCGGCGGCGCGGGCGTGGGCTGGCTCGATGCCGAACCACGCGCCGGGCGCCGCCCGGCACGCTCACTCGTCGGCGATCGCGGCGTTTGTATAGACTTCCTGCACGTCGTCCAGATTTTCCAGCGCGTCGAGCAGCTTCTGCATTTTCACCGCGTCTTCGCCCGTGAATTCGACTTCCGTCTGAGGTTTCATCGTGACCTCGGCCACTTCGGCCTTGAAGCCCGCCGCCTCGAGCGCGGACTTCACCTTCGGGAAATCGTTCGGCGGGCACAGCACCTCGATGCTGCCGTCTTCGTTCGTGAGCACGTCGTCGGCGCCGGCTTCGAGCGCGGCTTCCATCAGCTTGTCTTCCGGCGTATCGGGTCCGAACAGGAACTGGCCGACGTGATCGAACATGAACGACACCGAGCCGTCCGTGCCCATGTTGCCGCCGTTCTTCGAGAACGCGTGACGCACGTCCGCCACCGTACGGGTGCGGTTGTCGGTCATGGTGTCCACAATTACCGCCGCGCCGCCGATGCCGTAGCCCTCGTAGCGGATTTCTTCGTAGTTTGCGCCGTCGACACCGCCCACACCGCGCTGGATCGCACGGTTGACGTTATCTTTCGGCATGTTGGCGTCGTACGCCTTTTCGACGGCGAGCCGCAGACGCGGGTTCGAGTCGATATCGCCGCCGCCCATGCGGGCCGCCACCTGAATTTCCTTGATGAGCCGCGTCCAGACCTTACCGCGCTTGGCGTCGGCCGCTGCTTTCTTATGCTTGATGTTGGCCCATTTCGAATGACCCGCCATACCTTTCTCCGTCGCGCGCGCCACTGGGCGCACGCATAGTGCAATTGTCGTTGCGATGTCGGGCGCTTGCGCGTGTGAATGCGACCTTGCGCCTCGATGTCAAACCGCTCGGCGCCGGACCGCCCGGTGTCAGGCCTTCATCAGCTTGATCGCGCCCCGCGAGGCCCGGCAAGCGGAGCCGAAAGCCGGCAGCGCGGTTGGAGACGGGGCAGTGCGGTCAGCGGGGGCTCAGCGGCGCCTCAAGCGCGCCGGTTCCGGCAGGTCCCGCGTAAAGGCGCGATGCACCGGGTGGCAGTGCAAGTCGAGCCGCTCTTTGAGCGGATTCGAATTTTATCACGCCGTGAGGGCGCGGCAGAGGGGCGCGTAGCGTGAAACAGCGTGGAAACGGTTCATCAACCGGCGGCGGCCGCGTTTTGTACGCGCCGCCGCTCGATTTTCTCAGTCCGCCGTCAGTTTTTCGTGCCGAACAGGCGATCGCCGGCGTCGCCGAGACCCGGCACGATGTAGGCGTGCTCGTTCAGGTGCGAATCGAGCGACGCGACATAGAGCTTGACGTCGGGATGGGCGTCCTGGAACACCTGCACGCCTTCGGGCGCCGCCACCAGCGCGAGGAACAGGATGTTTTCGCCGGCCACGTTGCGGCGCTTGAGCACGTCCACGGCGTGCACGGCCGAATAACCGGTCGCGACCATCGGATCGCACAGAATGAACACGCGGTCCTCCAGGTCCGGCAGACGCACCAGATATTCCACCGGACGGTGGTCCTCGGCGCGATACACGCCGATATGGCCTACCCGCGCCGACGGCACCAGCTCCAGCAGGCCGTCCGACATGCCGATGCCGGCACGCAGCACCGGCACGATCGCCAGTTTCTTGCCGGCGATCACGGGCGCGTCGATGTCGACCAGCGGTGTGGTGATGCGGCGCGTGGTCATCGGCAGGTTGCGGGTGATTTCGTAACCCATCAGCAGCGTGATTTCGCGCAGCAGTTCGCGGAATGTGCGGGTTGAGGTGTCCCGGTCGCGCATATGCGACAGCTTGTGCTGGATCAGCGGGTGATCGAGGATGAAAAGATTGGGAAAACGGCTGTCCTGAGTCATGGCGGGGGCGCAAGCGGCGGCTAGAGGGATCGGTTCGGCGCGCCGCCCGGCCGGAAACCGGCTGACGGACGCGCCACGGCGCAAGTTTACCGAAAGAGTGGCGCCGGAAGATACCGGAGATTGCAGGGGCCCGGCACAGTCCGGCACCGATTCTTCTAGAATCGGGGGAAACTTTGCCGCCATTGGGCAACCGCGGGAGTGTTCCGCGCCACGATTACGTCACAAGGATACGCACATGGACATGGGAATCGCAGGACGCACCGCGCTGGTTTGCGCGGCCAGCAAGGGACTGGGGCGCGGCTGCGCGGAAGCGCTGGCAGCCGAAGGCGTCAATCTGACGATCGTCGCGCGCACGCAGGAGACGCTGGAGGCAACCGCCGCGGAGATTCGCAAGCAGAGCGGTGTTGAAGTGAAGACCGTGGCGTGCGACATCACCACGCCCGAAGGACGTGCCGCGGCGCTCGCCGCCTGTCCGCAGCCGGACATTCTGGTCAACAACGCCGGTGGCCCGCCGCCGGGCGATTTTCGCAACTTCACGCACGAGGACTGGATTCGCGCGCTGGAGAGCAACATGCTCACGCCGATCGAGTTGATCCGCGCGACTATCGACGGGATGAGCGAGCGCGGCTACGGGCGCATCGTCAATATCACGAGTTCGGCGGTCAAGGCGCCGATCGACGTGCTCGGCCTGTCCAACGGCGCGCGCTCCGGGCTGACCGGCTTCGTGGCGGGACTGGCGCGCAGCAAGGTGGCCGCCACGGGCGTGACGATCAACAACCTGCTGCCGGGGCTGTTCGACACCGACCGCATCGCTACCACCTTCGCGGCGCAGGCCAAGGCGCAAAACATTTCCATCGACGAAGCGCGCAAGCAGCGCATGAAGACGATTCCCGCCGGCCGCTTCGGCAATCGCGATGAATTCGGCCGTGCGTGTGCGTTCCTGTGCAGCGTGCATGCCGGCTATATCACCGGCCAGAACTGGCTGGTCGATGGCGGTGCCTACCCGGGCACTTTCTGAACGGTCCCTTTCGAAGCACCGCCATCGCTCTTTACTACAACAACGACAATCACAACGGTTTCAGGAGTCTTACGTCATGACCACCCGCATTGCGCTGATCGCGCACGATCACAAGAAAGACGACATCGTCAAACTGGCCGGCGAATACGTCGATACGCTGAGGCGCTGCGACATCATCGCGACCGGTACCACCGGCACGCGCATTAGCGACGCGCATGGCCTCACGGTCGAGCGCATGTTGTCCGGCCCGCATGGCGGTGACCTGCAGATCGGCGCGCAACTCGCGGAAGGGCGAGTGGACATGGTGATCTTCCTGCGCGACCCGATGACGCCGCAGCCGCACGAACCGGATATCAACGCACTGGTGCGCGCCTGCGACGTTCACAATATTCCGTGCGCCACCAACATTTCCACCGCGCGCATGATTCTCGACGTGCTGACCTTGCGCCTCACGCAGCAGGTCTGAATCAATCCCGCGGCGCTTCACGCTCACACTGGATCACACATCAAGGAGACATGATGGTCAAAGCAATCCGATTCGACAAAACCGGCGGCCCGGAAGTGATGAAATGGGTCGACGTCGAAGTAGGCGAGCCGGGCGCGGGCGAGATCCGCGTCAAGCAGAACGCGGTCGGTTTGAACTATATCGACGTGTATTTCCGCACGGGTCTTTATCCGTTGCCGCTGCCGGGCGGTCTGGGCATGGAGGCGGCCGGCGAGGTGACGGCGGTCGGTACCGGAGTGACGGGGCTGAAGGCCGGCGACCGGGTGGCCTACGTTGCGCGTCCGCCGGGCGCCTATGCGCAGGAGCGCGTGCTGTCCGCGGCGCAGGTGGTCAAGGTGCCCGATGCGGTGAGCGACGAGCAGGCGGCCTCCGTGATGCTGCAAGGTCTGACCGCGCAATATCTGCTGCGCCGTACCTATCCGGTGAAAGCCGGCGACACGATCCTGATTCAGGCGGCGGCCGGCGGCGTCGGCTTGCTGGCCTGCCAGTGGGCGAAGGCGTTGGGCGCGACAGTGATCGGCACGGTCGGCTCCGACGAAAAGGCCGAAATCGCCAAGGCGCACGGCTGCGACCATGCGATTGTCTATACGCGGGAAAACTTCACGAAGCGGGTGCGCGAGATCACCAACGGCGCGGGCGTGCCGGTGGTGTACGACTCGATCGGTAAAGATACGTTTACGGCTTCGCTCGATTGCCTCGCACCGCTTGGCATGTTCGTGAGCTTCGGCAATGCATCGGGCCCGTTGCCGCCGATCGACTCGTCCGAATTCGCCGGACGCGGCTCGCTGTTCTTTACGCGCCCCACGCTGTTTACCTACATCGCGAAGCGTGCCGATTACGAGGCGATGTCGGCCGAATTATTCGGCATGCTGGTGTCGGGCAAGGTGAAGACCAGCATCAATCAGCGCTATCCGTTGGCGGAAGTGGGACGCGCGCATGCGGATCTCGAAGGCCGCCGCACGACCGGCTCGACGATTCTGCTGCCGTAGTGCCTGCCTGACTGACTGACCGGCCCGCGCCGCGCCGCGGGCTTGCGCCGGCCGGTCAATTCGACGCTTCGCCGGCCGCTCCGGGCCACAGAGGGCGCCTGGGTCTGCGCGTCGAGCCGCACCAGCGCGGTCTTTACAGCCGTTTCCATCCGATCCCGACCGACCGGCGCGCTGAGTCAATCGACTCGAGCGCGGCGCATCGCTGCCGCCGCGATCGTTTACACGATTTTTACACATGGTCTCCCACCTTTGACCAGGCCTTTACGCGCATCGGCATAACGTTCCCCCTATCCAAAGTCCGTGTATGGAGAACAAAAATGGATGTGCTGTATGTCGGGGGGCTGGTGCTGTTTTTCGCGCTGACCTTTGCGTTGATTGCCGGCTGCGAGAAGTTGATGCAGTTCCGGCGCGGCCAGGGAGCCCGCTCATGAACTGGATTCTCTGGTTGTCGGGCGCGGCCACCGCGTTGTTGTTTGCGTACCTGGTCTATGCGCTGTTGCGCGCGGAGGACATTGAATGAACTCGAACAATGTCCTGCAAACGGGCCTTTTCATCGTCGTGCTGCTGGCAGCCGCGGTGCCGATGTCCCGCTACCTGAGCAATGTGATGGACGGCAGCTCGCGCGTGGTTCGCCTGGGCGGCCCGCTCGAGCGCCTGCTGTATCGCATCGCGGGCGTCGATCCGTCGGCGGAGATGGGTTGGAAGCATTACGCCATCGCCACGATCGCGTTCAATGCGCTCGGCGCGCTGTTCCTCTACGTGTTGCTGCGCGTGCAAGGCTGGCTGCCGGGCAATCCGCAGCAGTTTGGTCCGATGACGGTGGACGGCGCCTTCAATACGGCCGTCAGCTTCGTGACCAATACGAACTGGCAGGATTACACGCCTGAGCAGACCGTTGGCTATTTGACGCAGATGCTCGGCTTCACCGTGCAGAACTTCTTCTCGGCCGCCACCGGCATTGTGGTGGTGATCGCGCTGATTCGCGGTTTTGCCCGTCATACCGCGCAAACCATCGGCAACTTCTGGGTCGATCTGACGCGTGTGACGCTTTATGTGTTGCTGCCGATGTCGGCGATCATCGCCGCTGTGCTGATGAGCCAGGGTGTGATCCAGAACTTCAAGGCGTATCAGGACGTGCCGACGCTGCAAACCACCACCTACGCCGCACCGAAGCTCGATGCACAAGGCAATCCGGTGAAGGACGCGAAGGGCAATCCGGTCACGGTCGACACGCCGGTGAAGACGCAAACCATCGCGATGGGCCCGGTGGCTTCTCAGGAAGCGATCAAGATGCTCGGCACCAACGGTGGCGGTTTCTTTAACGGCAACTCGGCGCATCCGTATGAAAACCCGACGCCGTTCTCGAACTTCCTGCAGATCTTCTCGATTCTGATCATTCCGGCGGCATTGGCACTGGTCTTCGGGCGCATGATCGCGGACCGCAAACAGGGCGTCGCCGTTCTCGCCGCGATGACGATCGCGTTTACCGCCTGCGTGGTGGGCGAAATCAGCGCCGAGCAAAGCGGTAATCCGGCCTTCACCGCGTTGAATGTGGACCAATCGGCGAATGCGTTGCAGTCGGGCGGTAATACGGAGGGCAAGGAAACGCGCTTCGGTATCGCGCAGTCGGGCATCTTCACGGTGGCGACCACGGCGGCTTCGTGCGGCGCGGTGGCGAATACGCACGACTCGCTCACGCCGATCGGCGGACTCTATCCGATGCTGCTGATGCAACTCGGCGAAGTGATCTTCGGCGGCGTGGGTTCCGGCATGTACGGCATGCTCGTGTTCGCCCTGCTGGCCGTGTTCGTGGCGGGCCTGATGATCGGCCGCACGCCTGAATACGTCGGCAAGAAGATCGAAGCGTACGAGATGAAGATGGTGTCGATCGTGGTGCTGCTCACGCCGCTGCTGGTGCTCGTGGGCACGTCGATCGCGGTGCTGACCGAGGCGGGCAAGGCTGGTATTGCCAACCCTGGTGCGCACGGCTTCTCCGAAATTCTCTACGCATTCAGCTCGGCCGCGAATAACAACGGCAGCGCGTTTGCGGGCCTGACGGTGAGCACGCCGTTCTATAACTGGCTCACGGCTATCGCGATGTGGTTCGGCCGCTTCGGCACGATCATCCCGGTGCTGGCGATTGCCGGTTCGCTGGCTGCGAAGAAGCGTATCGGTGTGACCGGCGGCACGTTGCCCACTCATGGCCCGCTGTTCGTCGTGCTGCTGCTCGGCACGGTGCTGCTGGTGGGCGCGCTGACTTATGTGCCCGCGCTGGCACTCGGACCTGGTGTCGAACATCTGATGATGATGGGCGCCCATTAAGGCGGCCCGTCGAGATGACACCAGTGAGCAACGAGTGAACACGCGCAAACGGGAAATTCGAGGATTCAATGACTGAACATAATGCAACCAGGTCCATGTTCGACCCGGCGCTGGTGCGCCCGGCGATCGTGGACTCCTTCAAGAAGCTCACGCCGCGCACGCAGTTCCGCAATCCGGTGATGTTCTGCGTGTACGTCGGCAGTATTCTGACGACCATTCTGTGGATCGCCGCGCTCGGCGGTCAGGCCGAGGCGCCCGCGGGCTTCATTCTCGCGGTCACCTTGTGGCTGTGGTTCACGGTGCTGTTCGCGAACTTCGCGGAGGCGCTCGCCGAAGGCCGTTCCAAGGCTCAGGCCGCGTCGCTGCGCAGCGCGAAGAAAGACGTGATGGCCAAGAAGCTCAACGAGCCGCACCCGAAGTCGCCGATCCGTATTCTGACCGCGTCCGATCTGCGTAAAGGCGACGTTGTGCTGGTCGAAACCGGCGACGTGATTCCGGCTGACGGTGAGGTGATCGACGGCGTTGCGTCGGTCGACGAATCGGCGATCACGGGCGAATCCGCACCGGTGATCCGCGAGTCGGGCGGCGATTTTTCGTCGGTGACGGGCGGCACGCGCGTGCTGTCGGACTGGATCGTCGTGCGGGTCACGGCCAATCCGGGCGAAGCCTTCCTCGACCGCATGATCGCGATGGTGGAGGGCGCCAAGCGGCAGAAAACGCCGAACGAAATCGCGCTGACGATCCTGCTGGTCGCGCTGACCATCGTGATGTTGCTGGCCACCGCCACGCTGCTGCCGTTTTCGATGTTTTCGGTCGAAGCGGCCAAGGCGGGTCACGTGGTCACGATCACGGCGCTGGTCGCGCTGCTGGTCTGCCTGATTCCGACCACCATCGGCGGGCTGTTGTCAGCGATCGGCGTGGCCGGTATGAGCCGCATGATGCAGGCGAACGTGATTGCCACCTCGGGCCGTGCTGTGGAAGCAGCCGGTGACGTCGACGTGCTGTTGCTCGACAAGACCGGCACGATCACGCTCGGTAACCGTCAGGCATCGCAATTCGTGCCGGCGCCGGGTTTGACCGAAGAAGCGCTGGCGGATGCCGCCCAGCTTTCGTCGCTCGCCGACGAAACGCCGGAAGGCCGCAGCATCGTCGTGCTGGCCAAGCAGCGCTTCAATATCCGTCAACGCGATATGGCCTCGCTGAAGGCGGAATTCCTCGCCTTCACGGCACAAACACGGATGAGCGGTGTGGACCTGCCGGGCCGTGAGATCCGCAAGGGCGCGGCCGACGCAGTGAAGAACTACGTCGAAGCGAATGGCGGCCGTTTCCCGAACGAAGTCAGCACGGCCGTGGCCGAAGTCGCGCGCCGCGGCAGCACCCCGCTAGTGGTCGCCGAGAAAGGCGAGCAGGGTGCACGCGTGCTCGGCGTGATCGAACTGAAGGACGTGGTGAAGGGCGGTATCAAGGAGCGCTTCGCCGAACTGCGCAAGATGGGTATCAAGACCATCATGGTGACGGGCGACAACCGTCTGACGGCCGCGGCGATCGCAGCCGAAGCAGGCGTCGACGATTTCCTCGCCGAAGCCACCCCGGAAGCAAAGCTCGCCACGATCCGTTCGCACCAGGCCGAGGGTCGTCTGGTGGCGATGACCGGCGACGGCACCAACGACGCCCCCGCGCTTGCGCAGGCGGACGTGGCGGTGGCGATGAACACCGGTACGCAGGCCGCGAAAGAAGCCGGCAACATGGTCGACCTCGATTCGAATCCGACCAAGCTGATCGAGATCGTCGAGATCGGCAAGCAGATGCTGATGACGCGCGGCTCGCTCACCACGTTCTCGATCGCCAACGACGTCGCCAAGTACTTCGCGATCATTCCGGCGGCGTTCGCCACCACGTATCCGGCACTGAACGCGCTGAACGTGATGCATCTGGCCACGCCGGCCTCGGCGATCATGTCGGCGGTGATTTTCAATGCGCTGATCATCGTGCTGCTGATTCCGCTCGCGCTCAAGGGCGTGAAATACCGGGCGCTGGGTGCGGCGATTCTGTTGCGCCGCAATCTGCTGGTCTACGGTCTGGGCGGGATCATCGTGCCGTTCATCGGCATCAAGCTGATCGATATGGTGCTGGCCGCGTTCGGCTGGGTTTGAGAAGCGGCAGCTTAAAAGGAGTTACCCAACATGAAAAATCTGTTCCGTCCGCTGATCGTGATTTTCGCGGTGCTGACCGCCGTCACCGGACTCGCTTATCCCGCGGTAATGACCGCCGTCGGTCAGGCAGCTTTCAACAACCAGGCCAACGGCAGCCTGCTCGAGAAGGACGGCAAGGTGGTCGGCTCGAAGCTGATCGGCCAGCAGTTCGATGCGCCGCAGTACTTCTGGGGCCGTCTGTCGGCCACCAGCCCGATGCCGTACAACCCCCAGGGCTCGAGCGGTTCGAATCTCGGACCGACCAACCCGGCGCTGCTCGACGAGGTCAAAGGTCGCATCGACGCGTTGAAGGCGGCCGGCACGGATATGTCGAAGCCGGTGCCGGTCGATCTGGTGACGTCCTCGGGCAGCGGTCTCGATCCTGAGATCAGCCCGGCGGCCGCCGCGTATCAGATCGAACGCGTCGCCAAAGCGCGCAAGCTCGCCGTGAACGATGTGCAGGCGCTGGTCGATCGTTATACGACTGGCCGCCAGTTCGGCGTTCTTGGTGAGCCGCGCGTGAACGTGCTGCAACTGAATCTGGCGCTGGACGAGATGAAGCAGGGTTGAGCGCGGATCAGCGTCATTCATTGATGGCTGTGGTTCGAGGAGGCGGCGACCATGCGGTGCCGCCTTCGCCATTTGCGATTGCCATTTGCGGTGGCGCTGCTGCCGTGCCACCATGGATGCACTATCGCTCGCATTATCATGAAAACCATTGAGCATGAACCGCCCCGATCCTGATGAACTGCTCGACAAGCTGCAACGCGACGAAGAAAAGCGTCAACGTGGCCGGCTGAAGATTTTCTTCGGCGCGTCGGCGGGCGTCGGCAAAACTTATGCGATGTTGCAGGCCGCGCGCCGCCGTGCGGATGAAGGCACGGACGTGGTAGTCGGCATTGCCGAAACGCATGGCCGCGGCGAAACCGCTGCGTTGCTCGAAGGTCTCGACGTGCTGCCGCTCGCGATGATCGAATATCGCGGCCGCAAGCTCGGCGAGTTCGATCTCGACGCCGCGCTCGCGCGCAAGCCGCAACTGATTCTCGTCGACGAGCTCGCGCATTCGAACGTGCAGGGCGCGCGGCATCTGAAGCGCTGGCAGGACGTCTACGAACTGCTCGACGCGGGCATCGACGTCTACACCACGGTCAACGTCCAGCACCTCGAAAGCCTGAACGACGTAGTCGGCCAGATTACCGGCATCCGGGTCTGGGAGACGGTCCCCGACCGCGTGTTCGATCGCGCCGACGAAGTCACGCTGGTCGACCTGCCCGCTGAAGAATTGCTCGACCGGATGCGCGACGGCAAGGTGTATTTGCCGCAGCAGGCCGAGCGCGCGGTGCGCAACTTCTTTCGCAAGGGCAATCTGATCGCGCTGCGCGAACTGGCGTTGCGCCGCACGGCGGACCGTGTCGATGCGCAGATGCGTGAGTATCGCGCCGACCGTTCGATCGAGCGGATCTGGCAGGCGCGCGAGCGCTTGCTGGTGTGTGTCGGTCCGGGGCCGGAAGCTCCGATGCTGGTGCGCGCGGCGGCACGCCTTGCCGCGAGCCTGAAGGCCGACTGGATCGCGGTCTACGTCGAAACACCCGCGCTGCAGCGCCTGCCCGATGTGCGCCGCGAACGCACACTGAACGCCTTGAAGCTCGCCGCCGAACTCGGCGCCGAAACCGCGACGCTGGCGGGCACCGATGCGGTCGCCGCGCTGATCGGCTACGCGCAGGCTCGCAACGTCTCCAAGCTGGTGGCGGGCGCATCGGCGCGCAGCGGTTTTCAGCGCTGGGTGCGCCGTCCGCTCGGCGAACGCATCGCGGAACGCGCGGGCGACCTCGATCTCACGCTGATTCGCGCGTCGTCGGAACGCGACGGCGGCGAGCAGCGTCGCTTGCTCAATACCACGGCGAATGCGTGGCGCGAGGCGCTGAGCGCGGCGCGCGAACGCCGTTCGCCGCCGCGCGCCTACGGCATCGCACTGACGATTTGCGCGGCCATTACGCTGTTGTCGAGCCAGTTGATCGACCATATCGATCTGACCAACCTCGTCATGCTGTACCTGCTCGGCGTGATTTTCACGGCCGTGAAGCTGGGGCGTGGGCCAGGCGTCGTGCTGTCGTTCATGAGCGTGGCGGCGTTCGATTTTTTCTTCGTGCCGCCGCGCATGTCGCTGTCGGTGTCCGACACGCAGTACCTGCTGACCTTCCTCGGCATGTTGCTGACTTCGCTCGTCATCAGCCATCTCACGTCGAGCTTGCGCCGCGAGGCGAGCGTCGCGCGGCGCCGCGAACAACGCACCGGCGCGATGTATGCGATGGCGCGCGAGCTGGCTGCCGCGCTTACCACCGAGCAGATCGTCGGCATCGGCAGCCGGCATGTCAGCGAAGTGTTCGGCGCGCGTGTCGCGATCCTGTTGCCGGACAGCGCCGATCAGGTGAAGCAGAAAATCGAGGACCCCGATGCGGCAATCACGCTCGAAGGCGAGATGCTCGATAGCGACGTCGGTCAATGGGTCTACGATCAGCAGAAGCCCGCCGGACACGGTACCGATACGCTGCCGGCCGCCGCCGCGCTGTACCTGCCGCTGAAGGCGCCGATGCGCACGCGCGGTGTGCTCGCGGTCGTGATGCGCGACGAGCGCGAGCTGGACGTGCCTGAGCAGCAACGCATGCTCGACGCATTTGCCGCGCAGATCGCGCTGGCGCTGGAGCGGGTGCACTACGTCGACATCGCGCGCGACGCGCTCGTCAATATGGAATCGGAGCGCTTGCGCAATTCGCTGCTGTCGGCGATCTCGCACGACCTGCGCACACCGCTGACGACGATCGTCGGCTTCTCGTCGATGCTGGCGCAATCGCGCGAGGCGCATCCCGGCGCGCAACCCGGCGACGATCTCGTCGAAGCGATTCACGAAGAGGCGCTGCGCATGACCGGCATCGTCACCAATCTGCTCGACATGGCGCGTTTGCAGGCAGGCAGCCTGCAACTTAACCAGCAGTGGACCCTTCTCGAGGAAACGGTGGGTGCCGCGCTGCGGGCGTGCAAACGCGTGCTGGCGAATCACCCGGTGCAAGTCAAGCTGCCTGCCGATTTACCGCTGCTGCACCTCGATGCGGTGCTGATGGAGCGGCTCTTCTCGAACCTGTTCGAGAACGCGGCCAAGTACACCCCGCCGGATACGCCGTTGACGATCGGCGCGCAACGTCTCGACGCGGACGGCAAATCGTTCGTACGCGTCGCGGTCGACGATAACGGGCCGGGTCTGCCGGCCGGCATGGAAGCGCGTGTGTTCGAAAAATTCACGCGCGGCGAGAAGGAGTCGGCCAAGCCGGGCATCGGCCTTGGCCTCGCGATCTGCCGCGCGATCGTCGAAGCGCACGGCGGTACAATCGGCGCGCTCAATCGGATGTCACCGGACGGCCGTGTCGAAGGCGCGCGCTTCTGGTTCACCTTGCCGGTGGAAACACCGCCCGAAGCCCCCGATGCGCTGGAAGACGAAGGCGCCGATGCCTTGCCCGACCGCGATCCAACTCCTAACCTGCTTTCCAAGCCTAGCCATGAGTGACCCGAGCATCACCGTCGTTCTGATCGAAGACGAAAAGCAGATTCGCCGCTTCGTGCGAACCGCGCTGGAAGGCGAGGGCATTGTCGTGCACGACGCCGAAACCGGCAAACAAGGTCTCGTCGAAGCCGCGACGCGCAAACCCGATCTCGTCATCGTCGATCTCGGCCTGCCCGACACCGACGGTCTCGATGTGATTCGCGAGCTGCGGGGCTGGAGCGAGTTGCCGGTCATCGTGCTGTCGGCGCGCACTCAGGAAACCGAGAAAGTCGCCGCGCTCGACGCCGGCGCGGACGATTACCTCACCAAGCCATTCGGCGTGTCCGAACTGCTGGCGCGCATCCGTGCGCATATGCGGCGGCGCAATCAGGGTGGCGCGAATGAATCGCCGCTGGTGCGCTTCGGCGCTGTGACGGTCGACCTGGCCTTGCGCCAGGTGACGCGCGAGGGCGCCGCCATCCATCTCACGCCGATCGAATATCGGCTGCTCGCGACCCTGGTGCGCCATGCGGGCCGGGTGCTCACGCACCGGCAATTGCTGCGCGACGTGTGGGGGCCGTCCCATGTGGAGAGCCATCACTATCTGCGCATCTACATGGCGCATCTGCGCGGGAAACTGGAGCGCGATCCGGCGCAACCGGAGCATATCGTCACCGAGACGGGGGTGGGATATCGGCTGGTCGGCGCCGTATAACGCGATTTTGGTATAATTACAGTTCGTAAGGACGACCTTGCGCATCTGCTTCAAACGGGGACGGCCCCATCTGATCATGGAGCTGTCTCATGTCGTGGATTCTTCTGCTGATTGCCGGTTTGCTCGAGGTTGCCTGGGCGGCCGGTCTTAAAACCTCCGAAGGCTTTACCCGGCTGTGGCCGTCCGTATTTACGGTCGTGACCGCGCTCGGCAGTTTCGTTCTGCTTGCCATGGCGATGCGTCAACTGCCGCTCGGCACGGCCTACGCCGTGTGGACAGGCATCGGCGCGGTCGGCGCGTTCATCTTCGGCATCGTCATGATGGGCGAAGCTTTGACGGTCGCGCGGGTGGCGAGCGCGGCGCTGATCGTGATCGGCTTGATCGGGTTGAAGCTGTCGTCGGGGCATTGATCTCTCGGTGAATCTCTCATTGAGACCCTGAGATTCAAGTGGATTGGCGTGTCCGCGCGTGCGTGGATCGAGCGCCAATCCTCCGCCGTTACAGGCCAGCATTTGTTCGCCACTCTGCGTTCTGCGAATTAACGTGGCTATAATGAGACTGAATCCAACCTGAAATTGTCCGCGGCCTATTTGGCGCGGCCGGCTTGGCGCGGGTCTGACGACTTCGATGCGGCGGTTTCCTTTGCTTTGCCCGTCGAAGCGCCCGGCACGCACAGCGCGCCTGGAGGCGGCCATGCTTGAATCACTTTCGCTCGCTGCGGGCCTCTCATGGGGCAGCGGTCTGCGCCTCTATCTGACAGTCCTGCTGGCCGGCGTGTTCGCGCGTCTTGGCTTCATCCATCTTCCCGATACGTTGTCCGCGCTGTCGTCGCCGTGGGTCATTGGCGTCGCCGGGGTGCTGACGGTCACTGAATTTCTCGCCGACAAAATCCCTGCGTTCGATTCCTTATGGGACGCGGTCCATACCTTTATCCGGATTCCCGCGGGCGCGGTATTGGCAGCCGGCGCGCTCGGCCATGCCGATCCGGCGCTGCTGACGGTCGCGGCGCTGGCGGGCGGCACGCTGGCAGGCACCGCGCATCTGGCTAAAGCGGGTACGCGCGCGCTGATCAATCTGTCGCCGGAACCGGTGTCGAATGTCGTGACCTCGACTGCCGAAGACGGACTCGTGTTCGGCGGCATGCTGCTCGCGCTGTTCGTGCCGCTTCTGTTCCTGATCCTGATGGTGGGCTTTCTGATGCTGGCGGGCTGGGCGTTGCCGCGATTGTGGCGTGGGGTGCAGGGCGGTTTTCGCGGAATGGCGACGCACATGGTGTCGCGGTTTGCCAGGAGTCGGCACGATTGAGCGATACGGTAAGGAGTGTGACGGCGCGGACCGCCTCACGGCCGACGCGCCGGCTGGGCGGCACGGATGTGCTGCGCCAGGCTATCCGCATGACGGCGCGCGACTGGCGCGCGGGCGAACTGACGATGCTGCTGCTGGCGCTGGTGCTGGCCGTCGCGGCGTTGTCGAGTGTCGGCTTTCTGGCCGACCGTTTGCATCAGGGGCTTGAGCGCGATGCGCGGCGCATGATCGGCGCCGATTTCATCGTCCGTGCCGATCATCCCGTCGATCCGCAGTTCGCGAGGCAAGCCGGCGCGCTCGGCTTGAGCACCGCCAGCACGGCGATCTTCCCCAGTATGGTCAATTCGACCGGCGCACAGCCGGTCTCGCGGCTGGCCGCCGTCAAGGCGGTGTCGCCGGGTTATCCGTTGCGCGGCGAATTGCGGATCGCGTCGGCGCCGGGCGCGGCGGGCCATCCTACCCGCTCGATTCCGGCTCCCGGTACGGTATGGGTCGATCAGGCGTTGCTCGACGCGTTGAAGCTGCATGTCGGCGACGCCGTGAAGGTCGGGTCGCGCGACTTCACGATCGGTGCGGTGATTACCCGCGAACTCGACCGTGGGTTCTCGTTCGTCAATTTTTCACCGCGTCTGATGCTGCGTGCCGACGATGTCCCATCGACCGGCCTCATCACCTACGGCAGCCGTGTGACTTACCGGCTGCTGGTGGCGGGTTCGGATGCATCGGTGGCGCGCTTCGCGCAATTCGCGCATGACAAGGTAGACGGCGGCAAGATGCGCGGCGTCGCGCTCGAGTCGTTGCAGGACGGCCAGCCTCAGGTGCGTCAGACGCTCGACCGCGCGAGTCACTTCCTCACGCTCGTCTCGCTGCTCACCGCGCTGCTCGCGGCGGTGGCGATCGCGATGGCCGCGCATCGGTATATGCGCCGGCATCTGGATGGCTGCGCGGCGATGCGCTGTCTCGGTGTCAGTCAAGCCACGCTGCGCACGCTGTTCACGCTTGAATTCATCGGGTTGGGTCTGATCGGCGGCGCGCTCGGCGTGGCGCTCGGTTATCTGGGGCATATGGCGTTGCTGACATGGCTCGGCAGTCTGATCGATGTCACCTTGCCGTACCCCACGGTCTGGCCGGCGCTCGAAGGTATCGCGGCCGGTCTGGTGTTGCTGCTCGGTTTCGCGTTGCCGCCGCTGTTGCCGCTGACGCGCGTGCCGCCGGTGCGCGTGCTGCGCCGCGAATGGGGCGAAGCGGGGCGTACCGCGTGGGCCGCGTATGCACTCGGCATCGTGTTGTTTGCCGCGCTCCTGATCGTTGCCGCGGGCGAGTTGAAGCTCGGCGGCATTGTCGCGGGTGGTTTCGCTGGCGGACTGCTGGTGTTCGCGTGTATCGCGCGGCTGGCGTTGTGGGGCGCGTCGCGCGTCGTGCGCAGCGAGCGCGTGAATGCGGGAATCGGCTGGCGTTACGCGCTGGCTTCGCTGGAGCGGCGCAGCGGCGCGAGCGCGTTGCAGATCACCGCACTCGGCATCGGTCTGATGTGCCTGTTGCTGATCGCGATGACGCGTAACGATCTCGTGGCCGGCTGGCGCAAATCCACGCCGCCGGATGCGCCCAACGAATTCATCATCGACATCCAGCCCGACCAGCGCGACGCTGTCACGCAATATCTGAACACGCACGGCGTGCCCGGCACGGTGCTCGCGCCGATGGTGCGCGGCCGGCTGATCGCGATCAACGGCAAACCCGTCAATCCGGATTCATTCAAGGGCGAGGATGCCAAACGTCTCGTCGACCGCGAATTCAATCTGTCGTACACGACCGAGCTGCCTGACGACAACCGTCTTTCCGCCGGCACGTGGTACGGCGACACGAAGACGCCGCAGATCTCCATCGAACAGGGCTTGGCGAAGCTGATCAACGTGAAGCCCGGCGATACGCTGCGTTTCGACGTGACGGGTTTGCAGATCGACGCGCCGGTGACGAGTGTGCGCAAGCTCGACTGGGGTTCGTTCAAGGTCAATTTTTTCGTGTTGATGCCGCCGGCCGCGTTGCAGGATTTCCCGGCGACGTTCATTACCAGCTTCCATTTGCCACCGCAAAATCAGTCGACCATCGACGGGCTGATCGCCGCTTATCCGAACCTCACGGCAATCGACATGGGTCCGATTCTGGCCCAGGTGCAGCGCGTCTTGCAGCAGGTGATCGGCGCGGTGCAGTTCCTGTTCGCGTTCACGCTCGCGGCCGGCGTGCTGGTGCTCTACGCGGCGCTGGCCGGCACGCGCGATGAGCGTATGCGAGAATCCGCGCTGCTGCGCGCGCTGGGGGCCTCGCATCGCCAGGTGCGCGCGGTGCAGATCGCCGAGTTTGTGGCGGTAGGGGCGCTGGCCGGCTTGATGGCGGCGATTGGCGCGCAAGTGATCGGCTGGTTGCTGGCGACGCGCGTGTTCGAGTTTTATCTGAGCTTCGATCCATGGCTGTTGCCTGCGGGTATCGCCGCCGGGATCGCCTGCGCGGGTGTGGGGGGCTGGATCAGCTTGCGGCATGTGCTGACGCGGCCCGCGTTGCAATCGTTGCGGGATGCGTGATTTTTCTTTGATGTTCTTTGTGATTGGGTATGAGCGATCTTAATGACGAAGTGTCCGCCGCACAGCCGACGGCCTTCGAGCTGGTGGGTGGTGAAGCGCGCGTGCGCGAACTGGTCGACCGGTTTTATGACCTGATGGACCTCCAAACGGAATTCGCCGGGATTCGGGCCTTGCATCCGGAATCGCTCGATGGTTCGCGCGACAAGTTTTTCTGGTTCCTGTGCGGCTGGATGGGTGGGCCTGATCATTACATCAGCCGCTTCGGCCATCCCAGGTTGAGGGCGCGGCACATGCCGTTTCCGATCGCGTCCAGCGAGCGGGATCAATGGCTTCGCTGCATGGCGTGGGCAATGGAAGACGTCGGGCTCTCCGAATCGCTGCGAGAGCGCCTGTTGGCGTCGTTCTTTGAGACAGCGGACTGGATGCGCAATCGCAATGGTTGAGCGGGTCGCGGGGCTGGAAGCGGCAGAGGCGCGCGCGGTTCTCGACTGCTGGTTTGGCGCGTCGGATACGCCCACCTTCGGCCAGGCTCGCAAGCTCTGGTTTGCCCGCGATCCGGCTTTCGACGCGATGCTGCTGGAACGCTTCGGGACGCTGATCGATGCGGCGCGCGAAGGGGCCCTCGACAACTGGACGGCAACGCCGCTTGGCGCGTTGGCGCTGATCATCGTGCTGGATCAGTTTTCCCGCAATTGCTATCGCAATACGCCGCGCGCTTTCGCGGCAGATCATCAGGCGCTGCGCGTTGCGCAGCAGATGGTCGCAAGCGGCACCGATCTCCGGTTGCCTACCGCGCATCATCGCGCGTTCGCGTATTTGCCGTTCGAACACGACGAAACGCTTGCCAGTCAGCATGAATCGTTGCGCCTGTTCAAACAACTGAAGGCCGAGCCGGAAGGTGCGTCCTACTACTCATCGGCAGTCGGGCACGCCAGAATCATCGAACGTTTCGGACGCTTTCCTCATCGCAACGCGGCGCTCGGGCGGCAGTCTACGGATGAAGAAAGGGCTTTCCTGAAAGGACCCGGCTCGTCTTTCTAGGCGTTGGAAAAGCGGCGGCACATGGCATGGCGGCGCTCTTTGCCGCCATGCGCTACTCGCCGTCCGCGGGCTTCGCCGGAGTCCGCACAAATACCCGCAGCAACTCGCCGGTATCGCCCGGTCGCGCGCCCGACCAGAACAGCCGCCAATCGCCCGCTGGCGCGCGCGCATTGTCGCGACGGCCCTGGTCGATCAGCCACGTGCATTCGGTTGTCGCAGTGTTCGCGACCGGTTGATGCTCGATACCGGTGTAGTAGTAGAGCATCGGCGCTTCGGATTCGCCGAGTCCGGTACTGGCCATGCAGTCGCCGTCGTTCCATTCGATGTTCATGGCGGCGCCGAGGTTTTCGAACACGGAGCGGTAACTCTTCGCATAATCGAGCCATGGCAGCAGCAGGGTGCTCACCAGCCCCCACGCGAGAATCGCACCCGCGCACCAGCTCAGCGCGCCGCGCCATTTGCCGGTGTGTCTGAAGACCGGCAGCAGCCACAGCCAGCCGAGCGTCATTAGCAATGCGGCCGCGATCAATATGGGTTTGACGGACAGCACCCAGTCGAGTGGCAACCAGCGGCCGAGCCAGTGCAGCGACGCATGTGTATCGGCCGGACCGCTCATGATCGACCAGATGATCCAGGCGAGCGTGGCCATAGCGCCGAACAGCACGCGGCTCGCTATGTCCCAGCCTGCGTGCAGGCGCTGCGGCAGCCTGTCGATGCCTCGCGTCGCCACCAAGGCGAGCGGGGCAATGAACGGCAGAATGTACAGTTCGCGAACCGTTGCCGACGTTTGCAGCACGGCGAAACCGATGCCCGAGAACATCACCGGCAACGCCACGCGCGGATCACGCCAGCGACGCCATCCGCCGCCGGCGAGCGCGGCTACCGCAAGCGGCACGACCGGGAAACCGACGCTCAGCACGGTGCGCAACACGAACCAGCGGCTTTCGTTTTCAGAGCCGAGTTCCGCCACCGAAAAGCCGAAGAAGCGGCCGACGTTGTTGTCCCACAGCCAGACCTTGAAGAGCGCTTCGGAGCGTAGATAGAAGCAGATTGGCCAGATCAGCGCGAAGGGAGCGCAGATCAGTGCGGCGACGCCGAGCGACGCCGCGAAGCTGCGCGTGCGGCAGGCGGGATACAGCACCAGCACGGCGACGGTGGTCGCGCCGAAGACGAGCGGCACGAACAGGCCCTTGGCCAGCAGCGACACGCCGACGCCCGCGCCGAACATCGCCGCGCCGCTCAGAATCGCGTGCCGCCGGTGGTGCACGTCGACCGGCAGCAGGCGCGCTTCGTCGCGCAGGTGCACCAGCACGAGCTCGAACAATCCGCAGAAACCGAGCGCGGCGCCGGCCATCAACGCGACGTCGGTCATCATGTCATGCACGTGCTTGATGACGACGAGCGTGCTCGCGAATAACGCCAGCGTACCGATCACGCGGATATCGAACCAGCTGGACGCGCTCACCGCGCGGCGGGCGACGCGTGCCGTGTAGTAGACGGTCAGGCCCGCGAAGAGCGCGCTCGCAAGGCGGGCAGCATCATGCAGCGGCAGATAGCGGCCGAGCATCCAGGCGAAGCCCGTGGCGACCCAATCGTAGATCGGCGGTTTTTCGACAAAAGGCTGGCCTGCGTTGGTCGGCACGACCAGGTCGCCGGTATCGAGCATGTGCTGGATGATGCCGAACGTATAGGTCTCGTCCTGTTTCCACGGCTCGTGGCCGAGGGTGCCGGGCAGAAGCCACGCGCACAGGACGGCCAGCGCCGCCAGCCACATGAGCGGACGGGCAGCGGCCAGCGCGCGCAAGCGCCGCGCGCCGCGCGAAGCGGGAGCCGGCCCCGGCGCGGCGGGTGTCGAAGAGCCGGTAGGCGTGGCGGGCCTTGCGGGCGTTGCGGCTTCGGCCGCCGCCGCGAGGCCGTCTGACAAGACCGCGCCGGACTCGTCAACGCGTGCCGAGCCGGCGTGCGTGCCCGGCGCACCGTCGGCGGAGCCGGCCGGTGCAGGCGTCGCAACCGCGACGGTCCCCGTGCGCCAGGGCGCGGATGAGTTTTCGTACATGAGAATCTCTGATGGCCCTACGCGGCGGCGTTGGCCGCGGGCTTGTGGTCTAGCTGCGCACAGCCTGCGGCTGCATGCGAATGCTGCGATTGTAGACCCGCTTTATTACGAACGATTACAGAAAAAGCGAAGAATATGGCGGTCAGTCAAACGGATCGCGCCGATTCTTCGCCAGATCGAGGGGAATAGGGGGTGGGGAGGAGAAAGCGGCCGCGGGAAGCCGCTGGCCGCGCAAGCAGAAGAGGGGGCGCTTAGGGGCTTTAGGGTCTGCTCAGCGGCCGCCGGTGACGTCGAGCAGCGCGCCCGTCACGTACGAGGCGGCGTCGCTCAACAACCAGACGATCGACTCGGCAACCTCGTCGGCGCTGCCGGGGCGGCCGAGCGGCGTGGTCGCGCCGAGCTGGGCGGCGCGCTCGGGCTTGCCGCCGCTCGCGTGGATGTCGGTGTCGATCAGGCCGGGGCGCACCGCGTTCACGCGCACACCCTGCGGGCCGAGTTCTTTGGCGAGGCCAATTGTCAGGGTGTCGACTGCGCCTTTCGAGCCCGCGTAGTCGATGTATTCGTTCGGCGAGCCTAAACGTGCAGCCGCCGACGAGATGTTCACGATCACGCCCCCCGCGCCGCCACGGGCGGTCGACATGCGGCGCGCCGCTTCGCGTGCGCATAGGTAGGCGCCGAGCACGTTGACGTCGAACATACGCTTCAGGCGCGCAAGCTCCATGTCCGCAAGCTGACTCGACGGCGCGACAATGCCGGCATTATTGACGAGTGCATCGAGCCGGCCGAACTTTTGCTGGAGCGCGTCGAACATCGCGATCACATCGGCTTCACTGGCGACGTCGCCGGCAATCGCCAGCGCCTGGCCCCCAGCGCGTTCCACGTCGGCAACGGTTTCCCGCGCTGCCGCCAGGTTTTGCGCATAGTTCACGCCCACCGACCAGCCCCGTGCGCCCAGCAAACGCGCGGTCGCGCGGCCAATGCCGCGGCTGCCACCGGTGATCAGAACGGCTTTCGTCATCGCAACCTCATCGCTCGGGTGGGGGCCGCGGGAGTGCGCGGCCGGTTTCGTTCAGCGGGGTGAAAGAGGGCGTCGAACAGGCGCGCTACGCGGCGCTCAGACAGCGTCGCGTTTAATCGCCCATTTGTCGCTGGCAGGCGGTTGATAGCGCTGCAGCTTGCCGATCAGCGCGACCGGGTCGGCGTCCCGTTGCAGGATGTCGAAGTAGGTCTGCCGCATGAAGCCTTCGTCTACCGTGTGTTTGAGCAGCGCGATCAGCGGATCGTAGAAGCCGTCGATATTCAGCAGTGCCACCGGCTTCTGGTGATAGCCGAGTTGCGCCCACGTATAGACCTCGAACAGTTCTTCGAGCGTGCCGGCACCGCCCGGCATTGCAACGAACGCGTCGGACAGGTCGGCCATCATCTTCTTGCGATGATGCATATCGGGTACGACATGCAATTCCGTCAAGCCGTTATGGCCGACTTCCTTGTTGACCAGCAACTCGGGAATCACGCCGATTGCGCGGCCGCCTTCGGCCATCACCGTATCGGCGATCACACCCATCAGGCCGACCTTGCCGCCGCCGTAGACCAGCGCGAGATCGGCCTGCACCAGCGCGCGGCCAAAGGCGCGCGCGGCTTCGGCGTACAACGGTCTGGCTCCGTCGGAGGAGCCGCAATACACACACACCGACTTCATACTCAAACGTCCTTCGATTCGTTGCGGGGCGCGGCGCCCTCCTTCGGCGGCAGGTAGTCGTAGAACTCGCGCTTGGGCAGCTTGCCCGATACGAGGTCGTCGAAAATCTGCCGTGAGCGGCCGCGCAGATAAGGCGCCATCAGCGACACGATCTGCACGCTCACCTGATGCAGTTCGGCGCGAATGGTTTCCTGCTCGTTGTACTTGCGCGGGTTCATCACGAACTGGTACGACAGCCAGTACGTGGCGATCACGCCGATGTTGGTGGCGATCACCTGCAGTTCTTCGGGCGTGGCGACCATTTCGCCGTCCGCCACGAGCTGCTCGCAGAACTGGCTCGCAAAGCGCACCTTGTGGCTGATGATCTGCTTGAAATGTGTTTCGAGCGTACGGTTGCGCGCCAGCAGATCGTTCAGATCACGATACAGGAAACGATAGCGCCAGGTGAAATCGACCATGTACTGCAGGTACGACCACATCTCGTCGATTGTGGCGCGGTGATCGTCGGGAAAGCGCAGACGCTTTTCGATCTCCTGCTCGAACTGGCTGAAGATGCTGTTGATGATGTCGTCTTTGTTGCGGAAGTGGTAGTACAGGTTGCCTGGACTGATTTCCATTTCCTCGGCGATCGTCGTGGTCGTGACGTTCGGCTCGCCGATTTCGTTGAACAGTTTCAACGACAGTTCGAGGATCCGTTCGCGGGTGCGGCGGGGAGGTTTGGCTTCCATGTCGTCCGGCCCTGGTTACGCCGGGCTGGGCGCGTGGCGGCTTGCCGCTCTAGCGTGATCCACCCGGACGCGGTTGGTATATTGAGCGCCCCAGCGATTTTCCGTAGGGCTGTCGGACGATTATAAACCGACCGTTCTAATACCAAGCGGATACTCAGGGTTTTCATTGCCCGATGCGGCGGGCGGGGCGCGCGAGGCGCCGCGGGATGGGGCTGCCGTCGCGCTCACAGCCACGCTTTGATCCAGTGCACGATCAGCGGCCCGACAATCAGCCCCCATGTCATCACGCACATGCCAAGCGCGACCATCACCGCCGCGCTGCCGAGATCCTTGGCGCGGCGCGACAACTCGTGGCGCTCGAGTGAAATCCGGTCGATGGCCGCCTCGACGCTCGAATTCAGCAACTCGACGATCAGCACCAGCAGCACCGAGCCGAGAAGCAACACGCGCGACACCGGATCGACCGGCACCAGCACGCCGCATGGAATCAGGATCGCCGCGAGCGTGAGTTCCTGGCGAAACGCGCTCTCCTCGCGGATTGCCACCCGAAACCCGGCCAGCGAATTTTTCATCGCGTGCCATGCGCGGGTCAGGCCGCGATTGCCCTTGTACGGATTGAAGGGGAGCGGGGCGAACGGATCGTCGGGACTGAGCGGTTCGTGATGGGGCTCGTTATCGAACTGCTCGGAGCCCTCGGGACCCACGCCTTTCATGCTGTGAAAACCGTTCGCGTGCTGGACATGATCCGGCGTGGCTTGCTCGCTCACGTCTTCGAACGGCTCGACGCTGGCAGCGCCGGTATCGGGTTTGACAGCGCGCAACGCGCCGTTCGGTGCGCGCGCTGCGTTGGAGTGTCGGGTTGGCATAGGCGGCTCGGCGCGCCGCTTCATGCGGCGGCGCTTTCCTCGCTGTATGACGCGCGCGGCAGCGGCTTCAGATGGGCCGCGAACTGCTCGGACGCCGCGGCCCAGGAGAAACGTTCGGCCCACGCGCGTGCATGGCCGCGGTCGATTTTCAGCGCTTCGAGGCAGGCTTCACGCAAGTCCTCGTGCATGGCGCCCGCGCCGCCGTCGCCGAGCACGTCGATCGGGCCGGTCACCGGATACGCCGCGACCGGCGTGCCGCAAGCCAGTGCTTCAAGCAGGACGAGCCCGAAAGTATCGGTGCGGCTCGGGAACACGAAGACGTCGGCAGCGGCGTAGACCTTGGCCAGCTCGGCTTGCGTGAGGACGCCCAGGTAATTCGCCTGCGGATAGCGCGACTTCAGCTCGGCGAGTGCCGGGCCTTCGCCCGCGACCCACTTGGAGCCGGGCAGATCGAGCTTGAGGAACGCCTCGACGTTCTTTTCGACCGCCACCCGTCCCACATACAGAAAGATCGGTCGCGCGGTGTTGAGCACCTTCGAATCCATCTGGTGAAAAATGTCGAGGTCGACGCCGCGGGTCCACAGCACCACATTGGTGAAGCCAAATTTTTCGAGGTCGGCCTTGACCACCGGTGTGGGCGCCATCACGGCCAGCGACGCCTTGTGGAACCAGTGCAGAAACTTGTAGGTCACCGCGAGCGGAATGCCGAAACGCGCCTGCACATATTCGGGAAAGCGCGTGTGATAGGCGGTCGTGAACGGCAGCTTGTGTTTGATCGCGTAGGCGCGTGCGGCCATGCCGAGCGGGCCTTCGGTGGCGATGTGCAGCGCGTCCGGCGCGAATTCGTCAATGCGCTGATGGAGCTTGCGGCGCGGCAGCAGCGACAGGCGAATCTCGGGATAGGTCGGGCACGGAATCGTCTTGAATTCGAGCGGTGTCAGCAAGTCGACGCGGTGGCCGAGTGCGGTGAGCTCGCGCGTGGTGTTTTTCAGCGTACGCACGACGCCATTGACCTGCGGTTCCCATGCATCGGTGACGATCATGATCTTCATCGGTTTCGGCCCAATAGAAGTGGAGAGGGACTACGCGGTCGCCCGGGCTTTTTGCACGCCGACTTCCGGGGCGCGCATCACAGTCCAGTAGATCACTTTGAGTTCGCCTTCGTACGTCTCGACGAGCGCCGACAGGCTTTCGACCCAATCGCCGTCGTTGCAATACAGCACACCGTCGATTTCGCGGATTTCGGCTTTGTGAATGTGTCCGCAGACCACGCCGTCGCAACCGCGGCGGCGTGCTTCGTCGGTCATCACGCGCTCGAACGACGAGATGAAATTCACTGCGTTCTTCACCTGATGTTTCAGGTATTGCGACAGCGACCAGTACGGGAAGCCGAGCCGGCTGCGGATCCGGTTGAACCAGCGGTTCAGGATCAGGATCATCGTGTAGAGCGTGTCGCCGAGATAGGCGAGCCACTTGGCGTGCTGGATCACGCCGTCGAACAGATCGCCGTGCACGATCCAGAGGCGTTTGCCGGCGAGCGTCGTGTGGAATGCTTCGCCGCGTACGTGGATGTCGCCGAACGCGAGGTCGCAGAATTGACGCGCGGCTTCGTCGTGATTGCCTGGGACGTAGATGACCTGGGTGCCTTTGCGCGCTTTGCGCAGGATCTTCTGCACGACGTCATTGTGCGCCTGCGGCCAGTACCAGCCTTTTTTCAACTGCCAGCCGTCGATGATGTCGCCCACCAGGTACAGGTATTCCGACTCGTTGTGCCGCAGGAAGTCCAGCAGATACGGCGCCTGACAACCGCTCGAGCCGAGATGGATGTCCGACAGCCAGATGGTGCGATAGCGATGCGGTTCGCCGTGTTCGTCGTCTTGATGGCCGGCTTGCGCGTCGAGGGGCAGCGATGGCACAGGCAGCGGTCGTCCGTGACTGAGGTTGGGTTCCGGGCGGAACGCGACGGGGTCGACGCTCGGGCCGGTCTGGCGGAACAGGGAAGTCGCGGACGTTTTGGGGTCCATGGCTCACGCGTCGAGTTGCGGTGCCCGTATTGCGCCAGTCGCGCGTGACCGCGCCGTGACAGTCACGAGAAGTTCTTATTACTGTGTCGGAAGAAGGGGACGGCGGCGGAGCGGCGATGCTCGGAGAAGGACGATGCCGGGCGGTAAGTCCGGTAGTACAGCAAACGCGAACCGCGGGCGCGGCAGCGTGGTCAGTTTGCGACGCTAATGACGCGGGTGCCGGCGAGGCGGTCGTGCAGGAATTGACGCTGCGGGTCGAAGCGGCCGGTGGCGGCCCACAGCACGAACCAGAGTGCGGCGATCAGCAGAGTCTGCGGCACGGTGAGGCCTAGCAGCGGGTGCAGTGCGAGGGGCGGCAAAAACCACAGCCACGCCAGCACGTAACGAACGATCGCGCGGCCGGTGGATAGCGGCGCGCCGTTAGCGGCGACGACGCGCAGGCGCCACGTTTTCATCGGCAGCGTCTGGCCGCTGTGGGTCCAGAACCAGACGAAATACAGGCCGACCACGAGGCCGATCCACGCGGCGAGCAGGTTGTGATGGGTGAGACCGTTGCGCTGTTGCGTCAAGGTACTGAACAGATAACCCGCAATGAACACGACGCCGAACAGGATCACGGCTTCGTAGAGCAGCGTGGCGAGGCGCCGGCGAACCGTGGGTGTGCCGGACGAGGCGGTGGGCAGTGTCGAGGTGGCGAGCGGCTGGGACACAGGCGGGCTCCGCTCAGGAGCCGTTGAAGATCGACGGCGCCTCGGACGGCGAAACCGGCACCGGGATGGCGGGCACGAAGCTGCCCGCAGCCGGAATCGCCGGCGTGGTGGCCGGGCTCGGCAGCGCCGCGGCAGCCGCGGCGCTCGCCGCTGCGGCGCCGCTCGCCTCGTGCTCGCGGGCCTTGACGAGGCGATCCAGGCCCTTGATCTCGGTCTTGCCCGACGGCGGTGCGCTCACCACGCTCGGCCGCCGCTTACGCTCGCTCGCGGCGAGCCGCTCCTTCTGCTCTTCCGGCAATTGCTGATAAGCCTTCCAGGCGTTCTGGCGGGTTTCGCGCGGTAATTCTTTCGACACCTGGTAGTTCTCGCGTGCGACGCGCCGCTGATCGGGGGTCATACGCACCCATTCAGTCATGCGGTCATGCAGGCGTTTTTGTGCTTCAGGCGACAACTTCGGATAACGCGACGCGATTTTGATCCATTTTCGCTTGCGTTCTTCGCTGAAGGTGTCCCATTCGCCGGCGAACGGCGCGAGCGCGACGTGATCGGCCGCACTCAGGCGGGACCATGCCATTGGGCTCTTGCTGCCGGGCAGGCCCGGCAGGTCGACGGCGAGGGTGGGCGCGGGCGCCTTGGCGGTCGCGTTGCCGCTTGCGGCAGGCGCGCTGGCGGGCGAGGCCGGGCTCGGATAGAAGCGCGGATACGTCGCGGCGAACGACACCAGGGCCGCGATCGTGCATCCGAAAACAACGGCCAAGCCGCGCTTGTAACTCACCCGAAGAATCTCCCGCTCAGTGGGCGCGTGATAGATACGCGTTGAAACCGTGGTCGAGATAGGCATTGAGCGGCAGGTCGTCGCTTAGCATGGCTGCATCGATATCGGCGAGTTCGGCCGTGCGTTGCTGGTCTTCCCAGTAGGCAATACCCACGAGGCTGATGACCAGCGCGGCGAGCGGCCACGCGAGCGCAAAACGGCGCAGCGGCGAACGGCGGCGCTGCGGCGTCTCGACTTGCGGCATGCCGGCGGCGCCGGCGAAGGCGGGCACGAAGACCGGCGCGCTCACGGTTTCGGGCTTCTTGCGCGCAAGTGCGGCGCGGCGCGCGACGGCGAGCCGGTCGACGGTGGCGGCCGGAATGCTGGCGGCGTTTTCGTCGAGCGCGCGGCGCACCTGGCGGGCGAATTCGAGTTCTTTGGTTTCCAGGGAGCTCATAGCGTGATTCCTTTAGCCTTGAGCGCTTGCGCCAGCGTGTGCGTGGCCCGCGAGCAGTGCGTTTTCACGCTACCCTCGGAGCAGCCCATCGCGGCGGCAGTCTCGGCGACATCCATATCTTCCCAATAACGCATGAGAAACGCCTCCCGTTGACGTGCCGGTAATTTTTGGATCTCGTCGTCGATTAACTGTAAGACCTGTTCGCGTTCGAGTTTCTGTTCGTTGCTCTCGGCGCCCGCCGAGCCTTGCTGCGCCTCGAATGTTTCGAGCGGGTCGAATTCGTCGTCGTCGGCGTTGCCGAGCGAAGAAAAGAGACTAACCCAAGTATTGCGCACTTTGGCACGACGGAAATAGTCGTGCATCGCATTCTGGAGAATACGCTGAAACAGCAGCGGAAGTTCGGCGGCTGGACGATCACCGTATTTTTCGGCGAGCTTGATCATCGCGTCCTGCACGATATCGAGCGACGCGTCGTCGTCCCGCACGGCGTAGACCGTCTGCTTGAATGCGCGCCTTTCGACGCCCGCCAGAAAATCGGCGAGTTCCTTGTCTGATGCCATCCGTTTGGGGGTCGGCGCAGCGTGCGTGCGCGTAATCGGTCGAAAAATGTCGTAAAACTCGCGGATGCTAACAAACTTTCGCTCCGCTGGGGCGAAACCCGCCCTAGCTTGCATCTCTATAACAGGATTTCGGTCGTTTTTATTCGTTAGCGAGATTGACGGCGGGGCGCCAGGGCAATATTTGCTTGACCGCGCGGACTTCTGCAGATATCGTCGCTGGTTCGCAACATAAGTGACTTGTCTCAATTGAGGTGTGGCCCAAGAAGCTCACCTGTCAACTGGACGCGCCGCTTGAACCCGAGCCACAAGCCCGGCAGAGAGCACCCGATCAATTTTTTGCCGAAAATTCGAAAGGTGAATAAATGAATATGCCCAGCGCGGAATTCTCCACGTCGGATACGACCCCCCATCCCGAAGCTGACTCTATCGGCGCCACCGTGCTCATGAAGGCACTGGCCGACGAAGACGTCGAGTTTATCTGGGGCTATCCCGGCGGCTCGGTACTCTACATTTACGACGAGCTGTACAAGCAGGACAAATTCCAGCACGTCCTCGTGCGCCACGAACAAGCCGCAGTCCACGCCGCTGACGCCTATGCGCGTTCCACCGGCAAAGTGGGTGTGTGCCTCGTGACCTCCGGCCCCGGCGTCACCAATGCGGTGACCGGCATCGCGACGGCCTACATGGATTCGATCCCGATGGTGATCATCAGCGGCCAGGTGCCGACTGCCGCGATCGGTCAGGATGCGTTCCAGGAGTGCGATACGGTCGGCATCACGCGTCCTTGCGTGAAGCACAACTTCCTCGTGAAGGACGTGCGCGACCTCGCCGCTACCGTCAAGAAAGCTTTCTATATCGCCCGTACCGGCCGTCCCGGCCCGGTGCTGATCGACATTCCGAAAGACGTCTCGAAGATGCCGTGCCAGTACGAACCGCTCAAGAGCGTTTCGCTGCGCTCGTACAACCCGGTCACGAAAGGTCACTCCGGCCAGATCCGCAAGGCCGTGGCCTTGTTGCTGTCGGCCAAACGTCCTTATATCTACACCGGCGGCGGCATCATCCTCGCGGATGCATCGCGTGAGCTGAACCAGTTCGCCGATCTGCTCGGCTATCCCGTCACCAATACGTTGATGGGTCTGGGTGGCTACCGCGCGAGCGACAAGAAATTCCTCGGCATGCTCGGCATGCACGGCACGTACGAAGCCAACATGGCGATGCAGCACTGCGACGTGCTGATCGCGATCGGTGCGCGTTTCGACGACCGTGTGATCGGCGACCCGGCGCACTTCGCGTCGCGCCCGCGCAAGATCATCCATATCGACATCGATCCGTCCTCCATCTCCAAGCGCGTCAAGGTCGACATTCCGATCGTCGGCGACGTGAAGGAAGTGCTGAAGGAACTGATCGAGCAGTTGCAGACGGCCGAGCATGGCCCGGACACCGCGGCGCTCGCCGACTGGTGGAAGGACATCGAAGCCTGGCGCGCCAAAGACTGCCTCAAGTTCGACCGTAAGAGCGACATCATCAAGCCGCAGTACGTGGTGGAAAAGGCGTGGGAACTGACCGACGGCAATGCCTTCGTGTGTTCCGACGTCGGCCAGCACCAGATGTGGGCGGCGCAGTTCTATCGCTTCAACAAGCCGCGCCGCTGGATCAACTCCGGTGGTCTCGGCACGATGGGCTTCGGCCTGCCGGCGGCGATGGGCGTGAAGATGGCGCATCCGGACGACGATGTGCTCTGTATCACGGGCGAAGGCTCGATCCAGATGTGTATCCAGGAGCTCTCCACCTGCAAGCAGTACGAGACTCCGGTGAAGATCATTTCGCTGAACAACCGCTATCTGGGCATGGTGCGCCAGTGGCAGCAGATCGAATACAGCAAGCGCTATTCGCATTCGTACATGGATGCGCTGCCGGATTTCGTGAAGCTCGCTGAAGCGTACGGCCATGTCGGCATGCGTATCGAACGCACGGCCGACGTGGAACCGGCGTTGAAGGAAGCGCTGCGCCTGAAAGATCGCACGGTGTTTCTCGATTTCCAGACCGATCCGACCGAAAACGTCTGGCCGATGGTTCAGGCCGGCAAGGGCATCACCGAGATGCTCATGGGATCGGAAGATCTATAACGACGGCGCGTTGAATTAAACGCAGCGTTGGCTTCGTCATGCGCGCCTCCACAAAGGGCGAAAGCGGACGAAGCGGCGCGAACCGGCTCGCATACATCGACAAAACATCTGGAAGAAGCGAAACATGAGACACATCATTTCAGTCCTGCTGGAAAACGAACCGGGCGCGTTGTCACGTGTGGTCGGTCTCTTCTCGGCACGCGGCTACAACATTGAAACCTTGACGGTGGCTCCGACCGAAGACCGTTCGCTGTCGCGCATGACCATCGTTTCCATTGGCTCGGACGACGTGATCGAACAGATCACGAAGCATCTGAACCGCCTGATCGAGGTGGTGAAAGTGGTCGACCTTACCGAGGGCGCCCACATCGAGCGTGAGCTGATGTTGATCAAGGTGAGGGCGGTCGGCAAGGAACGTGAGGAGATGAAACGGATGTCGGATATTTTCCGCGGCCGCATCATCGACGTCACAGAAAAGACCTATACGATCGAACTGACGGGCGCGAGCGACAAGCTCGATGCCTTCATCGAAGGGATCGACGCGACCGCGATTCTCGAAACCGTCCGTACGGGCAGTTCGGGCATCGGCCGCGGCGAGCGCATTCTGAAGGTTTGACGCGCGCGCTGAGTTGCGGTTATTAGCCGTCTTAACCGTCTCGATCGAAACCGGGCAGTGCCGGCAACTGGCGCCGCCCGGTCAGCAACACAACATTCGCAGTATTTGTATTTCACTGATTTCACCGAATTTAGCCAAGGAACCGACATGAAAGTTTTCTACGACAAGGACGCCGACCTCTCCCTCATCAAGGGCAAGCAAGTCACCATCATCGGCTATGGCTCGCAAGGCCATGCTCACGCGCTGAACCTGAAGGAAAGCGGCGTGAACATCACGGTCGGTCTGCGTAAGGGCGGCGCATCGTGGAGCAAGGCTGAAAACGCCGGCCTGCAAGTCAAGGAAGTGGCGGAAGCCGTCAAGGGCGCGGACGTCGTCATGATGCTGCTGCCGGACGAGCAGATCGCCGACGTCTACGCAAAGGAAGTGCACGCCAACATCAAGCAAGGCGCGGCACTGGCTTTCGCGCACGGCTTCAACGTGCACTACGGTCAAGTGATCCCGCGTGCGGATCTGGACGTGATCATGATCGCACCGAAGGCGCCGGGCCACACGGTTCGCGGTACGTACTCGCAAGGTGGCGGCGTGCCCCACCTGATCGCCGTTGCGCAAGACAAGTCGGGCGCAGCACGTGACATCGCCTTGTCGTACGCTGCAGCGAACGGCGGCGGCCGTGCCGGCATCATCGAAACGAACTTCCGCGAAGAAACGGAAACCGACCTGTTCGGCGAACAAGCCGTGCTGTGCGGCGGTACGGTCGACCTGATCAAGGCCGGCTTCGAAACGCTGGTGGAAGCAGGCTACGCGCCGGAAATGGCGTACTTCGAATGCCTGCACGAACTGAAGCTGATCGTCGACCTGATCTACGAAGGCGGCATCGCGAACATGAACTACTCGATCTCGAACAACGCCGAATACGGCGAGTACGTGACGGGTCCGCGTATCGTCACGGCTGAAACGAAGAAGGCGATGAAGGCCGTGCTGACGGACATTCAGACCGGCGAGTACGCAAAGAGCTTCATCATCGAAAACAAGGCCGGCGCACCGACGCTGCAATCGCGCCGCCGTCTGACGGCCGAGCACCAGATCGAAACGGTGGGCGCGAAGCTGCGTTCGATGATGCCGTGGATCGCCGCGAACAAGCTGGTCGACCAGTCGAAGAACTAAGCAGCCAGTTCTGCCGCATCTGACCGGCGCGGCGCATCGTCGCGGCAGCCGGTAATGCAAAAAGCCGTCCAAGGGTGCTGAACCCTGGGCGGCTTTTGCTATCCTACGGTTTTACAAAAATACTGAAGCCATCCATGAATTACCCTCATCCGATCATCGCGCGAGAAGGCTGGCCGTTCATCGCCATCGCAGCCGTCGTAGCATTACTGGTTCAATTCTTCGCGGGGTTCGGCTTGGCATGGCTGTTCTGGCTGCTTCTGGCCTTCGTGGTGCAGTTCTTCCGCGATCCGGCGCGCCCGATTCCGACTCAGGCCAATGCTGTGCTGTGCCCGGCAGACGGCCGTATCGTCGCGGTCGAAACAGCGCATGACCCGTATGCCAACCGTGAAGCGCTGAAGATCAGCGTGTTCATGAACGTCTTCAACGTGCATTCGCAACGCTCGCCGGTAGACGGCGCGATCTCCAAGGTCGAATATTTCCCGGGTGCGTACCTGAACGCCGCCGTGGACAAGGCTTCGACCGAAAACGAGCGCAACGCGGTGGTGATCCAGATGGCCGGCGGGCAGACGGTGACCTCGGTGCAGATCGCCGGCCTGATTGCACGGCGGATTCTTTGCTACGTGCGGGCCGGAGAGCCGCTCACGCGTGGTCAACGCTATGGATTTATCCGGTTTGGCTCGCGCGTCGACGTGTATCTGCCGGTTGGCAGCCGTCCGCGTGTGTCGATCGGCGAGAAGGTTTCCGCGTCGTCCACGATCCTCGCTGAACTATAAAGCGGCACCAAGGAGGTTTTCCGAATGGCCGCATTCAAACCGCGTCGACCCCGTAACAGTGGACCGCTGCCGCGTCCATTCCGCCGTAACAAGCCGATCGTGACGGAATCGCCGGCAGTCGATAGCCGGCGCGCGCAGCGTCAGCAGTTCTTGAGAAAGCGCGGCATTTATCTGCTGCCGAATGCGTTCACCACCGCCGCGCTTTTCTGCGGCTTCTTCGCTGTGGTGCAGGCGATGAACGTGCGCTTCGAAATCGCGGCGATCGCGATCTTCGTGGCAATGGTGCTGGACGGCATGGACGGCCGCGTCGCCCGTATGACCCATACGCAGAGTGCGTTCGGCGAGCAGTTCGACAGCCTCTCGGACATGGTGTCGTTCGGCGTGGCGCCGGCGCTCGTGATGTACGAGTGGATTCTGAAGGATCTCGGCCGCTGGGGCTGGCTTGCCGCGTTCGTTTACTGTTCGGGGGCGGCGCTGCGTCTGGCGCGCTTCAACACGAACATCGGCGTGGTCGACAAGCGTTTCTTCCAGGGCATGCCGAGTCCGGCGGCTGCGGCGCTGATCGCCGGTTTCGTGTGGCTCGCCACCGACAACCGCGTGCCGCTCAAGCTGGTGTGGCTGCCGTGGGTCGCCTTCGTACTGACCATTTATGCCGGTGTGACGATGGTGTCGAACGCGCCTTTTTATAGCGGCAAGGCGCTGGACGTGCGGCACCGCGTGCCGTTCGGCGTGATTTTGCTGGTGGTCGTGGCGTTCGTGCTGGTATCGTCCGATCCGCCGCTGATGCTGTTTGGCCTGTTCGTGCTGTACGGTCTGTCGGGCTATGTGTTCTGGGGCTATCAGGCGCTGCGGGGCAGAGCGAACCCGGCTCGGTCCGTGGCACGGGACAGGTAAAGCGCCCAACCGGTGCATGAAAGCGACACAAGAAAACGGCAGCCTTTCGAGGCTGCCGTTTTTCGTTTTGGAGCCCGTCCCACGGCGCGCGGCAGGCAGGTCTGACGCCAATTGCACGATGAGGGGAATGCCGCTATAGTCGTTTGAGAGATGCGTTCGCGTTCCCGTTTGAGCCGCGACGCGAGCCTCAACAAGCCGGTGCGCAGCCAGGCGCGCCAGTGCGGCGCGTCTACTGCGCTGATCGCCGAGCTTTTTGCCCTCCGTCTGCCTCGTCTGTGGTTTATAGCGTCGCCAACGGTGGCGCGAACCCCAAAATTCCAGAATCCGATCCCCGCAATTGAACGACTCCCCAGGAGACCCGACATGTCCGACAAACTGATCATATTCGACACCACCTTGCGCGACGGCGAGCAATCGCCCGGCGCGTCGATGACGAAAGAAGAAAAAATCCGTATCGCCAAGCAACTCGAACGGATGAAAGTGGACGTGATCGAAGCCGGCTTCGCGGCCAGCTCGAACGGCGACTTCGATTCGATCCAGACGATCGCGGGCCTCATCAAGGACAGCACGATCTGCTCGCTGGCCCGTGCCAACGACAAAGACATTCAACGCGCTGCCGACGCACTCAAGCCGGCCGATCATTTCCGCATCCATACGTTCATCGCAACGTCGCCGCTGCATATGGAAAAGAAGTTGCGCATGACGCCGGACCAGGTGTTCGAGCAGGCGAAACTGGCGGTGCGTTTCGCCCGCAAATTCACGGACGACGTCGAGTTTTCGCCGGAAGACGGCAGCCGCTCGGACATGGATTTCCTGTGCCGCGTGCTGGAAGCGGTGATCGCCGAGGGCGCCACCACCATCAACATCGCGGACACGGTGGGCTATGGCGTGCCGGAGTTGTACGGCCAGCTCGTGAAGACGCTGCGTGAGCGGATTCCGAACTCGCATAAGGCTGTGTTCTCGGTGCATTGCCATAACGACCTTGGCATGGCCGTGGCGAACTCGCTGGCCGGCGTGCAGATTGGCGGTGCGCGTCAGGTCGAGTGCACGATCAACGGGCTCGGCGAGCGCGCGGGTAATACGTCGCTCGAAGAAATCGTGATGGCGGTGAAGACCCGCAAGGATTACTTCGGCCTCGATATCGGACTCGATACGACGCAGATCGTGCCGGCTTCGAAGCTGGTGTCGCAGATCACCGGTTTTGTCGTGCAGCCGAACAAGGCGGTGGTTGGCGCGAACGCATTTGCGCACGCGTCCGGCATTCACCAGGACGGCGTGCTGAAAGCGCGCGACACGTACGAAATCATGCGTGCCGAAGATGTGGGCTGGAGCGCGAACAAGATCGTGCTGGGCAAGTTGTCGGGCCGCAATGCGTTCAAGCAACGTCTGCAGGAACTGGGCATCGCGCTCGATAGCGAAGGCGAGTTGAATACCGCGTTCGCACGCTTCAAGGAACTGGCGGACCGCAAGTCGGAAATCTTCGACGAAGACATCATTGCGATCGTCACCGAGGAGTCGGCCGAGGCGCAGGAGAAAGAGCACTACAAGTTCCTGTCGCTGGCGCAGCATTCGGAGACCGGCGAGCAGCCGCACGCGAAGATTGTGTTCTCGGTCGAAGGCAAGGAAGTGACTGGCGAAGCGCGCGGCAACGGTCCGGTGGATGCCACGCTCAATGCGATTGAAACGGAAGTGGGCAGCGGCTCGGAGCTGCTGCTGTATTCGGTGAATGCGATCACGACCGGTACGCAGGCGCAGGGCGAAGTGACCGTGCGCCTGTCGAAGAGCGGGCGGATCGTCAACGGCGTGGGCACCGATCCGGATATCGTTGCGGCTTCCGCGAAGGCTTATATCTCGGCGCTCAACAAGCTGTATTCGAACGTCGATAAATTGAATCCGCAACGCTCGGAGTGATGGCGGCAGGCGTGCTCCTGGTTGCGCGCTTTGCTGAACCGGATTGACAAGAAGGTGACAAGAAACCCTGTGCCCTGAACGGCACGGGGTTTCTTTTTTTGCGGCGCTTGCAATCGCATTATCTTGACTCAGGCTACTCCGTCGCCGCACGCCGCATCGACCAACCACGCGCCGCGCGTGCCTGTGCCTGCACCTGATGCCGCACTTCAACCGCGATCTCGCGGCGCGGTGCATCGGCGACAAACGTGTCCAGCAATTCACGCACATCGTGATCGACGAAGTCGGCGCGCGTTGCGTCGACGATCAGGGTCGCGCCGTCGGGAATCTGTTGCAGATAGTGCTTGAGCGGCACCTTGCCGAGAAACGACACGTCCTTGCGAAACGACAGCAGATAGTGATCGCCATGCTGCGCGAGTACGATCGGGCTGCGCAGATTCTCATACAACGCGAGCAACACGCTGCACAGAACGCCGAGCACGATGCCGATCAGCAGATCGGTGGCGAGCACGCCGACCAGCGTGACGATGAACGGTGCAAACGGCGCAAAACCTTGCCTCGCGATGCCGACGAACAACGATGGCTTGGCGAGCTTGACACCGGTAAAGATGAGAATGGCCGCGAGGCAGGCAAGCGGAATCAGGTTGATGATGCTGGTGAGCAGGAAGACGCTGACCAGCAGCAACACGCCATGAATGATTGCGGAGAGCCGGCTCTGGGCGCCCGCGTGCACGTTCGCGGAACTGCGCACAATAACCGAGGTGATCGGCAAGCCACCGATCGCGCCGGCGATCAGATTACCCACGCCCTGCGCCTTCAATTCGCGATCCGGCGGCGCGGCGCGTCGGGCAGGGTCGATCTGCTCGACGGCTTCGAGGCTCAACAGCGTTTCGAGACTGGCGACGATCGCCAGCGTGATGGCGACGCGCCAGACATCGGGATTGACGAGTTGTGCGAAGTGCGGCCCGAAGTCGGCCCATTCGAGAGCGAGCCGCAACGCGCCGAAGGATTCGATCGAAGGCAGCGCGACGCGATGCTCGGCAAGCGGCGCAAACGACGGGGCGAGCAGGCCGAGTAGCAGCGTGGCGCCGATCCCCAGCAGAACCACGGCGAGCGGCGCGGGGACGAGGCGCACGAGTCTGAAGCGGCGCAGCGCGCGGGTTTCCCAGCCCACCAGAATCGCTAGCGACAGCAACGTGATGACGCAGGCCGCAGGCGATATCGAGCCGAGCGGGGTCGTTACGCTGCCGGCCGGCGCATTCGCGCTGAACAGCCCGAGCGCGAGCGGGAATTGTTTGACGATCAGCAGCACGCCGATCGCCGCAAGCATGCCTTTGATGACCGGCGACGGCACATAGGCCGCGAATCTGCCGGCCTTCAACATCCCGAAGCCGAACTGAATCGCGCCAGACAGCAGCACCGCGAGCAGGAATGCAGAGAAGCTGCCAAGTTGCGCGATTCCGTCGACGACGATCACGACGAGACCCGCCGCCGGTCCACTGACGCTCAGGCGCGAACCGCTCAGCACGGCCACCACCAGACCGCCGACGATGCCCGACACAAGCCCGGCGAATGGCTCGACGCCCGATGCGTTCGCGATACCCAGACACAGCGGCAACGCCACCAGAAAAACAACGGTGCCGGCCAGTAGATCGCGCTGAAACGTGGAAAAGAAAGCTCGAAGGTTCATGGAGTCGGTGCAGTAGTGTTTGGAGTTGCGTAGGTGGCGCGGCTCAAACCGAGGGCCGTCCGCGATAAAAGTCGCGCATCAGGCGGCGGCGCTATGGGCGGCTGTCGCGCAGGTCATCGCGTCGTCGGCTTCATAGCCGGACGTGAGCACCTTGATGCGGCCGTCCTCAAGCGCGAAGATCCAGCCGTGAACGAGCGGTGCGGGGTCGGCGTCCCGTACGATCGGACTTGCGCGTAACTGGCGCACCTGTTCGAGCACGTTGAGCTCCGCGAGGCGATTAACCCGCGCCTGCTCGCTCACATGACTCCTGAGCTCGTCGCCATGTGCTTTTGCTAACGCGCATAACGGCGCGATCCGGCGATTGACGTGTGGCAGTGTGGGTTCCGGCGGTAGCAGGGCGGCGCGCACGCCGCCGCAGCCATAGTGACCGCAGACGATTACGTGTCCCACCTTAAGTACCCGCACGGCATATTCAAGGACGCTGGCGGAGTTGTCGTCGTCGGGATGAAAGAGATTGGCGATGTTGCGGTGAACGAACAGATCGCCCGGCTCGCAATGCGTGATGGTTTCCGCGGGCACACGGCTGTCCGAGCAGCCGACCCACAGCACGTGCGGATTTTGGCCTCGCGCGAGATCACGGAAAAATTCCGGGTTGCGCGCAGCGGTTTCGTGCGCCCATGCGACATTGGCGACTAGCAGACGTTTCGGACGGTTCATCGAGAGCGGCTCCGTAAGTGGGCGCATCGATTCATGGCCGGATTCACGGCGTGCGGACCACGGCAAGCGCAGTCAGCACCGAATCAATGCTTACGAAAACCTTTCTATCAAAAAATAAATCCGCCGTGCGCGAAATAAAATTCGCTGTCATGCGACATAAATAAAAAAAGCCGCCTGAGGAGGCGGCTTCGCGGATTCATAGGCAATGGGTTCGAGCGGATGCTCAGAACAGGTTGCGGCGATCCGGATCGTGCAGCGGGTCAGGTGTCTTCTGCGTGAGACGCACAATGCCCTGATCGTCGAAATAGAAGCTGTACATCATGTACCAGACGTTGTCTTCCAGATAGCGATACGTCCAGACCTCACGCTTCATCAGCGGGAAGTACGAGGTTTCGACCGGACGGCCGAAGTTCACCAGCACGTCGCTCTTCGTCCACTTGCCGATTTCCGCGCGGTAGAACTCGTTAGGCTGAAGCACCTGGCGTACCGAGACGATCTTGCCGGATGCGTCGATATCGGCAGCGGTGGTGGTTTCGCCCATTGGCTGGGTCGGCCACATCAGCCGCTTGCCGCCGTTGGGCAGGTCGTAGCTTTCACGCGGTGCGCCGAGGCGGGCGATGATGGTGGATGCGTCCGCGCCCTGGGTGTATTGCTGCCAGGGTTGGGCGCAGCCGGCGAGCGCAACCGTGAGCGCGAGCGCGCTCAGGCAGACGAGCGCGGCGCGGCGCAGAGGTGTGGCGGACTGCGCTTCGATCGAGGCCGCCGTGAATGGATGGCGGTTGAACATGAATTCCTCCGATGGCGTTTGATTGGCGGTTTTTATCATCGAGACGCATTATTTTGACACGGGCGAAGGCAAAAGATCTGCGCTTCGTGCGAGGTGTCGCTGGATACACAATAACGAATTCGCCGGCTTGCTTATTCCGTCTGGAACGCCCTATGATCCGCGCTTCGACGAATCAAGCGGGGCAATGACGATGGCGAAGTGGCAACGGGCGGCAGCAGCGGCAGTCGTCGCGCTGGCGGCGATTTCGATGACCGTGGCGGGTCACGCCGCAGGGGAGGCGGCGTCGGGTCCGGCAGGTAAGCCGGTCAATAAGCCCACGGGTACGGCGATCCAGCTGGCGCTGATCGAAGGCATGTCCGGCCCGTTCGCGAATGCAGGCGCGGCGGTGGAGCGCAATCTGCGCTTCGGCGTCGAACAGGTGAATGCGCAAGGTGGCGTGAAACTCGCCGACGGCGCACATCCGCTCGAACTGGTCGTGCTCGACAGCAAAGGCAGCACGGAAGAGGCGCTGGTGCAACTGCGCGCCGCCGCGGACCGGCACATCGGTTACATCATGCAGGGCAACAGTTCAGCCGTGGCGGCCGCGCTGATCGGCGCGATCGACAAGCAGAACAGCCGCGAGCCGGACAACCGCGAACTGTTCCTCAACTATTCCGCCGACGATCCCGCACTGACCAACGCCAATTGCAGTTTCTGGCACTTCCGCTTCGACGCGCACGCGGGCATGCGCATGGATGCGCTGGCCGACGTGATCCAGCGCGACAAGGCTGTGAAGAAAGTCTATCTGCTGAACCAGGACTACAGCTTCGGCCACGATGTCAGCAGTCTGGCGCGATCTGCGCTCGCCGCGAAGCGCCCGGACATCGCCGTGGTCGGTGACGAGTTCCATCCGATTGGCCGCGTGAAGGACTTCGCGCCGTACATCGCGAAGATCCGTGCGAGCGGCGCCGACGCGGTCATCACCGGCAATTGGGGCAACGATCTGACGCTGCTCGTCAAAGCGGCGCGGGAGCAGGGCCTGGACACGCGGTTCTACACGTTCTACGGCAATAGCCTTGGCGCGCCGGCCGCACTGGGCGATGCCGGCGTCAAACATGTGATCGCGGTGGCCGACTGGCATCCGAATGCCGGCGGAGCGGCCTCGGATGCATGGTATGCGGCCTTCCGGGCGCGTTTTCCGGCTGCCCAGGACGACTACCCGGTGCTGCGCATGGTATTGATGATCGAAACGCTCGCCGCGGCAATGAATCGCGCCGGGAGTGCCGACCCGACCGCCGTCGCCCGCGCCCTGGAAGGAATCAAGTTCGACAACGGCTTTCATGCTTCGTGGATGCGGCCCGACGACCATCAGCTGATCCAGCCCCTTTACGTGATGGAGATGGACAAGGCCGGTACGCCGGGCGTCAAGTTCGACAACGAAGGTTCAGGCTACGGTTTCCGCACGGTGCTGGCTTTGCCGCCCGAGCGCACGGTGCCGGCGACCGTCTGCAAGATGAAACGGCCGTAAGGTGCCCCCGGCCGGCGTGGACAGGTCCCGATCCCGCCCGTACAGCAGGGTTCGCGGCCGGATTGGGCTGTGCTACAATACGGGTCCCGTTGTGAGGCATGCTTGCAAAGATTCTATGAATTGCATGGATTGCACACACGGGTAACCCACGGCACGGCCTTTCTTCCGTGACCGCCTGTCTAGTTCTCAAGGAAATCGACATGTCCGCAGTTGAAACAAGCAAGAAGTCCGACGTCGTTGCGCAATTCGCACGCGCAGCTAACGACACGGGCTCCCCCGAAGTTCAGGTCGCGCTGCTCACGACCCGCATCAACGAACTGACCGTTCACTTCAAGGCTCACACGAAGGATCACCACAGCCGCCGCGGTCTGCTGCGCATGGTGAGCCGCCGTCGTAAGCTGCTCGACTACCTGAAGGGTAAGGACGCGGATCGTTACCGCGCACTGATCGAGAAGCTGGGTCTGCGTAAGTAATCGGCCAGTCGTTCAGCAAGATGCCTGTGTCAGTTCCACTGATACAGGCATTTTGTTTTTGCACGGTGCGCTTCATGTGATGCGCACCGCCTGCCGGCCGCGCCAGCGTGACGATTCATGTGGCGGCTAGCAGGGAAATAGCAGTAAAAAGTAGAAATACGGCCGGGCTTCAGGGCGGAGCTTTGTGTCATTCCAGCGGTTCGCGCGCGTACATCACGTAGAGCGTGGTTCTCTGGAATGGCATAACACTACTCTTCCCATGTGGCGCCGGTCCTGGCGTTGCCGCGCCGCTTCTGGTCCGCGCGGCATAACGATGAGGAAAAGAAATGACTATGTTCAACAAGATCGTCAAAGAATTTAAGTGGGGACAACACAACGTTCGCCTCGAAACGGGCGAAATCGCTCGCCAGGCGAGCGGTGCGGTGATCGTCGACGTCGAAGACACCGTCGTGCTGGCTACCGTGGTCGGCGCCAAGACTGCCAAGCCGGGCCAGGACTTCTTCCCGCTGACCGTCGATTACCTCGAAAAGACCTACGCCGCAGGCAAGATCCCCGGCGGTTTCTTCCGCCGCGAAGGCCGTCCTTCGGAAGGCGAGACGCTGATCTCACGCCTGATCGACCGTCCGCTGCGCCCGCTGTTCCCGGAAGGCTTCTACAACGAAGTTCAGGTCGTGATCCACGTCCTGTCGTTGAACCCCGAAATCCCCGCTGACATCCCCGCGCTGATCGGCGCGTCGGCGGCGCTCGCCGTGTCCGGCTTGCCGTTTAACGGCCCGGTCGGTGCAGCACGCGTGGCCTACATCAACAACGAATACGTGTTGAACCCGACGCGTCCGCAAATGAAGGAATCGGCGCTCGACCTGATCGTCGCCGGTACGGAACGCGCGGTGCTGATGGTGGAATCGGAAGCGCAGCAACTGAGCGAAGAAGTGATGCTCGGCGCCGTGGTGTTTGGCCACGATCAAATGCAGATCGCGATCAACGCGATCCACGAACTGGTCGCCGAAGGCGGCAAGCCGGAATGGGATTGGCAGCCGGCGGCGAAGAACGAGCCGCTGATCGCCCGCGTGACGGAACTGGCGCAAGCCGACCTGCTCGCCGCGTATCAGATTCGCGACAAGCAGGCTCGCTCGGCCAAGCTGAAGGAAGTCTACGCGGCGACGTCGGCCAAGCTGGAAGAAGAAGCGGCGGCAGCCGGCACGGTTGCGGCAGACAAGGCTAGCGTCGGCAATGTGCTGTTCGACATTGAAGCGAAGATCGTCCGTTCGCAGATCCTGAACGGCGAACCGCGCATTGACGGCCGCGATACGCGCACCGTGCGCCCGATCGAAATCCGTACCGGCGTGCTGCCGCGTACGCACGGCTCGGCGCTGTTCACGCGCGGCGAAACGCAAGCCATGGTGGTCGCAACGCTCGGCACGAAGGGCGACGAGCAGAACATCGACGCGCTCGAAGGCGAGTACCGCGAACGCTTCATGCTCCACTACAACATGCCTCCGTTCGCGACCGGCGAAACGGGCCGCGTCGGTTCGCCGAAGCGCCGTGAAATCGGTCACGGCCGTCTGGCCAAGCGCGCGCTGGCCGCGTGCCTGCCGAGCGCCGACGAATTCGGCTACTCGATCCGCGTCGTGTCGGAAATCACCGAATCGAACGGTTCGTCGTCGATGGCCTCGGTGTGCGGCGGCTGCCTCGCACTGATGGACGCCGGCGTGCCGATGAAGGCGCACGTCGCCGGCATCGCAATGGGCCTGATCCTCGAAGGCAACAAGTTTGCGGTCCTGACCGACATCCTCGGCGACGAAGATCACCTCGGCGACATGGACTTCAAGGTGGCGGGTACCGAGCAGGGCGTGACCGCGCTGCAGATGGACATCAAGATCCAGGGCATCACCAAGGAGATCATGCAGGTCGCCCTCGCGCAAGCGAAGGAAGGCCGTCTGCACATCCTCAGCAAGATGACCTCGGCGGTGTCGGGCGCGAACACGGTGCTGTCCGACTACGCACCGCGCATGATCACCATCAAGATCAATCCGGAAAAGATCCGCGACGTGATCGGCAAGGGTGGTTCGGTGATCCGCGCGCTGACGGAAGAAACCGGCACGACAATCGATATTTCGGACGACGGCGTCGTCACCATCGCGAGCACGAGCAGCGAAGGGATGGCCGAAGCGAAGAAGCGTATCGAGAACATCACGCTGGAAGTCGAAGTGGGTCAGGTGTACGAAGGCACCGTGCTCAAGCTGCTCGATTTCGGCGCGATTGTGAACATCCTGCCGGGCAAGGATGGTCTGCTGCACATTTCCGAAATCGCCAACGAGCGTATCAAGGACATCAACGACTACCTGAAGGACGGCCAGCAAGTGAAGGTCAAGGTTATCCAGACGGACGAAAAGGGCCGCGTGCGTCTGTCGGCCAAGGCGTTGCTGAACGACGCCCCGAACGGCGCGCCGCAAGGCGAATCCTCGCCGCAGTAATGCGGTAGCAGGGCGACGGCCGGCAGCGCGAATGCGTGCCGGCCGTTTTTCATGAAGGGTGCAGGGTGGATTGCGTTGCCGGCAGGCACAAGCTGGCGCAGGCAGGTGCGAACCGGCGCAAACGGGTACTCTGTCTGGATGAGGCGTTTTGTCTCGATTCAGACGATTTCCGACGGTAGGCAACGCAATCCAATCTTGGAGTTGACGCAGATGAAAGCGATCGAAATCACCGAATTTGGTGCGCCGGAAGTGCTCAAGCTGGCGGAGCGGCCCATGCCGCAGCCGAAAGCGGGCGAGGTGCTGATCAAGGTGGCGGCATCGGGCATCAATCGCCCGGACGTGTTCCAGCGCAAAGGCGGCTATGCACCGCCGCCGGGCGCTTCGGACCTGCCGGGGCTGGAAGTGGCGGGGGAGATCGTCGGCGGTACCATCGACGAGAAGAACAATCCGTTCGGTCTGAAAGTGGGTGACCGCGTGTGCGCGTTGCTTGCAGGCGGCGGCTACGCGGAATACGCGACCGCGCCGCTGTTGCAGTGCTTGCCGGTGCCCGCGGGCTTGTCGGATGTCGAAGCGGCCTCGCTGCCGGAAACATTCTTCACGGTGTGGAGCAATGTGTTCGACCGTGCGCAACTCGGCAAGGGCGAAGGTGCACCGAACGAGACGTTGTTGGTGCAAGGCGGCTCGAGCGGCATTGGTGTGACGGCGATCCAGATCGCGCACGCACTGGGTTTTCGCGTGTTCGCCACGGCTGGATCGGACGAAAAGTGCCGCGCGTGCGAAGCGCTCGGCGCCGAGCGGGCGATCAACTACAAGACTGAGGATTTTGTCGAAGTCATCAAGTCGCTGACGAACGATCGCGGCGTCGACGTGATTCTCGATATGGTGGCGGGCAGCTACGTGCCCCGCGAGCTATCCGCGCTGGCCGATGGCGGCCGCATCGTGCTGATCGCTCTGCTGGGCGGTGCGAAAGCGGAACTGAATCTGAACGAAGTCCTGCGCCGCCGCTTGACGGTGACGGGGTCGACGTTGCGTCCGCGGCCGATCGAGTTCAAGGCGAAGATCGCGGCGCAATTGAAGGAGCACGTGTGGCCGCACCTCGAAGATGGCCGCATCAAGCCGGTGGTGCACAGAGTATTTCCGGCCGCGCGAGCCGCTGAAGCACACGCGCTGATGGAAAGCAGCACGCACGTCGGCAAGATCGTGCTGACTTGGGGTCAGGACGCTTGACACGGTCGGTTTGACCCGATCCACCCCACGCAGTAAAATTGCGCGTTTTGCGCACGCCGCATGAATCCGAAAGGCGGGCACAGGCGCAAACCAAGTCCGCCGCCAATACAAGACGAGACGACGAGACGATGTCGAAACAACGAGCCAAGCTGGTAGTCGGTAACTGGAAGATGCACGGGCGCCTCGCCGGGAACGCAACGCTGTTGCAGGCCGTGGCGCAGGGTGCGGGCGAATTGCCGGCTGATGTGCGCGTCGGTGTCTGTGTGCCGTGCCCTTATCTCACGCAGACTCAGTCGTTGCTGGAAGGCAGCAGGGTCGTGTGGGGCGTGCAGGACGTCTCCGCATTCACGCATGGGGCCTATACCGGCGAAGTGGCGGCGCAGATGGTGGTGGATTTTGGCGCCACACTTGCGATTGTTGGTCACTCGGAGCGCCGTGCTTACCATCGTGAAAGCTCGGACCTGGTGGCGGTGAAGACGCAACGTTCACTGGAGGCGGGTTTGACCCCGATCGTCTGTGTCGGTGAAACGCTCGAGGAGCGTGACGCCGGTTCGACGGAGCAGGTGGTCGGCGCGCAACTGGATGCGGTGTTGGCAACGCTGTCGGCGGACGATGCGGCACGGATCGTCGTCGCGTACGAGCCGGTCTGGGCAATTGGTACTGGCAAGAGCGCCACGTCGGCGCAGGCGCAGGCGGTGCATGCTTTCTTGCGCGCTCGTCTGGCCGCCAAGGGCGCGGCGGTGGCAGACGTACCGGTGTTGTATGGCGGCAGTGTGAAGCCGGAGAACGCGGAAGAACTGTTCCGCGAGCCGGATATCGACGGTGGCCTGATCGGCGGCGCGTCGTTGAAAGACCAGGATTTCCTGGCGATCTGCAAGGCGGCGGCCGCGACGAGCGTCGCCGGTTAAGCAGGGCGCCTTGGCGAGGATGACCCAATCCCGCGCGGCACAATTTGTGTGGCGCGGTTAAATAAAGACTCAGGTGAGTGTGATGCTGTATTTGAAAACATTGATTATCGTCGTTCAGCTGTTGTCGGCACTTGGGGTCATCGGCCTCGTCTTGCTGCAACACGGCAAAGGCGCCGATATGGGCGCTGCTTTCGGCAGCGGCGCATCGGGCAGTCTGTTCGGCGCGACCGGTTCGGCAAACTTTTTGTCGCGTACCACGGCCGTGCTCGCAGCCGTGTTTTTTGTAACGACATTGACGCTTACCTACCTTGGCGCGTATCGCGCAAAACCTTCGGCAGGCTTGCTGGGCACGGCTGTGACCGCTCCGGTTGCGGCGTCTGCAGCGTCTGCGCCGGCAGGTGGTTCGGCCGTCTTGCCGGCGTCGGCTGCGTCCGTCCCGGCGACCGATGTGCCGAAATAAATTTTTCGTTCAAAGTGCTTTTGTGCGTTGAACAAACTGTTTAGACCAGTTACAATCTAAGTCTTGAAGCGATTCGCGGGTTTTATAAGTTGTTTTCCCGGATTGCAATTAGTGCCGACGTGGTGAAATTGGTAGACACGCTATCTTGAGGGGGTAGTGGCGAAAGCTGTGCGAGTTCGAGTCTCGCCGTCGGCACCAAATGTTATCTAAATGCCAGCCGCTTGCTTCGCTTCGGCTGGCATTTTCACTTCTGACGCATGGCTTGCGTTGGGTGGCGTGTGCATTGCCGAAGTGATTTCGCGTCAAGAGTGCTATGCTCTTGGCGGCATTCAGAACCAACCGATAGAGGATAGTCTTGAACCTCGCAGCCTATTTCCCCGTCTTGTTGTTCCTTATTGTGGGCACCGGTTTAGGCGTAGCACTGGTCAGCATTGGCAAGATCCTCGGTCCCAACAAGCCCGATACCGAGAAAAACGCACCGTACGAGTGCGGCTTCGAAGCATTCGAAGATGCGCGCATGAAGTTCGATGTGCGTTACTACCTCGTCGCCATTCTCTTCATCATTTTCGACCTTGAAACCGCGTTCCTGTTTCCGTGGGGTGTGGCCCTGCGCGACATCGGCTGGACTGGCTTCATGGCGATGATGATTTTCCTGCTCGAATTCCTGCTGGGCTTTGCCTATATCTGGAAGAAGGGCGGCCTCGACTGGGAATGATGGATTAATCGCCGGTTTGCGTGGGTGGCCATGGCTTGCCGCCCCGTCTGGAGTGGAAAGCAAATGAGTATCGAAGGGGTCTTGAAGGAAGGGTTTGTCACCACCACGGCAGACAAACTGATCAACTGGACGCGCACCGGCTCGTTGTGGCCGATGACGTTCGGTCTCGCGTGCTGCGCGGTTGAGATGATGCATGCGGGCGCTGCCCGTTATGACCTTGACCGTTTCGGCGTGGTGTTTCGTCCGAGTCCGCGTCAGTCGGACGTGATGATCGTCGCCGGCACGCTGTGCAACAAGATGGCGCCGGCTTTGCGCAAGGTCTACGACCAGATGGCCGAGCCGCGCTGGGTGATTTCGATGGGCTCGTGCGCGAACGGCGGCGGCTACTACCATTATTCCTATTCGGTGGTGCGCGGCTGCGATCGGATCGTGCCGGTCGACGTCTATGTGCCGGGTTGCCCGCCTACGGCGGAAGCGCTGGTGTATGGCGTGATCCAGCTGCAGGCCAAGATCCGTCGCACCAACACAATCGCCCGTCAATAAGGCCAACGCCTCCCCCACAATATGGCAAGCAAACTCGAGACCCTGAAAGCGAACCTCGAGGCGGCCTTTGGCGGCCTCCTGTTGAGCACCACCGAGGCAATCGGTGAGTTGACGATCGTCGTGAAGGCGAGCGACTACATCAATGTGGCAACGCGTCTGCGCGACGACCGCTCGCTCGGTTTCGAGCAACTGGTCGATCTGTGTGGCGTCGACTATCAAACTTATGCCGACGGCGGCTATGACGGCCCGCGCTTCGCGGCCGTTCTGCATTTGTTGTCGGTGCAGAACAACTGGCGTCTGCGCTTGCGTGTATTCGCGCCGGACGACGAAGTGCCGATCCTCGCGTCAGTCGTCGATGTCTGGAACTCGGCCAACTGGTACGAGCGCGAAGCATTCGACCTGTACGGCATCGTCTTCGAAGGCCACCCGGACTTGCGCCGCATCCTGACCGACTACGGTTTCATTGGTCACCCGTTCCGTAAAGATTTCCCTGTCTCCGGCTATGTCGAAATGCGTTACGACCCGGAAGAGAAGCGCGTCGTCTATCAGCCTGTGACGATCGAGCCGCGGGAAATCACGCCGCGCGTGATCCGCGAGGATCGCTATGGCGGTCTGAAACACTAAGAGAACGCCATGGCAGAGATCAAGAACTACACGCTCAACTTCGGCCCTCAGCATCCGGCGGCACACGGTGTGTTGCGCCTCGTGCTCGAACTCGACGGCGAAGTCATCCAGCGCGCCGATCCGCACATCGGTCTGCTGCATCGCGCGACCGAAAAGCTCGCGGAAACCAAAACCTTCATCCAGTCCGTGCCGTACATGGACCGTCTCGACTACGTGTCGATGATGGTCAACGAACACGGCTACGTGATGGCGATCGAAAAGCTGCTCGGCATTGAAGTGCCGGTGCGTGCGCAGTACATCCGCGTCATGTTCGACGAAATCACACGGGTGTTGAACCACCTGATGTGGATCGGCGCACACGCGCTGGACGTCGGCGCGATGGCGGTGTTTCTGTACGCATTCCGCGAACGCGAAGACCTGATGGACGTGTACGAAGCGGTGTCCGGCGCACGGATGCACGCAGCGTACTACCGTCCGGGTGGCGTGTATCGCGATCTGCCTGACGCCATGCCGCAATACAAGGCGTCGAAGATCCGCAATGCCAAGGCATTGTCGAAGATGAACGAGAACCGCCAGGGTTCGCTGCTCGACTTCATCGACGATTTCTTTACGCGTTTCCCGAAGTGTGTCGACGAATACGAAACGCTGCTGACCGACAACCGGATCTGGAAGCAACGTCTGGTTGGGATTGGCGTGGTCACGCCAGAGCGCGCGCTGAACCTCGGTATGACCGGCGCGATGCTGCGCGGCTCGGGTATCGAGTGGGATCTGCGCAAGAAGCAGCCGTACGAAGTGTACGACAAGCTCGATTTCGACATTCCGGTCGGCGTGAATGGCGACTGTTATGACCGGTACCTGGTGCGCGTCGAAGAAATGCGCCAATCCACGCGGATCGTGAAACAGTGCATTGAGTGGCTGCGTAAGAATCCCGGTCCGGTGATGGTCGACAATCACAAGGTTGCGCCGCCGTCGCGTGTCGGCATGAAGTCGAACATGGAAGATCTGATTCACCACTTTAAGCTCTTCACGGAAGGCTTCCATGTGCCGGAAGGCGAGGCGTACGCCGCCGTCGAACATCCGAAGGGCGAGTTCGGTATCTACCTGATCTCGGACGGCGCGAACAAGCCGTATCGCCTGAAGATTCGCGCGCCGGGCTATGCACACCTGTCCACACTCGATGAAATGGCGCGCGGTCACATGATCGCCGACGCCGTGACGATCATCGGTACGCAGGACATCGTGTTCGGCGAAGTGGATCGCTAGGACGTAGTCATCCGCGCGCGTCTTCAGTCTGCACCGAAGCGCGCGTCAAGCAAAGGAACGCCGGGTCTGTCGCAACATGCAACGCGCGACAGGTTTTCGTTCGGTAGGAATTGAAAGAGTCGTGTCTGAAAATGATCTCAGCTGAAGGCCTGAAAGAAATCGATCGTGCGATCGCGAAGTATCCCGCCGATCAGAAACAGTCCGCCGTGATGTCGGCGCTGGCTACTGCTCAGGAAGAGCATGGCTGGCTGTCGCCCGAACTCATGCAGTTCGTCGCGGACTATCTCGGCATGCCGGCGGTCGCGGTGCAGGAGGTGGCTACCTTCTACACGATGTATGAGACCTCGCCGGTCGGCAAGTACAAGATCACGCTCTGCACGAACCTGCCGTGCCAGCTCGGCCCGGACGGCGGCTCGGACAGTGCCGCTGAATATCTGAAGCAGAAGCTCGGCATCGACTTCGGCGAAACCACCCCCGACGGCAAATTCACCCTGAAAGAAGGTGAGTGCATGGGTTCGTGCGGCGACGCACCGGTGATGCTGGTGAACAACCATCGCATGTGCAGCTTCATGAGCCGCGCGAAGATCGACCAGCTGCTCGAGGAACTTTCGAAATGACGTCTTTACACGATCGTCACATCAAACCGCTGATTCTCGCCGGCCTCAACGGCGACAACTGGCATCTCGAAGACTATGTGGCGCGCGGCGGTTACGCCCAGCTGCGCCGCATTCTGGAAGAAAAAATTCCGCCTGAGCAGGTGATTGCCGACGTCAAGGCGTCGGGTTTGCGCGGCCGTGGCGGTGCGGGTTTCCCGACCGGCCTGAAGTGGAGCTTCATGCCGCGTCAGTTCCCGGGTCAGAAATATCTCGTCTGCAATTCGGACGAAGGCGAGCCGGGCACGTTCAAGGATCGCGATATCCTTCGCTTCAACCCGCATTCGCTGATCGAGGGTATGGCCATCGGCGCGTACGCGATGGGCATTACGGTCGGCTACAACTACATCCACGGCGAAATCTGGGAAGTCTACAAGCGCTTCGAACAGGCGCTGGATGAAGCCCGCCGTGCCGGATTCCTCGGCGACAACATCATGGGTTCGGGCTTCTCGTTCGAACTGCATGCGCACCACGGTTACGGCGCCTACATTTGCGGCGAAGAAACCGCGTTGCTCGAATCGCTCGAAGGCAAAAAAGGCCAGCCGCGCTTCAAGCCGCCGTTCCCGGCGAGCTTCGGCGTCTATGGCAAGCCCACTACGATCAACAACACCGAGACGTTTGCGGCGGTGCCGTTCCTGCTCGCGATTGGTCCGCAGAATTACCTCGAGATCGGCAAGCCGAATAACGGCGGCACGAAGATTTTCTCGGTCGCAGGCGACGTCGAGCGTCCGGGCAATTATGAAGTTCCGCTCGGCACGCCGTTCGCGACGCTGATGGAACTCGCCGGCGGCATGCGCGGCGGCAAGAAGATCAAGGCCGTGATTCCTGGCGGCTCGTCGGCGCCGGTGATCCCGGGCGACATCATGATGCAGACCGACATGGACTACGACTCGATCGCCAAGGCTGGCTCGATGTTGGGCTCCGGCGCGGTCATCGTGATGGACGAGACGCGTTGCATGGTGCGCTCGCTGCTGCGTCTGTCGTATTTCTATTACGAAGAGTCGTGCGGTCAGTGCACGCCGTGCCGCGAAGGGACCGGCTGGCTGTATCGCGTCGTGCATCGTATCGAACACGGGCAAGGCCGTCCGGAAGATCTGGATCTGCTGAACTCGGTTGCTGAAAACATCATGGGCCGCACGATTTGCGCGCTCGGCGATGCAGCGGCCATGCCGGTTCGCGGCATGCTCAAGCACTACTGGGACGAATTCGAATACCACGTCGCCCATAAGCATTGCCTCGTCGGCGGTCATGCCGGCGCGGCAGCGGCATCAGAAACAGTGGCTGCCTGAGTACGCCGAATAGCGCACCAGAACACGTCAACCGCGGGATTCGTCGTCCGGAACGGGCGATGAACAGGGCGAACGATTGAGCGGTAACAGGTTAAGGAAGATTGACCATCATGGTTGAACTTGAAATAGACGGCAAGAAAGTAGAGGTGCCTGAAGGCAGCATGGTGATCCAGGCTGCGCATAAGGTCGACACGTACATTCCTCACTTCTGCTATCACAAGAAGCTGTCGATTGCGGCCAACTGCCGGATGTGTCTGGTCGATGTCGAAAAGATGCCGAAGGCCGTGCCCGCATGCGCCACGCCGGTGTCCGCCGGCATGATCGTGCGCACCAAGTCCGAGAAGGCGGTGAAGGGCCAGCAAGCCGTGATGGAATTCCTGCTGATCAACCACCCGCTGGATTGCCCGATCTGCGATCAGGGCGGCGAGTGTCAGTTGCAGGATCTGGCCGTGGGCTACGGCAAGTCGTCGTCGCGTTATAGCGAAGAAAAGCGCGTGGTGTTCCACAAGAACGTCGGCCCGCTGATCTCGATGGAAGAAATGTCGCGCTGCATTCACTGCACGCGTTGCGTCCGCTTCGGCCAGGAAGTCGCCGGCGTGATGGAACTCGGCATGCTGGGCCGCGGCGAGCATTCGGAAATCACGTCGTTCGTCGGCAAGACGGTCGACTCCGAACTGTCGGGCAATATGATCGATCTGTGCCCGGTTGGCGCGCTGACCAGCAAGCCGTTCCGCTACAGCGCCCGCACGTGGGAACTGTCGCGCCGCAAGTCGGTGAGCCCGCACGATTCCGTCGGCGCCAACCTCGTGGTGCAAGTCAAGAATAACCGCGTGATGCGTGTTCTGCCGTTCGAAAACGAATCCATCAACGAGTGCTGGATTTCGGACAAGGACCGCTTCTCGTACGAAGCGCTGAATAGCCCGGAACGTCTCACGCAGCCAATGCTCAAGCAAGGCGGCAAGTGGGTCGAGACCGATTGGCAAACGGCGCTTGAATATGTGGTCAAGGGGCTGAAGGGCATCAAGGGTGACCATGGCGCGAGCGCGCTGGCCGCGCTCGGCAGCGCTCACAGCACCGTCGAAGAACTGTTCCTGTTGAAGCAGCTGGCGCAGGCGGTCGGTACGCCTAACGTCGACTTCCGTCTGCGTCAGTCGGATTTCTCAGCACCCGTCAACGGTGCACCGTGGCTTGGCACGGCGATCGCCGATCTGTCGAACCTGGATTCGGCGCTCGTGATCGGTTCGGACCTGCGCCGCGATCATCCGCTGTTCGCCGCGCGTCTGCGTCAGGCTGCCAAGAGCGGGACGAAGCTCACGCTTGTGCAAGCCACCAATGACGACGCGCTGATTCCGCAAGCGCAACGCGTGGTCGCCGCACCGTCCGCATGGCTCGATGCACTGGCCGGCATCGCCGGTGCGGTGTCGGAAGCGAATGGCGCGGCGCTGCCGGAAGCCTTCGCTGGCACGCAACCTACGGACACCGACAAGCAGGTCGCGAAGTCGCTCGCTACCGGCGAACATCGCGTGGTGTTGCTCGGCAACGCCGCGGTTCGTCATCCGGACTTCGCCGCGATTCACGCCGCAGCGCAATGGATTGCAGACGCGACCGGCGCTACGCTGGGTTTCCTCACGGAAGCCGCTAACACGGTCGGCGCGCATCTCGTGAACGCATTGCCGGGTGAGGGTGGTCTGAACGCCCGCGAAGTGTTCGAGCAACCGCGCAAGGGTTATGTGCTGTTGAACGTCGAACCCGAGTTCGACACGGCCAATCCGGTGCAGGCTTTGGCCGCGCTGAAGCAGGCTGAAATGGTCGTCGTGATGTCGCCGTTCCAGATTGGCGCCGAGTACGCTGACGTGCTGCTGCCGATCGCGCCGTTCACGGAAACGGCCGGCACGTTCGTCAACGCTGAAGGTACCGTGCAGACGTTCAACGGCGTCGTGCGTCCGCTTGGCGATACGCGTCCGGCGTGGAAGGTCTTGCGCGTGTTGGGCAGCCTGCTGGGTGTGCCGGGTTTCGAATTCGATACATCGGAAGAAGTGCGCACGGCAGCCCTCGGCGACGGCGAGATCAAGTCGCGTCTGTCGAACAAGACGGGCGTCACGGTAGCACGCGGCAACGCAGCGAAAGCAACGGAAGGCAAGTTCGAGCGTATCGCCGATGTGCCGATCTACCACGCCGACGCGATTGTGCGTCGCGCCGAGTCGTTGCATCTGACAGCGGCGGCGCGCGCTGCAAACTCGGTCGGCCTGCCGGCTGCGCTGTTCGACAAACTGGGTTTGAAGGAAGGCGACGCGGTGCGCGTGCGCCAGGGCGAGCAATCGGTGCAGTTGCCGGCCGTGCGCGATGCAAATCTTGCGGAGACGGTCGTCCGCGTATCGGCGGCTACGCCTGCCGGTGCAGCGCTGGGCAGCCTGTTCGGTGAACTGGTGGTGGAGAAGGCGTAAATGAGCTTGTTCGATACGATCAACTCGGGCGGCACCCAGCTTCTCGGTGTGGCATGGCCCACGGTGTGGGCACTGGTGCGCATCCTGGTGGTGGCCGTCGTGATCCTGCTGTGCGTGGCTTACCTGATTCTCTGGGAACGTAAGCTGATCGGCTGGATGCACGTGCGTCTCGGCCCGAACCGCGTCGGCCCCGCAGGCTTGCTGCAGCCGATCGCCGACGTGCTGAAGCTGTTGCTGAAAGAAGTGATTCAGCCGGCCCAGGCGAGCCGCTGGATTTACATGATCGCGCCGATCATGGTGGTGGTGCCGGCCTTCGCGGTCTGGGCGGTGATTCCGTTCCAGGCCGGTGCGGTTCTCGGCGACATCAACGCCGGTCTGCTTTACGCAATGGCGATCTCGTCCATCGGCGTGTACGGCGTGATTCTGGCGGGCTGGGCGTCGAACTCGAAGTACGCATTCCTCGGCGCCATGCGCGCGGCCGCTCAAATGGTTTCGTACGAAATTTCGATGGGCTTTGCCCTCGTCGTCGTGCTGATGACGTCGGGCAGTCTGAATCTGTCGGACATCGTCGGTTCGCAGGAACGCGGCATTTTCGCCGGCTACGGCTTGAACTTCCTGTCGTGGAACTGGCTGCCGCTCCTGCCGATGTTCGTCGTGTACTTCATCTCGGGCATCGCCGAAACGAACCGTCACCCGTTCGACGTGGTGGAAGGTGAATCGGAAATCGTCGCGGGCCACATGATCGATTACTCGGGGATGGCGTTCGCGCTGTTCTTCCTCGCCGAGTACATCAACATGATCGTGATCTCGGCATTGGCTGCAACGCTGTTCCTCGGCGGCTGGAGCGCACCGTTCGGCTTCCTGTCGTTTATCCCGGGCATCGTTTGGCTCGTCGCCAAGGTTTTCTTCCTGTTGTCGGTATTCATCTGGGCGCGTGCCACGTTCCCGCGCTACCGCTATGACCAGATCATGCGTCTGGGCTGGAAGGTTTTCATTCCGGTTTGCGTGGTGTGGCTCATCGTGGTCGGCTTCTGGATCATGTCGCCGTTGAATATCTGGAAATAAAGGGCGGATGAACCCATGACCGCAATCCAAAACTTTTTCAAGACCTTCTTCCTGACGGAACTGCTCAAAGGTCTAGCGCTGACCGGACGTTACACGTTCCAGCGCAAGATCACAGTGCAGTTCCCGGAAGAGAAGACGCCGATTTCACCGCGTTTCCGCGGCCTGCATGCGCTGCGCCGCTATGAAAACGGCGAAGAACGCTGCATTGCCTGCAAGCTGTGCGAAGCAGTGTGCCCGGCACTCGCCATTACGATCGAATCGGAAACCCGTGCAGACAACACGCGCCGCACGACGCGTTACGACATTGATCTGACCAAGTGCATCTTCTGCGGTTTCTGCGAAGAGAGCTGCCCGGTCGATTCGATTGTCGAGACGCACATTCTCGAATATCACGGCGAAAAACGTGGCGACCTGTATTTCACGAAGGACATGCTGCTGGCCGTTGGCGATCGTTACGAAGCAGAGATCGCCGCGAACAAGGCAGCCGATGCACCGTATCGTTGAAGCGCTTCTTCTGTTGAAGCAGTAAATGCAGCAGTAACACGGCCTGTTGTCGGGCCGAGCGCCGCGGTTTGACCGCCGCGGCACGGCGCACCTGTGCGGCAGTTCTGGCGGTTCGGCCGCTTTTACCCGCCACGTGCCAAAGAACAATGCCTGACGATGGCCTAACGATGAACCGGTAATCATGGAATTCACGACCGTACTGTTCTACATCTTCGCGCTGCTCCTGGTGGTTTCAGGGCTGAAGGTGATCACTTCGCGCAACCCGGTTTCGTCCGCACTGTTTCTGGTGCTGGCGTTCTTCAATGCAGCCGCGATCTGGATGCTGCTGCAGGCCGAGTTCCTCGCGATCCTGCTGGTGCTGGTGTATGTCGGCGCGGTGATGGTGCTGTTCCTGTTCGTCGTGATGATGCTGGACATCAACATCGACGTGCTGCGAAAAGACTTCAAACGCTTCGTGCCAATGGCCACGCTGGTGGGCGCGATCATCGTGATCGAGACCGCATTGATTCTGTGGCACGGTTACGGCGCGACCGCTACGGCGCTGCGCGACACCACGGCTGCCGCGAATGGCATGGGCGACTGGTCGAACACTCGCCTGATCGGCAAGGTCATCTACACCGACTACATCTTCGCGTTCGAAGTCGCCGGCCTCGTGCTGCTGGTGGCGATCATCGCGGCGATCGCGCTGACCACGAGTCACAAGAAAGACAGCAAGCGCCAGAACGTCAGCGAGCAGGTCAAAGTGCGTGCTCAGGACCGCGTGCGCGTCGTGAAGATGGCATCTGAAAAGACCGCGGCAACAGTCGCGGCGGAAGAAGCCGCCGCAGCGGCAGCAGCGGCGGCCGACTCGGCACCCGCTAAAAACAGCTGAGCGGACAGGAGATAGAAACCATGTTGACCCTTGCTCATTACCTTGTCCTCGGCGCGATCCTGTTTGCGATCAGCGTGGTGGGCATTTTCCTGAACCGTCGCAACGTCATCATCATCCTGATGGCGATCGAGCTGATGCTACTGGCGGTGAACACCAATTTCGTCGCGTTTTCGCACTACCTCGGCGACATCCATGGCCAGATCTTCGTCTTCTTCGTGCTGACAGTTGCAGCAGCGGAAGCAGCGATCGGCCTGGCGATTCTGGTGACCCTGTTCCGTAGCCTCGACACGATCAATGTCGAGGATCTCGATCAGCTCAAAGGTTAATTTCAGGTAAAGCGGTTATGTCAACGATACTCAATGAAAACCTGCTGCTGGCGATCCCGCTGGCACCGCTGGCCGGCTCCCTGATTGCGGGGCTATTCGGGAAAGCGGTAGGGCGAGCCGGTGCGCACTCGGTTACGATCCTCGGCGTCGCGATCTCGTTCATCCTTTCGGCTGTCGTCTTCTTCCAGGTGATGGACGGCGCGAGCTTCAATGCGACCGTCTATAACTGGATGCAGATCGGCCGGACGAAGTTCGAAATCGGCTTCCTGGTCGACTCGCTGACGGCAATGATGATGTGCGTGGTGACCTTCGTGTCGCTCATGGTGCACATCTACACGATCGGCTACATGGCCGACGACGACGGCTACCAGCGTTTCTTCTCGTACATCTCGCTGTTCACGTTCTCGATGTTGATGCTCGTGATGAGCAACAACTTCCTGCAACTGTTCTTCGGCTGGGAAGCAGTGGGTCTGGTTTCGTACCTGCTGATCGGCTTCTACTTCACGCGCCCGACCGCGATCTACGCCAACATGAAGGCGTTCATCGTGAACCGCGTCGGCGACTTCGGTTTCCTGCTCGGTATCGGCCTGCTGTTCGCGTTCGCCGGTTCGATGAACTACGGCGATGTATTCGCGAAGCGTACTGAACTCGCGGCATTGAGCTTCCCGGGTACCGACTGGGGTCTGCTGACGGTGGCCTGCATCTGTCTGTTCATCGGCGCGATGGGTAAGTCGGCGCAATTCCCGCTGCACGTGTGGCTGCCGGATTCGATGGAAGGCCCGACGCCGATCTCCGCGCTGATTCACGCGGCTACCATGGTGACGGCCGGTATCTTCATGGTCACGCGCATGTCGCCGCTGTTCGAGTTGTCGGATACGGCGCTGTCGTTCGTCATGATCATCGGCGCAATCACTGCGTTGTTCATGGGTTTTCTCGGGATCATCCAGAACGACATCAAGCGCGTGGTCGCTTACTCCACGCTGTCGCAGCTCGGCTACATGACGGTCGCGCTGGGCGCATCGGCTTACTCGGTCGCGGTGTTCCACCTGATGACGCACGCGTTCTTCAAGGCGCTGCTGTTCCTCGGCGCGGGTTCCGTGATTATCGGCATGCACCACGATCAGGACATCCGCAACATGGGCGGCCTGCGCAAGTACATGCCGATCACCTGGATCACGTCGCTGGTCGGTTCGCTGGCGCTGATCGGTACGCCGTTCTTCTCAGGCTTCTACTCGAAAGACTCGATCATCGACGCAGTGAAGCTGTCGCATCTGCCGGGGTCGGGCTTCGCCTACTTCGCGGTCGTGGCGAGCGTGTTCGTCACGGCGCTGTACTCGTTCCGTATGTACTTCCTGGTGTTCCACGGCAAGGAGCGCTTCCGCGGTCCGAAGCATCCGGAATCGCCGATGGGTATCGAAGCGGCCGCGCATGCGCATGACGCTCACGGCCATGATGCACACGGGCACGGCCACGGCCACGGCCACGACGACCACGCGCACGAGCCACATGAAACGCCGTGGGTGGTGTGGGTGCCGCTGGTGTTGCTGGCAATTCCGTCGATCGTGATTGGTGCGATCGGTGTGGGCCCGATGCTGTTTGGCGACTTCTTCCAGCACGGTGTGGCGTTCGACAAGGTGATTTTCATCGGCGAAAACCATCCGGCGCTGCATGAAATGGCGGAGGAATTCCAGGGCTGGGCTTCGATGGGCCTGCATTCGGTTTCGGGCTTGCCGGTGTGGCTGGCACTCGCGGGTGTGGTGGTCGCGTGGTTCCTGTACCTGGTTCGTCCTGATCTGCCGGCTGTCATCAAGCGCGCGTTCGGTCCGATCTACACGCTGCTCGATAACAAGTACTACATGGACAAGATCAACGAAGTCGTGTTTGCGCGGGGCGCTGTGGCAATTGGCCGTGGTCTCTGGAAGGAAGGCGACGTCGTGGTTATCGACGGTATCGTCAACGGCAGCGCACGCTTTATCGGCTGGTTCGCCGGCGTGATCCGCTTCCTCCAATCCGGCTACATCTACCACTACGCGTTTGCCATGATTATCGGCATGTTGGGGCTCCTGACCCTGTTTGTAACGCTCGGCGGCAAATAAGGCGAGGGACACTAATGCACGCTTATCCGATTCTCAGTATCGCGATCTGGTTACCGATCCTCGTAGGTCTGCTGGTCCTTGCCATTGGCTCCGACCGGAATCCGGCTCCGGCGCGCTGGATTGCGCTGATTGGCTCGGTCGTCAGTTTCCTAGTGACGATCCCGCTGATTACCGGCTTTGATTCGAGCACCGCCGATCTGCAGTTCGTCGAAAAGGCGAACTGGATCGAGCGCTTCAATATTACGTACCACCTGGGTGTCGACGGCATCTCGATGTGGTTCGTCGTGTTGACCGCATTGATTACGGTGATCGTCGTGATCGCCGCGTGGGAAGTCATCACGAAGAACGTCGCTCAGTACCTCGCTGCGTTCCTGATCCTGTCCGGCATCATGGTCGGCGTGTTCAGCTCGGCCGACGGCATGCTGTTCTACGTGTTCTTCGAAGCGACGCTGATTCCGATGTACATCATCATCGGCGTGTGGGGCGGGGCGAACCGCGTGTACGCGGCGTTCAAGTTCTTCCTGTACACGCTGATGGGTTCGCTGTTGATGCTGGTTGCGCTGCTGTACCTGTACATCCAGACCGGCACGTTCGATCTGGCCACATGGCAGAACGCGCAGATCGGCATGACCCCGCAGATATTGTTGTTTATAGCGTTCTTCATGGCCTTCGCCGTGAAGGTGCCGATGTGGCCGGTTCACACGTGGTTGCCTGACGCCCACGTGGAAGCGCCGACCGGCGGCTCGGTCGTGCTGGCCGCGATCATGCTGAAGCTGGGCGCCTACGGTTTCCTGCGCTTCTCTCTGCCGATCACGCCGGACGCAAGCCATTTCCTCGCACCGGTCGTCATCACGCTGTCGCTGATCGCTGTGATTTACATCGGTCTGGTCGCGATGGTGCAAGCCGACATGAAGAAGCTGGTCGCGTATTCGTCGATCGCGCACATGGGTTTCGTGACGCTGGGTTTCTTCATCTTCAATCAGCTCGGCGTGGAAGGCGCGATCGTGCAGATGATCTCGCACGGCTTCGTGTCGGGCGCGATGTTCCTGAGCATCGGCGTGCTGTACGACCGTATGCACTCGCGTCAGATCGCCGATTACGGCGGTGTCGTGAACGTGATGCCGAAGTTCGCGGCGTTCGTGATGCTGTTCTCGATGGCCAACTGCGGCCTGCCGGGTACGTCCGGTTTCGTCGGCGAGTTCATGGTGATTCTGGCTGCTGTCCAGTACAACTTCTGGATCGCGGGCGGTGCGGCTGTCACGCTGATCCTCGGCGCGGCCTACACGCTGTGGATGTACAAGCGCGTGTACTTCGGCGCGATCGCCAACGATCACGTGAAGGGCCTCGTCGACATCAACCGCCGCGAGTTTTTCATGCTGGCAGTGCTCGCAGCACTGACGCTGTTCATGGGCCTGTATCCGAAGCCCTTTACCGATGTGATGCACGTATCCGTGGAAAACCTCCTCTCCCACGTCGCGCAGTCCAAGCTGCCGTTGCCACAGTAATGCAGAGCGGAGGAATTTAAAGATCATGCAAAACGCCCCTATGACTGCCCTGTTACCCGACGCACTGGTGATGCTCGCCGTTGTCGTTGCGTGGCTCAACGACACGTTCGTCGGCCAGGCTGGTCGCCGCACCACGTATTTCATCGCGTTCTTCTCGACGCTGATTTCCGGCATCTGGTTCGCGGTGAACGCGTTCGATCCGCAGGTGCACTACTTCTTTGGTCACATGTACGTGGTGGATTCGTTCGCCAGTGTGATGAAGGCAGTGGTCACGCTCGGTTATGCCGTGTCGATCGTCTATTCGCGCCGGTATCTGGAGGATCGCGGGCTGTTCCGCGGCGAGTTTTTCCTGTTGGGCATGTTCTCGTTGCTCGGCCAGCTCGTGATGATCTCCGGCAACAACTTCCTGACGCTGTATCTCGGTCTGGAACTGATGTCGCTGTCGCTGTACGGCGCGATCGCCCTGCGTCGTGATGCGGCGCCTTCGAACGAAGCGGCAATGAAGTACTACGTGCTCGGCGCGTTGGCTTCCGGCTTCCTGTTGTACGGTATTTCCATGCTGTACGGCGCAACCGGCTCGCTTGATCTGAACGAGGTGTTCAAGGCGATCGGCACGAGCCACTACGATCCGAGCGTGTTGCTGTTCGGCGTGATCTTCATCGTGGCGGGCGTGGCGTTCAAGATGGGCGCGGTGCCTTTCCACATGTGGGTGCCTGACGTGTATCAGGGCGCTCCGACGGCGATGACGCTGATGGTGGGTGGTGGTCCGAAGGTGGCTGCGTTCGCCTGGGGCCTGCGCTTCCTCGTGATGGGTCTGCTGCCGCTGGCTGTCGAGTGGCAGCAGATGCTGGTAATTCTGGCCGCGCTGTCGTTGATCGTCGGCAACATCACCGGTATCGTGCAGCGCAACGTCAAGCGCATGCTCGCGTATTCGGCGATCTCGAACATGGGCTTCGTGCTGCTTGGCCTGCTGGCCGGCGTGGTGGATCAGAAGACGACCGGCGCGGCCAATGCGTACGGCTCGGCGATGTACTACAGCATCGTCTACCTGATTACGACGATGGGCACCTTCGGCGTCATCATGCTGCTGGCTCGCCGCGATTTTGAGGCGGATACGCTCGAAGACTTCAAGGGTCTGAATCAGCGTAGCCCGGTGTTCGCGTTCGTCATGATGGTGATGATGTTCTCGCTCGCTGGCATCCCGCCCGCGGTCGGCTTCTACGCCAAGCTCGCGGTGCTGCAGGCAACCATGAATGCCGGCTTGACGTGGCTGACCGTGTTGGCCGTGATAACGTCGCTGTTCGGTGCATTCTATTACCTGCGTATCGTCAAGCTGATGTACTTCGACGAACCGCAAGACAAGTCGCCGATCGTTGCCGATACCAGCACGCGTGCTTTGCTCGCACTCAATGGTGTTGCCGTACTGGTGCTCGGTATCGTGCCGGATCCGCTGCTGAAGGCCTGCCTGCAGGCTATCCAGCACACGCTGCTGCTCTGATGTCAGCTGCGGGTTGGTTTATCGTGTTGTTGGCGCTGGTCGGCGCCAACCTGCCGTTTCTGAACCAGCGTCTCTTCGCCGCCGTGCCGTTGAAAGCGGCGAAGAAAAGTGCCTGGATCCGGATTGCCGAACTGATCGTGCTGTACTTTGTGGTCGGTGCGTTCGGTTTTCTGCTGGAAGCGCGCGCGGGTAATCGCTTCGAACAGGGGTGGCAGTTCTACGCGATCACGTTCGCGTTGTTCATCGTGTTCGCTTTTCCCGGCTTTACCTTCCAGTATCTCGTCAAACGTCGCTGACGGTGTCTCGCCGTCGCGCCCCAAGCTGTCCTGAGGTCGCATATGGCTGAACTTCCCAATCACGATGCCGCGCTCACCGAGACCTGTCTCGAGAGCAAAACGATCCATCAAGGGCCGTTCCTGACACTCAAATGCGACACGGTCAGCTTGCCTGATGGGAAGCAGGCCACTCGCGAGTACGTTCAGCATCCGGGCGCCGTGATGGTGATTCCGCTATTCGACGACGGCCGCGTATTGCTGGAAAGCCAGTACCGCTATCCGATGGGTAAGGTCATGGTCGAGTATCCTGCGGGCAAGCTCGATCCGAACGAAGGCGCATTGGCTTGCGCGAAACGCGAGCTGCAGGAAGAGACCGGCTATACGGCGCGCGAGTATGTTTATTTGACGCGCATTCATCCCATCATTTCCTACTCGACCGAATTCATCGATATCTACCTGGCGCGTGGGTTGACTGCCGGCGAGCGCAAACTCGACGACGGTGAGTTTCTTGAACTGTTCACGGCAACTGTTGCCGATGTGTCCGAATGGGTGCGCACCGGCAAGATCACCGACGTGAAAACCGTCATCGGTACGTTCTGGCTGGAGAAGGTGCTGTCGGGTGTGTGGCCGATGGCCGCGCCGCAATAGCGAGCCCGGTTCAGAGCGCACGGCGGGCGCGAATCGCGCACCGTGCGGGCAATCTGCGAAAAGCCCCTGTTGGTCTATGACCGGCAGGGGCTTTGTCATTGTGGGTAGCGCATCGACTCGACGCATTGCATCCGTGCCAGAAGAAGGCTCTTGTCCTATGCCATCCGGCCGTCTCGCCCCACGGCAGTTGCCGTTCTAGTATCGACGTCTGGCAACCAGATTTGCCATCGTACTTATCCTGGATAGCGAAGAGTGTGCGATGGGCTGGATTGCGGACACATACGAGCATGGTTGTCATTTGACAACCATGCTCGTATGCACTAGATTGGAGGGTATAGATGGTTCGTGGAGTCCATTCCAAAAAAGAGATTGAGGCTGCGCTGGCTTACGCGGAAAGCCACGGCTGGCGTATCCGGGGCGGCGGCAAAGGTCATGCGTGGGGAAAGATGTACTGTCCATACAACGACGCGGAATGTCGCTGCGGTGAGTTCTGCATTTCGAGTGTGTGGAGTACGCCGAAGAATCCGGGCAATCACGCAAAGCATCTCAAACGCATCGTCGACAACTGCACGACGCACCGGCAATGAAAATGTTCGAGGGTAAGCCCGAGACGGAATGAAGGCAGGAGTAGCTTATGGAATATGTATTCACCTTGAAGTATCAGCTTGCTGTGCAAGATTGCGATCTTGACGAGATCGTCGAGCGCCTTGGCGAAGCCGGATGCGACGACGCTACGATCGGCGTTGGGCAACCGGGGCGTATTGCGCTGGTTTTTACCCGCGAAGGCACGTCGGCATTCGAGGCGCTTGTCAGCGCACTCCAGGATATCAAGCAGGCGGTGCCGTCGGCGCGCCTTGTCGAGGCGGGGCCGGATTTCGTCGGCCTCACGGATGTCGCTGAGGTAGCCGGCGTGTCACGGCAAAACATGCGCAAGCTGATGTTGAGCCACGCACTCGACTTCCCGCCGCCCGTTCATGAGGGGAGCGCGTCGGTATGGCATCTGTCAGACATACTTGACTGGCTGAATGCGCGTGGCGGGTATGACATCAAGGCGGACATATTCGATGTCGCGAAATCGGCCAAGCAGATCAACCTCGCCAAAGAGGCGCTTCAACTCGAGCGGCGGCTCAACCGCCGGCTCGAATCCCTTGTGGCTTAAGAAGTGCGGGATGGAGGCTGCCTGAGCCCACGAGCGCCATACGATCAATAAGTCCCGTCAGCCATGGATTGAAGGTATGCCGCTCGCGGTTGAATCACCTTCGGCAGCCCGATGCGCAACGCGTTAAAATCGCCCACCGCGTTCGATTTGTAGGCGACGCCTGGTGTCGACGCGTCGGCCGTAAAAATTTACGAACGATCGTTCACAAATTTCCATTTTGCGCTAAACTGGCACGCAAGCCCTGATTCCACATGAAGGTCCTCGATTTACAGTGTCCGCATGGCCATCGGTTCGAAGGCTGGTTTGCTTCAGCCGATGACTTCGAGTCGCAGCAGTCCCGCAAGCTCGTCGAATGTCCGATCTGCGGTGCGCATGAAGTGAGCCGGCTGCCGTCGGCGCCCCGGCTGAATCTATCGGGTGCGACTGACACGAAAGTCCCTGCGGGCGCTGGGGAAATGCAGGCGCGCGTGATGCGCGCATTGCGCGAGGTACTGGAAAAGACGGAGAACGTGGGCGACCGCTTCGCCGAGGAAGCACGGCGCATTCACTACAACGAAGCGCCCGCACGCAATATTCGCGGTGTTACGACACCGGAAGACGCGAAAGCCTTGGTCGAAGAAGGCATCGAAGTGATGCCGCTGCCGGTCCCGGCTGCTTTGAAGGAACCGCTGCAATAGTGCAGTGGCTCTCTGGCAGCGGGCGGTTGCGGCCAGGAGACACTACGCATGAATCTGGACTATTCCCCCGCTGACGACGCGTTCCGCGCCGACATCCGCGCCTGGCTCGAAGCGAATCTGCCTCGCGAGCTGAGCGACAAAGTACTCAACCACAAGCGTCTGAACCGCGAAGACTTCGCAAGCTGGCACAAGCTGCTCGGCACGCGCGGCTGGTCGGTCGTCGCGTGGCCGAAAGAATACGGCGGCCCGGGCTGGGACGCGACCCAGCGGCATATCTGGGACGAAGAGTGTGCGCGTATCGGTGCGCCGTCCGTGCTGCCGTTCGGTGTCTCGATGGTTGCGCCGGTGTTGATGAAGTACGGCAATGAGGCGCAGAAACGCCACTATCTGCCGCGCATTCTCGACGGTACGGACTGGTGGTGCCAAGGGTACTCCGAACCGGGCTCCGGGTCCGACCTGGCCTCGCTGCGCACACGTGCCGAGCGCGTTGGCGATCACTATGTGGTCAATGGTCAGAAGACCTGGACCACGCTGGGCCAGTACGCCGACATGATGTTCTGCCTAGTGCGCACTGACAGCGGCGCGAAAAAGCAGGAAGGCATCTCGTTCCTGCTGATCGACATGAAGACGCCCGGTATTACGGTGCGTCCGATCATCACGCTCGACGAAGACCACGAAGTCAACGAAGTCTTCTTCGAAGACGTGAAGGTGCCGGTCGACAATCTGGTCGGTGAAGAAAATCGTGGCTGGACCTATGCGAAGTACCTGCTCGGGCACGAGCGCACGGGCATTGCGCGCGTCGGGCAATCGAAACGCGAACTCGTATTCCTGAAGCGCCTCGCGCTGGATCAGAAGAAGAACGGCAAGCCGCTGCTGCAAGACCCTGTGTTCGCCGCGAAAGTCGCGAACCTCGAGATCGAACTGATGGCGCTTGAAGTCACCGTGCAACGTGTGGTCGCCAATGAAACGGGGGGGCGTGGGCCGGGACCGGAAGCCTCCATGCTCAAGATCAAGGGCACGGAAGTGCAGCAGGCGCTAACCGAACTGATGTTCGAAGCCATCGGACCACTTGCCGCACCGTTCGACGTGCCTTTCCTCGAAGGTGCGCGCGAGCATAGCCTCGCCGGCGATGATGACGCCGCGCCGCTGGCCGCGTACTACTTCAACTTCCGCAAGACGTCGATTTATGGCGGCTCGAATGAAATTCAAAAGAACATCATCGCGCAGATGATTCTGGGACTTTGAGGAGCGGCGCATGGACTTCACTTTTAACGACGAACAACAGCAATTTGCTGACGCGCTGCGCCGCTACCTTGATAAGAGCTACGGGTTCGAGGCGCGCCAGGCGATCGTGCAATCGGAGAGCGGTGTGTCGGACGCGCATTGGGCGGCCTTCACCGAATTGGGGCTGACCGCGTTGCCGGTGCCGGAAGCGCAAGGGGGCTTTAACGGCAGTCCGATCGATATGCTGGTGGTGATGCAGGAGCTCGGCCGCGCTGTGGTGGTCGAGCCGTATTGGGCGACTGCGGTGGGTGTCGAAGCGCTGCGGCTGGCAGGTAGCGGGCAGGGCGAAGACGCATCGCTGCTCGAACGCGCGGCCCAGGGCGAGATCAAGCTCGCGGTGGCATTTCACGAACCGCATGCACGCTACGACCTGTTCGAAGTCGAGAGCGCCGCGAGCGGTGAGGGCGATCGGCAGACGTTGAGCGGCACCAAATCGGTGGTGTTGCACGGCGCGCAGGCAGATTACTGGATCGTGCCGGCCCGGTTCAATGGCGAGATTGCGCTCTTTGTCGTCGCCCGCGATGCGGCCGGCGTCAAAATCACTGACTATCGCACCATCGACGGTCAGCGTGCCGCTACGCTCAGGTTCGAGGGGACGCCTGCACGCCGGCTCACGGGCAAGCACGCAGGTGCCGCGGCGCTCGAGCATATCGCGGATTACGGGACGGTGCTGTTGTGTGCGGAAGCGGTTGGCGCGCTCGATGCGCTGAACCATGCAACGGTCGAGTACACCAAAACACGCCAGCAGTTCGGTCAGCCGATTGCGCGTTTTCAGGCGTTGCAGCATCGCATGGTCGAGATGCTGATTCACGCCGAGCAGGCGCGTTCGGTCACTTACCTTGCGGCGGTGCGCTATACCAGCGCAGATGCTGACGAACGTCGCCGTGCGGTTTCCGCTGCCAAAGTACGCGTCGGTCAGGCGGCCCGTTTCGTGGGGCAGCAGGCCGTCCAGTTGCACGGCGGCATGGGCGTCACGAACGAAGTCGCAGCGGCACATCTGTTCAAACGCCTTGCTATCATCGAAACCACATTGGGCGATGTCGATCACCATCTTGCGCGGTTCGCTGCGCTGCCCGGTTTTGTCACTGCCGAAGCTTGATCAGCCGGTCGAATCGGATGGGAAGGAGGTGTGGCGATGGGTTTGAGTTTCGAGGACATGGTAGTCGGCACGACTACCGAAATCGGCAAGCACACGTTCACGCGTGAAGAGATTGTCGAGTTCGCGGAGAAGTACGATCCACAACCGTTTCACGTGGACGATGCCGCCGCTGCGGAGTCGCCGTTTCGCGGCCTGGTCGCAAGCGGCTGGCACACCTGCTCGGTCATGATGGGCATGCTGGTGCGTAACGCGATCGCCGGGTCCACGTCGATGGGTTCGCCCGGTATCGACGAGATCCGCTGGTTGAAGCCGGTGCGCGTCGGCGACACGATCACGATGATGAACGCCGTGCTCGACAAGCGTGTTTCGGAGAGCAAGCCGGATCGCGGCATCGTGTCGACGCAGTGGGAAGGCATCAATCAGCACGGTGAAACGGTGATTACCGTGCGCTCCAAAGGCTTGTTTGGATTGCGCAATCCGGGAGCTGCGTCGTGACGGGCAGCAGCGCGGCGGCTGCCGCGACGTTCGGCGACGCAGCGGGTTTGCGTGCGCTGATTGGCGCCGAGCCGCTCGTTAGCGACTGGATAACTGTCGATCAGGCGAGCGTCGATCGCTTCGCCGAAGCGACCGGCGATCATCAATGGATTCATGTCGACCCCGAGCGGGCGCGGCGTGAGTCGCCGTTTGGTGGTCCGGTCGCGCATGGGTTCATGACGCTGTCGTTGATTCCGGCGTTGCTTGGCAAGACGGTGGCGCTCGAGCAGCGCATGGGCGTCAATTACGGATTGAATCGTGTACGGTTCACGTCGCCGGTACTGGTCGGCTCGCAGCTGCGTGCACGGTTTGCCGTGGAATCCGTCACTGACGTCGACAACTCAGGCGTGCAGGTTGAATGGAATGTGACGCTGGAGCGGCAGGGCAGCGAGCGGCCGGTATGTGTCGCGGAGTTCATCACGCGGCACTACTTCTAGGCGTTCATAGCCGGCAGGTGGGCAAAAAGCGCGAGCGGTAGTATTGCCGCTTCGCGCTTTTTTATATCTATGCTTCCAGGGATGGCGATGCCGCAGTTGCATGCATCTCATCGTCAAACCCAAAGAGCGCCGGTGCTATATACCGGCAGCGCGACTACCGCTTGGCGTACTGCGTCGCGCCGAACAGCATCTCTTTGGCTTTGTCATCCATGAGTGGCTTACGGGCGGACGCGAGCACTTCGACGCCGCGCACCACCGCGGGACGTGCGGCAATTTCTTCGTGCCATCGCTTCACATTTGCAAACGCATCCAGTTCGATACCCTGGTTCTGCCACGAGCGTGTCCAGGGAAATGCCGCGATGTCGGCGATCGTGTAGTCATTGCCGGCCAGGTACCGCGTCTTGCCGAGTTGCGTATCCATCACGCCATAAAGACGCCGCGTTTCGTTCGTGTAGCGATTGATCGCGTACTCGATCGGTTCCGGCGCGTAGATGCGGAAATGATGCGTTTGCCCGAGCATCGGACCAATACCGCCCATCTGGAACATCAGCCATTGCAGCGTCGCATAGCGTGCGGCCGGATCGGCGGGCAGAAACTTGCCGGTTTTCTCCGCGAGGTAAATCAGAATCGCGCCTGATTCGAATAGCGCGAACGGCTTGCCGTCGGCATCTTTAGGACCCTCGGAATCGGTGATCGCCGGAATCTTGTTGTTCGGGCTAATCGCGAGGAATTCGGGTTTGAACTGGTCGCCCGCACCGATATCGATGCCATGCGCCGTGTACGCGAGGCCCGTTTCCTCGAGCATGATGTGAACTTTATGGCCGTTCGGGGTTGCCCAGCTATAGACATCGATCATCCTGGCTCCTTCGTTTCGTGAAAGCGGCGCCGCAAAGGGCGCCGCAATTGACAAAAATTAGAGCACAGATCGAGCGATGCTGCTGGCGGCGCCCTCATGTGCCGGGCCCGGACACGCCCTCAAGCGATCAAACGCTCAAACCCGGGTAACCGGCATCTCCACGCGAGCCGCAGCGCCAGCATCCATATAGCGCGCCAGCTCGAGCTTTGCGATCGCGTTGCGGTGCACTTCGTCTGGCCCATCGGCGAAGCGTAACGTCCGCGCGGATGCATACGCATACGCCAGCGGAAAATCGTCGCTGACACCGCCGCCGCCGTGCGCCTGAATTGCCCAGTCGATCACCTGGCATGCCATATTCGGCGCGACCACCTTGATCATGGCGATCTCGCCACGCGCGCCCTTGTTGCCGACCGTATCCATCATATACGCGGTTTTTAGCGTCAGCAGCCGTGCCTGTTCGATCATGCAACGCGCTTCGGCCAGACGTTCCTGCGTGACGCCTTGCGCGGCAACCGGCTTGCCGAAAGCGACGCGTTGCATCGAACGTTTCGCCATGAGTTCGAGCGCGCGCTCGGCGAGACCGATCAAACGCATGCAGTGGTGGATGCGTCCCGGGCCGAGGCGGCCTTGAGCGATTTCGAAGCCGCGCCCTTCGCCGAGCAGCATGTTGCTGGCCGGCACGCGCACGTTCTGCAGCGTGATTTCCATGTGACCGTGCGGCGCGTCGTCGTAGCCGAACACGGTGAGAGGGCGGTGCACGGTGATGCCGGTAGCATCGGCGGGGACCAGGATCATCGACTGCTGCGAATGGCGCGGCGCCTCGGGATCGGTCTTGCCCATCACGATGTAGACCTTGCAGCGCGGATCTCCGGCACCGGATGACCACCACTTGTGGCCGTTGATCACGTAGGTGTCGCCATCGCGCACGATGCTTGTCTGGATATTGGTCGCGTCCGACGACGCCACTTCCGGCTCGGTCATCAGAAATGCCGAGCGGATGTGCCCTTGCAACAGCGGTTCGAGCCACTCGCGCTTGTTGTCGTCGCTGCCGTAGCGCTCGATCGTTTCCATGTTGCCGGTGTCGGGCGCGTTGCAGTTGAACACTTCCGGCGCCCAGGGCACCCGGCCCATGATCTCGCAAAGCGGCGCGTACTCGAGATTCGTGAGACCGGCCCCGCGCACTGATTCAGGCAGGAACAGATTCCACAAGCCGGCGTCGCGTGCCTTCTGTTTCAGTTCCTCGATCAGTTCGGTCGGCAGCCATGCGTTGCCGTTCTGACGATTACGCGCGATCTCGGCGTAGAAGGCCTGTTCGTTCGGATAGATGTGCTCGTCGAAGAAGGCGAGCAATTTCTCGCGCAGCGCCTGAACCTTCGGGGTGTAATCGAAATTCATGTATGACCTCGCGGATGACGAACGACGTTTGTTCAGGAGCGCAATCAGAAGCGCCGGGTTGCTTAACGTACTTTCTGGGCGTAGCGCCAGGCGAGTTCGGCCATCGGCTTCGCCCGGCGGCCGGCATCGAGCGCCTGAGCGCTGGCTGCAGTGCCGTCGACCACGCGTTTCATGATGCCTTGCAGGATGGCGGCGATGCGGAACATGTTGTACGCCAGATAGAAATTCCAGTCGCCGTGGATCTCGAAGCCCGTGCGCTTGCAGTAGCGCTCGACATATTGCGCTTCGTCGGGAATGCCAAGCGCAGTCCAGTCAAGACCCGCAATGCCGCGAAACTGCGCCGGGTCGACGTGCCACGCCATGCAGTGGTAGGCGAAGTCGGCGAGCGGGTCCCCGAGCGTGGACAGTTCCCAGTCGAGTACGGCCAATACGCGCGGCTCGGTGGGATGGAAGATCAGGTTGTCGAGCCGGTAGTCGCCGTGCACGACCGAGGCGCGCTCGCTCGTTTCCGCCGGCATATGCTGTGGCAGCCATTCGATCAGACGCTGCATCGCGTCGATCGGCTCGGTTTCGGAGGCGACGTACTGTTTGCTCCAGCGGCCGATCTGACGTGCGAAGTAATTGCCCGGTTTGCCGTAGTCGGCAAGACCGATTGCCGTGACGTCGACGCTATGCAGCGCGGCAATCACACGATTCATTTCGTCGTAGATCGCTGTGCGCTCCACAGGCGTCATGCCCGGTAAAGACTGGTCCCACAGCACGCGGCCTTCGACAAACTCCATTACGTAGAACGCCCGGCCGATCACACTTTCGTCCTCGCACAGCGCGAGCATGTTGGCGACCGGCACCCCTGTGCCGGCCAGCGCATGCATCACGCGATATTCGCGTTCGACGGCGTGCGCCGAGGGCAGTAATTTCGCGGCCGGCCCGGGCTTCGCGCGCATCACATACGAGCGCGACGGCGTGACGAGTTTGAAGGTGGGATTCGACTGGCCGCCGGCAAATTGCTCCAGGGTGAGCGGTCCGGAAAATCCATCGACATGCTGGGTTAGCCACGCGGCGAGCGCGTCGCTGTCGAAGCGTTGCCGCTCATTGACCGGACGCGTGCCCTCGAAAGCCGAATAATCCGGTTTGTGTTCTGGTTCGCCGGTCTGTGTGGCTTGCACCATATGTCTCCTCCAGTTCGGGTTCAGCTACGCCGGTATTGAATGAATTGTGCGTAGAGCATTTCCATCGTGGTATTGCGAACGTCGCGATGAAGCGGCGACGGCGGTGAATAATTGATTGTGCGTAGCACCCAGTCGCGTGGCGCGGCTCCGACGTCGAGCGCGTTGATGCAACCGGTGGCCTGCGCCAGATGACCAAAAAAAGTGCGGCCGCCTGCAGTGAGCGCATGCGACAGAATTGCGCGATTCACTCCGCCGTGCAGCACCAGCAGTACGCTGTCCCACGATGTGTCCTCGCGTAGCGCCGACACTGCGGGCAACACGCGGTCGAACAATTCACCGATGGTTTCGCCGTCGAGAAAGCGGGTACTTTCTGGCACGATGCCGTCGAACGCGCCGAGAAATGCTGCTTCGATATCCTGCGGTGGAATGTTGCTTAGCTTGCCACCGCGAATTTCCTGCAGCGCGGGTTCGATATCGAGCTCGATCTGCTGACCGGTCTCGGCCAGCACCCGTTGCGCGGTTTCGACCGTGCGCGGCAAACCGCTCACGATCACCCGGTCGAAGCGGATTTGCTGCGCGGCGAAAGCACGGCCGGCGGCGCTTGCCTGCTCGCGGCCGTTCGCGTTCAACGGCACGGTTTCAGGATCGATCGCACGGCCGGAGTCGTCGAAGTAGGTCACGTCGCCGTGACGCATGAGGAAGATGCGGCGGCGTTTGGGGAGTTGGAAGACAGGCATTGTCTCTTCGTTCACTTAGGTTCGCTCGCGTTCATTTGTAGACCGGCGCACGTTTTTCGAGGAATGCGGAGATCCCTTCGAGTCCGTCGCGATGGTGCAGCGACGCAACGAAGTTGTCGCGTTCGGCGACCAGATGTTCAGCCAGCGGCTGCGCGCCGGCCGCGCCGATGAGCGCCTTGATGCGCGCGATCGAATTCGGCGAAATCTTGCCGAGTTCGTCGGCCCAGGCGACAGCGGTGTCGCGTGCGGAGCCGGCCTTCGCCAGTTTGTTGACGACGCCGAGATCGTGCAGACGTGCGGCGCCAATCGGTTTGCCTTCGATCAGCACTTCGGTCACCAACTGGCGCGGCAACGCGTGTGCGAGAAACCACGAACCGCCGCCATCGGGTGTGAGACCCACGCGCGCGTACGACATCACAAATTTGGCGTCTTCCGCGGCAACGATCAGATCGCACGCGAGCGCGAGCGAAAATCCCGCGCCGGCTGCGGCTCCGTCAACGGCGGCAATCACCGGTTTCGACGATAAACGCAGCGCCGAAATCCATTCGCCGAGCAGGTCGATGCTCTCCGCCTGCACCGACGGATCTTTCGCGCGATTTTCCAGCAGGCGGTTCAGATTGCCGCCGGCGCAGAAGAAATTGTCCGCGCCGTTAATCACGACCGCGCGTATGGACGGATCGCGCTCCACTGATTCAAGCGCTTCGATGCCTGCGGCATACATGTCGGGATGCAGCGCATTGCGCGCGCCGGGGTTCGACAGCGTGAGGACTAACGTCGATTCGCTTTCGGTAGGGCGCGAGGTCAGCAGTTCGGCGCTCATTGTTGGGTCTCCGTTTGAGTATCGGCAGCATCGCGTTGTGTCAGCGACAGGCCAAGTTGTGCGCGCCGTGCAAGCCAGGGCGACGGACGATAGCGTGGATCGCCGAGCACGCTGTGGATATTGCGCAAGATGGTGAGGATCGTGTTCGCGCCGAGCGCATCGCCGAGCGCGAGCGGTCCGCGCGGGTAGCCGAGGCCGAGTGTCACGGCGAGGTCGATGTCCTCCGGCGTCGCGATCTGTTTTTGCGCGATGTCGCAGCCGATGTTGACGATGGTCGCCACGACACGTTGCGCGACGAAGCCGGTCGAATCGCGGATCACGGTGACGGGAACGCCGTCGGCAGCAAAGAGCGCGTGCGCGGCGTCGCGCGCGGCCCGACTGGTGGCCGGTGTCGTCATCAGTGTGCGGCGCGGCGCTATGGCTAGCGGGAATAGGGTATCGATAGCGACAACGCGCGTTGCATCGAGTGCTTCTTCGACGGCGGCGGTGGTCGCGTCATGACCGAACGGCGTCACGACGATCAGCGAGTCCGCTGCGGGCGTGGCGCCTTCGTCGAGCTTGATGCCGGCCTTGGCGATGAGTTGTACGACCGCGTCATGCGCTTGCGGATAGCGCTTGCTGACCCACACGCGATGCGGCAGCTCAGTCGGCGCGGGCGCTTCCGCGGGCACTTGCTGCTTGCCGTCTTCATAGCGGTAAAAGCCTTCGCCCGTTTTACGGCCGATCAGTCCGCCCGCGAGCCGCGTGCCCGTGATTGGCGAGGGGGTGAAACGCGGCTCCTCATAGAACTGGTGATAGATCGATTCCATCACCGGATGCGAAACGTCGAGCGCGGTCAGATCGAGCAGTTCGAACGGGCCGAGGCGAAAGCCTGCCTGCTCGCGCATGATTCGGTCGATGTCGGCGAAACTCGCCACGCCTTCGCCGGCCACCCGCAAACCCTCGGTATTCATGCCGCGGCCGGCGTGATTGACAATGAAACCGGGCATATCTTTCGCGCGCACCGGCGTGTGCCCCATGCGGCGCGCAAGATCCATCAGCGCGTCGCCCACGGCAGGATCGCTGCGCAGGCCGTCGATTACCTCGACGACTTTCATCAATGGAACCGGATTGAAGAAGTGATAGCCGGCTACCCGCGACGGATTCGTGCAACCCGCGGCAATTGCCGTAATCGACAGCGATGAAGTGTTCGACGCCAGCACGCACCGGCCGCTCACCACTGTTTCGAGCTCGCGGAAGAGGGCCTGCTTCACATCGAGTTTTTCGACGATCGCCTCGACGATCAGATCGCAATCGGCCAGATCGCCGATGACCTGCGCGCCGCTCACGTTCGCGAGCGCGGCGAGCGAGCGGGCCTGGTCGAGCTTGCCTTTGGCGGTCAATTTGGCGAAAGTCTCGGCAAGGTAGTCGCGCGCGGCGCCGATCGCGGCGGGATTCGTATCGTAAAGACGCACGGTGAGACCCGCCAGCGCGGCAATTTGAGCGATGCCGCGGCCCATTGCACCGGTTCCGACAATGCCGATAGTCTCGATGCTGAAATTGCGAGAGGTCATTGTGTTGCTCGACTCCATGGTTATTTTAGAATAGCACGATCGTGCAATTTACTGGATGATTGATCGAAGGCCGCTGCGTTGATTTTGGCGGGCGGTCTCAAACAAACTTAAGAAAGGGGACACCCGATGATCAAGCTGTGCGGTTTCGCGCTCTCTAACTATTACAACAAGGTGAAGTTCGTGCTCCTCGAACACGGCATTCCGTTCGAGGAAGTGTTCGTGAAGCCGAGCCAGGAAGAGGCGATGCTCGAGCATTCTCCGCTCGGCAAGGTGCCTTACATTCAGACTGAGCACGGCGATCTGTGCGAATCGCAAGCCATTGTCGAATATCTGGCCGCGCGTTTTCCCGACAAGGCGATTTTCTCCGCTGACCCATGGGAAGCGGCCAAGGAGCGCGAGTTGATCACGTTCGTGGATGTGCATCTCGAACTGACCGTACGCAACCTTTATAAAGAAGCGTTCTTCGGCGGGACCGTGACCGACGCGACCAAAGGGCGTGTCGAGAAGCTGCTCGTGCATCACATCGCCGGCTTCAAGCGGATCGCGAAATTCGCGCCTTATTTGCGCGGCGAGCGTTTCAGTGTCGCCGACGCAGCAGGGTATGTGAGCCTGCCGCTGGTCGGTATGGCGACGCAGATCGTCTATGGTCGCGATTTCCTGCTCGACGCCGGCGTGGACTGGAAAAGCTATGTGAAGGCGATCAACTCCCGGCCGGCCGCACAGCGCGTAAGCGAGGACCGTAAAGCGGCTGTCGCGGCCTCGCGCCCGGCCTGAAGCGACGCGATGGCAGCGCGGCGGGCGAAATGAACCTGCGCGTGCAACACACGCGTGGACTGCTGCGCGCGATGGCGAGGAACGTGGCTTCGTTCGCAGCATCGCGCAGGGCACTTTAGAGCCGCGCCAGCCGGTCGAGCGCGGTGGCGAGCGTGGCTTCCTGCTTCGCAAAGCAGAAGCGCACCACGCCCGATTCGTGTGCCTCGTGATAGAACGCCGACACTGGAATCGCCGCGACACCGATTTCGCCGGTCAGCCATTGCGCGAATTCGGCTTCGGGAAGATCGCTGATCGCCGAATAATCGACGCACTGAAAGTAGGTGCCTGTGCAAGGCAGCAGCTTGAAGCGTGAATTCGCCAGGCCGGCGCGGAAGAAGTCGCGTTTCTTCTGATAAAACGCGGGTAGGTCCAGATACGGTGCCGGATCCTTCATGTAGTCCGCGAGGCCGACCTGCATCGGCGTGTTGACCGTGAACACGTTGAACTGATGCACTTTGCGAAATTCAGCGGTGAGCGCGGCGGGCGCGGCGACGTAGCCGACTTTCCAGCCGGTGACGTGATAGGTCTTGCCGAAGCTCGACACGACGAAGCTGCGCTGCGCCAGTTCCGGATAGCGCGCCACGCTTTCATGCGGTGCGCCGTCGTACACCATGTGTTCGTACACTTCATCGGAGAGAATCAGCACGTTGGTGCCGCGCACGATTTCTTCGAGCTTGCGCATGTCTTCCGCACGCCAGACCGTACCGGTCGGATTGTGCGGCGTGTTGATCAGCAGGAGGCGCGTTTTCGGCGTAATCGCGGCGGCGAGCTTGTCAAACGGGATCGCGTAGTCGGGCGCTTCGAGCGTAACGAATACCGGCTTGCCGCCGGCCAGTTCGATCGACGGCACGTAGCTGTCATAGTTCGGCTCGATCACGATCACTTCGTCGCCCGGATGCACGGTGCAGAGAATCGCGGTTAGCAGCGCCTGGGTGGCGCCCGCCGTCACGGTGATCTCGCTCGCAGCGTCGTAGCGGCGGCCGTACAGGTTCGCGATCTTGTCCGAAATCGCCTGACGCAGTGGCGCGGCGCCGGCCATCGGCGGATATTGATTGTGGCCGTCGCGCATGGCGTTCGCCACTGCGTCGACAATGCGGGGATCGCAGCCGAAATCGGGAAAACCCTGGCCGAGGTTCACCGCGCCTTTTTCGGCGGCGAGCGCGCTCATCACGGTGAAAATCGTTGTGCCGACGTTCGGCAGACGAGACGGAAACGAGGGACTCATGGGCGTGTCGTGCGGTGCATTCATGGCGCTGTCCGGAGCGTGGTCGAGTGAGTAGGCGAGTGAACGGAGGGCGTCGTTTGAAAAGGACGAAGCCTGATTGTAGGGAATCGCGGCGCTACGTGCGCGCGTTCGCCTCATTGTTGGCCATCCGGCCAGGGGTCATAGGTACGCCGGCCCGACTGCCATACACGCGCTGACGAACGGTGCCGGCTGTGCAATCTGGAAACCGAAGTCGCGTGCAATCCGCTTGGCGAGTTTCAGTACCGCGCGGTCTTTCGACACCAGCCAGTCGGCCTGCGCGGCGTGCGCGAGTTCGAGGAATTTCTGGTCGTCGCGGTCTTTGCATTTGGGCAATGGCCTGGCATCTTCCGCAGGGGCGGCGGGTTCGACCAACTGCGCAAGGCGTGCAACGACGGCCAGCGCCGCCGCTTTGTCGACATTGCGATGCACGAATTGCGGATAGTCGAGCACGTAGGTAAGCTCGGCGAGGCAGCGCGCGTCGATCAGCGCGGCTAGCGCGCCGCTTTCGAGCGCGGCGCGGATCGGCCGCGTGTGCGGATCGTCGAACACGAGAATATCGATCCAGACATTGGAATCGAGGACGACGCGCAAAGCGCCGTGTGAGGCATGGGAACCGGGCATTCGTTACAATCTGGCTTTCGTCTTTGACCGCCAGGCACGGCGTGCCTGCAAGGCCTCTATGATAATCGTTCTGTCACCGGCGAAATCGCTCGACTACGAAACCCCTGCGCATGTCAAAAAACACACGATCCCCGATTTCGTCGACGATGCGGCCGAATTGATTGGCGGATTGCGCCTTTTGTCGCCGCAGCAAATCGGTTCGTTGATGAGTATTTCGGATCAGCTCGCCCACCTCAATTTTCAGCGTTACGCAGACTGGTCGCCCAGTTTCGGCACGCACAACGCCAAGCAGGCCGTGCTCGCGTTCAACGGCGATGTGTATGAAGGCTTCAACGCCAGGACCTTGTCGTCGGCCGATCTGGATTACGCGCAGAATCACGTGCGGGTGCTTTCCGGCCTGTATGGGTTGCTGCGCCCGCTCGATCTGCTGCAACCGTACCGCCTCGAAATGGGTACGCGGTTTGCCAATACGCGCGGCAAGGATCTGTACGCGTTTTGGGGCGAACGGATCACGCAGGCTTTGAATGCGCAACTGAAGAAGCGCGCTGCCGCTTCACGCGTGCTGGTCAACTGCGCTTCCGGTGAGTACTTCAAGTCCGTCAAACCCAAGGTGCTCGAAGCGCCGATCGTCACCCCCGTGTTTGAAGACTGGAAGGGCGGCCGCTACAAGATCATCAGTTTCCACGCCAAGCGCGCGCGGGGCCTGATGGCACGCTACGCGGTCGAAAACCGTCTCGACAGGCCCGACCAGTTGAAGGATTTCGACGCCGAAGGCTACGCGTTCAACGCCGAGGCGTCGAACGATTCCACCTACGTATTCCGTCGCCGTATCGCCGACTAGGCGATTGCGGCGTGCACAAGCAGGGAAGAACATCATGACGTTATCGATTACGAGCAACTTCGACGCGGGCGCGATCGAAGTGCTGGCCTGCGAAGACGCTGGCAACATTCGTCTGCGCGTGCGGCCCGACAGTCATGCCGAGTTCGCGCAGTGGTTTTATTTCCGTTTGTCCGGCGCGGCCGGCGAGCGCTGCGTGATGACCTTCGAGAATGCCGCGGCATGCGCTTTCGCCGAAGGCTGGCGCGACTACCAGGCGGTGGCAAGCTATGACCGGGTAAACTGGTTCCGTGTGCCGACCTCTTACGATGGCCGTGTGTTGACGATCGACCATACGCCGGATTTCGACCGCGTCTATTACGCGTATTTCGAGCCGTATAGCGAGGAGCGTCATTCGGAGTTTCTCGGTGCGATCCAGCAGATGCCGCAGGCCACGCTGACGGAGTTGGGCAAGACCGTCGAAGGTCGGCCGATGTCTTTGCTGACGCTTGGCACACCGCAAACCGGCGACACGCCGAAAAAGAAAATCTGGCTGATCGCGCGCCAGCATCCTGGCGAGACGATGGCCGAGTGGTTTATCGAGGGTCTCGTCAAGCGGCTCGCCGGTTGGGGCGATTGGGCGGGCGACCCGGTGGCGCGCAAGCTCTACGATCACGCGGTGTTCTACATCGTGCCGAATATGAATCCGGACGGCAGCGTGCACGGCAATCTGCGCACCAACGCGACCGGTGCGAACCTGAACCGCGAATGGATGGAGCCGGACGCCGCGCGTAGTCCGGAGGTGCTGGTGGTGCGTGACGCGATTCACGCGACCGGTTGCGATCTCTTTTTCGATATCCACGGCGACGAGGCGCTGCCGTACGTCTTCGTAGCCGGCTCCGAAATGCTGCCCGGTTTCACGGAGCGGCAGGGAGAAGAGCAGAAAGCGTTCATTGAAGCATTCAAGCATGCGAGTCCGGATTTCCAGGACAAGTACGGCTATGCTGCGAGCAAGTATCGTGAAGACGCGCTCAAACTGGCTTCAAAGTACATCGGCAACGAATTCGGTTGTTTGTCGTTGACGCTGGAGATGCCGTTCAAGGACAACGCCAACTTGCCGGACGAGCGGGTGGGCTGGAATGGCGAGCGTAGCGCGTCGCTGGGCGCCGCCATGCTGCAGGCGATTTTGCGGCACGTAGAGACGTTTGCCTGAACGGACACCGTATAAAAACGGGGCACACACTTCTGAAGTGTGTGCCCCGTTTTTTTTGGGGGGTATGACACGCGGCGCAGGTTAGTTGAAATGGCCGCAGGTCGTGCTCGTTATTGAGTCTTATTGAGTCTTTTTCGCCGGGGACTTCTTTGCGGTCGATTTGCTTGAAGACTTGCCAGAAGATTTGCTGGAAGTTGCTCGCGAAGATTTCCCCGAGCTTGCCTTCGACGTCTTTCCGGTCGCTTTTTTGGTGGTTTTGCCGCTGGCGGCGTGCTTGCCCTTCACGCTCTTATGCTTCCCGGAGGACGCTCGCGATCCGCCTGAGCCGGAGCTATGCGCCCGGGCGGGCGGCACCGGATCGTTCCAGCTGAACGCGAGCATCTGTGAACCGACGTAGCCGCAGCGGAATTTGAGATCGGCTGGATCGCCACCGCTCTGGGGAATGCCGAGGCCCTCGACGGTAACGATGTTATCTACCTTGACGCGCTGCTTGCCCTCGTCGAACGAATCGTTCCAGGGGGTGACCGACGCATGCGCGCTGTCGAAGGAACTGGGCGGAAATTCGACATGGTCGAAAGCGGTCGATGTACTTGCAACGAAGTTGCCATGAGCGGCGCAATCCGCAACAAGCGGATCCGCATGCATGTCATTGACAAATTTGTTGACGAGATCGTTGTGCTGTTCGAGTTGATCGGCGTATGCGGGAGCAGTGCAAATGAGCGAGAGACTCGCTGCAAATGTTGCTAACCGGCCGACCAACCGCAGCAATCGGCGCGGTACGTTGGTGCGATCCATCTAGTTCGTTAGACGCTAATGAGACATGAGGCACGTAAGATGCCTGGCGAGAGGGATGAGTTCAATCCTGACACAAATATTTTGTCCTGTCGTGGTGCGTGAACTCAGGCGCCATGTGGGCCGAGATGGCCGATTGTCACGGATAGGTGCTTGATGCCGCACCCGTGTCAGGTGCGTGGGCCACCCAATCGATATCGGCGTACATCATAAGTAGTAACCCACGCGGGTCGGTAGACCGCGATCAACGCCGTCGACATGCCCGTGAACCATGCCTCGCCGATGGCCAGCAGAAGCACGCTGAACGCGTAGCCAGCCGGCACTACGGTCATCGAACCGTCGGCGAGCGCGATGTGGATGCCGAGTGCGGCGGCCGCCGTGAACGATACGGCAATGGCGGGTGAGACAAAACCCTGGCCGAAGATAAACATGAAGAGGTTACGCGGCAGCCACGCGATGCTGGCGCGCTGGATCAAGGTCGAAATGCCGACAGGCAGCGCACCGAACACGAGAAAAGTCACTGCTATGCCCTGCCAGGGAGCGTCGAAGACGACGGCGGCAAGACCGGTGACTATTGCCATGGCGATCAGCGCGAGTCCCCAGTCGAACAACGTGACGACCAGCGTGGCCCCGAGCAGATGCATGACCGTGCCGTCGTCAAGCCACGCGTTGCTCGCCCACAGCACCGACACGGCGACAATGATCGCGAGCCAGACATGCTGGAGTGTGCCGTCCTGAAGTCGTTTGAAAGGATTTTTCCACAGCGCGAGCGCGACCACTATCGCAGTGGCGATCCAGCCACCGACAGCGACCCAGAACGGAAGCGGTGTGTAGAGGAAACCCATGTATCTCATATTACTCGTTGGACGAGAAAAGGTGTGAGCGGATTCCATGCCAGCCGGCATGAACGCTGCCAGAAAGTGCGTGTTCCGATTCTGGTGCGCGCGCCGGCTGACGTCATGCCGGACCTTGCGTAGCCTGTTCCGATGCCGGTCCGGCGGGCGCGTCGCCGTATGGCGTGTTCGGTTCGGCTGCCATTGGCAGCGCGCCCGCCGTGTCGTTCGCGGGCAACGGATACTGGAAACGCCGTGACGTACGGCGCCGCAACGGCACCACGCCAGCTTGCCCCATGACCGGACGAACCGGACCTTCGTGATCGTTGCGCAGTACTTGCAAATGAGCCGACAGCCAGCCGTTGTAAAGCGCGACCGCGGCGGCGCGGTTAGGCGCTCCGAGTTGCTGGAATATGCTGGTCAGGTGGATCTTGACGGTGCCCTCACTGATACCGAGCGTGCGCGCGATCATCTTGTTGGTGCTGCCCATGTGGACGCAGCGCATGATCTGCTGCTGGCGAGGCGACAGACCGGTGGAAAGTCTGCTCCGGCGCGGTGGTGGATTTTTTTCGTCGAATGGCCGGATGGCGGAATCCGGCGGCAGCGGAGGGTTGAGTGCCAACGCCCCCGGCGGCACATAGTGACCGCCCAGCAGAACCATCTCTAAAGCGCGCACGATCAGGCACGGGTCGGTTTCGCGCGGAATCACGCCGAGCACACCTTCGTCCATGAGGTTTCGCACGACGGCTGGAGAGGCGTCGTCGGTCAGCACGGCAATACGCAGGTCCGGGTAATGGCTGAGCAGATGACGGGCATCGTCAACCGACATCCAGTCCTGCCAATCGATCACGAGCAGGTCGGGCAGCAGGCGCTTGAGGGTACGTTCAACCTGACGCCAATCCTGTGCTTCGTTAAAGCGCGCCAACCGATCGATCTGCCGCAGTAGTGCCTTGAGCCCGTCGCGTCGTTCCGCGTCTGAGTTGAGTATTGAGAATCGCATGCCATGTCTCCAGATGAATCGGACGAGGTGGCGCGATGCGTGCGGGCCGGCGGGGTGCCGGGAGCATGACGATGCGCCACCGCCACCATGATGACAAATTCCCTTCGTTTTGACGGCCTGTCCAAAAGGCATAGGAGGAATGACATAAAAAAGCCCCGCGCTCGGCGGGGCTTCTTGATGTCGACGCCGCGGCGCAGTGACGCCGGCACCTGTTAATCAGTGGAAATGCGGTTGCGCGGGCTCCGCGTCCTCCGGCATTTCGGCATGGACGATTTCGCCGAGCGGGTCGGCATAGAGGGGGACACCGCAGTCATCGCAATATTCCGGCTCGAAGCGGCCCGCGTGACGGCGCACGTCTGTCACGCCGGTTTCCTTGAGCAAGGCGACGATTTCTTCGAGCGGGTCGTCTGATGCGGCCGTCTCTTGCGGTTCTTCGTCAATGCCGGGCTCGCCATTTTCGCGGCCATAAAGTGGCCACACGACGCCGTAGATCACATCATTGCTGCCCTTGCGTGTGAAGCCGACGCGATATTCGTCGATCCGGCGCTCGCCGAAGCCTGCGACAACCGCGCGCAACTCCTGTGGGGCCGTGCCGATTGTGTCGAACAGATAACGCACAGCGGTACGTACCGTGTGAGGGCGCACGCTTTCGTCGGCGTCGCGGCAGGCTGAATAGTAGGCATCCGGCAGCAGGCACTCGAATTCACATCCGGGCAGCACCAGCGACAGATTGGCGCCGCCTTGCGTCGCCCATTGTTCGAGGCATTGACCGCGCTCGATCCGGCTGCCGTTCTCCTCCTCCTGCCAGCGAAATGCTGGCTCGCCTACCGGCGCCGCGACGACGGCCAGCAGAAAACGCGGGTCGGCGAGGATTGGCGAGGTTTCCGGCAGTTCGCCAAAATTAAGTTTGACGTTGCCGCCGGCCATAGCTGCCTGAGCGAGCTGCTGGGCAATACGCCAGGTTTCGACGTGGTGACGCGGCAGTTGGTCGATGCTGTAAAGGAACGGCACCATGGCGACACGCGTATTAGCCGCGAGCACGTGCGCCTGCAGATGCGCGCGCAACGCATCGGCCGCGTCCGTTTTGAGCGGGCCGGAAGGAATCATGTAACGAGTCCAGGCCAGCACCGGCGCAGCAATCAGCAGCGCTTCATAAGGAACACCTTCGTGTTCGAGGACGAACGACTCGCTGTGCGTTTCCGCCATGTCGGCGAGTGCGCCGTAAGCATCAGGATGATTCTGCTGCAGATGATCGAGCGCGGCGTCCAGCGTTGTCTGGTTGGCGTTGCGGATGATCTTGGCCAGCAACACATCGAGCTTCGCTTCCCAGAAGCGATCCTCGGTGCGGCTGCCCGACGCGAAAAGCGCGAGCGAAAGACCGACAAGCTTGTCGGCATCGGGGGGGAGACGTTTGGCGATTCGCGAGCGCATAAATCCAGAATTTGGGGGGCACAGAACCTTATATTCTAGTCTTTTCTATGCCGCCATATTATTTAGCTGACTATGCGGGATGGATTGGGACCTTCTCGCCTTGAAAATAAGGCTGTGGCGAGCGCTGTCAGATGCGTTGCATGGCATCCTGGCCGGATGATATAAGACATGCCCGGGGGCGGGACTCGCTTCTATACTGACTGCGGTCAGTGGGCGCCTGGCAGGTGCATGTCTACTCGTCGCTGTGGTCTGGCGCAACAGGAGATTCATAGTGAAATCGGACCAACTGATTGAGCGTCTCGCCGCAGTGTTCGCGTTGATCATACTGGTGGGCGGCTCGCTGCTGGTGCTTGCGCCTTTTACGACTGCGCTGCTGTGGGGCGCCATCCTCAGTTATAGCTCGTGGGGCTTGTACCGGCGGCTCACTGCGGCGGTTGGTGGGCGGCGGAAGCTGGCCGCGACATTGATCGTGCTCATCATTCTGATTGTGGTGCTTGGCCCGTTTGTATATGCAGGCTTTGCTTTCGGTGCGCACGTGCATGAGATCGTCGCGGTAGTTCAGCGGCTCTTTGAGGCTGGCTTGCCGGATCTGCCGCCGTGGGTGGGGAGAATTCCGCTGGTCGGTTCGAACATCGAGGCGTTTTGGGCGAATGTAACAAGTAGCAACTCCGAATTGATCGCGCAAATGCGTGCGCTTGCGGCGCCGGCCGGTAAGTGGATCCTGGCGGCTGCGATCGCTGTTACGCATGGTCTGGGATTGCTGGCGCTGAGTATCGTGCTCGCGTTTTTCTTTTATACCGGCGGGGAGGGCGCGGCGGCCTGGTTGCGGGCGGGCATGCGGCGTATTGCCGGCGAACGCGCCGATTATCTGTTGACACTGGCTGGCAGCACGGTGAAGGGCGTGGTCTACGGAATCCTCGGCACTGCGCTTGTGCAAGGCATTCTTGCCGGATTCGGATGCTGGATTGCGGGCGTCCCGGCACCGGCGCTGCTTGGGCTGGCGACATTCTTTCTGTCAGTCATACCCGGTGGCCCGGTAATCGTCTGGTTGCCCGCGGCGATCTGGTTGTATCACGGCGGCGCAACGGGTTGGGCAATCTTTCTGGTTGTGTGGGGCGTGCTGGTTGTCGGCATGTCCGACAATGTCATCAAGCCGATTTTGATCGGCAAGAGTAGCGACATGCCGCTGATCCTGGTGATGCTGGGTATCCTGGGCGGTGCGTTTGCTTTTGGTTTCCTTGGTGTTTTCATCGGCCCAACGTTGCTGGCGGTTGCCTATACCGTGCTGCACGATTGGACGATCGGCGCCCCGGCGGCGCACGTCCCGATGTCCGACGTGGAAGTGCCAGTTGTCGATAAGCCCGAGGCACATGGAAAAGGCGCTCTGAAATAAATTCCAGATAACGCTTGCAAGGCGGGGGGCGGCTCGCTAGAATCTCGCTCTTTCGTGCTCCGGACGCCGGGGCACGGGGAAGCGGGAGAGCCAGTCGTGGCAAGGGTTTGAGCGACGTGAGCGGGTTGAGAAAGTGATAAAAACCTGTTGACGATGTAGCGAAAGTTCTTCATAATCTCGTTTCTCTGCTGCTGATGCAGCGACGCAGAACGAAGCGGTACCGATGGTTGTGCAGGTGGGCAACACGGTGCGGATTCGGTAGTGAATGCGGACTC